>Ga0302251_1000134_pt1 | contig 87263 bp, 76 predicted proteins | sample AAG_RA_Gln_MG_FD_193534 | JGI IMG/M metagenome (GOLD analysis project Ga0302251, IMG submission 193534) | Enriched activated sludge microbial communities from anaerobic digester in WTTP, New Holstein, Wisconsin, United States - AAG_RA_Gln | ecosystem: Engineered > Bioreactor > Anaerobic >... | reverse complement strand
TGACCAGCCGGACGGCAAACTGATCCTGGTCACTGCAATCAACCCGACTGCAGCAGGCGAAGGCAAAACGACAACCAACGTCGGTCTCAGCATGGGTCTGAACAAAATTGGCAAAGCGACCTTCACAGCGCTTCGTGAGCCATCCCTCGGTCCATGCTTCGGCGTCAAAGGCGGCGCGGCTGGCGGCGGATACGCTCAGGTCGTTCCTATGGAAGACATCAACCTTCACTTTACAGGTGACATACACGCAGTGACCACGGCAAACAACCTGCTTGCGGCACTGATTGACAACCATCTCCACCAAGGCAACGCACTCAACATAGATGAGAAGCGCATCCTCTGGAGACGCGCTATCGACATGAACGACCGCGCGCTTAGAAATACAATTGTAGGCCTTGGCAACAAAGGTGACGGCGTGGTTCGTCAGGACGGCTTCGACATCGCGGTTGCCTCAGAGATCATGGCGATCCTTTGCCTCTCAACGAGCATGAAGGACCTCAAAGAAAGACTGTCCAAAATGATCGTGGCTTACTCCAAGGACAACAAGCCTGTCACAGCGGCTCAGCTTGAAGCGACGGGTTCCATGGCACTCCTTTTGAAGGATGCCCTCATGCCAAACCTGGTCCAAACTCTTGAGAACACGCCTGCCCTGATCCACGGCGGACCGTTCGCGAACATCGCTCACGGCTGTAACTCTGTTGTGGCAACGAAGATGGCGCTCAAGCTCGCGGATTATGTGGTCACGGAAGCTGGCTTCGGCGCTGACCTTGGCGCAGAGAAGTTCTTCAACATCAAGTGCCGTCAAGCTGGCCTTAAGCCGGCAGCGGCAGTCATCGTCGCAACGGTGCGCGCGCTGAAGAACCACGGCGGCGTGAAGAAGGCAGACCTGAATACAGAAAACCTCGAAGCGCTGGCAAAAGGCTTCGCGAACCTCGAGAAGCAGATCGAAAACGTTCAGAAGCACGGTGTGCCTGCGGTTGTCGCGATCAACGCATTCCCACTGGATACGCCGGCAGAGCTGAAGTTCGTCGAAGACCGCTGCAATGAGCTGGGCGTCAATGTCGTTCTGTCCGAAGTTTGGGCAAAAGGCGGAGACGGCGGCGTAGAGCTGGCGAAGAAAGTCGTCGAAGTGGCAGAGAGCGGCAAAGCGGCATACGCGCCTCTGTATGATCTGAGCCTGTCAGCAGTTGAAAAGATCGAAAAGATCGCTAAGGAAATCTACGGAGCAGACGGTGTGGAGTTTACATCGAAAGCGCTTAAGGATATTAAGAAGTTTGAAGAAGACGGCGTAGGCCACCTCCCAATCTGTATGGCTAAAACCCAGTACTCACTGACAGATGACCCAACAAAGCTTGGAAGACCAAGCGGCTTCAAGATTACGGTGCGCGAAGTCAAGGCGTCCGTAGGCGCGGGCTTCCTGGTAGCCCTTGCGGGGGAGATCATGAGAATGCCTGGTCTGCCTAAAGTGCCATCCGCGAACCACATCGACATTCTCGAAAGCGGAGAAATTGTAGGCTTGTTCTAAATCCTGAGTGGGGATGGTCTCTTAAAGGCTGTCCGCCAATCGAAAACTCCATAATGTTATCAACCGCTGCAGACTGGCTTCCCCTGGTTTGCGGCGGTTTTTTTATGTGGCGGGTTTGAGTGTGGGAGTCAAGGTGGAAGGCGGGCCCAATAGGCTTTAGCCATAGACATCACCCCGCACCTATCTGACAAATAATAAATCAAATTACATATATTGACATTTTAATGGGTTCATGAGACAATGCTTCTAGATGTAAAAATTAACCAATTCAATGGAGGTCGGTTTCATGCACAAATCACTCATTGCACTCGCCGCTGCCGCGACATTGCTGCTCACCCAAAGTCCCACTCGGTCACTGGGGGCAGAAACCAACGGGGTACAAAACGTATCGCTGGAAGAAAGCGCTTCGGTGTCGGCCTCATGGGCGCCATCAGTATGGCCAGCCACCCATTGGTCGTTGCCTTATGTCCGTGTCCTGGTCGAGGCTCAGATTCTGTCACTCTATGAAGTGGAAATGCTGAACCGCAGAATTGGACCTGATGGTTTGATCAGCAGTGCGTACTTTGAAACCTATGCCTCCAGAACTTTAAAAACAATACTTCCCGGAACCGTGCTAAGCTCCAATTCAATGACGAGGGAGCAGATGGCGGATACCTTGTATCGAATGATCACCTACAGCAGTTATGAAGCCATGCCGACGCCTGAACAGCTGGACCGAGACCAGCTGATTTGGAAGGATGCGGAACATTTCAGCGGAGTCGGCTATCAGGCGTCCCTTGCACTTAGGTGGACAGGCATTGCCTCCGGGAATGATGGATATTACCATCCGCAGCGACTGGTCACCGCGGCAGAGGTGTTGACAACATTGGCAAAGACAAAGGAGAATCGGTTGAGGACGCCGCTTCAGCCTGCGCCGGAGGAACCTGTCGTGCAGACGACTGAAACTTGCACCGAAGCGGCTGCGCCCGAACTTTCGACTTCAGATGTCAATGAAACCTCATCCGGACTCTGAGGCGACACTGCAATTCCCGAGGTTCGGGAAGGCTCCCCCAAATCCCTTAAGGGCGGTAAAAAATAATGCAGTTATCAAAGCCGTCCGGCAACTTTGCTGAGAAACTGAACACCTTTGCGGTATGTGGGTGCCCCCGCTTCCGGATCAAAGTGGTTCAGTCGCGACAATACCTCAAGGGAGCAGCCGCCATTTTAGGGCTGCTCTTTTTCATAATCACCAGCCTTGGAGTCGCCCCAAGTTTTGCTGCAAGCATCCGGGAAGGACAGTTGCCCTATTCAATCCCCCAGAACGTTGACAACACTTATTATGAAGGTCGTGAAGCCGCTTTCGAAAGCGTTGCGCCAAAACTCCCGGCTGGCACGCCTGCGGGGATCAATCTGTCTTCAAATGGCGTAAGCGGCCAACTTAAACTGAATCCGGAGCTTTTCACAGACCTTCGGCTCCTGGTTTACGGAAGTCCCTTTGACCTTCAGAACAATGACTTCAAAGCCGTCGAGGGCGGCTATTACCGGCATGGAAATATTCCTGGTGAATACCGATACCATGGCTACTCGGTGGACGGCAACGTCTTTACCAATCAACGCTTCCCGAACGATGCCGAAAGCGGTACGCCCCTGAGTTTCAAGAAATGGATTCACCTCCCCTGGCAGTCTCTATCCGGCGTCTATGCCAGCGCTCTCAACAATGCGGCGCTATCCGGTGATCCGGTGGTTCAAAGCTGGTTTGACCGGGCTTTGCCATTTCCTCTCCTGAACTCATCGAACCCTGAGGCACCCATGCGAAGCGGCAGCTTTTTACCGGAAGCGCATCTGGTGGTTCTGTCGACGCCCAGCGCCGGAATGCCCGGAGAAGGACGGTTGTGGCACTTTGTAAACGACCGCCGATGGTATCAGACGGTCTCCCTGCCAGACGACGTTCAGGACCGGCAGCAGACACCGCTGGCTCTCAAAGTGGAGATTCTGAACAAAGGAACCCACCGTTTTGGGCCTCAGGAAACGGTGCCTGTCAAAGTCAGGCTGACAGCGACACTCATGGATGCGTCGGCCATGTCAAATCTCACCGGAAAATCACTCTATCAAACCCGAAATGAGATCCAATCCTGGCGCCTCAGCGAGGCTGCTCAAAATGCCAAAGGCCTGATGAGTCCTCAAATTTTTCAGACTTACAACGGCACTGACTCAACTCAAAATGCGACCTTGACTTCTGAGGTCACGCTCCGCGTGAGCAAGTCGGACCTTGACAGCCAGGGCAACTTTACTTTTACAGCTGAAACAGCGATCACGTATCTCACCGGCTCAGAGTCTCCTGCCACTGCGGCGTCGGATACCTGTCAGATTGGCTCGGAAACCGTGCCCCAGGCAGCCTTGCAGTCGGCTTTCTCCGTGGCGGACTTTCACGTGACCTCCAGAACAGACTTGGTTCAGGCGTCTGTGAGTTACGCCAATCAGAGCCGCGGGCCTGTGGCCTGGTACCACTTCACTCTAAGAGCGCCGGAAACCGGACAGACCGACCTCTTTCAGCTGGATGCCATGTCAATGTCAGATCAGGTAGTTTCAACCAGACTGACGGACTTTGTAAAAAGCGTCATGCCGGAGGGAATCATTCTCAGGCAGATCCAAGTGACTCAGCGCGTGGTGAATGCCGGGGGAGAAAATCACGAGATCACGAAAACCTTCAATGCTGTCATAGGTGGTGAGTCCAGGGCTGCAGACCTCGACCTCACCCTTCCGGACTGGTCCTTTGACATGCTGCCCTATGAGGCGGCGGATCACTCCAATCACAGCCGGACCGCCGAACTCAAGGTCACCGTCGACGGACAGGCGGTGGACAGTGGGCACTTCTTTTCAGGCCAGTTCAAATTCTCTGAGATTACGGGGCTGCTCGGGGCAGCCAACGACTATGTGAAGGTCGTTGTGGAAGCCACCACCAGCGACGGTGTGGTCAGCTTCGAAGAGCACTGGATTGAAGTTGTCAGCACCCAACCGAAAGCGCAACTCAGTTTCTCTGGCCACCAAAAGGTCAACCGCAAGCTCTCGGTGGTCAACGACTCCCCTGGGGAAGAGGATCCCAGGCTGGCAGCCGCCTTTCCCGCGACCTATACCTTTGCCTACAAAGCGGTAACGGGTTCAGATACTGCCAGAAGGCTTGTCGACGTTTCACTCCACGAGAAGCATTTGTTATATAAGAGTCCGGGACACCACCGGGTGACGCTGACTGCCGTCAACAGTCTGGGCCGTCAAGCCGCGCCGGCAGTCCTCGACCTGGTGATTGTCCAGGATCAGAGACCTGCTGTCATTTTCAATTTTATGAAGGGCGTCGCGATCCGCGGCGAGCGGGTGGGTGCTGTTCTCGACGTGGCTTCAACAGATGGCGACCTGGTTGGAGAAACCGTCATAAAAATCTATTTTGATCCGGAAACTGATGGTACCTACCAGGCATTTGTAGGCCAGTACACTCAGGAGACCATTGCAGACTTCGCACCACAGGAGCTTGGTGCCTACAAGGCGATTCTGGAGGTGGCGGAAAGCTATGGCCAGCCAACCCTTGAAAGCTTCATAACGCCCTCCGACACCCGGAAGGTGACCCTCCAAAGGGAACTGCTGTGCGATAACCTCAGGCCGGTTCAAGCCGTGGACCTTGAGATGCCGAGAACACCCGAAAAAGTTGATGTTCTTTTGATGCTGTCGCCAAAGCTTTCGGAGGATCAGCGAATTCAAGCGGGAAAAGACAGGATCCAGCAGGCCAACACTTTGAGACTTTCAGGACTGGATGCGCTGGTTCATGTCTGGGACTTGGGTGAAATCACAGAACGCATGCCGGCTTCAACCACGCAGCTCTTTGGCACCCAATATCCGCCGCTGACCCTCCCGTATACTCAAGGGGGTTACAGTGGTGTGCTTCAGCGCGTCAGTGTCCAGGACAATGGGCGCTACGTGGATTATGGCGACTACGACACGGTTGAAACTTGTGAAACGAAGCAGGTTCTGGTGGGGCGGTACTGCCCGGCTGCGGATCCGTTTATTTGCTATGTCAATGGCGGCTATGTCAACGTCTACGAGACCCAGGAAGTGTGTACCACTGAACAAGTTTGGGATTCGGACCTCCGCTGGCGATCCAGCTACTATGGGACCTATGAAGGCGAAATTTCAAGAACCATTGAGCAGAGCTTTGACCCTGAGTGGCTGCGTCTGGGCGCCAGCCGCTATGTGGTCTATTCCGCCCTGCCAGGTGAAATCCTCCCAGAGCCTGAGGCTGCTGCGCTGAAGAAAACCGCGGACGCACAGTGGCTTATGGGCGGCGGTTCCGCGCAGCTTTCAACCGGTCTGGGCGCAGAGATTATTACCGCGGCCGGTCCGGCTGAAGCAATGACGGCGGCCATAGAACTGATCTCAGCGCGCCATGAAGTCAAACCTTACAAGCTGATGCTGCTGAATGAGTCGCTGACCTATCATACAGTCGACGTGGAAACCGAGGGCGACGGCCTTGAAGGTGAGGTCTGGGGATTGAGTCAGGACGCTGCTTTTGACAATCCTCTGCCGGTACAGTCTTTTATCATTTTGGATGAAAACAGCGCAAATCAAACTGTACAGGCGACACCACCCGATCAGGAAACGCCCTTCTACACCATGACACCACCGCAGACTATGAGTTCTGTCGGTCACTTTGTCGTGCGCAGAAAACTGAAGGATGTAACGCCGAAGCCAGCCTTCGACATGGAATCCAATACTGCCAGCGCAGCGTTTACGGTGCACCGAAAACCCATAGCAAGTCTGACCCTCAAGGCCCGCTTTGACATTCTGCTCGACCGGTACCGCCTCTACTGGACGGACGCCTCTTACGATCCGGATCATGCGGTAAGCGACCCGAACCGCGGCATAGTCAAGCATGATTTTCGGATTCGAGAAATCGGGGGCAATTGGAGCTATGGATGGCCGGCAACGCTTCCGAAAGGCACTTATGAAGCGGATTACGTCGTTTGGGATCTGGAAGGTCAGCTCAGCGACCCTGTCCACTTCCTCTTTACCGTGGACAACTCCGCTCCTGAAGTCGAGTTTGTCTCTGTCATTCCCGACCCCGCACTGACAGGACAGCGGCCGATGGTCACGGTCCTCCCAAAAGACCACGAAGGCAGCCCTCTTACGCTAAAAGTCACCGCTGCCCACAAAGAGTCCTCGCATACATTTACACAGTACTTCGCTGACTTGGTTTCAGGAAAATCCTTTGAATTTCAACTCAGTGAACCCTTGCTAAACGGAACATATACCTTGCGCGCCGAAGTTACAGATGATAGCGGTGCGTCAGAAGAGGCACTGAGACTTTTAACTGTCAGGCCGCCGGTGATCCTGGGCGCTTCACTCCTGGGTTCCTGGAACCACTGGCGTGGTCAGATCGACCGCCAGGGCAGGCCTATGGCGCTGAATCCCAATCGGTTTTTATCCTACGAAATGATAAAGTTGGAGCTTCAAGCAGAGGGCGACCCCCTTAGTGTCACCTGCAGGATGTCTCCTGAGCTGGAAGCCATGGTTTATGAGGATCCAAATGGCCGAGTGTACCGTTATGAGGAAGCCTTTGGGGAAGTGGTGGAATTTCCGCTCAGGCTCAGTGCGGCCGGGAATGGCTTATGGCGGGCGGATTACAAACTGCCGCTGGCGCCGAGTACTTTGGGGTGGACTGACCATCGGCTGAAATCACCGTACTGGATTGAGTTTACGGTCACCTGGCCGGACCTTGTGCGGCAGTACAGGTTTGACAATATCGAGATCACAGGGAATGTTTATGATTTAATTTTCTGAGGAGCGCGCTGCTGCGGGCTGGGAAAACCGCGGCAAAAGAAAGGAAACCGGCTCGGTGGAAGTCAAATAACGGACTTCCTTCCGACGCCAGTTTCCTTGTAAGTGTCTTAGCTGTTGACTTCCGACCCGGATGAATCCTCCGCAGTGGACGCTGATTCGAGTTCGGCCTCAGGGCTGTGGCTGGATGACGCAGCCGAGTTCACCTTCAGAATAGGCAGTTTGACCTTGAAGGTCGTCCCCTCGCCAAGCTGGCTGCGGACGCTGATGGTGCCGCCGTGGGCTTCGACGATCTGTTTGCAGATGGCAAGACCAAGGCCCGTGCCCCGACTTGAGTAGGTCCGCGACTTGTCGACTTTGTAAAAGTGCTCAAAGATTCGGCTGAGGTCTTCCTGTGGAATGCCTATGCCGTCATCTTCGACGAACCATTCGAAAAAGTCCTGTGTTCTGCGGGTGTAGATGTGAATGTAGGTTTTCGTAAACTTTTCCGCATTGCTGATCAAGTTGTCCAGGACCTGGTGAAGCCTTGGCGCGTCCGCTTCAATGGGAACGCTTGGGATAGGCCGGTCGACCCGGAGTTCGAGGTTGCGATCCTGGAAGTCCATTTCCTTTTCACTCAGCATGAAGTCGAACAATTCGCGGGAATCCATGGGCGTCAGCTCAATGACGAACTCGTCCAGATTCATCTTTGTAAAGGTGAAGAGGTCGTCGATCAAGTGGTTCAGCTGAGCGCTTTTGGAGCGAATGATGTCGAGATATTGCTTTTGGGTTTCCGGGTCCTCGACAATGTCGTCGCCGAGCAGCTCGACGTAGCCCTGGATGGAGGTCAGCGGCGTCTTCAGGTCGTGTGAGACGCTGGCGATCAGCTGCTGTCTGGAATGTTCGAACTCCACCTGCTTGGCGAGGGAGTCCTTGAGCCGCAGCCGCATGCGGTCGAACTCGTTGCAGAACTTGCCAATCTCGTCGTCTTTTTTGTATTTCATCTCGTACTCGAGATCCCCGGAGGCGATCATTTCAGCGGCGTGGTTGAGTTCCTTAAGAGGATTTAGAATCCCGTCCGACAGGATCTTGGACAGGATCAGGATCATGGTGACGACGGAAATGACGAAGATGGCCATTATGGCAAATGGCAGGTAGCTGAAGAACGTATAGGCGTCCTTGATGTCGATGTCCGGCAGGAACACCAGTCGTCCGTAGGTGATCCCGCCTTTGACGACGCTGCGTTCCATCATGCTCAGGCTGGACGGATCGATGCTGACGGTGACGTTGCCCTCTGAATTCGTCTCAAAAAAGGAGACCTTGTCGAAGGCGACACCGATCAACTTTCGCTCGCTGTCAAACTGGATGATGTTCTCCTGGTCGACAAACAGCAGGCGCCTGAAGTAAGTCGTGTAGTAGGGCCTGAGCAGTCCGTCCATATAGGGATAATTGTCTATACGGTCAAGATTGCCGACAAACTCTTCTGTCACCCGGTCCATGGAAGAGGAGATGGACACAAATTTGTCCACTGCCGGGATGTTGAAAAAGTTTGTGGTCAGCACCAGGAATGACAGCACGACGATCATCAGGGGGACGACCAGCAGGGAAAGAAAAGAGAGAATAATTTTTGAACGTATGTTCAAAGTTTATTTTCCCCCTTTGAACTTGTACCCGATCCCCCAGACGGTTTCGATGTATTTCGGATTCGAAGGGTCTTCCTCGATTTTTTCCCGGATCTTGCGAACGTGAACCGTCACGGTGTTGATGTCGCCATATTCATTGAAGCCCCACACGTGATCAAAAATCTTCTCTCTGGCCAGCGCCTGATTGAGATTGCTGGCGAGGTAATAGAGGATCTCAAACTCCTTGACGGAAAAAGGGACGTACTCGCCGCGCACCTTAACGGTATAGGCGCTAGGATCGATTTCCAGCTCGCCAATAATCAAGGCACTGGATGGCGTCTGCGTCGTAGAGAGCTCCTTGTAGCGCCTCAGCTGGGACTGGACGCGGGCCAACAGTTCTCTTGGACTGAAGGGCTTGGTGACATAGTCGTCCGCACCAAGACCCAGACCCAGGATCTTGTCCATGTCTTCCTTCCGTGCGCTGAGCATCAGAATGGGCACAGGTGATTTTGTACGGAGGGTTCTGCAGATTTCGAAGCCGTCAATTTTCGGAAGCATAATGTCGAGAATCACCAGATCTGGATTCTCCCTGTAAAAGGTGTTCAGCGCCTCTTCGCCGTCATAGGCGAGGATAACGTCATAATTTGATGCTTTCAGATAATCCCGAATCATCTGGGCGATTTCTTTTTCGTCTTCGACGACGAGAATTTTTTCGTTGGACATGAAGGTGACCCCCATAGTTTGGTATGAACAGGCGATAAAACTGGTTCGGTTATCGCCGTCTCTCTCCATTAATATACTTTTTTACGCTGGGCGAATCAAATTTTCGCCCCATATTTAATCCTTAATTAATGTTTTACCGATGGTCGCGCAATTCACAATCCGTAAACCATATTTCATCTCTGTAAACGTAAAGTTGAGGTGAAACGATTTTCGTAAAAAGTAATGTGAATATTTATGAATTATTTAACAATGATTTAACGAGATTTAAATTTTATAAAATTAGCGTCGCGAAGTGTATAATTGTGTGAAAATTATAACGATTTCGACTTAAAATATTGGAAGTGTTGAAAATGCTGTATTCTAAAATTATTTGTTAAATAATCTTCAATTTCGATTATTTATTATTCACAAAACCAGAGGGTCGGTGATATAATGATTTTGTTCATTTATTCTATTAGAGTTCGAAATGTTGAAAGGAAGGTGCAATAATGGCGAAGGCATTGGCACAGATTCCAACTGTGAGTGTTAAAGATTTGCCAAAGGAATTGTTCGATCAACTTGACAGTTACATCCAGACACTCGAAGACAAGAAAGGCTCTTTGATTCACGTACTTCACCGGGCGCAGCATCTCTTCGGTTATCTGCCTAAGGAAGTCATGTTGTTCGTCGCAAGGCGGCTTGACATTCCTGCGGCCAACGTCTTTGGCGTCGTCAGCTTCTACTCGTTCTTCACCACCAATCCGGTCGGTGAACACGTCGTTGCAGTTTGCATGGGAACGGCATGCTTCGTTCGCGGCGCTGACAAAATCCTTGACGAATTCAAATCCAAGCTCGGGATCACTACTGGCGAAACGACTCCGGATATGCTCTTTACTTTAAAAGACGTCCGTTGTGTCGGCGCTTGCGGTCTCGCGCCTATTGTCCTAGTCGGCGACAAGGTCTATGGCCGTGTCAAGCTTGACGAAGTCGATGGCATCATTAACGCTTACGTGGTTAAGAACTTCGGAAAGGAGCAATAAAATGGCGATTAAATCTCTTGAAGATCTCAAACGCATCCGCGAGGAGTCCCAGAAAAAAGTTAACCTTCGCGAAACCGGCGAATCCACTGATGACATCGTAGAGCTTATGGTCGGCATGGCGACTTGCGGCATCGCTGCAGGCGCACGTGAAACCCTGAGCGCGCTTTTGGATGAAACTGAAAAGCAAGAGCTCACCAATATTCGTATTGTTCAGGTTGGCTGCCTCGGTTATTGCCACAGCGAACCTACTGTTCAGGTCAACCTTCCTGGTCATGAACCAATCATCTTCGGCAAAGTGGACGACAAGCGCGCCAGAGAAATCATCACGCGTTATGTCATGCACAATGAAATGCTCGAAGACAGCGTAGTTATCAACACATTCGTGAAAGCATAAATTAAAGGAACAGCGAAGGAGGGTAATTTGTGGCTAAGATCAGAACTCATCTCATGGTCTGCGGCGGAACGGGATGTATTTCATCCGGAGCGGACACGCTGATCACTGAGCTTGAAAACATCCTTGTCCAAAAGGGATATGATAAAGAAGTCAAGGTTGTCAAAACCGGCTGTTTCGGTTTCTGCGGCCAGGGTCCAATCGTCAAAGTCCACCCGGACAACGTTTTCTATGTTCAGGTTCAGGCAGCTGACGCAAAAGACATCATCGAGGAACACGTCATCAAAGGACGTCACGTTGACCGTTTGCTCTACGTTGAGCCAATTGAGAATCAGAAAATGGACCTTCACAGAGACATGCCGTTCTATAAAAAGCAGCTGCGCATAGCGCTCAGAAACTGCGGTATGATCGATCCGGAGAACATTACAGAATACATAGCGTTCAGAGGGTATGAAGCCCTTGCGAACGTTCTTACCATGAAGCGTGAAGACGCTGTTAAAGTTGTCAAGGACTCTGGTCTTCGTGGCCGGGGCGGCGGCGGCTTCTCCACTGGTATGAAATGGGAGCTCACCATGAGATCCCCTGGCGACCAGAAATATATTATTTGTAACGCTGACGAGGGCGACCCGGGTGCCTTTATGGACCGTTCCATCCTCGAGGGCGACCCGCACTCCGTGCTTGAAGCCATGGCTATTGGCGGCTACATCATTGGCGCGACTAAGGGCATCATCTATATCCGCGCTGAGTATCCACTTGCAATTCACCGTTTGGAAGTTGCCATTGCTCAAGCGAGAGAGTACGGACTCCTCGGAAAAGACCTCTTTGGCAGCGGCTTTGACTTTGACATTGAGATTAAGCTCGGTGCCGGCGCGTTCGTCTGCGGCGAAGAGACGGCGCTTATCCACTCAGTTGAAGGCAAGCGCGGCGAGCCTACCAAAAAGCCTCCGTTCCCATCAGAGTCAGGCTATTTGAATAAGCCGACCTGCGTGAACAACGTTGAAACCTTTGCCAATATCGCTCCGATCTTCCTGAACGGCGCTGAGTGGTTCGCCAGCATTGGCACTGAAAAGTCCAAGGGCACCAAGGTATTCGCGCTTGCAGGCAAAGTCAATAACGTTGGTCTCGTTGAAGTTCCAATGGGCACCACGCTTCGCGAGATCATCTACGAGATCGGCGGCGGGATCCAGAATGACAGAGCCTTTAAGGCAGTTCAAACTGGCGGTCCTTCCGGCGGGGTTATTACCGTAGCCGACCTCGATACACCAATCGATTATGACAGTCTCAAAGCCATCGGCTCCATGATGGGCTCTGGCGGTATGATCGTTATGGACGAAGACAACTGTATGGTCGATATCGCGAAATTCTACCTCGACTTTACGAAAGACGAGTCTTGCGGCAAGTGTACGCCATGCCGCGTCGGCACGAAGCGTATGCTTGAGATCCTCGAGAGAATCACTGAGGGTCACGGCACTGCTGAAGACCTCGACAACCTCCAGGCTCTTGCTTACATGATCAAGGACTCAGCGCTCTGCGGCCTCGGTCAGACAGCGCCAAATCCGGTTCTGAGCACTATGAAATATTTCCGTGAAGAATACGAGAACCACGTCTTCAACAAGCGCTGCGCGACAGGTTCATGTAAAGCGCTCGCGAAATACTCGATTATCGCTGATAAGTGTATTGGCTGTACGGCTTGCGCCCGCGTTTGCCCGGTCAACTGCATCAGCGGCAAGGTCAAAGAGGTTCATGTCATTGATCAGGATAAGTGTATCGGCTGCGGCGCATGCTTCAATGCATGTAAGTTCAGCGCCGTCCTTAAGCCCTAGTTTGGAGGTGGAATGTAGATGATTAAACTGACGATTAACGATACCCCAATCGCGGTGCCAAAAGGAACGACCATCCTTGAAGCCGCTCGCACTCTGGGGATTCACATACCTACGCTCTGCCATATGGACCTTCATATGGATCAGTTCGGTGTTGTCAACCAGGCGTCTTCCTGCCGCGTGTGCACGGTAGAGGTACAAGGCCGTCCTGCGCTTGTCACTGCTTGCTCTGAGAAAGTCACTGACGGTATGCATGTTTCGACACATACGCCGCGCGCCATCACGGCTCGCCGTATGTCGGTGGAGCTCCTGCTCTCCAACCACCCTAAAGATTGCCTCATGTGCCCTAAAAACCTGGAGTGCGATCTCCAGAAGCTTGCCGCGGACCTCGGTGTTCGCGACATCAAATGGGCTGGCGAGCGCATCGACTTTGAAAAGGACGAGTCGTCCGGCGCAATCGTAAAGGACCCTAACAAGTGCGTCATGTGCCGCCGCTGCGAGACCATGTGCAACGAGGTACAGACCTGCGGAATTCTGTCTGCGGTCAACCGCGGCTTTAATACATTCGTAGGCCCTGCCTTCAACCTCGACATGAAAGAAACTTCATGTACGTACTGCGGTCAGTGCGTCGCGGTGTGTCCGACGGCTGCGCTCACTGAAAACAACGACATCCATAAGGTATGGCGCGAGATCAACAACCCTAACAAGCACGTTATCGTTCAGGTCGCGCCTGCGATCCGCGTTGCTGTAGGCGAGCTCTTCGATATGCCTCCTGGATCCATCTCCACCGGCAAACTTGCGACGTCCCTCAGACGCCTTGGCTTTGACGCGGTCTATGATACGGACTTCGCTGCGGACCTTACGATCCTCGAAGAAGCTTCTGAGCTCGTTCACCGCATTCAGCACGGCGGCACGCTTCCAATTCTGACGAGCTGCTGCCCGGCGTGGGTTCAGTTCTTTGAGCACCAATACCCTGACATGCTCGACATTCCGTCTACTTGTAAATCGCCTCAAATCATGTTTGGCGCGATCGCAAAGACATACTACGCTGAGAAAAAAGGTATTGACCCTAAAGACATTGTGGTCGTTTCTGTCATGCCTTGTATCGCGAAGAAAGCGGAAGCAAAGCGTACGGAGTTGTCCCACCAGGATCTCCAAAACGTGGACTACGTCCTCACTACCCGTGAGTATGGCCTCATGCTGAAGGAAGCTTGCATTGACTTCGCTAACCTTCCTGAGGGCGACTTCGACCATATGCTCGGCGAATCTACCGGCGCATCTGTCATCTTTGGTACTACCGGCGGCGTTATTGAAGCTGCTGCGCGTACGGCTTACGAGTGGCTTACCGGCGAAACTCTCGAGCAAGTGGAGCTGACTCAGCTTCGCGGCCTCGACGGCATCCGTTCCGGCAAAGTTCAAATTGGCGACCTCGAGCTCAACATTGGTATTGCTCACGGTCTCGGCAATGCGAGAAAGCTTCTTGACTGCATTAAGGCTGGCGAGTGCAACTTCCAGGCAATCGAAATCATGGCTTGCCCAGGCGGCTGTATTGGCGGCGGCGGACAGCCATATCACCATGGTGACATGGAAATTATCCGCAAGCGTCAGATCGCGATCTACCAGGAAGACCGCAACAAGACCAAGCGTAAATCCCATGAGAACCAGGAAGTTCTTGATCTCTATGAGAAGTACCTTGGCAAGCCTTATGGCGAAAAAGCGCACGAGCTGCTTCACACGCACTACGTGGCAAAACAGAAAATCTAATTTTAATGCCCGATGGGCATGGAACCCTGCGCTTCGAGAGATCGAAGCACAGGGTTTTCTTTAATTATGGAAAGAAATTTTAATTTGTGCAGAATTGTGTGAAGCTCTGGTACCGAATTAAGTTTGGTGTCAGTCACCAAAGTGAAAATAAATTTGAAGAGACATGAATATGCCGCTCTCAATTTATGCAATTTTCATTTAATTTGAAGTCCAAAATGTAAATTTTTCGTGTTTTTGAATTGAATCAGCCTGTTTTACTGGATGAAACATCGCGATTTCACCGAAATAGAGAAGGAAAACCATATTTTATAATCTAGTAAATCATTTTAGCCTAAAATTTAAACGTGAAAGCGCACTATCATGATCGAATCGTTGAAATTTGCAGGTTTTCTGGCTTTTTGAAATCAGAGGACTATAATAGAGGTTATAGTATTTCTCAGGATCCCCAAGGAAAGTCCTCAGGTATTCGAATACCTGGCTTTGGGAGTCTTGAGAAATAAAGTTGAATCGGGAAAGGTGGCGCATCGAGTTGAAATCCAAAGCCATCGAAAGAACCCTGGCGAGAATTTTGGAAATCGATTACCAGGGCGTACGGCTTGAGAAACAAAAAGAGGAGCAACGCGAAGAAAAAGAAAATGAGCTGAAGAAACTTCAAAAAGACATGGAAGCAGATTACATGCGAGAGGCCAGAAAGGAAGCCAAAAAGCTTTATGATGAGATTGTTGGTCAAGCTGATGCAGAGGTTCATCGAATCAGAGAAGATGGTGTCCGCGAGAATCAGAGAATCAGAGCTTTGGTAGACCAGAACAGGGAAGCTTTGCTGAGAAAAGCGTTTGAATTGACTATCAGCAGTGCTAAAGAATGACGCAGAGGGGGACTCGAGCATGAGTAATGTACGCAAATTTGCTGCCGTCAACGCGAAGGTGCGTGCCCTTGAAGGTCAGCTTCTGAAGGATCAGGACTACTATAAACTGTTGCTGCTGAACCATGTGGACGAGGTAGTGGACTACCTTCGCCAGGAAACCTGGTATGCCTCAATTTTACCGGAGGCCAGGAAGGTAGATATCATTGAGCTCGAAGGCCGTTTTGAACGCAATGCCTTTGAAAAGCACGAAAAACTGTACCACTATTTTACGGACGCCTACAGAGAGTACTTCAAGGTTCTGTTGATGCGGTATGAAATTGAGAATTTGAAATTGTTTCTGCGCATGGTGATCCGACGCGAAAGTCTCATCAGCATCACGGATCACTTGATCATCCCACACATATATTCTGAACTGGACTATGGGAAGATCAGCCAGGCGACTTCCCTGGACGAGCTCTCCGCAGCGCTGGCCGGAACTGAATACCAGCAGCTGATTGAGTACTATAAGGACGAAGAGCCTACCAGAATGATGTTTTATGTCGAGATGAACCTGGACCGACTGTATTTCAAGAAGCTGTCCCAGCGTACAGAAAAGCTGGACGCTGCAGATCAAAAGGCTGTTGGTGAAGTCCTGAAGCGGAATATTGACATGCTGAACATCCAATGGGTGTACAGAGGCAGGCGATATTATCAGCTGCTGCCTGAGGAGATCCTGAACTACACGCTGCTGAACGGCAAATACTTTTCTTACAAACGTCTCAAAGAGCTGTGCTACCTGCCTTCCCTGGATGATATCAGCCGGGTGCTGCGGGCATCACCATATGGCTTCATGTTTGAGCAAACAGAACACTTTGAACTGAACTTAGAAATCCTGATGGACCGGTATCTTTACAAGCTGTTCGACAAATTGCGCATGGAATACCCCATGACTATTACAGAGCCTATGGTGTACCTTCACAGACTCGAGTATGAAATGCGGGACCTGTTCACTATTGTCGAATCCAAACGCTACAACATCAGCAGCGAAGCCTGCCGGAAATTCTTAATAAGGGAACTGAGGGGGTGAGGCTGAATGTCCGTTGAAAAAATGAGCATGGTGAATCTGGTAGCAGATTTAGCGCTGCTGGACGAAGTGCTTAAAGAGATCGCTCTGTTTGAGCGTATTCAGCTCGTCAACGCATATCACGAAATTGAAGAAAGCAACTTCAGGCTTAGCATGGTAGATGAGAATCGCGACGAAATCTTGAATATGTGCCGCATTGAGCCTTATAAAACTCAGGTGGATCCTAAGGCGCTGATGGAAAAAGCTGAGAAGCTGCTTATGATGCTGGACCTTGAGAAGAAAATTGACAGCGCCTATCTTGAAGATCCGGTCTGGGACTGGACACTTGAGCGGGTGGAGACGCAGATCGACCTCTTTACCGAAGAGGTCAGCGGTGCCTATAGTGTTTTATCAGCACTGCGGGAAGAACGCGTCCATCTCAAAGAACTTGAATGCCTTGGAAAGCTTCAGGAAACTGAGGTCGACCTTGAAGAGATCACCACTATGGAACATTTCTCAGCCAGACTGGGCGTACTCTCAAAGGAAAACAGATATAAGCTGTCATTGAATTACGAAAATATCACTGCGGTCGTCATGCATCTGGACACCATAGATCGTGGTGAAGCCGAGCTGATCATTTCGCCAAAGGAACTCGACGCAGAGACGGACCGAATTCTCAGATCGGTCTATTTTGAGGAAATTTCTATCCCGGATGCCTATAAAGTCAAAGCGCCAGAGGCGCTGCGAAGGATTCGAGCACGCCAGGAAGAAATTGAAATTGAAATAGCCGCGAAACTCAAGGAGCTGGAGGTCTTCAAACGCTCCTATGAGAATGAGATTCAGGCTAGTGTCAACGCTTTGGCCTTGGAGCGGGTCAAAGTAAAAATGCGACGCAGCATAGCAACGACGAGGAATTTCTTTTATCTGGCCGGATGGATTCCCGAACGGGACGAAGCGGTCTTCGAAGCGAGAATCAAAAAACTGGGACCGGGTACGATTGTCCTGTTCAATGACACCAGCAATGCTATTGAGAAGCATACACCGCCAACGCTGCTAAAGAATCGCTGGTTGGTGAAACCCTTCGAAATGCTGGTCAATATGTACGGCACGCCTGCCTACAATGAAACGGACCCTACAGTCTTTTTTGGACTGACCTACATGACTTTGTTCGGTGCCATGTTTGGTGATCTGGGGCAAGGTATAGTGCTCTTTCTCACAGGTATGGTGCTGACGGGAAAAAATCCTGAAAACCTGTATTTTCATATTTTAGCCAGACTGGGAATCAGCTCAGCCTTCTTCGGATTCTTTTATGATAGCTTTTTCGGTTATGAGCACCTGATTTCGAAATTATTTCCATTCATGCCTTTTCTCAGGCCTATTGAGAACATCAATACCATATTGGGCGTATCGGTAGGCGTTGGAGTCTTTTTATTGCTCATAAGTTTTGCCTACAGTATTCTCAACAAACTGCGGATTGGAGATGTGCAGGAGGGATGGCTTGGCCGCAATGGCGTCGCCGGACTTGTTCTCTATCTCACCTTGATTCAGGCGGTATTGAAAACAGCTTTCGATTTACCGGGGCTGCCAACGTTCATGACAGTGATCCTCGTCCTGGCCAGTGTGGGTGTCATTATTGGGCGCGAACCCCTGGCCAACCTGATGAAGGGCGCACGGCCGCTCTATCACGAAAAAATGTCGGAATACTACGTGGAGAGTGGTTTTGACATCCTGGAAACTTTTTTGAGTTTTCTTTCCAACAGTATTTCGTTCATTCGTGTGGGTGCCTTCGCTCTTAACCATGTCGGTCTGTTCGTTGCGTTTCACACCATGGGTGCCCTGATCGGGAATCTGGGCGGAGAAATCTTGATGTTTTTCCTGGGCAACCTCATTGTCATTTTCCTTGAGGGACTGATCGTCATGATCCAGGGACTCCGATTGATGTATTACGAACTGTTCAGCAAATATTATTCCGGAGATGGCGAAGCCTTTGATCCGGTTAGATTTCAAGAAGTTTAAAATGTAGTTTCTTTTCACTTCGGGAAAAGACCGGTTTTTTGCTCCGCGGCTAATGCCCCGCATTCGCATAAAAAGCTAACAAGGAGGAGACTAGCATGCAAATTTTGCTTGGATTGAATGTTTTATTGGTGATTGGAACGGTATTGGCAGGTGTATATCATTATTTTGGTGAAGGCTTGAAGGAAAAGAAACAGTTAAAGCGCATCATGCGCTGGAATATTGCGATCTTTGCGCCAGTCATGATGATTGCCGTTGGAATGATCGTGCCTGATATCGCTTATGCGGCGGAAACCGGCGCAGCGTCCTCTGCCAGCGGCCTGGGGTTCATCGCAGCGGCGCTGTGTACGGGACTTGCGACCATCGGCGCGGGTTATGCTGTTGGCGCGGTTGGGTCCTCAGCCCTTGGCGCGGTTTCCGAAGACTCAAAAATCCTTGGTAAAACCTTGATCTTCGTCGGTCTTGCCGAGGGGATTGCCATTTACGGTCTGATCATTTCCATTCTGATTCTTGGCCGATTGTAGTCCGAACTACAGCGCCATCAGAAGGGAGCGGTTCGTATGAAGTCATTTCTGATCAGTGATGATCTGGATACACTGATGGGTCTCAGGCTGTCCGGCATTGCCGGCGAGCTCGTCCAGGACAGGGATAAAGCTCTGGAACTGCTGGAGAGAAAACTGGCAGATCCTGAAATTGGGATCGTCGTCTTGTCCAGCGGGGTGCTTCACATGATTGAGAAGGAAGTCATGACAATCAAGTTAAAGGAAAAGAAAAAAATGATCGTTGAAGTGCCGGCGGTCGGGGGGAAATATGACAGCGGGTACATCACACGCTACATACGCGACTCGATCGGCATTAAACTGTAACAGAGAGTTGGTGACCAATGATTACAGTAGATGAAAAAATTGAAGTGTTTACAAAAATTGTGCTCGATCGCCTCGAAGAATCCTACGGTGTGAAAATTTCAGAACTGGATGAGGAAACTCTTGAAGCGGTCAAAATCTATAAAAAAAAGCTAATGGAAAAATCCAGAAAATTTGTTGAAGTTCACGAAGAGAATGCCAGGGATGACTCAAGGAAAAAGATTTCCAAAGTGCTCAGCGGCGTCAGGAATCAGATGTTGAGACTGAAGCACGATATTGTCCTGGAGCTATGTGATGCCCTGAAAGCGCGTGTCAATGAATTCAGAAAAACGCCGGACTATTTGGATTTTCTCAAACTGCGTATTCTAAAATCCGTTGAGGAGTTGAACCGGTTCACAAGCATTGAAGTGGAACTTCTGGAAGAGGATTATTCGCGTTTTGGGGAAAGCCTCGCCAGCGAAATGGTAATGCAGGGGTTTGACCCTGCAAAGATTAAGTGGGTGCCCGTCAAAAAAGGTATTATGGGCGGACTGATTTTTTACAACGGCGAGCGGACACTGAAGCTGGACGGTTCCTTTGATATCCTGCTTGAAGACGCTGAAGTCGTGATGGGGCAGCTGGTTGCAGAGCTCCTTGAGGAACGGGGTGAGGCAGATGCATGATCGAGGCCGAATTAAAATGGTCAATGGCCCGGTTGTCGGCGCCACTGATATGACGGGCTATAAAATGCGTGAAATGGTCATGGTGGGCCATCTCAAACTGATTGGGGAGATCATTGCCATAGAGGGCAATGACGCCACCATTCAGGTGTATGAGGAGACTGAGGGCTTGAAAATTGGCGAACCGGTGACGTCCACCGGAAAGCCGCTGTCGCTTAAGCTTGGCCCTGGACTGCTTGGCAACATCTTTGACGGCATAGAGAGGCCGTTGCTGGAAATCGAAAAAAACAATCCCGGTTTCATCAATGAAGGGATTGGCATGATTGCCATTGATGAGGAAGCTCGCTGGAAAGTGGACATGGATGTCGTTGTCGGGCAGCATCTCCTGCAAGGAATGTGCATGGCAAGCTTCCAGGAAACCCCTTTGATTGAGTTTCGCTGGATCGTACCGCCGGGCGTGGAGGGCGAAGTGACTTGGTGCGCGCCTTCCGGAGAATACAGCATCATTGAGCCGCTTGTAAAGATCAGGAACAGGGAAGGTGATGAGGAGTCGCTCTGCCTACTGCAGGAATGGCCGGTCAGATCGCCAAGACCGGTCTCTGAGCGTCTTGCGCTCTCAAAACCGCTGTTGACGGGACAGCGCGTACTGGATATCTTTTTCCCTATCGCCAAGGGCGGCACCGCAGCCATACCGGGCGGCTTCGGCACTGGCAAAACTATGACCCAGCATCAGCTCGCCAAATGGAGCGATGCGGATATTATCGTATACATCGGCTGCGGAGAGCGGGGCAATGAAATGACGGACGTCCTTGAGCAGTTTCCAAAGCTGATCGATCCGGCGTCCGGCCGTCCAATCATGGACCGGACTGTCCTGATCGCAAACACCTCAAACATGCCGGTCGCAGCCCGAGAGGCCAGTATTTATACCGGAATTACCATTGCGGAGTACTACCGGGACATGGGTTATGATGTCGCCATTATGGCAGACTCCACGTCCCGTTGGGCAGAGGCCTTGAGGGAGATCTCGGGTCGTCTGGAAGAAATGCCTGCAGAGGATGGCTACCCAGCTTACCTGCCTTCCAGACTTGCAGAGTTTTACGAGCGCGCCGGCTACGTTCGCACTATGGAGGGACGGGACGCCTCGGTGACGATCATAGGTGCAGTTTCCCCGGCCGGCGGTGACTTCTCCGAGCCTGTGACGGAAAATACAAAGCGCTTTGTAAATGCCTTTCTGGCCCTCGATAAAAAGCTGGCATATGCACGCCACTATCCTTCGATTCACTGGCTTAACAGCTACAGCGGTTATATCAAGATCCTCGCACCGTGGTACGCGGCGAATGTCAGTGCGGACCTTGTGGAGCTGCGGGCAGAAATGATCCGGCTGCTGTTTGAAGAAAACAAGCTGGCAGATATCGTTCAGCTTGTAGGCGAAGACGTCCTTCCAGATGATCAGCGCCTGATCCTGGAAGTATCTAAAGTTCTGAAAATTGGTTTTCTTCAGCAAAATGCCTTTCATAAGGACGATACCTATGTGCCTATTCAAAAGCAGTACCGTATGCTGACAATTATCGCGCACCTCTACGAGCGCGGCTTGGAAGCCGTAAAGAAAGGCATCCCAATCTCGGTGGTCCGCAATGAGTCGCTTTTTGACCGTGTGATCAAAATGAAATATGATATTCCGAATGATGATTTAAGCGGTCTGGATGCCCTCACGGAGCAGATCGACGATTACTTTGACACACTGATTAAAAAATATGCCTAAGGGGGGACCTGTGTGGAAATTGCTAAAGAGTATCTAAAAATTGACATGCTCGAAGGTCCGCTGATGGTCCTCTCGGGCGTCGAAAATGCTTCTTATGGTGAAATTATCAAGATCCGAGTCAAGGGTGACAAGGACAGGCTGGGCAAGGTAATCCGCCTCGAAGATAAAACCGTGGTTGCCCAGGTGTTTGAGGGCACCTCCGGTCTTTCCGCCACCAACGCTTCTATTCGTTTTACCGGCAGGCCCTTTGAGCTGGCTATGTCCCCGGATATCCTTGGACGCTCCTTTGATGGCATAGGCAGGGCGATTGACGGCGGCGGCCCAATTTACGGAAACCTGCACTATAATATCAACGGCAGACCAATCAATCCCGTCGCCAGAAAGTATCCAAGAGATTATATTGAAACCGGCGTTTCCTCCATTGATACGCTGATGACGCTGATCCGAGGGCAAAAACTGCCTATCTTTTCAGGGAACGGCCTTCCGCACAATGAACTCGCCGCCCAGATTGTCCGTCAGGCCAAGCTTAGCGGTACGAGCAACGACAAGTTCGCTGTAGTTTTCGCAGCCATAGGTGTCAAGCACGATGACGCTGATTTTTTCAGACGCAGCTTCGAGGACTCCGGCGCCATTGACAAAGTCGTCATGTTTGTCAATCTGGCGGATGATCCTATTGTTGAACGCATCAGTACACCGCGGTGCGCTTTGACGACAGCCGAATACCTGGCTTTTGAACTGGGCTATCACGTCCTCGTCGTCATGACTGACTTGACCTCCTACTGCGAAGCCTTACGAGAGGTATCTTCAGCGCGGGAGGAAGTCCCTTCAAGAAAGGGCTATCCGGGGTATCTCTACTCTGACCTGGCTTCGCTGTATGAACGGGCGGGTATGCTCCACAGCCGCGAAGGCTCCATTACCTTCCTGCCAATTCTGACTATGCCCAATGATGACATCAGCCACCCAATTCCGGACCTGACGGGGTATATTACTGAAGGTCAGATCGTGCTCAGCCGCGAGCTGCATCAGGACAATGTCTATCCGCCCATCAACGTCCTGCCGAGTCTGTCCCGTCTGATGAAAGACGGCATTGGTGAAGGCTATACCACAAAAGAACATCCGGATGTTGCCAACCAGCTTTTTTCCAGTTATTCAAAGGTGCAGGACATCCGCTCCCTGGCTCAAATTATTGGCGAGAGCGACCTCACTGAGACCGATCAGCGCTATATGGCCTATGGCCGGGCTTTTGAGAGTCAGTTCGTGCGGCAGCATATGGACGAAAGCCGCGACATCAACAAGAGTCTGGGCATTGCCTGGGATGTACTTAGCCTTCTTCCGAGGACTGAACTCGACCGCCTCAGCACAGATATTATTGACGCTTTCTACAGAGGTTAGGAGGGGTGCGACATGTATAGCAACATAGCGCCGACCAAAGCCAATCTGATCCGTGCGAAAAGCATGCTCGCCTTTTCCATTCGAGGCTATGAGCTTCTGGACCGAAAGCGGAACGTTCTGATCCGTGACATGATGGGCATGATGAACCGGGCCAATCAGGTTCAGATTGAGATCCAGAATCGCTTCGAGGAAGCCTCCGAAGCCCTTAAAATCTCAAATATGCTGCTGGGCACACAAACTATTGAAGAGATTTCCATTTCCATTCCCAAAGATGAGGAATTTGAGCTGCTCAGCCGCAGCGTCATGGGTGTGGAGCTGCCGATGGTCCGAAACGTACCCCAGCCCATTGACCCCAGCTATGGCGTCTTCAGGACGAATTCTGCCCTGGACAACGCCGTTGAGGCCTATAACGATCTGCGCCGAAAACTTTATGAACTTGCTGAGATCGAAACTTCCATATATAAGCTGGCCATGGAAATCAAGAAGACACAAAAGCGAACCAACGCCCTGGACCGCATTCAAATACCGAGATACAGAGCTTTGGTCAAGGCCATTTCGGAGACTCTTGAAGAGAAAGAGCGCGAGGATTTCTTCCGGCTCAAAAAGGTCAAGAAAAATGCTTCGAAGAAAATGTAAATCAGCGGGCGAGGGGAAACGCACAGTGTCCTCCGCCCGTTTCGCACTTGTAGTTACCAAATAGTTTTGTATTCCCTCATTTTCTTTTTGCCTCTGAAAGGATATAATAGCCTTGGGTGCAAGAACAGGGTCGGGTTAACCTTTGGAGGTTATCACATGTCAAAAGCAATGATCAGAATCAGAATGAGCATGCACGACGCGCATTACGGCGGCAACCTTGTCGACGGCGCAAAAATGCTCAATTTATTTGGGGATGTCGCCACCGAGCTTCTCATCCGTCAGGACGGAGACGAAGGACTTTTCGCGGCTTATGAGTCCGTAGAGTTCCTCGCGCCGGTCTATGCCGGTGACTATATAGAAGCCGTCGGCGAGATCGTCAAAGTCGGCAATTCCTCTCGGAAAATGGTCTTTGAGGCCAGAAAAGTCATCATCCCCAGACCGGACATCAACGATTCCGCTTGTGACGTACTTGAAGAGCCTATTGTGGTCTGTCGCGCGACAGGCACCTGCGTGGTTCCTAAAGACAAGCAGCGCAAATAGGAGGTGGCCTGAATGGAAAAATTGATCATTACCGCTGCCCTGACCGGCGCAGAAGTGACCAAGGAAATTCAGCCAACCCTTCCGGTGACGCCGGATGAAATCGCTGAAGCAGCCTATGAATGCTGGAAAGCCGGCGCGTCCATTGTGCACGTGCACGCTCGGGACGCGGAAGGCAATCCGACGCAGTCGGGAGACGTTTACAAAGAAATCATAGAAAAAATCAGCGCCAAGTGTGACATCATTGTCCAGCCGTCCACGGGCGGCGCTACCTGGCATACGCCTGAGCAGCGGCTGCAGCCGGTTGAGCTGGCGCCTGAAATGGCGACCCTCAGCTGCGGAACCTGCAACTTTGGGGACGAAGTGTTCATGAATACCCAGGAGAATATTGAGATCTTCGCCAAGCGCATGCAGGAAATGGGCGTCAAACCTGAAATTGAAGTATTCGAGCGCGGCATGATTGACACAGCTAAGGGCCTCGTCAAGAAAGGCCTGATCAGCGCACCGCTCCATTTTGACTTTGTCCTCGGTGTACCGGGCGCTTGTCCGGGGAATCCGGAGGATCTCATGTACATGGTGCATCAAATCCCGTCAGATGCGACCTGGACGGTTGCGGGCATTGGCCGCTATGAGACGCCTCTCGCTGCCATGGCTATCATCATGGGCGGTCACGTCCGCGTCGGATTCGAAGACAACGTCTACTACAGCAAGGGCGTCAAGGCAGACTCCAACGCTCAACTCGTGGCAAGGGTCGTGAGACTGGCTGCGGAGCTTGGCAGAGAAGTCGCGACGCCTGCTGAGGCCAGACGCATCCTCGGCATTGCGAAATAGTTTTCAACTCAAACCAAAAGCAGCCCGACGCATTTGACGGGCTGCTTTTATCACGACCGGAGCCGACCCTCTTAAGGCCGGTACCCTGCTGAAAGGAGCGTTATGCCGATGGTTGCCAGCATCCGCTTTCACCACAATGACAAACCTTATGAGATCACCATCAAACGCGAACGACGCAAGGATTATCGCCTCAAGATCATGAAATCCGGCGATCTGGTCGCCTCTATTCCGCAGAAGGCCTCGCTGAAAACCCTCGAAGAATTCCTGGAGCGGCGTAGAGAGGAAATTGGGCAGTATCTCGACCGGATGACGGCATATGTGAATCAAATGCCAAAGTACAAGTTTTCTGAAGGTGAGATCATAACCTTTGCAGAACACTCTTTCAGGGTGGTGAAGGCAGCGATTAAGCCGGGTCAGATTTTAAAGGCAGCCTTGGACGAGAAACGGCTGGAAATCCGCATCTATTCCGGAACTAAATTCAATGAAACACCTTCTGCAACTTACGAGCAGCAAGCGGCCAAGGCGGTGGAAGAGGCACTTATAACTTATTCTAAGATCTGGTTCACGAAGCGCGTACAACATTATAGCCAGAGAATGTCCCTTCAGCCAAGTGCAGTCAAGATCAGCCGCGCCAAGACCCGCTACGGAAGCTGCAGCAGCAGGGGGAGCCTCAATTTTTGCTGGCGGATCCTTCTGGCACCACAATTTATCGCGGATTATATTGTCGTTCACGAACTGGCACATTTAGCCCATCTCAATCACTCTAAAGCATTTTATTCGGTTGTGGAAAGTGTAATGCCGGATTATAAAGACGCTCAGAACTGGCTGAAAAAGAATGCGGCTCTTTTGGAATGGCCGGATTGAATGGAAATGAGAAGAGGAAGCAGTGCGCAAAGTCTAAGTCAGACTTTTATAACGCTGCTTCCTCAATTATTTCATCATTCTTATTCATTTAAAGTGGTGATATTTTGATAATTTTCATAAAAGTTGGTTTGATTCAACCAAAAATATTTTAGTGGCGGACTTGAAGTGTTATTAGTATATTCGTGGTCGATATCCATAACACGCCATTCGCCGTTGATGAAGACCTCCACCCAGATATGCTGGTGTGCCAAGCCCGCGCCGGTCGCCATTCTGGCAGGAATCCCAATGGCTCTCAAAAAGGACGCGTAAAGAAGGCCTATCTCCTCTTCGGTACCAATTTCCTTATCAAAGACTTCCAGTGCATTTCTCTTAAACGGCTCGTTTGAGTCATCCAGTTCAATATTTTCCAGGATCCAGAGATACAGTGCCCTGGCTTTACCGTATTGTGTCACTTCCTTATAGCTCAGTAAATTGGAGACGCTTGTAATTTGCTCGTGATCAGCAGGGATTCTGACAGTGGGTACCAAATATCTGATTTTGTCACTGCTCGTGTTGATCAGGCTGAATTGCATGACGTTATTGCGGTGGTAATTGATCCTAGGCTCAAAGTTAAGATCACGTTTGGCATCGAAGATAAACCCATTCTTATCCAATGTTTCAATCAAAACGTTGTGTTTGCCGAGACCAAATGGCAGGTAAATTCTGGTGCTGAATTTACCCGCTTCAACAGGAACGACAAATTCAAGTTTGTCAGTTCCTTTTGAAACTGTGATCAGAAATTGTTCTACGCCGTCAGGATTGAGAAGTGTACCTTCAAAGCGCTGAGTATTGAAGGCAAGTTGGTTCGAAAAGAGCTCGTCATCCAGGGTAACGCCGAATTCAAAGAAATTCCGGTATTCTATATAATGTTCCTCAGACTCCCGTATGGTCAGCATGTCGACCTGAAAACTCTCTGCGATATTTCGAATTATGCTTCTGGCATAGACCGGGTCAATGTAGTCGTTATAGGCGAAATGAAGATTATAGCCAATGTTTGCCTGCAGGAAAACGTAATTGACATTGTTAATTGTTTCAGGCCCTTGGCGGACCCGGTATTCCAGAGAATGAGAGTCAATTCGCGTGGTTGTCAATGTGTCAATCTCGATAGAACCTGTCAGACCAGGCGTGGCGGTTTCTAAAGTTTCAAGCACCGTCTCCTGCCAATCGTCAAGTTTGGTGCCTGGATCCTGCCGCTCAGCTCTGATATCAACGCTGAACTGCTCATAGCTGTCGATAAATCCAAAGCTTTGCCGCTCAGTGGTCAGGCGTTCCCAGTGCAGTGGAACAGAAATATTGACGCCGTAAGCATCCACAAATATTTTTTTGTAAAAGGAATCCTTAAATAAAGTATATTTATATCCAATTTCACCTGAAGTCATGCTGTACATACCAGTTGAGGGATCCCAACTGTCTTTAAAATCCAGCGCGTCTGAAATCAGGCTTACAGGCAGATATAGCCGGTTGTCTTCTTCTATGACCGGGCCTCGAAGGTTGATGGGAGCGCCATTGATGTAAGCAGTCTCGCTGTCTTTGACAATCTTTATGAACAGGTTATTTTTATATAGGACAGCATTATATTCGTTATGACGCTGGTAATAAAACCTTAGCTCGGAAGCGAGATCAATGACAGGCACATAGACGATTCCGCCCCGAACGACCGGCATGGTTTTGAAATCGAGCTTTCTATCATTCAAATAGATAGAAATCTCCCTGATTTCGTTAGTTCCGAAAGAAAAGCTGCCTGCGGCTTCGGTCAAAGTGATTAAGACGAACACTGAAATCAGCAGTGTACAAATCATTTTTTTCATAGCTTGAGTGAGTTGAATGGCAGACACCTCCCCTTAGGTCGATTGGATATTTCGATACAGGATAACTATATCATGCGGACTTGCATCAGGAAAGACCTTGTGCTATAATTTAATGGCTTGACAGAACGCTACCAATCTCATATTATTTATAAAGTGAACTCAGTACTAATCGGAAAGAGGTGAACGTAGGTGAAAGAGGGCATTCATCCTAACTACAATGAAGTTGAAGTGAAGTGCGCATGCGGAAACACTTTCAAGACAAAGTCGACTAACAAGGCAATTCATGTCGAAGTTTGTTCAGAGTGTCATCCTTATTATACCGGTACGCAGAAGCAAGTTGAGCGCGGCGGTAGAGCAGACAAATTCAAGCAGAAATATGGCTTATAGAATCACTTCAGTAATTGGGTTAGAGATGGAAATCTCTAACCTGTTTTACTATTCGGGAGGTTTCTAATAGAGCATGAGCAAACTGTATTTCAGATATGGGGCCATGAACTGCGGCAAGTCCACCAACTTGCTACAGGTCGCCTACAATTATGAAGAACGCGGCATGAGGGTCATGATCTTAAAACCACAGACAGACTTGAAAGGCGCGAATACTGTTGTTTCGAGGCTGGGATTCTCCAGAGAAGTCGATCTTTGGATCCCGCCGGAAGCTTCCATTATAAACGAAGTCGAAAATTGGATGGATCAGCATGGCAGGGTCGACTGTATCCTGGCGGATGAGGTTCAGTTTTTTAAAAAAGCACAGGTGGATGATCTCTTTGAAATAGCGGTCAAAGGAGGAATTCCGGTGATCTGCTATGGCCTGAGAACTGACTTCAGAATGGAGGGGTTTGAAGGCAGCGGGCGATTGCTGCTCTTGGCCCACAGCATCGAAGAACTCAAGACCATTTGTACCTGTGGAAAAAAAGCCTTATTAAATGGAAGAAAAATTAACGGCAGATTTGTTTTCGAAGGGGAACAGGTTGCCATCGACGGCTTGGATCAAGTCGAGTATCAGTCACTGTGTCCCAAATGTTACTTTGGTCTAAGGGATGCCTATGAGCATCAAAGAAGTGAGGCGTCATTATGAAAAAGAACTACACGGCAATTGGCGGTCAGGCATTGATTGAAGGCGTTATGATGAGAGGCCGCAAAACGATTGCCATCGCTGTTCGGAGACCGGATGGCGAAATTGACATCAAGGTTGAAACTTTAAAAACAAAACCATGGATGCAAAAAATTGGAAAGATACCAGTTCTAAGAGGTTTTTTTGGCTTGATCTCCTCAATGGCCGTTGGCGTTCGCGCGTTGACCTATTCTGCCGAGGTTTTTTCAGAGGCAGATGAAAGCTATGAGCCGAGCAAATTCGATCGCTGGATTATGGATAAATTTGGAGACAAAGCAGACAACATCATTGTTGGGATGTCCATGATTTTCGCTTTTATCATGGCTTTTGTTCTGTTTGCCGCCCTGCCAACACTGACTGCAAGATTTTTGGGAGGCTTTCTCGAGAGCACCACAGTCATGACAGTCGCAGAGGGCCTGATCAAGATTGGTGTATTTATAGCCTATCTCGCTTTAATTTCACAGATGCGCGACATCAAGCGGGTGTTTCAGTACCACGGCGCTGAGCATAAATCGATCAGCTGCCTTGAAAGTGGCCAGCCGCTGGACGTGGAGCATGCGAGAATGTTTACGACGCTGCACCCGCGATGCGGTACCAGCTTTCTCTTTATTGTGCTCACTGTCAGCATTATCGTATTTTCGTTTATCAGCTGGTCAAACCTCCTTATGCGCATTGCGCTCAAGGTGCTGTTATTGCCGGTCATAGCGGGCATTTCCTATGAAATTATCAAGTGGGCAGGCAAGAGTGACAGTTTTCTTGTAAGGGCGGTCAGCTATCCGGGCTTAATGATGCAGAAACTGACTACCAAAGAGCCGGACGACCGTCAGCTTGAAGTCGCGCTTGCGGCACTTCACAAAGTACTGGAAATAGAAGGAGCTGAGGCGAATGTCCTCAGTTCATAGCGCCATTGAAAATGCCAGGGCTGCCCTTTCGTCAGTCACGGACAACGCCATTCGGGAAGCGGAAGACCTGCTGTGTCATTTGCTCGGTTGGGATCGCCTGAAACTGTTCATGGAGAGTCAAACAGCTCTTGAAGAACCAATGTTTCGGGAGTTTGAAGCATTGATCGATCGAAGGGCAAAAGGTGAACCGCTCCAATATCTGCTGGGTCATGCGGGGTTCATGGGACTGGATTTTCTGGTGAGACCCGGTGTGCTGATTCCGAGGCAGGATACTGAGCTGCTGGTTGAAACGGCATTGTCGCATTTGAAGGGGTTGGGCCTTGCGCGACCATCGGCAGACTTCTTTAAGGCAGCGGATCTTGGAACCGGCAGCGGGGCAATCGCGCTGTCGATCGCGCATTACAATGAGGCGGCTTTAGTGACAGCGGTCGACCTTTCGCCTCAGGCGCTTGCCATAGCGGATGAAAATGTCAGGCGGCTTGGCCTTGAACGGCGCGTCAGGCTGATTGAAGCAGACATGTTCGAGTTTCTGGCAGATGAAGAGGCGGCGTCCTACGAGTTGATTGTCTCCAATCCCCCCTATATCCCGACCCAGGTCATAGAGGCGCTGCAAGTGGAGGTCAGAGTCCACGAGCCGCGGCTGGCCCTGGATGGCGGGCCGGATGGGCTCGGGCCGTATCGACGACTTGCGGTTATGGCGCACAGGCCATTGGTGAGCGGCGGGCGTTTGGTGATGGAGATTGGACACGACCAGGCGGAACCGGTTGAACAATTTTTACTTGACGCAGGGGTCTGGGAAAAGGTAGAATGCTTACGGGATTTACAGGGCCATGACCGTGTAGTGACGGCGGTGAAGAGTCAAACGGCTGTATAGAATAGGACCGGATCACTGAATTGGCGGTGATCCGCGCCTCGCAAAAGGTGTACGCTCAATGAAAATATCCGGTGAAAATGAAGGATCCGGTGCTTGGAAAGTTATGCAAAGTTCTTAGAAACTTTGGGAGAGGGTTTTAGAAACATGTTTGATAAACTCGAATTTTTGGAAGAAAAATATGAAGACTTGTCGGCCAAAGTGGCTGACCCGGAAGTCATCAACGATCAGAGGCTCTGGCAGCGCTATATGAAAGAGCACGCGGAGATTACACCGATCGTGGAAAAATACAGAGCCTATAAAGTGGCGAAGAATAGTATGGCTGAAGCCAAAACCATTCTTATGGAAGAGAATGATGAGGATCTGAGAGAGCTCGCTAAAATGGAGCTTTCCGAGCTGGAAGTTGAGATTGACGAGATTGAAGCCGAGATCCGCAAGCTGCTGATTCCAAAGGATCCCAATGATGACAAGAACGTCATCCTCGAGGTGCGCGCCGGAGCGGGCGGTGATGAAGCGGGCCTTTTTGCCGCTGAGCTTTTAAGGCTGTACATTCGCTTCGCGGAGAAAAAACGCTGGAAGGTAGAGATGATGAATACTTCCGAGAGCGGCGTCGGTGGCATTCGGGAGGCTTCTGTCATGATCAAGGGCAAGGGGGCTTACTCGCAGCTCAAGTATGAAAGCGGTGTTCACAGAGTTCAGCGCGTACCGGCCACTGAGTCTGCCGGACGGATTCATACGTCAACGGCAACCGTCGCTGTACTGCCTGAGGTGGATGATGTCGAAGTCGATATCAATCCAAATGACCTCCGAATTGACGTTTTCCGTTCCTCCGGCAACGGCGGCCAGAGCGTCAACACGACCGACTCTGCGGTCAGGGTCACGCATTTGCCGACCGGCATGGTTGTTTCCTGCCAGGATGGCAAGTCACAGCTCTCCAATAAGGAAAAGGCTATTCAGATCCTGAAAGCGCGTCTTTATGAGGCGGAGCTTTCCAAACAAAACGCCGAAATTGCCGAGGAGCGCAAAAGTCAGGTCGGTACGGGTGACCGAAGCGGCAAAATCAGGACGTACAACTTCCCTCAGGGGCGGATTACGGATCACCGCATAGGTATGACCGTCTACAAAATAGACGCCTATATGGCGGGAGAAATAGAGGAAATGGTGGATGCTTTGATTACTCATTATCAGGCTGAAGCTATGAAAACCATGGAAGAATAATTTGAAACTGCGACAGCCGGGTGGTGGCGTTTTAACCAAAGCCATGACCCGCCTGTCGCATTTTTGCGGTAGGTCATGAAAGCAGGTGAAAGAAAATGAGAGAAATGTGGATGCCTTATGAGCAGGTTGAGGATGACTGGCAGCTGATTGATGTCAGATCGCCGGCTGAGTTCAGAGAAGGCACAATAGGAGAAGCTATCAATCTCCCAATATTTGGAGACGAATTGCGCGCAGAGGTGGGAACGGCTTACAAAAAGCAAAGCGTTTTAGAAGCCAAGCGGCGTGCCATAAAAGCCGTGTCTGCCCAACTGCCGGAGCTTTACGAGCATTTTCTGTCCATTGAAGCGACCGGGCGCCCTGTAGCCATGTTCTGCGCCAGGGGCGGCATGCGCTCCCAAAGCTTCGCCAGTTTGCTGAGGGCGATCGGGCATAACGTCTGCGTCATTGAGGGCGGATATAAAGCATATCGCCAATATTTGCTGCAGGCGCTCCATGAGTTGAGTGAGACGCGGCGGTTTATTGTGCTCCACGGCAACACAGGCGTTGGCAAGACCCTGATTCTCAACTGGCTGGAGGAAGAAGGCCTGGATGTCGTTGACATAGAGGCCCTCGCACACCACAGAGGCTCGATGCTTGGACGTGTTGGGCTGGAGCCGCAGCCGTCTCAGAAGACCTTCGAGGACCGTCTGTACAGGGCTCTAAAGGGCTCGAGGAGCGGTGACGTGTTCGTCGAGGCGGAAAGCAAACGCCTTGGCCGGGTCAATATTGACGATGCGGTGCTGGCCGGAATGCGCCGCGGCAGACATATTTTCGTCGATGCCCCAATGTGGTTCAGAGAGCAGGAAATTGTCAGGGAATACACGCGGCTCGAGGGCTCCAAGCAAGAGCTTCTGGCGGTTATGGACAACTTCAGAAAGCATCTCGGCAATGAAACCGTGAACCAATTTGAGATGCTGATCCGGTCGGACGATTATGGCCCGGTGGCCAGGGTGCTGATGGAACGTTATTATGATCCGAAATATGAATACACCTCAGTCCAGTACGACTATGACCTCAAAGTCTGGGTTGAGTCCGTTCAGGACGCTGCGCAGGAAATCCGCCGGTGGTATGAGCAGCAGGCGGTGACGGACAAGTGAAGCAGGCAGATAAAAGCGCGCAGGACACGTTTTTTGCCGATGGTGATATGGCCTCCAATACGCTGATCCTGGGTTTGGACTGCGCCGTCATTTCTGACGCAGAGCTCCTTCTCGCCGCTGAGCTCCTTCGGGAGGGAGAAACGGTGGCTTTTCCCACGGAAACCGTCTATGGGCTGGGGGGGAATGCGCTGAAACCATCGGCTATCCTTAAAATTTTTGAGGCGAAAGGACGACCCTCAGACAACCCGTTGATTGTTCACATTGCAGACCTTGACGCACTGAAAGGTCTGGTTGAAGACGTGTCGCCGCTGGCGGAGACGCTGATGGCGGCCTTTTGGCCGGGTCCGTTGACCCTGGTCATGAAAAAGCGGCCTGAAGTACCGGCAGAGGTGACTGCCGGGCTGGACACCGTTGCGGTGCGTATGCCGGTTCACGAGTTGGCGAGGCGGCTGATCCGGCTGAGCGGGGTGCCAGTGGCGGCGCCCAGCGCAAATCTCTCAGGAAAGCCGAGTCCGACCCGGTGTGAAGATGTGATTCGGGACCTGGACGGCAGAGTGGCGTGCATCCTGTGCGGGGAGCTCAGTGAAATTGGGCTGGAATCCACGGTGGTGGATGTCACGGGCGAAGAGCCTGTCATACTCAGGCCGGGCGGAATCACCCTTGAAATGATTCGCGGTGCAGCAGGCTCGGGAAAGTATGATGAAGCGGTTGACCGAAAAATTCGCGAGGGTGAGGCAGCGCGTTCTCCCGGCATGAAATACACGCACTATTCGCCTGATGCGGAAGTGATCCTGTTTGAGGGCGATCCGGAAGCGGTCGCAGCTGAGATTTTGAAGCGGGCTGCTGAGTACACCCGAGAAGGCAGGCGCGTTGGCATCATGACTTTTGATGAGCGTGTGGGCGTCTATGCGGGCAGCGGCGAAGTCCTGTCTCTTGGCAGCATTCACCGGCTGGATCAGGTGGCTCAGAATTTGTTTCAGACGCTGCGCGCCTTTGATGCGGGCAAGATGAGTGTAGTGCTCTCCGAAACCGTTGATGACAGCGGCCTGGGAAAAGCAATCATGAACAGGCTGATCAAAGCGGCCGGGTATCGCATCATCCGAGTTCAAAAGTCATAGAAAAAACAGTCGTAAAATAGTGTATGATAGAATCGAAAGTGTTGTAATAAAAGTGATGAAAGGTTCAGGGGAGGCAAACATGAACATAGCTGTTGGCAGTGACCATGGCGGTTTTGAATTAAAAGAGGAAATCCTGAATTACCTGAAAGAAAAAGGCGTGAACGTGACGGATTTTGGCACACACTCCGAGTCGTCGGTAGACTATCCGGTTTATGGAGAGAAAGTGGCTGAAGCTGTCGTCACCGGCGCGGCAGATCTTGGCATAGTCGTTTGCGGCACGGGCCAGGGCATAGCCATGGCGGCCAACAAGGTGAAGGGAATTCGCGCGGCGGTAGTCGCAGATACCTACAGTGCTGAAATGACGAGACTCCACAACAATGCGAACATTCTCAGTCTTGGCGGTCGTGTCGTAGGCGTGGGGCTGGCGCTTAAAATTGTTGAAACTTTCATCTCCACACCTTTTGAAGGTGGGCGGCACGAACGCAGAGTGGATTTGCTGACCTCTATAGAGGCAAAATATTCCAAGTAAGCAGTCCCGGTAAACAACGTGATTTAATTTTGTAAATCTGGAAGCCTTTGGCTGCGGCGACGCATAGCGAAATTGCCCAATTTGAGAGGAGAGTCTTAATGAATAAGGTATTTGAACTAAACCATCCACTGATTCAGCACAAGTTGACATTGATCCGGGACAAAAATACAGGTGCCAAGGAGTTCAGGGAGCTGATCAAAGAAGTATCCATGCTCATGGCTTACGAAGTTACCAGGGAGCTTCCTCTCGAGGACGTTGAAATTGAAACGCCCATCTGCGTCATGAAGGGAAAAGCGATCGCGGGCAGAAAGCTCGCCATTGTGCCTATTCTCAGAGCCGGCCTTGGCATGGTAGACGGTTTCCTGTCTCTGCTGCCAGCTGCAAAGGTGGGTCATGTTGGGCTATATAGAGATCCCGAAACATTAAATCCTGTCGAGTATTACTGCAAGCTGCCTTCGGACGTACCGGAGCGAGATCTGCTGGTTCTGGATCCCATGCTGGCAACAGGCGGCTCCGCGCGCGCAGCCATTCGCTTCATTAAGAACCGCGGCGCCAGAAACATCAAACTGATCTCAATCATTTCCTGCCCGGAAGGTATTGCGGCTGTTCACAGCGAACATCCGGACGTCGATATTTTTGTCGCGGCTATTGACGAAAAACTCAATGACCATGCGTATATTGTCCCTGGACTTGGTGATGCCGGTGACCGACTCTTTGGCACAAAGTAATTGAAGTCTGTTTAAAAATTAAGTTTCAGTCAGGACAGTCCGTTGCATAAATCCAACTGCTGTCCTTTTTTTCCATTGCGGGTTAAGCGTCCTTTGGGCACTTGGCAACAGTCGAGCTTGAATTTAGCGGGCAAAATGCCTTTTCACCTGGGGATGGATGGATTCAAAAGGGGGAGTACCTGATGGCGAGCAGACGAGATAAAACCAATTATTATTTGGATATTGCCGAGACTGTCCTTGCAAGAGGAACGTGTCTCAGACGCAATTACGGTGCGATCCTGGTCAAGAATGATGAGATCATAGCGACCGGGTACACAGGGGCGCCCAGGGGAAGAGCCAACTGTATTGAACTTGGATATTGCGAACGGATGAGGCTGGGCATTCCAAGCGGGCAGATGTATGAGAAGTGCCGTTCTGTGCATGCTGAGGCGAACGCGATTATTTCGGCGGCAAGACGGGATATGATTGGGGCAGACCTCTACCTGGTGGGCACTGAGATGGAAGACGGACGGTACGTTGCAAACGCCACCTCCTGCAGCATGTGCAAACGTCTGGTCATCAACGCGGGAATCGCACGTGTCCTCATTCGTGATGACCGCGACCATTTCAGAGTAGTGGATGTAGAACGTGAATGGGTTGAAAATGATGATTCCCTGGGAAAAAATGAGTGATTTCCAAGTGGAGATCAAGTACTTGGATGAATAAGAGTGACTTAGTCACAATAGATTTACAATTACAAAGGAACTCATTGCAAGTCAGTCATTTCATGTTAAAATGAGACTGAATTTGAATGCTTAGCCTGTAATTTCAGGCGGCGTTCCCTTAAGAGGTGTTTTAATTGTCCATGTTGTTTCTGCCATTTGTTATGTCGGTCATGATCAGTTATCTGATGACACCTATAGCAATCCGGGTTGCCCATGCAGTCGGGGCTATTGACGTACCCAAAGATGAACGGAGGGTGCATTCCAAGCCCATTCCCAGGTTGGGCGGCCTGGCTATTTTTATTGCGTTTATGGCAACCTATCTGGCATTCAACTCCATGTCCGGAATAAAAGAAATGGGACTGGTGGCCGGATCGCTGATTATTGTCGTGACGGGTGTATTTGATGATATGAAGCCTATTTCCGCTAAACTCAAACTGGCGGCTCAGATAGTGGCGGCGCTGATCCTGTTCTTCAGCGGTACGAGAATCGACTTTCTGACGAATTATTTTGGTGCGTCCGAGATGATTTACGTGGGTATGCTGAGCCTTCCAATTACGATCTTCTGGATTGTGGGCATTACAAATACGGTCAATCTGATTGACGGCCTGGATGGCCTTGCTGCAGGGATTTCAATTATTGCGGCATCTTCGCTGGCCTACGTCGCCATTGTCAACGGCCGCGTTGAGACGGCCCTTGTCACGGTGCTCATAGTAGGAAGCTGTATCGGATTTCTGCCTTATAACTTCAATCCGGCAAAGATTTTCATGGGGGACACGGGATCCCTGTTCCTGGGATTTATGCTGGCGGCCACATCCATTGACGGTTCGATCAAAGGCGCGACATTTCTAGTCTTTGCAGCGCCTATTCTGGCGCTCGGCTTACCAATTTTTGATACGACCTTTGCGATTCTCAGGCGATTTTTGAGCGGCAGGCCTATCATGGAGGCGGACAAAGGGCATTTGCACCATAGGTTGTTGTCGCTTGGGTACCATCAGAGGACAGTTGTCCTTGCCATGTACTTTATCAGCGTGCTGCTCGGTTTGTCCGGCATCTTTCTGATTCAGGGTGCCATTGGCTCTATGACGGTAGCGCTCGCAGCGGCAGTGCTGCTCATTCTCATTCCGATCAGGCGGTCGATCAGCAGAGAAAGGTTGTCTGTCGAAGAAAGCGAGGAAAATGTGTGGAAAGAATAAGAGTTCTCTCGGTCTTTGGGACGCGTCCTGAAGCCGTTAAAATGGCGCCGGTGGTTAAGGCTCTGGCCATGGATGATGCCTTTGATGCCCGCGTCTGTGTCACGGCGCAGCACAGGGAGATGCTGGACCAGGTACTGGAACTGTTTCAGATCGTTCCTGACTATGATTTGGATATCATGCAGGCGGGCCAGGGATTGTCGGATATAACCTGCCGCGTTTTAAAGGGCCTGGAGCCCGTCATTAAGGCATTTAACCCGGAGATGGTCCTGGTGCACGGCGACACGACAACGACGTTTTCGGCGGCTCTGGCGGCGTATTATCAGGGTGTCCGCGTCGGACACGTCGAGGCGGGTCTCAGAAGTTTCGACAAATTTTCTCCGTTTCCGGAAGAGATGAACCGTTGTTTGACGGGACGTCTGGCGGATCTGCATTTCTCGCCAACTTCGCAAAATGTTCAAAATCTTTTAAATGAAGGAATTGACTCGAAGGCCATTCTGAAAACAGGCAACACGGTGATTGACGCTTTGCTCAGCGTCATTCGTCCGGATTACGCATTTGATGTCCCGGAACTTCAGGGGATAGATTATGACAATAAAAAAGTAATACTGTTGACAGCGCATAGACGTGAAAATCTCGGAGCGCCAATGCATGCCATTTTCAGTGCCGTTCGACAGATTGTAGATCGCCACCCGGAAGTCGAACTGATTTTTCCGATGCACAAAAATCCGGCTGTAAGGGAGATCGCTGCTGCGCATTTTGAAGGCTGCAGCCGGATTCACAGAATTGAGCCGCTGGATTATGAACCTTTTGCGCATCTCATAGCCAAGTCCTGGCTGATCCTCACTGATTCCGGCGGCATCCAGGAAGAAGCACCTGCTCTCGGAAAGCCTGTTTTGGTGCTGAGGAGAGAGACGGAGCGACCTGAAGCGGTTGAAGCTGGTACAGTGAAGCTCGCCGGCGTTGACGCGCAGGAGATTATTTCCATGTGTGAAGCGTTGCTGACCCAGCCGGAAGCTTATCAAGCCATGGCGAATGCGGTTAACCCCTATGGAGACGGTCGGGCTTCCCAACGGATCGTCAATCGAATCAAAGCGGCACTGAGACCTGATATGAACGGAATTTAGAAAATTTGTGAGTTATTAATATAAAAACAGACCAAGTGAATGGTCTGTTTTTTTATTGACAATATCATTTTTAAAAATATTTAAATAATTTCATATTGGTCACAAACCTCATGGTATAATAACTGTATGCTTGTATTCGAGTACAATCGATTGACTAAATATTAAACTTGGGTTTATAATTGCGTTAAATCATTAACGATAATTGATGTTAAAACATTGTAAAATATAAACGAAAATATTAATAATATTCACTTTTTTGTCAACAAAAAAAGATTTATACAGCCTAATTATTACATTTGTTGGGAATCCGGCGATTACTTTCCTATCCACATCCGGTGAAAAATATGGTATTCTTAGGATGGCCTAACTTGCACCTAAATGAAGATTGAGAGCGGATTAAGATGTCAAAGCACAGTTATAAAATGTATGAGAACCTCGCGTTGTTGTCCCAGATCGCACTCATGATGATCACACCAATCTTTGGCGGCGTCCTGTTGGGACGTTACCTGGATGACAAGGTGGGGACCAACGGTATTTTTTTGCTTGTTTTCACGCTGATTGGCACTGCGACTGCTTTTATGGAGTTGTTTAAGCTTGCTATGAGGAAAACAAAAGACCATCCCCATGACAAAAGGAAGTGACGCCAGTGCAGAATTATCAGGCCTTGCTGAAAGCGGTGACTTTGAGATCTTTGATGCTGTCAGCAGTGTTTGCCATCATTTTTTTGATTCTTTTCAGAAGCGGCGCACCGCACTATCTTTTGGGGCTTCTCTTTGGCACGGCGTTGGGCATTTTGAACTTCAGACAGCTCGGTGCAACTATTGACAAAGCTGTGGCCATGTCGCCGGCTAAAGCTCAGACCTATGCCACCATTCACTATTTCATCCGTTTTTCACTGGTTGCGGTCGCCATACTGGTTTCCATCCTATCAGAGCAGATTCAGGTTCTGGGTACGGTGGCAGGCCTTTTGACCGTAAAACTGGTCATTTATATGACACAGTTGGTATCAGCAAGTTCAAAGTCAATGAACATTTCGAAAAGAAAGGAGGAATAGAAGTGGGTACTGAAGGATTTGGACCACGGATTGTAGAATTGCCCTTTGGCATTCAAGTCACAGAAACGGTGACGGTAACCTGGTGGATCATGGCAGGAATTATTTTGCTGGCATGGCTTGGAACCAGAAATTTGCAGATGGTGCCGGGGAAACGTCAGATCGTTGTTGAAACCATTGTTAAGATGATCAATAATCTGACAAAACAGACCATGGGCGAAAAGAACATGAAATTCGCGCCGTATATAGGCACGCTGATGATCTTTCTGGCTGTGGGAAACCTGGCCGGTTTGCTGGGACTCAGACCGCCTACTGCGGATATCAACACAACACTGGCGCTGGCTTTAATCACGTTTTTCATGATTCACAGTTTTGGCATCAGGACAAAAGGCATTGGAAAATACGTCAAGGGCTTCTTTGAACCATTTTTCCTGTTGTTCCCAATCAATATGCTTGGCGAAGTGGCGACACCGATCTCTCTGTCGTTCCGTCTCTTCGGCAACATCGTAGGCGGCTTGATTATCATGAGCCTTCTCTACGGCGCATTGGGCGGTTTTTCATCTGCATTGCTCAGCCTGAACATTCCGGTTCTGGCAGTTGGCGTCCCCGCAGTGTTTCACATTTATTTTGACCTCTTCTCGGGGCTGCTGCAGTCGTTCATTTTCACCATGCTGACTATGGTTTATGTCTCCATGGCTATGGATTAAATTAGTTGAACCAGTTCAAGAAATGAGGTGAAAAAGTGGAACTACCCAATCTGTTATATGATTTCATAAACTGGCTGCTGACTTTTGAGCGAAATGCGCTGATTTTAGGCGCCTCTGCAATTGGAATAGGCTTTGCTATGATCGCCGGCATTGGTCCGGGTGTCGGACAGGGCTATGCGGCAGGAAAAGCCGCAGAAGCGGTCGGGGACAACCTCAAAAACAGCAAGCAGATCACCATGACCATGCTTCTGGGCGCTGCAGTCGCTGAAACGTCCGGTATCCTTGCACTCGTCATTGGTTTGATTATGTTGTTTGGCAATCCGTTTATCACAATGCAGGGTGACACGTTCATTATCATGGGCTCAGCCATAGGCGCAGGCCTGACTATGATTGCGGGCATAGGCCCCGGAATTGGTCAGGGCATGGCAGCCGGAAAAGCTGCTGAAGCAGTGGGCAGAAGCCCGAGAAACAACCGGCACATCACCATGGTCATGCTTCTGGGCCAAGCGGTAGCACAGACATCCGGCATCCTCGCATTGGTTATCGCGCTGATCCTGATGTACGGCAATCCTATGGTCACTATGGAAGGCAGTATCTATGTTCTGACCGCCTCTGCCATAGGTGCAGGCATCTCCATGATCACCGGCATTGGACCTGGCATTGGACAAGGCTATGCAGCCGGAAAGGGCGCAGAAGCGGTTGGAAAACGTCCTAAGCACAAGGCGCTCATCATCAGAACCATGCTGCTGGGACAAGCTGTCGCACAAACAACAGGGATCTACGCGCTGATCATATCGCTTGTCCTGATGTTCGCAAATCCGTTACTTGCATTAGTTTAAGACTCAGGCATTATAAAATCATATTTGAGGACTAGAGGAGGAAAAAACACATGATTACAGGTAAAGAGCTTATCTTGGCATGTTCTGCAATTGGTGCAGGTCTCGCAATGATCGCAGGTATTGGACCTGGTATTGGCCAGGGTTACGCAGCAGGTAAAGGCGCGGAGAGCGTCGGCCGTCAGCCTGAAGCACAGGGTGACATCACAAGAACCATGCTCCTCGGCGCGGCAGTCGCAGAGACAACTGGTATCTACGGTCTGATTATCGCTCTGATTCTTCTCTTTGCGAACCCGCTGATCCGCCTGATTTAGTATTATCTAGGTCCATCAGTGAAAATCCGCAAAAAGGAGGCAGAATAAATGAATGTGTATGTACTCGCTTCCGAATTGAGAATGGGTCTTGTCGCAATTGACTGGATGTTGGCGGTTCAGATCGCCAATACATTGATTTTGTTCCTGGTGCTTCGCAAAATCCTCTTCAAGCCGGTCACGGCGTTCATGGAGAAACGCGAAAACGAGGTCAAGAGCCAGTTTGATGCAGCAGCACTCAAAAAAAAGGAAGCAGATCAATTGATTTCAGAGTATTCTCACAAAATCAGAAATGCTGAGGACGAAGGCAAGGAGATTGTCAGATCAGCCGTACAACGCGCTGACAAACGCACGGCCGAGATCCTCAAGGAAGCTGAACACAAAGCTTCTGAGATAAAAGAAGCCACTCAGAAAGAAATCGAGCAGGAAAAGGTCAAAGCGATCAATACGCTCAAGAATGACATAGCAGACATGGCAATCCTTGCCGCTTCCAAAGTCATTCACAAAGACATTGACGGCGACCAGCACAAAGTTCTGATCGATCAGTTCATTCAGGAGGTAGGGGATACAGCATGGCACAACTAGTCGCGAAAGCCTATGCGGAAGCGCTGATGGAGGCCGCGGCAGAACTTGGCCAGATGGACGAAATCAGACGCGATCTCGGGTTGATCGCCGACACGTTGGCTGAAAACCCAGACTTCAAACAACTGTTTGAATCGCCATCCATTGGCGAGAAGCAGAAGAAGTCTGCCATGGAGGAAGTGTTCGCAAAGAACGTCTCCAAGGATGTGTTGAATTTCATCAGAGTCCTGGTCGACAAGGGACGTGAAAGTGAACTCAATGACATCCGCAAGCTGTTTGACACCATGGTGGATGAACGCGAAGGTCTTGTAAAAGGCCGGGTTAGAACTTCGGTCGAAATGACAGAACAGCAGATGCAAATCCTTGAAGAGAAATTGTCAAAATTGGCCGGAATGAAAGTATCTCTGGCCAATGTTGTGGATGACACTATCATCGGCGGCGTCGTCCTTGAAATTGGCGACAAAATGATTGATGGTTCCGTACGCAAAAAATTGGCTCAAATCAAGGAAGATCTGCGGCAAGTAGTCGTTTAGAGCTTTCTAAATGAGAATTGGGAGTGATAAGGAAGATGAATCTGAGACCTGAAGAAATCAGTTCTGTGATTAAATCACAGATATTAAAATACGAAAATAAGCTTCAAGTCGAAGATACCGGTACCGTATTACAGGTCGGCGACGGCATCGCCAGAGTTCATGGACTTGAAAAGTGCATGGCGGGCGAGCTCCTCGAGTTTCCCGGCGACGTATACGGCATGGTATTGAACCTTGAGGAAGACAGTGTTGGCGCGGTTTTGTTCGGCTCTGACACCTTTATCCGAGAGGGCGACACAGTAAAAAGAACAGAGCGCATTGTTGAAGTTCCTACGGGTGACAGCCTGCTTGGCCGCGTTGTCAACGCCCTTGGCCAGCCTATTGATGGAAAAGGACCAATCATTTCTGAGAAATTCCGTCCTATCGAAAGTCCTGCCCCTGGTGTTATCGCGAGAAAATCAGTCCATCAACCGCTTCAGACGGGCATTAAGGCGATTGACTCCATGATTCCAATCGGCAGAGGACAGCGTGAGCTGATTATCGGCGACCGTCAGACTGGTAAAACGACTATCGCGATTGATACCATCATCAACCAGAAAAAAGAAAACGTCATCTGCATTTATGTTGCCATTGGCCAGAAAAACTCGACAGTGGCACAGCTGGTTAAGACATTGGAAGACAATGATGCCATGAAATATACCATCATAGTCGCTGCTTCTGCATCTGAACCTGCGCCGCTTCAGTACATCGCGCCATATGCGGGCTGCGCAATGGGTGAAACCTTCATGCTTGAGGGTAAAGACGTTCTGATCATCTATGATGACCTTTCCAAGCATGCGGTTGCCTACCGTGCCATGTCTCTGCTGCTCCGCAGACCGCCAGGCCGCGAAGCTTATCCGGGCGACGTCTTTTACATTCACTCAAGACTGCTTGAGAGAGCTGCAAAGCTCAACGATTCGCTGGGCGGGGGTTCCCTGACAGCGCTTCCTATAATTGAAACCCAAGCAGGTGACGTTTCGGCATATATCCCAACCAACGTTATTTCGATTACAGATGGTCAGATCTTCCTGGAGTCAGAGCTCTTCTTCTCGGGCCAGCGCCCTGCGGTTAACGCCGGCATCTCCGTTTCCCGCGTTGGCGGTGACGCTCAGATCAAGGCTATGAAGAAGGTTGCCTCCAAGATCAAGCTCGAACTCGCTCAGTATCGTGAACTTGCAGCGTTTGCCCAATTTGGATCAGAGCTCGACAAAGAAACCAAATCGACACTGGATCACGGCGTCCGTCTCATGGAGATTCTCAAGCAGAAGCAAAATGACACAATGTCCGTTGAAGACCAGATCATGATCATTTATGCCGTCACCAATAAGCACCTCATGGATATTCCGGTCGAGGCTGTCAAAAAGTTCGAGAAGGAATTCCTTGAGTACATGAGAGATCACCGTCCTGAAATCGGTGCGGCCATCCGCTCGACAAAAGAGCTCAAAGATGACGTCGTCGCAGGGCTCGAAGAAGCCATCAAGAACTTCAAGGCAGGATTTTCCTTCGAGGATCTCGATCAGGCTATCTGATCTGAAGACGTCACCTTAGGAGGGATCGATAGTGGCAGGAATGGGAACGCGCGACATAAAGCGCAAAATTAAGAGCGTCAACTCCACCATGCAGATCACGAAGGCCATGGAGCTGGTTTCAACTGCGAAACTAAAGCGCTCCAGGGATCGGATGGATATTACGCGGCCCTATTTTGAAACCGTTCTTGAGACCGTCCAGGACCTCATGAAGACACAGAAGAAGGTCAAGCATGAGTTTCTGGATTACAGAGAAGTCAAGAACAGCATCTATGTCATAGTCACAGCGGACCGTGGGTTGGCCGGCGGATACAACAACAACGCCATGAAGCTGGTATTTGAGGATATCAAGGACAAATCCAGCGCTAAAATTATCGCCATCGGCAGAAAATCAAGAGACAGCTTTACGAAGCGAGATTACAATGTAGTCCGCGAGTACATCCATATTTCAGAAAATCCGCAATATTCGGATGCCCAGGAAATGGCCAGATACCTTTTAAAGCTTTATTCCCAGGAAGAAGTCGATGAGATTAAGCTCGTCTATACGAGGTTCATCAGCACGATTTCCCAACAGGCGACCATGCTGAAGCTTTTGCCGATGGTCATGGAAACCAAGGCGGAAGAAGAGAAGGTCGAGGAAGAGGGCGACGACGAGAGTTACATGGTCTACGAGCCATCGCCTGAAGAGGTGTTGAGCTATGTCATTCCAAAGTATATCGAGAGCACTATTTATGGCGCCCTCGTCGAATCGGCCGCAGCGGAACAGGCTGCGCGGCGCCTTGCAATGGAAAATGCCAATGACAACGCGGAGGACATCATTGAAAGTCTGACGCTGTCATTCAACCAGGCGCGTCAGGCGTCCATCACGCAGGAAATTTCTGAAATTGTCGGTGGTGCGGAAGCGCTCAAATAGGGCTTGTCCCTTAGGAACCAACTGATTGGAAGGGTGTGAAAGCTATATGGAGGGTAAAGTGGTACAGATCATCGGCCCGGTTCTCGATATTCAATTCGAGACGGAACATCTGCCGAAGATCTATGACGCTATTCGCGTCGAGTATAAAGATATCAAGCTGACGGCTGAGGTCGCCCAGCATATTGGTAACAACATTGCGCGCTGTGTCTCAATGTCCTCAACAGACGGACTGGTACGCGGCGTTAAGGCAATCAACACAGGCGCGCCTATTACGGTGCCGGTTGGCAAGGTTACGCTGGGACGCCTTCTGAACGTTCTCGGTGAAACAATCGACGAAAAAGGCGAGATCGAAGGATCTCCTATGCTTCCTATTCACCGTGAAGCGCCGCCGTTCGAAGAACAAGTAACAAAGACTGAAATTCTCGAGACTGGCATTAAGGTTGTCGACCTCATCGCGCCGTACGCAAAAGGCGGAAAGATCGGACTCTTTGGCGGCGCAGGTGTCGGCAAGACGGTTCTGATTCAGGAACTCATCAACAATATCGCCAAAGAGCACGGCGGCCTTTCGGTTTTCGCCGGCGTTGGCGAACGTACCCGCGAAGGAAACGACCTTTATCATGAGATGATCGAATCCGGCGTTATCGACAAGACCACCATGGTTTTCGGTCAGATGAACGAACCGCCTGGAGCGCGTATGCGCGTCGGACTTACCGGTCTGACCATGGCGGAGTACTTCCGCGATACGGAAGGCAAGGACGTCCTGTTGTTTATCGACAACATATTCCGCTTTACACAGGCGGGTTCTGAGGTTTCCGCGCTCCTCGGCCGTATGCCGAGCGCCGTTGGTTACCAGCCGACTCTCGCGACAGACATGGGCGCCCTTCAGGAGCGCATCACATCCACTAAAAAAGGCTCCATCACCTCTGTTCAGGCCGTCTATGTACCTGCGGACGACTTGACAGACCCGGCGCCTGCTACGACCTTTACGCACCTTGACGCGACTACGGTTCTTTCCAGAAAGATTTCCGAGCTCGGCATTTATCCTGCGGTGGATCCGCTGGACTCTGTGTCCAGAATTCTGGCGCCGGAAACTGTCGGTGAAGAGCACTATAATGTCGCGCGCCGCGTTCAGGCGATTCTGCAGCGTTACAAGGAACTTCAGGATATCATCGCCATCCTCGGTATGGACGAGCTTTCTGATGAGGATAAAACAGTAGTTGCGCGCGCGCGCCGCATTCAGCGTTTCCTCTCGCAGCCGTTCCACGTTGCTGAGCAGTTTACCGGTTTCGCCGGAAAATATGTTCCGATCAAAGAAACGATCAGAGGCTTCAAGGAAATCCTCGAAGGTTTGCATGACGGGCTTCCTGAACAAGCATTCCTGTATGTTGGTTCGATCGATGAGGCCGTTGAGAAGGCAAGAAGCCTTAAATAACGCTAAAAATCGATCTCCAGGAGGTGAGCCCAGGTGGCAACGAAATTTATGCTGGAAATAGTGACGCCCGACAGAACGTTTTTCGACGGAGAAGTCGATATGGTGATCCTCAGGACCACTGAAGGCGACATAGCGATTATGTACGACCATGAGCAAACAGTAGCCCCTGTCGTCATTGGTCCTATTCGCATTCGGCTGCAAGGCGAGGAGAAATTCAGAGACGCAGCTTGCAGCGGTGGCTTTATGACTGTAACCTACGACAAGACAACGGTGGTTACGGATTCTGCTGAGTGGGCTGATGAAATTGACGTCAACAGAGCAAAAGCTGCATTGCAGCGTGCTCAAGCCCGTATCGAACGACGCGACAGCGAGCTCGATTACGCAAGGGCGCTTGACTCTCTGACTCGAGCAACCAACCGGATCAGAGTCGCTGAAAAAAACTAACCTGAATAAGGAGCATTCTCGCACTAAGGAACGATTCGCTAAAACGTGGGTCAGCCGCATGAAAAGGCGCTGGCCCCGAGTTTTGGCTCCAAAGTGCGAGGGTGCTTTTTAATTTGCATGATTTTAGTGTTTGCTTGGAACTAATCCTACCCAAAGAAGCGGGTTCAGAGTATGAAAAACTGTCCCGCGGTTCTAAATAATTCCCTCGTGAACCTTTTATCTTTTTGCTTGGCGATTTTTGCGTTATAATGAAAGAGGTTGAACTTTCCTTCATAATTGTATATAATGCAAGCGGTGAATTATGTCCGGGGCGACCTTAAAAGAGCTTCGAGTAATGTTGCGGATATTTGGCGATCGCGAGAGGAGGCCAATTTTGGCAAATATATTAGTGAATAAGAGCGGTCCATTAAAAGGACGCGTCAAAATAAGTGGTGCAAAAAATGCAGTGCTGCCTATAATGGCTGCAACGCTGCTGGCAGACACACCTTGTGTGCTTGAGGATGTGCCGCCGCTTAAAGATGTTGAGGTTATGAGCGAGGTGCTCAGGGCCTTTGGCGCCGTTGTCGGCGGCGTTCAGGACGGCATATTGGAAGTGAATACACCGGTCATTACACAGACGGAGGCTCCGTTTGAATTGGTTCAAAAAATGCGGGCGTCTTTTTTTGTCATGGGACCATTGTTGGCCAGATGTGGCGTTGCCCGCATTCCTATGCCGGGTGGCTGTGCTATCGGCGCCCGACCTGTCGATCTCCATCTGAAAGGCTTTGCTGCTCTCGGTGCTCACGTGGAGCATGGTGAAGGGTTTATTGAAGTCCGTGCAGAGAAATTGGTTGGCAATAGTGTTTATCTGGACTTTCCAAGTGTCGGAGCAACAGAAAACATCATAATGGCAGCAAGCATGGCAGAAGGCACCACCATTATAGAGAATGCTGCTGAAGAGCCTGAGATTATTGATCTGGCGAACTTTTTGAATAAAATGGGCGCGAATGTCAAAGGCGCCGGTACGGACACCATACGCATACAGGGCGTAGAGAGACTGTCGGGTGCGCGTCATCAGGTAATTCCGGACCGCATTGAAGCCGGAACTTACATGGTCGCAGCTGCTATTACGAATGGTGACGTCATGGTTGAGAATGTCGTGCCAAGCCATCTCAAGCCAATTATTGCCAAGCTCAAAGAAGCTGGTGTTGTCATTGAGGAATTTGAAGATTCCCTGAGAGTTATTGGTCAGGGTATAATTAATTCGGTGGACGTCACAACCCTGCCTTATCCAGGTTTTCCTACGGATATGCAGGCTCAGTTTATGGCATTAATGGCTGCGGCAACAGACACCTCTGTCATCATTGAGACTGTTTTTGAAAATCGATTTATGCATGTGGCAGAGTTGAACCGAATGGGTGCGGACATCAAGATAGAAGGTCATAGCGCTGTCGTTACAGGGGTCAGATCCCTCCATGGCACAAAAGTCATGGCGACAGACCTCAGAGCTGGCGCGGCCCTCATATTGGCCGGTCTGATCTCAGAGGGGACCACTGAGATAGGAAATACCTATCATATTGACCGCGGCTATGTGGAGATTGAAAATAAACTCCGACAGCTGGGTGCCAATATTTCGCGCACGGAGAGCTGATAGCAAGTTTTGGATTAAAAATTTGGCAGTTTTTCCGCTGCCGTCCCTTGAAACGCATAAGACATTAGGAGGTCAGCTATGTTTGGATTAGGCACTGAAATTGGGATCGACCTGGGTACCGCCAGCGTTCTCGTGTTCATAAAAGGCAAAGGTATTGTGCTGCAGGAGCCCTCGGTGGTCGCGATTGACCGTGATACAGGCCGCGTTCTTTCCGTAGGCTCTGAAGCGAGAAAAATGCTTGGAAGAACACCGGGCAATATCGTGGCGATTCGTCCGCTGAAGGACGGCGTCATTTCAGATTACGAAGTAACTGAAAAAATGCTGCGTCACTTCATCAATAAAACCTGTGGTCCACGCAGGTTTATCAAACCTAAGATTATAATCTGCGTGCCGAGCGGCGTCACTGAAGTCGAAAAGCGTGCTGTTATTGACGCCACCATTGAAGCGGGCGGCGGCAAAACCTTCCTGATTGAGGAGCCAATTGCAGCAGCTGTGGGTGCTGGGCTCGACATCACTAAGCCGGACGGCAACATGATTATTGATATTGGCGGAGGAACCGCGGATATAGCGGTGATTTCCCTGGGTGGCATTGTCGTCAGCAAATCCATAAAAGTTGCCGGTGACAAATTTGACGAGGCAATTATCAAATACATGAGAAAAGCCCATAACCTGTTGATTGGAGAGCGTACTGCCGAGGAACTTAAAATGGAAATCGGTACGGCATCGCCGCGTCCAAAGCCGGTGACAATGGATTGCCGTGGCAGGGACCTGATTACGGGTCTTCCAAAAAATATTACTGTCAGCAGTGAAGAAATGCTGGAAGCACTAAGAGAACCAGTCAACGCAATTAGTGATGCTGTTCACTCTGTGCTTGAGAAGACGCCGCCTGAACTGGCCTCTGATATCAGTGCGAGAGGCATTGTCATGACCGGTGGCGGCTCATTGCTGCATGGACTAAACCGCATGCTCGAGAAGAGAACGGGGATTCCGACCTACGTCGCTGAAGATGCCATATCTTGCGTCGCCAAGGGAACTGGAATGTCTCTTGAACACATTGACGTTCTCGAGAAGAGCATGATGACGCATCGCCGGCGTTAGGGATTACCGGTCGGCAACAAGCTAAGAATGGATCACGGCGCGTTGGGAAACTTCCCCACGCGCCGTATTTTTAACAGTGGCATTCAAAGCTGCTGTAGCAGGGGGCACTGACAATGAAGATTCACGTGTATGAGATTCATGCCTTTACAGATGGTTTAAACGGTGGAAACGCTGCTGGCGTCGTGATTCAGCCTGATGTTTCATCCCTGACGGAAATGCAGATGCTCGAGATTTCAGCCCGAATGGGCTTTTCCGAAACCGCATTTGTCATGGAGAGTGATCAGGCGGATTATAAGGTGCGATTTTTTACCCCGACAGAAGAAGTCGATCTGTGCGGGCATGCGACTATTGCTTCTTTTTGGCTGCTTGAGCACCTCGGGTACTTAAAAGGCCGTGAAATGCTGGTCCAGGAAACAAAAGCAGGGTTGCTGAAAATCAGAGTTTCCCCTGAGGAGATCCTTATGGAGCAGGCAACACCTGAATTTGGACCTGTCCTTGAACCGGAGGAGATTTTTTGGTCTCTTGGTTTATCAGAGGATGATCAGGCACCGGGCCTCCCGGTTCAAATTGTTTCTACCGGTTTAAGAGATATTCTGGTGCCTGTGAAGTGTATCGATTCCTTACGTTCGATGCTGCCCGACCTGGAAGAGATCCGAAAAATCAGCGAAGTCCATGGCGTCACCGGATATCATTGTTTTGCGCTTCCCTCAGGACGCGACTTGACCCATGAGACAACCCGTCCTGAAGTCACTGCGTGGTGTCGAAACTTCGCGCCTTTATTCGGCATAGATGAGGAATCTGCGACGGGGACGTCAAACGGTGCTCTTGCAGCCTATCTGAGCGCTTATGGCGCGGTTTCAAAGGACTTGGGAGCGTGTACAAGCACCACCGGTGCGGACGAATGCGATACCGGTGAAGAAGCTGCCGGCAGTGACGCCGTAGAAGAGACCATGACATTTGCCCAGGGTATGTGGATGGATCTGCCTTCAAAAATCAACGCCAGGGTGTTGTGGACCGAGAGATCCGGCGAAGCGCTGGATCCGGACCAGACCCCTGAGGGTGATAATAAGAAAGATGAAGATCAAGAACGTGAATGGAGTCAGACCGTTTGGGTTGGAGGTTCGGCAACGCTGACAGGAGAAACTGTACTTGAGATTTAAGCGGATTAGCATAGGAGGTCAAACATGTTAAACAGCATTGAAATTCAAAAAATCATTCCCCACCGGTATCCGTTTTTACTTGTGGATCAAATTGAGAATTTTGAGCCCGGGAAAAGCGCGGTGGGTATAAAGTCAGTATCTGTAAATGAACCTTTTTTTCAAGGACATTTTCCGGGGAATCCTATCATGCCGGGTGTGTTGATTGTTGAAGCCCTGGCTCAGGTCGGCGCGGTCGCATTAATGAGTTTGGAAGAAAATAAAGGAAAACTTGCCGTTTTTGCGGGTATAGATGAGGTAAGGTTTAAACGGCAGGTTGTGCCTGGAGATCAACTCAGAATGGAAGTCGTGCTCCACGCCTTCCGACGTGGCATTGGAAAAGGCGAGGCTATTGCCTATGTAGATGGCGAAATTGCCTGCAAAGGCATGCTTATGTTTGCTGTCATTGAAAATAAGGGACTTTAACAAAGGTTTGAGTTCCTATTTGTGCGCGGCTGAGCAACCACGTCAGCTGTTTTAAAATCCCAACATTGGAGGGATAAGTTTGGCAGGTTTGGTACTTGAAGGCGGCGGCGCCAAGGGCTCCTATCATATAGGCACATGGAAAGCGCTCAGGGAGCTTGGCGTCGAAATTGACGGGGTCGCCGGCACTTCTATAGGTGCGATCAATGGCGCTTACATTCTGCAGGATGACTTTGAGCTGGCTTGGGAAATTTGGTACAACATGAAGCCGTCACTGGTTTTCAATGGCGACGAAAAGCTTATGAACAAGATTATTCGCATGGACCTTGAAACAGAGGATTTGAATAAAATCAGGGCATCTTTCAAACGGTTTATTGCTGAAGGCGGGTTGGATATCACGCCCCTTAGACGGCTTCTAAAAAGCACGGTGAGGGAAGAGGCCATACGAAGATCCCAAAAGGTTTTTGGCTTCGTGACTGTCTCTCTGACTGACTTCAAACCTCTGGATGTCTATCTGTCAGAAGTGCCGGACGGTATGCTCACAGAATATCTTATGGCATCTGCGAATCTGCCCGTTTTCAAGCTGGATCGTATTGATGGGAAACTCTATATAGATGGCGGCTTTTATGACAACTTGCCTGTCCGGCTGCTGCAGCAAAAGGGTTTTAAAGAGATTATCTGCGTGGAGTCTCAGGGTCTGGGACTGAAGCAAAAGTTCGACAGCACCGGTCTTGAGATCACGCGCCTCTATCCTTCCGGAGATTTGGGAAGAACGCTGGAAGTGATTCCTGAAACCCTTCACCGCAATATGAGGATGGGGTATTATGACACGCTGAAGCATTACAGAAAATTTAAAGGCAGTCAATATTACGTGGATCAACTGCGCGATAATTTTTATTACATAGAGCGATTTTCTCAGATGGATGAAGCGGTCATAGCCAAACTTGCGGAGCTGCTCGGAATCAAGGATAAAAGTCCGCAGCGGCTGCTGTTTGAGGATCTCATTCCTAAGTTGTGCGAACTCCTGAAACTCAATCCATCAGCCTCCTATGCTGAGATTGCCCTGGCACTCATGGAGTACGGCGCCGAGAAGGTCGGAATCGACCGATTCCGGATCATCAGTGATGTTGCGTTATCGGAAGAGGTACTTTCCAGCGAGCCTCTGATTCAGGTAGAAGACCGGAAAAAAATTCCGGGTTGGCTGCCTGATGTTTTGAAGAGCAACGGGTTATATCTTAATACTATCAGGGACCAACTGCTTGCGACGGTTCTTGAGGAACTGCTGAAAACAACATGACATTTAGGAGGGGATCATCATGGACGTTCAAAAAATGTATCAGCTTTGGTTAGACAGCCCTTATGTGGATGAGGTCACTCGACAGGAACTTGTGGCCATTAAGGACAATGCCAAGGAAATTGAAGAACGCTTTTATAAAGACCTTGAATTTGGTACAGGCGGCATGAGAGGCATCATAGGCGCGGGCACCAACCGAATGAATCGCTACGTGATTCGCAAAGCCTCCCAGGGATTTGCCAAGTATATTCTCGATCGGGGTGCCAGAACAGAACCTGCCATAGTAATTGCCTATGATACCCGCAGATTTTCCAAAGTGTTTGCTCTTGAGGCTGCGCTAGTCATGGCCGCAAACGGTATCAAAGCCTATGTTTATGAAAGTGTACGAACAACGCCGGAGCTTTCCTTCGCCGTTCGGTTTCTCAACGCATCCGCGGGCATAGTCATCACCGCCAGCCACAATCCACCGGAGTACAATGGCTATAAAGTCTATGGGGAAGATGGCTGTCAGCTCGTGCCTGAAGAGGCGGACAAAGTCATTGAGGAAGTTCTGGCAGTCCAATCTTTTGAAGATGTCTCATATATGGAAGAAGCTGCTGCCAAGGCAAAAGGACTTCTTGAAATCGTGCCGGACTCCGTGGATCAGGCATACATTGAAGGCGTCGTATCAAAAACCTGCACACCTTCAATGTTCAGTAATCCTCCTGAAGGCTTTAAAGTGGTGTTCACACCGCTTCATGGTACCGGAGGCCGGCCGGTCGTAAAAGCGCTGGAGGCACTCAATTTTAAAGGTTTGATTCCTGTCCTGGAGCAGATGGAAGAAGACAGCGATTTCACAACCATTAAGCTGCCAAATCCGGAAGAGATGGAAGCTTACGAGCGCGCGGTAGCTTACGCCGAACTGCATGGCGCTTCAGCGGCTATTGCCACGGACCCGGACTGCGACCGAGTGGGCGTCGTTGTCAGGGATGACCTGGGTCGTTACATTAAACTGACAGGCAATCAGACGGGCGGTTTGCTCCTGGATTACATGATCTCTCAATTGCGCGAGTTTCCAAAGAATCCGGTTGTCCTGGATACAATCGTCACCTCGGACTTTGGCGCAGCTATAGCGAAGAAACACGGCATTGAAGTGGTCAGCACCCTGACAGGTTTCAAGTTTATTGGAGAAAAAATCCGAGAGTATGAAGACGGCTCCAAAACGTTCCTCTTTGGGTATGAAGAAAGCTATGGCTATCTGATCGGAACAGATGTCAGAGACAAGGACGCGGTCATTTCTACGGTCTGGATCATAGAAATGCTGATGTACTATTATAAACGCAAGCAATCCTTGCTGGATCGCCTCGACGCTCTCTACAGAGAGTATGGTTACCACTTTGAGACACTTGTAAACCTCAAGCGCGAGGGCAAGGACGGCATGGCGCAAATCGGTCAGATCATGGCAAATGCCAGAAATGACCGCATGGATGTCGTTGCCGGCCTCAAAACTATAAAAATAACTGACTTTGAAAATGACTCTACCGGCCTTCCAAAGTCAGATGTCGTCAAGTATGAGCTCGAAGGCGGCACTTGGTTCGCCATTCGACCATCGGGCACAGAGCCAAAACTTAAAATCTATGTCTCGTCTGTGGCAGCTTCCGGTGAGGAAGCGAAGACCAGGGCAGACGCGGTTGCCAAAGAGGTGCAGAGCCGATTAGTGCCTGCCGTCTAACCGCATGAAAGGAAAGAAAATGGGAAAAGTAATCGAAGGGCGGTTTTCCCGCCCTTTTTCACAACGCGCAGAGCTGATAGACGCACAAGCCACGGCGACGAGGCTGATGGGTGTTGTAGGCGTCGTTGCCCGGTGGCGGATTGATGGTTCACAAACTTTGTATCAGCTTTTGCATCTGGATTATGAAGATTACGGCATTGACGCCTATGACGAGTTTGATGCCTTGGAGAAAGAGCGCATTGAGCAGCGGGTCCTGGAAATGACGGGGGGCCTGGGTGGCGCCTTTAAACCAGTTACCTACGAAGAGTTCGCATATCTTGTTGCTACGGCTCATGCGGTGGATCCGGAGTCTCCGAGCGCCATCTATGATTTTCTGCCTCAGTACAGCTTTATCCTGCAAGACTATGAGAGGAACGGGCTGGGGAGAGAAGCAGCCATACAGCTGTTTGAACGTCTAGGCCCGTCGCCGGCTTCGGAGTGCGAGCATCTTCACTACTACCTCATGAGGCTTCACGGTCAGGATGCAGAAGGTATATTGTACCTTGGGGATCTCGTCTTCGATGAGCGTCTGGATGGTCCAAAGTCGACCTTGCTTAAGAATATTGTCAAAGAGGGGGCTGCCCCTGGACAATTCCGCTGTGAAGCGCTGATCGAAAACGAAAATGGCTATTTTGTCCGCATCTTCGATCTTGTCTTTCACAACGATCTGCCGGACCATCCACACCGGTGGATTGGCAGTTGTGAGCTCAAGCACCAGTTGGCTGTATCCCCGGTGGAGGCGTCCTTTATGCTGCGCAAGACAGAATACATCACCCTCTACAGCATACTCGATCCGGCATTTTTGCCCGAGTTTGAGTCGTCCATGCCCGAACTCATGCCCAACAGTTACCTGGCGGGGGATCTCTTCACCGAATTCAATCATGATAATGCCCACGTGTCAGAATGGATCTATTATTTGAATGGGGATGTCTTTGCCAATTATTTTGTAACCGAGTCCCACCAATTGCTGGTTGCGGCATTTGACCAGGAAACGCTGAATACAATTGAAAAGCGTTTTGCCGATGGTCATCTTAGCCACTATCTGTCCAAAGTGGGCGAATTTTCTGCGGATCAGCCGTTGTTATACGATTTTATCAATAGCGGCATTTCAGATTTTTTTGAATACTTATAATCCGGTTGAGGATCCGGTCTTTTATAGGTTTGCAACTAAGGAGCGTTGCCAATGGTACTGCAGCAAGTCTTTGTCATATTTTTGCTCATAGTGATTGGTGCAGTCGTCAAACGGCTCAGAGTCGTCACAGATGACGTGATTCGGGAAGTGGGCAGTCTGGTCCTCAATGTCACGCTGCCGGCGTTCTTGATCACTTCCATGAATATGGAGTTTTCTCCCTCTGTTCTGAAGAGCAGCGCGATTTTTATCGTCATCTCTCTCTCGGTTTATGTGTTTGGCATTCTCATGGTCAAACCGGCGACCTGGCTTCTGAAAGTGGACGGTAAAGCCATGGATGTCTATGAGTATATAATTTTGTTCTCGAATTTTGGGTACATGGGATACCCGGTCATAGATCTGATCTATGGTTCTCAGGGTGTCTTTTATGCGGCGATCTACAACCTGCCGTTCTCATTTCTGGTGTGGACGCATGGCGTACATGTGTTGAAACGCCATACAGATTCAGCGGGTTCTCACTCGAAGAGGTTTCATATCAATGCCAGTCTGGTTGCCATTGTGACCGGCTTTATCCTGTTTCTGCTGTCGGTGGATCTGCCGGCTCCAATTTTTGATGCGCTGGCTTTGGTGGGCTCCATGACAACACCGCTGTCTATGATGTTCATTGGATTTATTTTGGCGGACAGCGATTTTAAACAGTTGACCATGGACTGGAAGGTCTACGCTTTTTCCGTTCTGCGTCTGCTGATCATGCCCGTCTGCGTCTATCTGGTACTTACGACCTTGGGCTTTGATGGCCTTCTGCTCGGGGTCCCTGTCGTTATATCTGCCATGCCCGCTGCGGCTAATTCAGCCGTTATAGCGGCTCAGTACGGCAGTGATTATCAACTTGCGAGTCGTGCGATCTTTATTTCGACACTTCTGTCAATCGCGACCATTCCATTGTTCGTTGCGCTGCTTGCAGCTTAAGCAGAGTGTTAACAAAAAAATATACAGCCGTGAAATTGGAGAATCGCCAATTTCACGGCTGTGTTTTTTGAATGCCTATTTCTTTAATGAAACGGTCCTGAGCTGATAAGTGATCGCGCCATTCTTCAGGTTGACGGCGACTGCTTTGGCGCCCGTTTTCAGATCAAAGGTGCTGGAAGGCGTCAGCGACTGGACGTCGACAACGCTGGCATAACGCGTCAGACGAAGGTCTGGATCTTTGGAAGCCCCGCCGCTGAAGATCGTCGTTCGAATCCCCTTGTTGTACAGCTGCTCGAGTTTTTCGTAGAAGAGAGTTTCTTCGAGTTTATCTGAGAACTCAAGGGTAGAGTTGGTGACGATCATGAGGGATTTTTCGCCGCTTCCTGCGATCATGGCGTTTGTGCGTGTCAGGAAGGACTGCCACTGCTTGGCGTTTGATTTGATGATCGACTTGTTTTTAACATTTAAGGTGACTACGGCAACCTGATCTGAGATGAATTCGCTGTAGCCGGAAGCCACAACTTCGGTACCCATGAGGTTGCCGAGCATAGCATCGATTGGGCCTGCAAAATATGTTTTCGAGGACCTGTTAAGCTGTGTCGCTGCGTTGACGTAATTGAGATAGGTCGTATTTGTCGTAGAACCGGCAATGCCGTTCAGACGTGTGCCGGCTTCAAACCCACCATAGACAAGAAGTGTTGTGCCGCCGCTTGTATTGATCTTTTGTGACTCGAGTTTCGGCAGCTTGGTCACATCATCCGGGAGATTGACCTGCAGGGCGTTCTTCTTAATTGATACCAGTTGGTCAATAACGATAACACCGCGGTCTTTTCTAGCCGGATTATCCTCAGCCACATAGATGCGCTCCACTTTGACAGGTGCTTTTAAGTCGTTGGGATAAGCTGCTTCAACGAACTTCCAGCCTTCCCAGTTGATGCTTGATGCGAATTCAATATTGACTGCCTTGCCGTCTGCGTCCACCAATTTCGCCTTAAGCATATGCTCGTAGCCATAGTTGCCAAAGACCCACAAACCGAGCTTGTCAGGGACTTCAGGAAGGGTGACGCCGGTTTCGCCCAGCATGATATAAGCTGCTCTTGTCGCTTCCGTCTTCGTGAAGTCGAAGATCAGCCGCCCGCCCATAGAGCCGTTAGGACTGAATTTAAGCGGTACAAAACTTCCTGTCACCTCTTGAGGATACCCCAGGAAAGTTGCCGATGGCTGCTCAAAGTCAAATAAGACCGTATGTGACTCTCCGACCGCAATTGGCAAATGCTTTTTGATACCATTGTATTCGGCGGAAATCACGCCCTTGCCGGGATTGACTCCCGCTGTGAAACTGCCGTCAGAATTCAATGCGATCAATTGATCCGGAATGGTCCAAGTCGCGAAATTCGTTGGAAGTTCGGCTTGATGCCCGGTCGCATCAAGGGCGAACAATTTGAAGCTTCCGGTTTCCCCAAGTTTCAATTGGAGAGAAGAGGGCTTTATGATTAGATCCACCGCGTCTTTATAGACCTCAATGGTCTTTGAAGCAGTCAGCCCGCCGTAACTTGCTGTGATGACGCCTTTACCTGAAGTAGAAGGTACAAAGCCGTTTTCGGTAAAGCTGCCGCTGACGCCTGCAGCCGACCAACTGATCTGCGCCGGATCGATCTCGACAGGGCTTCGGTTGGCGTCAATGCCTTTCAAAGTCAGCTCGAGCGGGGCATTGACAAAAATACCGGACTGAGCGGCTTCCAAAATAATCAGATCCAACGTGCCGCCTTCAGCAGTGCTGATCACACCAATGCCGTTGTGTACTCTTCGCTCCGCGCCGTCAGAAGGGGTATTGACCACATCGAGGTCGGTGGAGCCAATTGGACGAACGACCATAGTTGTTGAACCGCCGCCGTCAAAGTTGATAGCGTCATAGGCGCCAAGCTCAATCAGGAGCTGTGAGAGTTCGGGTTGGGTCAGTCCTCTGAAATTATTGGTTCGGCCGTCAACTGTGAGCAGGATCAACTGTTGTTTATCCTTTGTGATGCCGGCAGCAGTTCTTGGATGTTGACCGGCGATATTCAATGTATAGGTGCTGACGGGTTTTCCGTCCTTCACCATGACGGAACCACCGCCTATGGTAAAATCGATACTTTTCAATGAATCGCTGTAGTCGAGCTCAACTGTGTCACCGACGTGGAAATTGTCGCGCATCTCTTTGATTTTGGAGCCTACAGCAGCGACGACAAAAGCATTTTCCGTGAGCGGATAAGGGTTGCCGTTCTCTTGGAAGCCTCTAACAATACCGTTTTCGACGTACATTTCCAGAATGGCGACATTCGCTGTCTTGCCGAAGGACTTTGCCGCCCAGTTTGAATCGAAGAGTATGGCGCGGTCGTAGTTGAGATATGGCTTGTTGATGTAATTCAGTGACATGGTGTAGCTGCCATTTGAAAGGCTCATCCCATAGTCAGCCCAGTGATCAATGAACGGTACACCATAATCCGTTATATTGAGCGCAGCAAAACGGGTATCGCCATTCGGCGTTGTAATCAAGGTGCCTTCGTCCACGATAGGGCCAAGGGTCGAGCTCGTGGCAGGATCAAAAAAGTCAGCGTTGACAGAGCCAATGAGATTGTCATAGGTTTTTGAGATGTTCGACAAGCTGGCCTTAGCCGACAAAAGGCCAGGATAGATTGGTTTGACCTTAAGATTTGGGTTTTGCAGATCGACCTTCAGGACGTTAACATTAACCCAGCCTCCATCCGTCAGACGCAGCAGTTTTTCGTACTGCACGCCGTTTGTAATGGTTTCAGTTGTTTTGTTCTGATAATAAAGCTGATAGTCAGCAAAGGCTGACGAGGTGATAAGTGACAGAGCAAGGGCGGCAGTAGCGATTTTTCGCCCATAGCGTATAAATTGTGGTTGCATAGAATCACCTTCCCAATCCAATTATACTTGAATTCCCGTGGCAGCCTATTACAGTGACCTTACGAAATGGTTACAAAGATAGGGACAAAAAAATAGGTTGCTATCCTATATTGCCTATGCTATAATTTCAATGGTCAAAAACAAATAATTGAATCCTTATTGAGAGTGGTGGAGGGAATAGGCCCAATGAAACCCGGCAACCGGTACGAACGGTGAAAGTATGCATTGTATATGCAGACCTTCAGCTTGTTGAGTAAAAAGGTGCTAAATCCTACAGTCGCGACTTGGACGGCTGAGAGATGAGGTGTGCTTAAGTAGTCTGAAGTGCCTCTTCTTTTCTGAAGGGGCTTTTTTTATTTGCGCGGCGGCGGTTCTGACTTGTACTGCGGAACTGAGACCATCGGCAGAGGCCTTTTGGGGTCCTGCATGAGACACTTACACAAATTGATGAAATTCAGGAGGCATGAAAAAGTGAAAAAAAGACTCTTTACTTCTGAGAGTGTTACAGAAGGACATCCGGATAAGATCTGCGACCAGATTTCTGACGGCATTCTTGACGCCATTCTCGCCAACGACCCAAAAGCGCGCGTCGCATGTGAAACGGCTGTAACGACAGGTCTCGTGCTTGTTATGGGCGAAATTACGACGAGCTGCTATGTCGACATTCCGAAGACGGTACGGGACATTATCAAGGACATTGGTTACACACGCGCGAAGTACGGTTTTGACGCGGACACTTGCGCGGTGATCACTTCTATTGACGAGCAGTCCGCGGACATTGCCATGGGCGTGGATGATGCGCTGGAGCATCGCAGCGGCCAAATGACTGACGAGATCGAAGCGATTGGTGCGGGAGATCAGGGATTAATGTTTGGTTATGCCTGCAACGAAACCCCTGAGTTGATGCCGCTCCCTATTTCGTTGGCTCACAAGCTGGCGCGGAGATTGACTGAGGTTCGTAAAAAGGGTGTTCTCGACTATCTCCGTCCAGACGGAAAAACCCAGGTGACTGTGGAATATCATGGGGATACGCCGGTTCGGATTGATACCATTGTCATTTCGACCCAGCACAGTCCGGATGTTGACAGAGAACAGATTGAGACGGACCTGAAGCAGTATGTTATTGGCCATGTCGTGCCTGAAGCGCTGCTTGACGAAGAGACCAAATACTACATCAATCCGACTGGACGTTTTGTCGTGGGCGGACCTCAGGGCGATTCCGGTTTAACGGGAAGAAAGATCATTGTAGACACCTACGGCGGGTATTCACGTCACGGCGGCGGCGCATTCTCCGGCAAGGATCCTACAAAAGTTGACCGCTCTGCGACTTATGCTGCACGCTATGTTGCCAAAAACATCGTAGCAGCTGGACTTGCAGACAAGTGTGAAATTGAACTCGCGTATGCCATTGGTGTCGCAAGGCCGGTCTCTGTACTTGTTGAGACCTTTGGAACCGGCAAGGTGGCTGAGGAAAAGATTCTTGAACTGGTCAACAAGCACTTTGACTTGCGTCCGGCAGCCATCATTCGAGATCTCGATCTGAGACGTCCAATCTTCCGTCAGGTAGCGGCCTATGGTCACTTTGGCCGGACGGATCTCGACATTCCTTGGGAGCGTACGGACAAAGCGGCAATTTTAAAGGAAGAAGCCTTTAAATAATAAGTCCTTATGTAGAAAGCTTAATATGCTGACTTAGGGTCCTGAATCTCTTATGATTTAGGACTCTTTTTTTGAAAAACACCTAAATTATGCTATAATGCAATTTAAGCAACTAACAAAATTTTGGAGTGTGATTGAATTGGAACCTAGTGACTTATGGCAGAGTATTTTACTGATTGTACTTTTAATGATGTCGGCATTTTTCTCTGCCTCGGAGACGGCGCTGATGTCACTCAGCAAAATCAGACTCAGACATATGTTGGAAGAAAATGTAAAAGGCGCGGAACGTGTTTCCCGACTTTTAAAATCTCCAAGTCATATGCTGGGTGCCATACTGGTCGGCAATAACATAGTCAACATAGCCTCATCTGCATTGGCTACTTCAATAGCCATAACGCTTTTTGGCCCTGTCAAAGGGATTGGGATCTCGACGGGGGTCATGACGCTGCTCGTTTTGATCTTCGGTGAAATTACGCCAAAGTCGATCGCTTCGGAGCGCTCCGAACAAATCGCGCTTAAAGTCGCTGCACCTATTTCCATTCTCATGGTGCTTCTGACGCCGGTTCTGACAGCCATAATGTTTGTGACCGGACTTTTGATCAAGATGATGGGCGGAAGCCCTGACAAAGACCGGCCGTTCATTACAGAGGAAGAGCTCAAGACCATGGTGACGGTCAGCCATGAAGAAGGTGTGCTTGAGGTCGATGAAAAGAAAATGATTTACAACGTATTTGAGTTTGGTGACTCTCAGGTTGGAGATGTCATGACCCCGCGTACGGACATGGTTATGGTTGAGAAGAGTACGGAATTTAAGGAAATTGTAGATATTTTCAAAAGCGAAAGGTTTTCGAGAATCCCTGTTTATGACGAGACGCCGGATAATATCATTGGCCTTTTAAATGTCAAAGATCTGATATTTTACGAGCCGCTCCATAATGCGTTCAAGATAGAGGATTTTATCAGGGAACCTTATTTCACATACGAATTCAAGATGACCAGCGAACTTTTCGCTGAGATGAGGTCGAAACGCGCCGCCATTGCCATAGTCCTGGATGAATATGGCGGGACGGCGGGTATGGTCACGCTGGAAGACCTTGTCGAAGAGATCGTGGGCGATATCCAGGATGAATATGACGACCACGAGGTTTCCATAGAAGTGATCCAGGAAGATGAGTATATTGTGGACGGTTCAACAAAGATTGATGTGGTCAATGAAATGCTTGGACTTCGCATTGAGACCGAGGATTTTGATTCCATAGGCGGTTTTATTATAGGTGAATTTGGCAGACTGCCTGAAGTAGGAGAGCGCATCGAGCACGCCAATGTTGAGTTTGTCGTAGAGAGTATTGAGAAAAACAGGATAGAGAAACTCAGGATTTTGACCTGAGGCTGAATAAAATTTCACACAACTTGCAAAGCAAAGAGCGCTGCCTTAAGCGAATAGGCAAGCGCTCTTTGCTTGTTTGGTTCTTAATTTCATCATTTATGGAATAGAAGCAGTTCGCTTTGCTCCATGCAAATGACCTGGCAGTCTGGGGCGAGTAAGCTCATTTCAGCGGCGAAACTCAATGGATCTCCGCCATGTTCACTGAATGTACCGTAATGGCATGGCACGGCGTTTTTGGTCTTTATATCATGTGCGAGTCGAGCGCCTTCGGAGGCATTCAGGTTACCAAATTTACCATTGATAGATAGAAATGAAATGTCGGGTGGGTTGTCTGCAAGCCAGGTTAATTGTTCCGGCCTATAGGCGGTGTCGCCTGAAAAATAAAGAATAATGCCATTAAAATTCATTAAAATTCCAATCGCATCTGGGGACAAGCTGCCGTGATCTGCAAAGACTGCGGTAATTTTTATGTTTTTGTATTCAATTTCTTTTTGAAGATTCAATTGCATTATTCGGGCGGGCTCCAAATTGTATTCGGCGAATTTCAGGCAGCAGGATTCGGGTCCGAGGAAAATTGAATCACTGTGGCTGGCGACTATTGGCAGGGTATCGTAGTCAAAGTGATCAAAATGCAGATGTGTTGTAACGTATAAATCAGGCTTTAATTCGTCAGCGGTAATCGATTTGGGTGAGCACCTGACGAATCCTTTTAACCTTTCTCCACAGTCAGAAAGGTAGGGATCTATGGCGACAATTGTGCTGTTATCATCTTTGATAAGAAATCCTGCCTGACCTAGCCATAGAATTGCAATTTCGTCTTTTTTCAATTTTGCAGCCATAATTTTTTGATAGGCTTCACTCACTTCTATCACTCCCGTCATTGTAAAAGTCAAAGCGCGCACTTAGAAGCTTAGGGGAACAACAGTACTTTTATTCTGAAATCTTTCTTCGTCCGCATCATGTTTATAGCTTCAGAGGCTCTGCTCAATGGATATTTGTGGGTGATGAGTGGCAGCACATTGATTTTTCCGGCCGCCAGCAATTCAATTGTTGGCTTGAAAGAATTGCAGCTTGCCAATACGCCAATCACTTCTGCATCCTTCGATACAATGCTGTTAATTTCTGCCATGAATTCAGAGCTTGAATAAATGCTCAACAGAATAATCTTCCCACCCGGCTTTAGCAGCTTCAAGGATTGATTGAAGGCTTTTGTGCTGCCTGAGGTTTCAATAACCACGTCGATGCCTTTAAATTGTGTCATCTCTTGTATGGTTTCTACGATATTATCATTTCGATAATTAATAGTAAAATCCGCACCCATTTTAGATCCCAATTTCAGTTTTTCGTCCCAACTGCCCATCAAATAAATCCTGCTCGCACCAGATAGTGAAGCAGTCTGGACGGATAGTAATCCTATCGGACCGTCTCCGATCACCAATACGGAATCTCCCAAACCAATACCTGCTTTCATCACACCATAGGCGGCGGTGGCTGCAGGCTCTATGAGTGCGGCCTCTTCATAAATCAATGTATCCGGCAATAAGTAAACATGTCTGTAAGGCAATTTGATGTACTCTGCAAAAGCACCGTTGTAGTTTCTGTAAGAGCCTACAACTTTTCTGTTCGGACATAGGTTAAACCGTCCGCTCATGCACATGCTGCAACTGCCGCAGCCAATGCTCACATCACCGGTTACTCGGTCCCCGACCTTGAAATTGGGAACTTTGCTTCCAACCTCAACTATTTGACCTGACCATTCATGCCCAGGGATAAGAGGATAGGTAGTGAACCCGTTTCTTATATAAGGCATTTCGCCGCTGAAGAGCTCAAGATCTGTGCCGCAGATTCCAACAGCCATTATTTTTATGAGAACTTCACTTTCGCTAATGATGGGATCTGGAACGTCAACATATGTCATATTTTCTGGACCGGTGAACTGAACTGCTTTCATTTTGCATCCTCCATTTCGTTGTAAAAGAACAGGAAACAGCTTCAAATTATTTGTTGTTGAATAGCGATTGCATTAAATGGCTGCAGTTTTGGTATCGAGATCTACCTCCTCAAAAAAAATAGGTGCCCAGAAAGTGAGCACCGTAAAGAACCATAACTTCAAATAATCTCATAAGAGAATCATCATTGAAGTTGATTGGATAGTCAGGCTCTGATCTTTCCGATAGTGGGAGGCTTATGGATTTCTCCAATAAACCCAGGTTGCAGACCATAGCGCTTGACACTGCCTTAGGTGATGCAACTCGAAAAAAGCTGAAATATTCAGTTGTAAACAGAAGGGGATGTATTTGAGACTTGCAGGCGGTCGGTCGGGCTGGGCATTCGCAGATGGGGTGCGTACCTAGGGCTGATGACTTTATATAATGCAATATGCATGCCAAAGCAGGGAACAAAAATGAGGGTGCTGTTTTTTATTATAATTGGATTCATAAAGTCGCGTTGTTCACGGTTTATTAATAGCGGAAGAAGATCCGGCTGCATTCGGTTTCGTTCGGATGCTTACTGACGTGGAATAAAGAAACCTCCTGCAGAGTGCTCGCATGGGGCCTGCTGGAGCAACTTTACAGGAGGTGCTGAAATTAAGTTTACGCGTGATCATTTTTCAACAAATTATTCAGCGCTGAGTATGTAAAATGTTGTGAGGCCTTAGGCGGGGCATGGCATCGGTACAGTTTGCGACGATTTTGATGCATTGCCGCATCGACTCTGAGGCAATAGCGCATCACTGGTTTAAGAAAGTGACTTGTATTCATTTGGATTTAGGTGTGCCGCATTGTGTTTCAGTTAACTTACTTCAGTCAATTTTATAGTCGTCAGCAGCTTTGAACATAGCTTTGAGATTCTCTATTGGCACCTGATTGATGGAACCTCCGGCTGCCAGAACACAGCGGTTATTGCCGCCGAATGATTTTAATGTTTCGATGCATTTTTCGTAGGTTTCCTCTGCTGTCCATTTTTGCAGATCCAGTGGACTCAAACCGCCCAGCAGAGTAACTTCTCCTCTGGTCAGCTCAAGTGCATCCTGCGGAGCGATATCCGGAAGGTATTGCCAGGCAACCATGCCAGAATCAGCGATTGCGGTTGCGACGTGGCGCGCAGTTGAATCATTGTGCAGCCATCTTTGGGTGTTGGGAAACTCTTTAAATATTTGTTCGTATCTAGGCAAAATTATTTCTCTGAAGGATTGCTCATTCAGAAAAGCAGATAGATCATCCGCGACTAAAACATGATGAAGTGTACCAAGAATCTTTTCCTGCGCTTTTAAGAATCTTATTTGTGTCTCAACGACGACATCAAGAATTTTGTTCACTAAATCAGGTTCAGAAATTGTATCCGCGCAAAAGTCGCTGATTCCTCTCAACATTGCACCTACGGTAAAAGGGCCCATAAGCGGATGGGGATTCACTCGATAACCTTCCGGACAGTGATCTACCATATATTGGAGTGTTGTCAATGCTTTTGCCATGTAATTGTCACCATACGGATCTGCGGGTTCCAGCCAATCTAAGTCGCTGGCATCAAATGCCTCTGCAATTTTGGGGTTAGGATGTGCAGAGATAAAGCCTTTTTTATCAAATAAGACAATACTTCCCAAACCACTGGCTTCTGCGACGGAACCCATGTCAGGCACCAGGTTGCCGATCTCGTCCAACAATTCCAAGGCTTCATACTGGCACTGCAGTGTCACTTCTGGTTTGTGAAAATAGTCATCAAGGTTAACGCCTGTTACAGATTGAAAAAAAGGAAAAGTATAAAAATGAAAAACAGCATGACCATCAGATTTCTTACCCGCAATACTTTCTTGAAGACGTCTTAAATTTCGTTCTCTTAAAGTTGACACTGTACGATCACCCTCGATTATTAAATTGTATTTTGAATATTATAAATATTCTAACATTCATTAATTGTCAAATCTATAATCAAAATATGCTTGAATATATAAATCTTGCTTTTTCATAAAAATATAAATTTGTTTTTTAGCTCTCTTATTTAAGAAAATTGAAGGGTTTTCAATGTGATTTTTGTTATTGCAAATAAAATATACTTTTTAATTCATATATCTTGCTGTATAATGACGTAAAGACGTGTTCGATTTGGAGGTCTTATGGAGAAAAATATGACAACCAGTGTTTTCTCATTGAATCCCTCTGCGTTTGCAAAGGAACATCTTTATTATGTTGAGCTTGCGGGTGAATATTTTGGGATCAGCGATTACAAAATTGAAAGAGATTATCTGGATAGTCTTTTATTGATGTACATAGAAAAAGGAGAGTTACAAGTCGAACAAGGTGAAAAAGTTATTAGTGTCGGTCGTGGTGAATGTGTTTTTTTAGACTGCAGAAAGCCTCACAAATATTCATCCAAAGAGTCAATAACATTTAAATGGGTTCACTTTCGAGGCAATTCGGTTTTTGCGTATAGTGAACTGCTGGCGAAAGAATACGGTGAGCCCATTGTAATCAAAGACCCAACATTAATTGAACAGGAATTTAAATTCTTAATGGGATTGCTCAGAAGCGAGAGTTCATTGGAACATATGTTATCAGTTTCGATTCATAGACTTTTGGCAATGCTTTCGGAGAACGGATCGGCTCGGACAAAGTCTGCAGATCTTGCTGTTGCATCTGCTGAAGCGTATTTAAGACAAAATTTCGAGAAGCAGCTATCTATAACTGAGGTTGCCAGTGAGGTTGGGTTAAGTGTTTTCTATTTTACCAGGCAGTTTCAGAAACAATATGGAATTTCACCTTATGAGTATTTGATTACTCAAAGGATCAGCAACGCCAAGAGGCTGCTTCTTAACTCAGGTATGAGTATCAGGAATATTTCAGCGGCATGCGGCTACAACAATCCTTCTATTTTTATTGCATCATTCAAGTCGAGAGTCGGTATGACACCTACTCAGTTCAGAAGAAGCATAAATGGAAATATTGACCGGGAATAATTTAAACATGGCAATAGGCTGTGGGAAGAGTTCAGGTGAATTAAAAATATATAAGATGCTGATATTTTGATGATTGGCAGCTGTTTGGAGAAATAAGGAAACCGAACTTAACTCGTGATTATTCATTTTCTTCACAAAAGAAAACACCCCATAGATGAAAGTGCTATTAATGAGGTGACAACAAATTTTGTTGTAAAAATAATTATAAGAAAGGGGGGAGGGATTCGTTTTAGCTCGGCTATGCCTTGTCCGGATCAGAACGACTGACAAGTTATGCCGGACGACATGCAAATTTCTTTGTCTGGAATCTTTGATTAGGGCTGTGCGGAACGAAGTTCATGGATGATTTCCGGAACGATCTCAAAAATATCTCCAACAACAGCAATATCAGCCATTTGCATCATGGGTGTATTTGGATTTTTATCGATGGCAATAATCAGGTCGCATGACTGCATGCCCACCAGATGCTGGATCTGACCTGATATGCCACAAGCAATATAGACACTTGTTTGTACTGTTTGGCCGGTTTGACCTACCTGGTGAGAATAGGGAATCCACCCGGCGTCAACTGCAGCGCGGCTTGCACCAACTGCGCCACCAAAGTATTCATTCATCTGCTTCAACAGTTCAAAACCTTCAGCGCCTTTCATGCCCCTGCCACCCGCGATAATGATATTTGCATCTGCAATATTCACAGAATATTCTAAATCTTGAACAACTTCGACAACTTGTTTGATGTTGCAGAGATCAGATTCTTGAATAGATTCTATGATTACATTACCTGTTCGGCTAAAGTCAGGTTCTGGTGAGATCATGACTCGAGGACGAACGCTTGCCATCTGGGGCCTATGGTTGGAGCTTCGGATCGTAGCCAGAATATTGCCTCCGAAAGCAGGACGGGTCTGGAGCAAGTCACCGTTTTCGGGATCGATGCTCAATTCCGTACAATCTGCAGTCAAACCACAATCGGTCATAACCGAGACGCGTGGAATCAAGGCACGGCCTCTGGCGGTAGCAGCACACAGTACAATTTCGGGCTTATACTTTTGGATTAGTCGTGTCAGCAGATTAGCTTCCAGTTCGTCGACAAAGTTTTTTAGGAGAGGATCATCAATTGCAACGACACAATCCGCGCCGTATGCGAATAATGATGATGCTTCAATGGACACGGCATCACCCATGACAATGACCCAAACTTCGGAGCCGCGAAGATCCGCCAAATTTCTAGCTGAACCAATTAATTCATGGGTGACAGATTGAATTTTCCCGACGAGTAAGTCGGCAACTACCCAGACATTTCTGAAGTCAAGTTTATCTGTTTCGTTAATTCTCATTAGGGGATCCTCCGATCACAATAAATTGCGAAGGCGTAATTCATTAATTAGAGACTGTGCGCAGATCTGAGGGGCACCTTCAATTATTTTTGTAATATTTTCTCTTGGTGCTGGGGGTTGTGTTTTAACAACGCGAGTAGGAGAACCATTTAGTCCCAGATTATCAATATTTGCATCCAGATCAGCCGGAGTCCAAACCGGAACCTCATAGCGGTCGGATGCAATTCTGCCTTTGAGTGTCGGAACTCGCGGCGTATTGATGCCCTTGACTACCGACAGAACGGCAGGTGTTTCAAGAAGGCATATATCATAACCCATTTCATTCATTCGTTTTACCCTCATTTGATGCGGGCTTAAAATATTAATTTCCATAACGTAGGTAGCTTGCATCCAATTCAGATGAGCAGCAATACCGGGTCCTACTTGTGCAGTGTCACCGTCGATTGCCTGTTTGCCGCAAAGCACTAAATCTACTTGACCAATTTTCTTAATGGCTTTTGCCAGTGCATAACTGGTCGCCCAAGTATCTGAACCCCCAAATGCTCTGTCGTTAAGAAGAACAGCGTGATCCGCCCCCATTGAAATAGCTTCGCGAAGCACGCGCACCGCTTTGTCCGGACCCATCGAAAGCGCAATGACTTCGCCGCCGAATTTATTTCTCAGTCGGATCGCTTCTTCTATGGCGTAATGGTCAAATGGATTTAATATAGCTTTAACATCTTCGCGTAAAATTCGTTTGGTTTCAGGATCAATTTTGGCTTCGTTGGTTGCAGGAACCTGTTTAATGCAGACCACTATTTTCATTGGTATTCCTCCTCGTGCATCAGATCCATGTTTCGCTGAGCAGATCAAACTGAGTTTTAAAGCTAAGAAGAGAAAGGTAGACGCCGCAGTTCGGATAAATTTTATGCAGCATTTTCAAAGTTTCAATGGGATCAAACTCAGTATTTTCCGGGATCTCGTAACCTACAGCTTCAGATAGAAGATGCAGCTTCTTGCTCATCCAGGCTTCAATAACAACCGGAATGGCAGGATAAAGATTCAATAATTGATTAATAATTTCATTTGATTCGATCACAGGTTGGGTCACAATAAATGCTGCACCAGCTTTCAATTTCCTTTCCAATTTATGAAATTCATGCTCAGCAGGTTCATAGGGATTGAAAGCAACGCCCAGTATAAACTCATTTGGATATTCACGGTGAATGTAGCTTAGCAATTCCACAGAAGTTACCGTTGTGGTGTCAGTTAAATTGAGATCTGCGGCTTGTAATTTTGGAAGTCGGTCAGAACCGTCACCACTGATGACTAAAAGATATTTGATACCTAAGGCTTTACATTTATTCAAAATATTTTTCAAGTCTTCGAGGGTATGAAAAGTGTTCAGATGGATCATGACTTGATCAGATTTTACCGGCAGCTCAAGTTCTTCTATGACTTCAGTGCCTTGAAACGCCAAATTCCCCATAGCGTTGTCCGTCAGACAGATGCATGAACCAATTTCTAAGGCTTTGTTGTATTTATCCGCGAAAAGGGCAAGATCTGCTGTTAGTTTTTCGGTATCCTGTTTAGGCGGAAGAATTTCAACATGATAGATTCTATTTTCAATATGATGCAGCATTTCGGATATCAGTCCTTTCGACCTAAGAAGTAAAGATCACTCGGAATAACTTGGCCGGGTTTCGCTAGCGGATCCTTTTGCATAATCAATGAAATTGACGGCTAGAATTCGAGTTCACCCTGGCGGAATTTATCGAGGTAATTCAGGCAGTACTCATCTCTACCGAGAAGAGCTTCAGTTGCGTACAAATAAGCCATGAGTTTTTTGTCAAGCGGATCCAAAATAGCGCCATCCATACCGGCTGCCATTGCAGCGACCAGAAAGGTTTGATTCATTATTTTTCGAGCAGGAATACCAAACGATACGTTACTCAGACCGCAGGCAATATGTACTTCGGGATAGGCGTTCTTTACATTTCGGATCGTTTCAATAGCAAGCATCCCATAATGAGAACCGGTTCCGATTGGTCTGACAAGTGGATCAATGTAGATATCATCCAGCGGAATGCCTTCTCTGGTCAAATTTTTAATCAGGGTTTCTGCAACCTCGAATCGCTCGTGAACAGTTTCCGGCATTCCACGATCGTCCATGCATAATGCCACAACACCTGTTTTATATTCAGCCACGAGCGGCAGGATGGTATTAAATCTGTCCTTTTCCCCAGTGATTGAATTAATAATGGGTTTCGAATTTCGATTTGCTTTCAGACCTGATAAAATACCGTTTGCGCTTGGAGAATCAATTGAAAATGGAGTATCACAGACTTCCTGTATTGTATGAATCAGCCATTCCAGAACTTCTGGTTCATTGTTGTGGAACATGCCGGCGTTTACGTCAATATAGGCGGCGCCCGCATCTCTCTGGCGTATGGCAAGTTCCTGAATGGTTGAATGATCGCGAGATTCCATGGCAGGGCGAATGGCTTTTAAAGTACTATTGATTTTTTCTCCAATAATGATCATGTCAGTCCTCCTCGATTTTTCCAATAATAGTCTGTTATGTCATGTCGATGACTTTAAGCGATAACTTTCTGACTGCCTGGAGTGCTATAACAGGTTAAGCCCATTTTACTGATACGCCGGCAATCCATCTTTTAAAAAGTGATAAATAATGTTAAAAATTTTCGGAATACATAAATGATTCGAAATAATCAAACGGTGAACGCTTTGAAAAGTTTGTCAGGAGGAAGATTATGGGGAGTTCAATAGCAGCGCTGAAGTGTAAACAGGTATTGACTGAGAAAATCAGACAATTTTCAATGGCGACGGGCGTTGGGTGCCGAGCGATTTTTTTGGATGAATCGGAACAGTCAATAAGTCCTGCATGTAATCTTTGCGAGATTTTGTCTGAAATCACCCAGATTAATGTTGAATGCGGAAAGTCGCTGTTATATAGCGGGCGGCAGTCTGAAAGATTTGACGGCGAATATGTCTTTTACTGCCCTGTGGGACTAGTGAATTTTGCTTCTCCTGTTTATAGTGAAGGGGGACTGTTTGCAGTGGTCGTCGGTGGACCGGTTTTGTTGAACAGCCATGAGGAATTTGTTTTTGAGGAGTTAATAGATAAATTTCTAATAAAAAGCAAACAAATCCCACTTATAAACAATGGGATTCAGCATATTCCTCAGATTCCGGCTGAACGCGTTACAGCGCTCAGTCATATGTTGTCCGCTGTCTGCGTTTCTATAAACGGAATGGATCAGGTCCATTATGTAAAAGACGAAACTGCACTTGGCCGAGATATTTCAAAATACCTCAAATATCTCAATACGATGGGTGGGGGAGAAGAAGCGGAAGCTTACCCTATTGAAAAAGAACGTCAGCTTCTTGCCTTCATTTCATCTGGCAATAAAGTCCAGGCACAGCGTCTTTTGGATGAGATTCTGCTGTATATTGCGTCCTATTCAAATCACGATTTTGAAATTGCTAAAGGCCGAGTGCTTGAGCTGGTGGTCCTATTATCAAGGGCTGCTTTGGAAGGCGGTGCCGGGCTTGAAAAAATATTCGGTTTAAAATATAAATACCTGAGTCAAATCAATGACTTCAAAACTGTCGCAGAGTTGTCCGCTTGGCTATTTCATATCATGCTTCATTTTATTGAACAAGTTTTTGATCAGAATGATCTTAAGCATCCTCAAGTCATATTGAAAGCAGTTGATTTTCTGCAAAAGAATTTTCAAAAGAAGATTACTCTGGAAGAGGTCGCTGCCTATGTAAACCATAGTTCGTCATATTTTTCCACGATTTTCAAATCTGAATTGAAGGTGAGTTTCAACGCCTACCTCAATCACTTGCGAATCGAACAGGCGAAAAAATTGCTCTTGGAGAATGAATTTACGATTGTTGAAATAAGTGAGCTGGTGGGGTATGAAGATCAAAGTTATTTCTCGAGGGTATTCAAAAAAAATACCGGTACCTCACCCGGAAAATATCGCTTGAGGCACGGAAAAATAATGTAAGAATTTAAAAACATCAAATATTATTGTGATAAATTAAAAAATAATACAAAACAGATTTGACGAGATTTGATACAGTGTGAACAAATAGATGAAAATTCAGACAATATAATAAGCTGACAATAATCAAGGTGGAGCCTCGGTCTGATGCTATTCGGCTTCCGGTTTGATCATGTCGCTGAGGCCATGCGTACTTAAATAAAAAAGACTTTAAGGGAGTGAAGGACATGTTGTTGGAAAATATTTCTGAAATGGTTCAAAAGGGAAATGCTAAAAAGGTTCAGGAACTGGTTTCACAAGCTGTAGCAGAGAAATTGACGGCAAGTGAAATTTTGAATGATGGATTGCTGGCAGGTATGAACGTCATTGGCGTCAAGTTCAAAAACAATGATGTTTACGTACCTGAAGTATTGGTTGCAGCGCGAGCCATGAATGTTGGGATGAAGGTGCTCGAACCATTGCTTGCGGAATCAGGTGTAAAGCCAATAGGCAAAGTGGTGGTGGGCACAGTTCAGGGAGACTTGCATGACATTGGAAAGAATCTTGTAATTATGATGATGAAAGGCGCTGGCCTGGAGGTCATCGATATTGGAATTGACGTCGCACCTGAAGTATTTGGAGACAAAGCTGAAGAGTATGGCGCGGATGTTATTGCAATGTCAGCACTATTGACATCGACTATGGGCAATATGAAAGATGTACTCAGTGACCTGGAAAACAGAAATCTAAGAAACAAATACATAGTTATGGTTGGTGGTGCGCCACTTAACAATAATTTTGCCAAAGAGATTGGTGCCGATTGCTACGCGCCGGATGCTTCGACTGCCGCTGAAGCTGCGAAGAAAATGATTCTAGAAAAAATAAGCTAAACTGCAATTCTCCAGGAATGTGGCAATGAACATCCATGTGGCTCTTCGGATCGAAGCTGCGTGGATGTTCGCATTTAGGTGTGAGATGGTTTTGCGTTCACACTGTGTTAGTTGAAGCGGAAAAACGAAAAGCTTTTGCTCCTTGCGATTAAGTATTAATAAAAGACGTATTTTAGACATCATGATGCGATAATAAAAAAGGATCGTGATCATTAAAATGATAAAATTTGTAAATGAATTTAATATACAACTTGATCGAGAGAAAATATTTAGGATAATGAAATGTCATGACGGCAGCGATGCTTATATTGAAGCCTGTGAAGTATTCAATAAACTAGAAAATGATTTCAGTGGTCTTATTGCCCCCAAAGGGATTTTTTCGTTAACAGAACAATCAGACCAACTTAATTCCATAGAACCGGCAAATAGGGCAAAAAAAATCGTATGGGCAGCAGTTACCTTGGGAGCGCCGGTAGAAGACAGGATCCAGGGTTTATTTACCGAAGGTGAATATTTGGAGGCAATGATGTTGGATGTCATAGCGGATGAGTATTTATTCAGGATGAGTAATTTGATGTATGAAGAGATCATTCGCGTGTGCCACCCACTAGGTTTAAAATTGAGTTGCAGAGTGACACCCGGGGATGCTGCCATGCCAATGGCATTCCAACAAGTGATTTTTAAGACACTTAGGGCAGATTTGAACTTAGCGCTGGACATCACGAATTCTTTTATGCTTAAGCCTGTAAAATCCATGATGTATTTGTATGGAGCAGATGAAGCGTTTTCAAATATCCAAAGAAACCAAAGCTGCGAAAACTGCGAAAATTCTGATTGCACTCTTAGAGACGACCAGACCATAATTATAACCGTCATTGAGGATTCAATTTCCTATGAAGTGGAATATACTCCTGGCGAAAGCTTACTGCATTCGCTGGTGAAAAAGGCAAATCTGGTGTCACCATGCGGTGGCCATGGGACTTGTGGGAAATGCAAAATTATGCTCCTTGAGGGTGAGCTGCCTGCAACAGAGTCAGATTATAAGAAGCTGTCAGATGAGGAGATTAGATCAGGTTACCGGTTGTCCTGCTGCGCGTATCCGAGCCGGAATTGCACAATCAAAATTCAAGCTATGAATCGAAAAAGTACAATCATTACTGACTTTATTCAGAACCAGAGTGATTTGCATCCTTGGGTTGAAACCTTGCCAGTGGCACTGCCCCAAAAACGAAGTCATGAAGCCGGTGCGTTACAATGGCTTAAAGGGGTTGTCAACGAACGAAAGTTTTCTTTGAAAGCCTTATTTGCCCTGTCTGAACTGATTGCTGAAAATCGAGATTTGGAGACAATTTATCTTTACATGAGTGATGGCGAAATACTCGACATAACGTCTCAACGAATGCAGCAATTTGGATTTGTTGTGGACATAGGGACCACGACCATTGTAGTTGGTCTGGTAAATTTGCATACCGGTGAATTGGTTGATCGATATTCTGTATTGAACAGTCAGAATAAATACGGTTCTGATGTCATTTCGAGAATTCAATTTGCCTCTCTGGACGCGGCTAATCTATCCGCGTTGAATGATGCGGTACGGGATGACGTGTTGAAGGGGATTGAGGTTCTATGCGAATCCTGTGACGTTGAACCGAGAGGCATACACGACATTGTCATAACAGGCAATACGACAATGCTGCATCTTTTTATGGGAATTCAATGCAAGACAATAGGTTCAGCCCCATTTTTGTCTGTCACTTTAAATAAACACAAATTCGGTTTTGAAGAAATTTTTAAGAGGAATCATATTCAGGCACTTGTGAGTATTATGCCGGGAATCTCAGCTTACGTAGGATCTGATCTGGTAATGGGAGTTTTAAACTGTAACATGGATCTGAAAGAAGAAATTGCTCTGCTTGTTGATATTGGTACAAACGGTGAAATGGTGATCGGAAACAAGAGAAAAATGATGTGTCTTGCTGCGGCTGCAGGTCCTGCTTTTGAAGGGGCCAATATATCCTGTGGTACAGGATGCGTTGATGGAGCGATCAACTCTATTCATAGGGAAGGGGACACATTCGAATTTACTACGATAGGAAATTTTTCGCCTGTTGGCATTTGTGGTTCGGGTGTAATTGACATGGTATATTCATCGCTCATCTGTGGCATTATAAACGAGACTGGCCATATAGAAAACGCTGAGTTAAAAGACGGCATCGTGATCTCAGAAGGTCTGGAATCGGCGAAAATTTCATTCAGTCAAAAGGACTTCAGAGAAGTGCAACTGGCAAAATCAGCAATTCGTACAGGGATAGATATTTTGATATCGAGATTTGGCTGCAGCTATAAAGATATAAAGCGAGTCTTCATTGCGGGTGGATTTGGCAGCAAAATGGACATTAAGAGTGCCGTTGGAATTGGCATGATCCCTCATGAGCTGGAAGAGGTGATAGTTCCTATTGGCAATAGCGCATTAGGTGGTGCGGTAGACTACATACTTGATAAAAATAATGATGATCGTGTTCAGCGAATTGTTCACTTAACAGAGTATATCGATATATCAAAAGACAATAATTTCAATGACTTATTTGTCGACAATCTGACCTTTGGAAATATTTAATAAAATAGATTTAACACCAAAAACCTTCAGAGAATCTATCTAGCGTTTTTGATATTAAGAGTCGGCGATCCCCTGGTAGGAACTCGAAAATAGTGCTTTAAATAAGGGGGCAAATGGTGTGGGATTAAAGTATCTTACTGATTGCAGAAGTATGGTTGATGTGATCAATACATTGCTGGAAGAGCATCATCTCAATGTAAAATTTAGATTTCAGAGATCATTGGAAGATCCAAAAAATCAGACCGGCAGCAATTCAAAAAAAAATATAAAAGCGACTTTTAAGAAAAAGGATGGTTCGGACAGACAGCTTGAGTCAGGGGACTTTGTATTGGATTCACAGAAGATCGACTCAAAGGAGAAGCTCGATATCTATAATCCGGATGGTTTGCTGATTGGAGCTCTATTGATTGAGTGTGAATCTGTGATGCCTTCTTCTAATGGATTTACTCTGACAGATGAGATTATAAGAATCTTGGAATCTTCGTATGATGGTTTGTGGATTACAGATGGCAAAGGCAAGGTTCTCTATACCAATTTAGCAAATGAAAGATTGACTGGAATAAAGAGGGAAGACGTAGTGGGTAAAATGACCCATGATTTGATCAATCAAAAACTTTTTTCTGTTTCTGCGACATTAGCTGTTATGAATGAACATAAAAGAGTGACAATAATGGGCTACAATTATAAAACAAATAAGCAAGTTCTGATCACTGGCAATCCCATCTTCAATAGTGACGGAGAGATTGCCTTTATTGTAAATAACGTACGAGACATTACGGAGTTCGATAACTTACGGAAAGAATTGAATGATAAAGACAAAATCATAGATCAACAGAAAATTGAAATTGAGAAATTGAGAAACAGTAAAAAACCATTGAACCGCGGCTATATTTTTCGCAGCGGCATTATGAGTGAAATATTCGAGTTGACACAGCGCGTTGGACGATTCGATCTTAACGTTCTGATTTTGGGTGAATCCGGATCGGGAAAAGAAGTCGTTGCAGATAGTATTGTTGATGCAAGTGATCGACGTGACAAACCTTTTATTAAAGTTAATTGTGGAGCGATCCCTGAGTCTTTGCTTGAGTCAGAGCTGTTTGGCTACGAAAAAGGAGCGTTTACCGGCGCGAATCAAAAGGGAAAAATAGGGATGTTCGAACTGGCAAATGGCGGTACAATTTTATTGGATGAAGTGGCAGATATCCCACTGAATTTGCAGGTGAAATTGCTCAGGGCAATTCAAGGCAAGGAAATCATGAGGCTTGGCGGTTCAAAAACAATCAATTTGGACGTAAGAATCATAGCGGCGACAAATAAAAATCTTGAGGAAATGTCTCGCGAAGGTTTATTTAGAGAAGATTTGTTTTATCGGTTGAATGTAGTTGGAATCACTGTGCCGCCTTTACGTGAACGAAGAGAAGATATCCCGGTACTGATCCATCATTTTTTGAAAAAATTCGCTGAGAAGCACAAGGTAGAGAAATCCATTGAAACTGATGTTACGGACTTCTTGTGCAATTATTCCTGGCCTGGAAATGTTCGAGAGCTTGAAAACCTGATTGAAAATCTCGTTGTTTTAACACGAGAACCGGTGATTGGAAAAATGCATCTTCCGGAAAGGATGCTTAGAGACACTAACGAAGGATTTCCAATTATTGATCTGCACGGGATCATGCCATTAAAAGAGGCAGTTGGGATCTTGGAAGATAAGCTGATTGAAATGGCCATGCACGAATACGGAACAACGCGAAAAGCAGCACATGCACTTGGCGTTGATCAGTCAACCATTGTAAGGAAACTGAATAAGCAGACTTAATCTTATGTCCGTTAAAGAGTTTCCACTAAGGTTTTGTAATGCTTAGAAAATGGTTCGGCTCAAATGATGTAACTGAAATGTCCTTACTGTCATATTGATGGAAGGACATTTTTTTAAATAAGATTATGTTATGTGCACTCGCTGGCCTTGTAATTGCTATAAAGGATGCATGAGAGAAAATAAATTCATAAAGCGAGGTGTGTTTCGTGAAAATAACAATTAAGAATGCTTCTTATATCAACTTGAAATCCAACCAGGTTTTATCGACCGCAGACAACTGCGCTACCATCTTCAGTTTGTTGACTGAACATAAGATTGAAGAAAGTATGATTAGGACAGTGACATTTTTGGTAAATGGCACCCCGGCCAAATATAGCGACACATTGAAGGATGGGGATGAAGTTGTTGTGATCCCGGTGATTGTTGGAGGATGATTTTTGATGCAGAACCGCATTTCTCCGATGCGCTGTTACATCAATTTATGCTGGCGCGTCAATTTAGAAATGGCATTTTTATGTTTGGCATAGTTATCCCAGGCATCTTTATTTTTAAAATATTCAGAATGTTGAAATATTATGCTTAAGGATGTCGAAATTCTCTATTCTGATTGAGATTTGCAAGATCAAATTAAGAAAATTGCATTTTTTTCGAATAAACTCTGTTAATGTTCTTAAAAATGACTGGGTTGGCACAAACCTTGCTTTGATATTTATTGAATAGAAAAGGGGGTTAATAATGGTGCAGATGAACTCCAGGGAACGCGTAAAAAGAGCTTTAAACCATCTGGAGTCAGATCGTGTGCCAATCGATATCGGGGGCATATCGGCACTGACAACGTTCCATCGGGATGCATATAAAAAGTTGCAGGCATACCTTGGCATGGACAATCCTATCAATTTGACTTCTATGCCATCGCAGTCGGTTTTTCCTGATGAGTCAATCAGACAGAGATTTAAGGCGGACTGCTATCCGCTGACGATCATGGCGCCGTACGGCTCTCAATTAAGCCCAAAAATTGAAAGCGATGGTGCGACGACCTATGTGGATGAATGGGGTGTAAAATGGAGGTCGCCTAAAAACGGATTATATTACGATACCATCGGCCACCCGCTTTTGGATTGCACACTCGACGACATTGAAAAGTTCAAATGGCCAGACCCTCGGGACAACAGCAGGATCGCTGGTTTGGGAAAGCTCGCGAAAGATCTGTATGAAGGTACGGATTATGCCCTGATCATGAATGGACCACTTTATGGGGGTGTTTACGTTCCGTGCCAGTGGCTCATGGGTTTTGAGGAATTCTTCATCAAGATGATGCTTGAACCTAAGGTAGTTGAAGCGCTGCTTGACAGAATTGTTTCTTATCACATTGGGCAGTGGGATCTGATCCTGGATGAAGCCGGAAAGTATCTTGAAGCGGTTGTAATTTGTGATGATTTGGGAACACAAAGCAGCCCAATTATGAAGCCTTCGATTTACAGAGAACTTATCAAACCGGCTCATAAGAAAATTGTTTCATTTATCAAGTCCAAAGCTGATGTCAAGGTCATATATCATAGTGATGGTGCAATTTCGGAATTTCTGCCCGATATTGTTGATGTTGGTTTTGATGTTCTAAATCCTTTGCAAGTTTCCGCAGTGGGCATGAATGACACAGCGCAGTTGAAAAATGAATTTGGAAAGAAATTGTCTTTTTGGGGTGCGGGCTGTGAAAGTCAAAGCACCTTGACACATGGTACAGTTGCGGACATTCGAGCGGAGGTTGAGCAGCGCGTTCGAGATTTGGCACCGGGTGGTGGTTTGATTCTCGGGTCGGTACACAACATTCAAAGAGATGCGCCTGTAGAAAATGTTGTCGCATTTTATGATGCACTTTATGAATTCGGCTCTAAGTTTTACAAATAATAAAACAATCAGGGAGGAAAATGAATGAAAAAGTTAGTCGCTTTACTGCTTTCACTCGTCCTAGTATTCTCACTCGCTGCCTGCGGCGGCAACAGTGCTCCGGCAGAGGCTAAGCCTGAAGCTACACCTGAGCCTGCCGCTGAAAAAGTAACGATCAAAATCGCGACAGTAATCTCTGGCGAAAGCAGTCCTACACTCCAAGCCTTAAACATGTTCAAGGAAAATATTGAAGCTAAGTCAGAAGGCCATATTGAAGTGCAGCTCTTCCCAGGTGGTCAGCTTGGCACGGCTATTGAATTGATGGATCAAGCCAGAAACGGCGATATTCAGATGACGACTTCAAATCCGTTGACAGTGAATACAACCATTACTGAACTCGCGACGCTTGACCAATATTTTCTCTTTGATGATGCTGCGCATGCCTATCGTTTCTTTGACAGCGAAGGCGGTCAGTTCTTGCTGGACACATATCAACAAATGGGACTACAGGGGTTAGGCTATTTCCCTCTTGGGTTCCGCCAAATGACCAACAGTAAACGACCAATCAATACGATTGAAGACTTCAAAGGCCTCAAAATTCGTGGTTATAACCCAGTACAGATCGCAGTTTGGGAAGCGGTAGGATGTAACCTAAGCAGTGTGGCATGGGGCGAGCTGTTCAGCGCGCTGCAGCAGAATCTGATAGATGGTCAGGAAGGTGCGATTACAAGCTTTTCTGAAGCGAGGTTCTACGAAGTCCAGAAGTATGTCACGCTGACAAATCATATGTTTTCAACAGATGTCTTGGTTGCGAATCAGGAATTCATGGCGTCATTAAGCGATGAAGACCGCGCAATGGTCGAAAGTGAATTGGCAACTGTATTTGCTTGGCAGCAAGATAAAGTCGTGACTTCAACCCAGGAACTGATCGACTCTATTGCGGCTGACTATGGCGTCGAATTTAATGAGATTCCAGCAGATACCCTCGCAAAAATGAAAGAAATCATGGCACCGATCACAGAAGAAAATATTGTTAAGATTTCGGGACAGGAAGTCTTTGATAAGGTCATGGCATACGTTGAAGAAGTCAGATAGGCTATAACCACTTCTGACAGAGAATTCGGGCTCTAGTTGGATTTAGAGCCCGAATTTATTAAAACTGGCGTTGCTGGGTGAAACGGGCATTATGACATCTCGCAGATATTATCGTTTTAGCTAATGGGGGTTCGATATGTCATCTTTAAAAAAAGGTCTTAAGTGGCTCGATATCAATTTGGAACCACTGTTCATAATGGTAATATTTATAGTCATGACTTGTCTGATTACAATTCAGGTTATTAAACGATTCATATACGGCTCGGGTTTTGCCTGGGGCGAAGAGTTTTCTGTATTTATGTTTGTTTGGATCGTGTTCTTGGGAATTTCCTATGCATTTCGAAATAATCGACAGATTGGTGTAGATTTCCTGCGTGACAGACTGCCGGAGAAACTTAGAAAGATTTTAGTGGTTGCAGTTGAAATTTCAATGCTGGTTTTGATGTGCGTCTTCTTGACCGGGGCAGTAAGCAACGTGCAAGCTGTAGCGAAATTTGGAGATAAGGTTCAGTCAGTTCCCATTACGCTCAACGTCTTATACTTCGCGGCAGTTTCGGGGTATACCTTGTCCCTCATTAGGCTGATTCAGTCTATTATATGGAAGATCAAGCGATTTAACGCTTCTTATGAATTGTTTTTGAACCGGGGAGGATTGTATTCCGGTGCGAGTGATATATTTTTTATGCCTCTCGAATATAAAGAAGCTATGAATTCGAAACGCATCACAGAATTGATCGAAGAAGAAGCTTTAGGGTTATATAAAAAGAACAGGGGAGGTGCATCACTGTGATTGCAACCTTATTTGTCACATTTCTGGTCCTCCTCGTTCTCTCTTTCCCGATTGCGGCAGCGCAATCCATTGCTTCAGTTCTGCTTATTTTCAGCGATGACCCGCTCTCGATAGAGAGCTATACTAAAGCAATAGTATCTGGATTTAATTCATTTCCTTTGGTAGCTATACCGCTGTTTACTTTTGCGGGCGACATCATGGGTAAAGGTGGTATTTCAAAACGACTGATCAATACGTCGAAAATATTTTTAGGAAATGTAACCGGTGGACTTGGCATTGTATCTGTCGTTGCATGCATGATTTTTGCAGCGATCTCGGGCACCGGCTCAGCGACGGTTGCCGCAATAGGACTGATAATGGTCCCTGAAATGGTTAAAGCCGGCTACGATCGTGCGTATAGTGCGTCATTGGTAGCTACGGCAGGGACTATCGGAACGATTATTCCGCCTAGTATTTGTATGGTCGTTTACGCCATAGCTGCAGGAACGTCTGTCACTGCAATGTTTACCGCAGGTTTTCCGGTGGGGATTATTGTCGGAACAGCACTCTGCATTTATACTTACATATCCAGCAAGAAGAATGGCTACAAGCCTGTGATCATTCGTTATACCTTGAAGGAGATCATTGCGATCTTCATAGATGCCATCCCTTCTTTTGCTGTTCCGCTGATTGTACTTGGTGGAATTTATGGCGGCGTGTTTACCCCAACGGAAGCGGCAGCCGCGGGATGTTTCTTGGGTGTGCTGATCAGTGTCCTGATCTATAAGGAAGTCAAGATTTCTGAGATCCCTTATCTTGCTTTTCGATCGGTTTATATCAGCTCGCCGGTTATGTTCATTATAGGTGTCTCAACAGGGTTTGGCAGGCTCCTCGCAATTACACAAATGCCTATCAAAATAGCGGATTTGATCCTCAGCATTACTTCGAGCACGATCTTGCTGATGTTGTTAATTAACGTGCTGCTCCTGATCGTTGGAACCTTCATGGAAACAAATGCCGCAATTATTATTCTAACGCCTATTCTTTTGCCGATGGTTACGGCAATTGGCATCAATCCGGTTCACTTTGGCATGGTGATGATTCTGAACCTCGCGATTGGCTTTGTCACACCTCCTGTAGGCGCGAACTTGTTCATGGCCAGCGAAATATCGCGGGTAAGGTTTGACATCTTGGCAAAAACCATCTGGCCTTGGGTATTTGTAATGGTGTGCGTCTTAATGCTGATTACCTATGTGCCTGAAATTTCACTCTTCTTGCCTCGAATGTTAGGCATCAGAATTTAATAGGTCGTGATCTGGCAATGTTTTAAAGGAAAAAGACTGGAAGTGCGGCCAGTCTTTTTTTTGATACAGCAGAGTTTTAGCGAATCAGCGATGCATTAGTGAATCATTTAGATGCAAAATTGCATCGATTGAATTGCATTTCTCTAATTTGGACCCTATAGGATAGACTTTGACGAACCGTGTGGCTGAATAATGGAATTTAATTGGATCAATTTTCTAATAATTGCTCGATAAAAGCTGAAAATTGCAATATTTTCTATTATTCTCATCATTATTGCAAGTTGGCATTAAAGTTGCTTATTTATATAGTTAGTCAGAAAGTTGTTTTTAACCTAAAAAACGAAAATTGAAAGGTGGACCTAAAATGCCGGGACAAAATTCTTATTGGTGGCAATACAAAAGTTGGAACGAAATAGTTGATCAAGCAAAAGAATGTGATATTGCAATCATACCGCTCGGATCTATTGAACAGCACGGCCATCATCTGCCAACAGGACACGATACGCTTCAGTTGTTCCCAATGCTTGAAAGAGTCGCAGAACAAACTGGAGCTATGCTGATGCCTTGTCCGTGGTATGGCGCGCATCCGCATCATCATTGGAATTTTCCTGGAACAGTTCCACTTTCTAATGATACTTGCAAGGCTATGATTAAGGACATTGTCAGAGGCGCTGCAGTAGCGGGCTTTAATAAGTTCATTTTATTCTTTGGACATGGCCAGGCCTTTGTAACCAACTATACAGTTCAGGATCTTGGACAGGAAGGCTTTTATGTGTTGTCAGTTATGTTCCAGAACTCTGTCAGAGACGTACATGATCAGATTTTTGAGACACCGTTCTGGCATGCAGATGAAGCTGAAACCTCCATTGCACTTTCGCTGTTCCCGGAATATACAGATATGAGCAAGGCCGTCGTAGAATATGCGACACCGCTTCTTAGCAGAGAATTTCTTACAGGTCCAACTCAAATGACTTCTTCAAAACCGCTTAGATTTGATGAAGGTACAGTCAGCGCTCCGGAATACAAGGATCTTAAAATTGGTGTTGTCGGAGATCCAACTCTCGCTACAAAGGAAAAAGGCGATCAGTATGTAGATGCCATTGTTGAGAGAATGGTCAACCTTGTAAACAGTATTAAAAAAGACTACCCTGCAGGTGTCAAAATAGAAACTAATTAGCACCTTTTGGGGAAATAAGGAGTACTGTGTATGATTCGGAAAAATAAACTGAAGCAGCTGATCAAGGATGGCGGCTTTGCCGTCGGAACCTTCGTTAAGTCAAATGATCCTGCGATTGCTGAGATCCTAGGCTTCTCGGGGCTGGATTTCATAGTGTTGGACAACGAGCACGTTGCAATGAGTCGAGACAGCATGATCAATATGATTCGCAGCGCGGATTCAACAGACATCGTGCCAATTGTGAGAGTCAGAGAAAACAGACCTGTTGAAATACTACAGGCTTTGGATGCCGGGGCATTGGGCGTGCAGGTACCTAACGTAGATACAAAAGATGAAGCCGCATCGCTTATTGAAAGTGTCAAATACAATCCCATCGGCAAAAGAGGTTTTTCTCCAACTACTCGAGCCGCTGCCTTCGGTTTGATGGACAAGAAAGAATATGTAGCACTGTCCAATCAAGAAACGCTCGTAGTCGCGCACTGTGAAACGACGACTTGCATGGAGAACCTGGACGAAATTTTAACGCTGGAGTACCTGGATGTCATCTTCATTGGTCCTATGGATTTATCTCAGTCTCTTGGCGTCATGGGTGAAGCTAACCATCCAAAAGTTGTTGAAAGTATTGAGTTGATCATTAATAAAGTCATTGGAGCAGGAAAAGCGGTGGGCATTGTTTCAAGTCCTGCGCAGGCTGATGACTATATAAAAAAAGGCGTTCAATATTTGTTGATCAGCACGGATCAGGGGATGATTGCTTCCGCTGCTCAAAAGATAGTGGCAGATATCAAGAAATGATTTTGGCAGCGCTTAACAACGCGAAAAGGGGCGAAGCCTTTGTATAAGGTATTCCTAACAGAACCAATTCATCCGGACGGCATTAAACTTTTGGAGTCAGTGGCAGAAGTAGTCCGCGGAACGGCAGCAGAAGCGCAGACAATTGTGAAAGAGGCACAGGACTGTGACGCCATGCTTGTGCGTTCAGCCTATGTGACCAGCGAGATGATGGCGGCGCTTCCGAAACTCAAAATTGTCGCAAAACACGGCATTGGTGTGGACAATATTGATGTTGAGGCGGCGACGCAGTACGGAATTATGGTTGTAAACGCACCGGAAGCGAATATAAATGCTGTTGCAGAGCATGCCTTCGCATTGATTATGGCACTTTCTAAAAACTTGTTGTTTTTAGACCGCAAATTGAGAAACGGGGACTTTAGGGCAAGAAATCAGTATCCTTGTACTGAAATCAATGGAAAAGTTATAGGTTTGGTTGGTCTGGGACGCATATCAAAATTGCTGGCTGCGAAGATTAAATCCCTAAATGTTCGAGTGATCGCCTATGACCCGTTTATTTCAGAAGAAAGCAGAGTATTTGCATCGAGTGAGCGGATCGAGCTCGTTGAGACCTTGGATGATGTTTTAACACGCTCAGATATTGTTTCAATTCACGTTCCGCTGACGAATGATACCAGAGGAATGTTTGGCAAAGCCGCCCTGTCTAAGATGAAGTCAGAGTCTTATCTTATCAATGTCGCTCGCGGGCATATTGTGGATGAGGACGCGTTGTATGAGGCGCTGAAGAACCAGCAGATTAAAGGTGCGGCACTGGATGTATTCGCTGAAGAGCCGCCGGCTCAGGATCATCCGTTGTTTCAGCTTGACAACATCATTGTTTCTCCGCACAACGCGGCTTTGACGCACGAGGCGCTCTGTGCTATGGCAACACACTCTGCTCAAGGCATTGTTGATTTCCTGTCTGATACGGAACCAAAGAATATAGTCAATCGAAAAGTATTAAAAACTACATAATATAACTTGTTGGAAAGCGAGGCTTAGATAATGGAAAACGTGTTAATTCCTCCTTTAAAGGAGGGCAGAAAGCTATTGAGAGTTAATCTGACCACTGGTGAAGTTAAAACTGAAATGATAGAAGAAAGAATTCTCAGACGCTATTATGGCGGCGGTGCGTTGGCAACTTACTTCTTGCTCAATGAACTTAAACCAGGCATTGATCCGCTGGGTGCAGAAAATCTATTGGTCATTACCTGCAGTGTTTTGACCGGAACTTTGATCCCAGGCGCCTCCAGATATACGATTGCTTCAAAATCGCCATTGACTAATGGGTTCGCAGAATCAGAGGCGGGTGGATTTTGGGGACCTCAACTCGCAAAAGCCGGATACATTGGCATTATCATTTCTGGGGTATCCGAAAAACCTGTTTACCTATGGATTCACAACGAAAAGGTTGAGATTCGAGATGCCTCCCATTTGACAGGGAAATCTACCGGTGAGGTAGAAGGAATGATTCGCGAAGAGTTGGGAGACAACAAAATAGTTATTGCCCAGACTGGTCCGGCGGGAGAAAAGTTGGTCAAGTATGCTTGTGTTTTAAACAATCTAAAACATGCCAACGGAAGAACGGGTATGGGCGCAGTCTTTGGCTCAAAGAAGCTTAGAGGGATCGCGGTTCGTGGAACACTGGATATGCCGGTTGCAGACCCTGAAGCAGTGAAGGAACATGTCAAATGGTTCGGTGAAAACTGGAAAAATAACACAAGCAATGTTCGTTTAAATAAATATGGGACGGCGCATTCAATTTCAGGCCTTCAAAACACTGGGACACTTCCAAGCTATAACTGGAGAGACGGTGAATTTAAAGACGCGGAAAAATTTTATGGCGAGACCATGACGGACACCATATTGCTTAAAAACGAAGGCTGCTATGCTTGTCCTGTCAGATGTAAACGGGTCGTCAGCGGTACGGAATATAACGTGGACCCAATTTATGGCGGACCTGAGTATGAGACCATTGGTGGATTTGGCTCGATTTGCGGCATCTCCGATCTCCCGGCAATATCCAAGGCACACGAAATGTGCAATGCAGTTGGTCTGGATACAGTGTCTACCTCGGTTGTGATTGGTTTTGCAATGGAATGCTATGAAAAGGGCATCATAACGGACAAAGATACAAATGGCGTAAAACTCAACTTTGGTAATATCGATTCTATGCTGAAGATGATCGACA
>Ga0302251_1000133_pt1 | contig 87400 bp, 84 predicted proteins | sample AAG_RA_Gln_MG_FD_193534 | JGI IMG/M metagenome (GOLD analysis project Ga0302251, IMG submission 193534) | Enriched activated sludge microbial communities from anaerobic digester in WTTP, New Holstein, Wisconsin, United States - AAG_RA_Gln | ecosystem: Engineered > Bioreactor > Anaerobic >... | reverse complement strand
CCCAACTTGTCACCTAATCCCGCAACATTTGCATACTGTTGCTCAAGAAAATACTCCCCGAATCCAACCATACTTTTCATTCGAAGTACTAAGATAAATACCTAAGCCGGGTTTTTCGCTATTCTCTTGGGATTATCTCTAATACTAATACTAACAGCCTCAAATAAAATCCATACTCGGAAAATTGAGAGAATAATTGTGAATTTCCCAGAGTATTTGTTGAAAAAGATTGATTCAAAGTATCATAGACCATCAACAATACATCGCCTTCTGAGGGGATTTTTACGCCAATCCCCCAAGATAATCCGGAAATAAAACCAAATGCGATTATGACACCAAGCAATTCAGAAATATAATCTCTTTGGCTTGTCATCTTATGAGCATTGAAATTTCAATAAAATTACTTGATTTCTTCAAGAGCATATGTACATTATCGAAAGAGACAACTCTCGATAGAAAATGATTTTCCTGAAGTGTGACTGTTATCACGAGCTCTTTTTATTTTTGTATTTTCCGGTAATTTGTCCCTTATTGTAATTCTTTGAAGACCTTTCAGCTATATGCATATCCGTGTGCGTTTTCGGGTTGTGGATCCGCTTCGTTGCCATAGTTGGAAATATACGTCAGATACCATAAAATTGTTGGTCGAAAATAAATACAAACATATATCGGAAATCTACCCTACAGATAATTATGCCAGACCTCGATTCCTTCTTTTTCAAAATAAATTCCTGGTCCTTTACCAAACACCGGGTCTGGAACCGTTGCCAACGCCAGTATTATTTCGAGTACGTCGCCCCGTACGTGAAGACCAATCCGGTTGTTTCCCCGGAAAAAATCCGGTGGCTCAAAAACTTCACGTCAAAATTTGTAATCCAAGGCCAGCTCATCCACGATGTCATTGACCAGCAAATCCAGCTCCATTGCGAAGAACGACCGATGAAACCGGATGAGGCGATGAATGCATTCATCAAAAAAGTTACTGCATTCAAAAATATCGGTGGCGAAACATTCACTGAATATCACAATGGAGAGAAAATCTCAGATTCATTCTTCTCTACCATGGAGGCAAGCGGGAAGATCTGTCTGGACACATTCTTCGGCAAGTGGCCAGAGTATGCGAAACGGGAATGCCTGCGCCACGAGGAGTACGATCATTTCACCACCGGCAATGTAAGCGTAACAGTCAAGGTGGACTTTATCGGGAAGATGCCGGACGGCACGATCGTGCTCACGGACTGGAAGACCGGGCGGGACGACGACGAGTACGAATCGGACCTCCAGATGGCCGCGTACGTTCTCTGGGCACGCAATCATTTTATGAAGAGTTCCGATGAGATCGCGACCGAGATGGTCTTCCTGAAGACCGGGAATGTGAAGCCCTGCTCGTTTTATCCGGAGGAGTTGCAGGACAAAGAAGAATTGATTCAGGGAGAGTTTGCGACGATGAATGCATCGTATGAGTACGAGAATTTTCCGGCAAGTCCTTCTGCGAGGGAATGCATGAGTTGTAAGTTTGCGGAAGTTTGTCCGGATCGCACCCTAAAAAAAGAAGCGAAGTAATTACTCTTCGAATCTGATTATTGGATTATTCCCTGTTTCTTCAATGCGAAATAACACCGTGCACATGCCTCGACATCAGCCCCGGCATTGTGGCTGTCAGTAAATCCCTCGCCGAACAATTGCATATGCAGCTCGTTTAAGGTTGGCCACTTGTATCCCCGGCCCGACTTTGCCGGCAGTTTACAGAACTCCACAATCTCCCGGGGTTTCATTGTGCAGCACGGTTCCTTCTTCAGCAGGCCGGTCTCCATTTTGCATCGCGCGAACTCGGTACCAATGATCGGCAGATCATAATCCATGTTATGGGCGATAATCCGTGTGGCCTTCTCAACATCGGCATTGAACTGCGGGAGCACTTTGTAGAGCGATGTGCCCTCGGCCCGGGCCCGCTCGGTTGTGATGCCATGGATCCGGGCAGCGTCCATGGGGATGGAAAAATCCGTCGGGTAGATGATGAAACTGTTCTGGCTTTGCCGGGTGCCTTCTTTGTCGTACAATGACCAGGCCAGCTGGACGACCCGCGGCCATTTCTTTACCGGATCAATCTCGAAGTTTTTCGGGAGGCCGGTGGTTTCGGTGTCGAAGAAGAGGAGCATTTAGTTTTGAGTTAGGATGGAGGGGTATTTGGGGTTGATGGTTTGGAGGTATGAGATATTTCTCAAAAAAGATTTTTGGAAATCTCATTACGTACACATTTTTTTCAGAATCCGAAAATTTTTCCACCACGGCCACGGTGAAAAGTCCATAAAACCCGGGCATTTTCCCCGACATCTCCACTTTCCCGGTGCTTGCTCTGGATTATATTAGGACAATTTATTCACAGAAAATATATGGATCTGATCTCATGATATCCAGCCCCATAGTTACTGATCAGTTGTATCACACACTCCGGGATATTATTCACCATGCCCGGACACAGGCGTACCGGTCTGTCAACCAAGCGATGGTCGAAGCATACTGGAATATAGGGCGGTTAATTGTGGAAGAAGAACAGGCCGGGAAAAGCCGCGCCGGGTATGGGACGCATCTTCTTGAAGATCTTGCGTCACGTCTGACCGGTGAATTCGGCCGTGGTTTTTCTGTTGTAAATCTCAAGAACTTCCGCCAGTTCTATCTTGTTTTTCCCAAAGGGTATTGCGAAGGAGATGTACCGGAAGATGAGATTGGCTACACAGTGTGTAGCGAATTGAGCTGGTCGCATTACCGTCTCCTGATGCGGGTAGAGAATCCCTCGGCCCGCCGTCATTATATCCGCGATGCGATCGGACAGAACTGGAGTGTGCGGACACTTGAACGGCAGATCAATTCCCTTTCTTATGAACGGCTGTTGAAAAGCCGGGACCGGGTGATCGCAAAACCAGCTGAGAATTCGATTGCGGTTTCTCGGACACCGGATGAATTTATCCGGGATCCGTATGTTCTGGAGTTCCTGCACATACCACCTGTTACTCCATACCTGGAGCAGGAACTTGAGCAGGCGCTTATCGATAAACTCCGGGACTTCCTCATGGAACTTGGGAAAGGGTTCTCGTTTGTCGCACGACAGTACCGGATCAGTACGGAAACCTCCGAATTTTACATCGACCTCGTGTTCTTTCATTATATCCTAAAATGTTTCGTCCTCATCGATCTGAAGACCGGAAAACTGACACATCAGGACATCGGGCAGATGGATATGTATGTGCGTCTTTTCGAAGACCGAATTAAAACAGAAGGGGACAACCCTACTATCGGCATCATTCTGTGTACGGAAAAGGACGAGACCGTTGTCCGGTATTCGGTTCTCAATGACCGCCGCCAGCTCTTTGCTTCCCGGTATAAACTGTATCTCCCAAGCGAGCAGGAACTTGTTGCGGAGATCGAGCGGGAGAAGGAGATTATGAGGAGGCTGGAACGGGACCGGCAGGGGCGATGAGCGGGGGATGCCCCCCCTCCCATGCCATGAGAGGTACCCGCCCCTCCTGCTGAGGGAGGGGGAACCCTGGCGCCGGATCCGGGCTGGGAGTATGGGAGGGGTGGGTACCTCCGGTCCTGGCGAGGGCTGGGGGCATCATCAATCCGGCCCCGCTACGGCCCCGGATTTCCCTCTTTTCCATTCCCGGCAACCAGGTTTCACGAAAACGCAGCCATTAACCCCCCATTTTCCCCCAGTTTCCCGACGGAGAAAAACAGGCAGGTATGGCCAAGTTACAGCGGCGGATCGCGGGTGGGATCGCACTATGAGCTGGGGGATCTGGGGAAACCCACATTTTTAGGGAACGGTCTACGACGGAACCTCCTCCTGAAAACAAGGTTTTTCCAGAAATCGAGGATACCTGACGGGCCCCGCTCCCTCAAGAGATGATGCGGGAATCCGGCTGCGTACAGGGCCCGGATTGCCCACTTTTCCGGGACCAGGGGGCGTAATTCGCAAAAATGGGGTACTAATTCCCCCTTTTTCTGCAATTTCACGTCGGAGAAAAGAGGACACTATTAGCCGCTTTTGGGCGGGCGATTTTCTGTTATATTGGTTCTGGCACGGGAAACGATCCGATCGGTTGCCGGAAGGGCTCTATGAGGGTTTTCCGGAACGGGGGGTTGTGCGAGGCCGGATTGGGAAAAAAAGGGGGGTGGGGGGTTAGGCCGGGAATATTACAGGCTTTAGGTGGAAAGGATGTATAGATTACCGCAACAGGAGTCAAGATTTTGCCATTGGTTAACACTACTACAATTTTGCTGGACTACCATCGTATGTAACGGTAAGGTGAAAGGAAGGAAATGAATCAGATAAATGAAAAATTAGGTGTGTTTTATTAAACAATCATGAATTTGCAACAATTTCAAGTTCTCTTCTTATTTCTGATATCATTGGCCGAGATTGATTGATATTCCCCGCCATATTGTTGAAAATTCTTATTAAATTGGATTTTCGATTTTCTTCGAGATATTCATCATTAATATCTCTTGGATATAATTTGTCATAATCATTGTATTGCTGTCTTTGGGCTTCTGCATTCAATACCAGACCATAAAAGGTAATCATTTTTTTTGCTATATTAGGATCAAATTTTCCAATCTCTTGCCGATTAGAATGATACATGCCCCAAGTAGGATAGATTGGATCCTGCCAAGCAATAGTTTTATGATAGCGAGGCGATTGTGGATTATTAAAATCGCTATTGGGATCTTGAATAAAATGTTCAAAATCCTTTTCAGCATTTTCAATAAAAACTAAATCGTTCAAGTATTCATTTGCTAAAGCTTTAATCTCATTTTTATTTTGAGTTTGGATTAGTTTCATATTATTCACATCGGTTGAGTAAAATGTAAAGACTCCGCCAATAACTGCTCCTAAAATTGCCCCAATAACGCCCCCAACAATTAACCAAAGTGTATTCTCATCCATAACAATACGAAATCTCAAGAAATTATCAATATTTCGATTTAAATAAACAATTAACGAAAATTGAGTGTTCTAATAACCAAAAAATGGAGACGACAATATTTGGACGATTAAACAGGGGTGATATTTTCACCCCCTCTTTCTTATATCTCATGAAATCTATTATAAAAAGCAACCAATGAAACTCATCCACATCGCCGACACCCACCTCATCCTCGCCGCATTCAGCCGCCTCGACCCCGCGAGTGGAATGAACCTCCGCGAAAAACAAATCTATGACAACTTCCTCGCAGCCATTGACGTAATAATTAAATAAAAACCCGACGACCCCATCGACGTCCGAAGAATTGTCAACAGACAATTCTTCGAATCGTTAAACCCAAAATCACTTTCACCGTCATCTCCTCTCCCCTTATATCTCATAAAAATCCATACAAGAATATACGATGAAGCTCATCCACATCGCCGACACCCACCTAGGCCTCGCAGCCTTTTCCCGATTAGATCCCGCGAGTGGAATGAACCTCCGCGAAAAACAAATCTACGATAACTTCCTCTCCGCAATCGACGTAATCATCAAACAAAAACCCGACGCCCTCGTCCACGCCGGCGATCTTTTCGACGTAGTCAAACCCAAAACCAAAGCCTACACCACCGTCCTCGCAGCTCTCGGCCGTCTCCACGAAGCCGGCATCCCCGTAATCATCATAGCCGGCAACCACAGCATGACCAAGACCCGGTACACCGTTTCACCGTACGAGGTGCTGGACTACCACCCCTCGCGGCTCATCGCGGCCTACCGCTTCCGGTACGAGAGCGTGGAGATCGGTGACACGATGTTCCACCTGCTGCCGAACATGCTGCGGCCGGAGGATTACCGGACGGAGTTCGAGAAGATCGAGATCAGTAAATCGCACGCAAACGTCCTCGTCACTCACGGCCTCGCAACGCAGATCAAGGACAAGCGGCTCGCAACCGTTGCGGAGCACGAGCTGGACGGAACAATCCTTGCGGACACGTTCGATTACATCGCGCTCGGCCACTACCACCGCCAGTCGCAGGTCACGGACAATGCGTGGTACGCGGGCTCGTCCGAGTTCCTCACCTACGGGGAGATCCATGATACGAAAGGCGGGCTCGTGGTCGATACCTTAAAGCCCCGCGAGGTGCAGCACCTGGATCTGCCAAAGACGCTGATGGCGGACTGCGGGACGATCAAGTGTAACGGCGTCCACCCCGGTGATATCACGGATGAGATTGTGCAGCGGGTCGAAAAGCTCGGTCTCCCGCAGTACTCGATGGCGCAGGTCACGCTGGACGGGATGTCGCGGGAGCACGGGAAAGGGATCGACACGCATCTTCTCGCACCGGTCCGCGAGCACCTGCTCGACCTGAAGATCCGGATCCGGACGGAAGAAGAGGACAAGCCCGTCCCGCTCCAGCAGGACATCCGGATGGTGGATTATCTGCAGGAGTTCGCGGCGTTTGTTGAGAAGAAGCAGCTCACGGTTAAGCAGCGGGAGTTCGTTCTTGCGAGAGGGAAGGATGTGCTGCAGGGAGTTATGGATGAGCACCGGGGCGGAGGCGAGTGATATTATGACAGTCCGGTTGGCCTATCAAAAGTTGCGATGCCTGCCGCCGCCCCGAAGGGCGCCCCGCGGCGGCCTCAATTACCGGAATAACTCGCCAGGTCATTTCACATACAATTTCCTCGAACAGGTAATGCAGAGAAATCACAAACGGGGGATGCCCACGCGGCGGGGGCGGAACCGAAGGTGGAGCCCCCAAGAGCGTCAAATCCTCTACAGAAAATTCGCACGACTCTGTATCGTTTCAACCCCGGCAACACAAAGAGGTGGAGCCCCCGCATGATCCTCGACTCCCTCACCCTCACCAACTTCAAGCGGTTCCGGCACACCGAGATCCATTTCCAAGACGGCATTACCGGCATCCTCGGCAACAACGGCACTGGCAAGTCAAGTTTAGTGACAGCCGTGCTCTTTGCACTGTATGGCGTGAAGGCGACCGGGATCTCCGGCGATTACATCGTTTCGAGTTTCGCGGGACCTAAAGAGAAGTGCGAAGTCATCCTGGACTTCCGGGTCGGGGGAGACAGCTACAAGATCATCCGGACCTTCAAAAAAGGAAAAACGGTTTCGCACGATGCCGAGCTTTACAAAAACAGCAAGCTGCTCGCAAAGGAAGTGAGCCCGGTCGAAGAATCCGTGAAGCAGGTGCTCGGGATGGGGCCGACCGATTTTAAGAACACCATTTACGCGGCGCAGAAAGACCTCCTCACCCTGCTCGACAATACTCCGGCGAAACGAAAGGAATGGTTCCTCCGGGCGCTCGGGATCGATTACCTGAGCAGCGAGAGCCAGAAAGTCCTGAAGGAGCAGATCGATGCAAAGGACAAGGAGCTCCAGAGAAAGGAGGGCGAGCTTGTGGCTCTTGCCGGCCGGCAGAGTGAAGAGGAGTTCACAAAGCTCGAAGCAATGGTGGAGGGGTTCAAAGCCGCTATCAAAGAGCACGAGAAGCAGAAGATCGTTCTCACGCAGCAGAGGACGGCCATTGACGCGAAGCTGAAAGTCCTTGCCGAGAAGAAACTCGCGTACACAAAACTCCTCCAGCAGCAGCAGGCGGCAAATCAGGAACTGCAGGAAGAAACCGTGCGGGCCGGGAAGATCGAAGCCGCGCTTGCGATGCTCGCGGACGAGGAGGCCGAGTACCAGAAGATCGAGAAGATTGCCGCTTCGTATGGCGAGGTGAGAAAGAAGCTCGATGCCCTTGTCCTGAAGAAGGCCGAGCACGGCCGGCTTACCGGCGAGCTCGGGTTTGCCGGGCGCGAGATCCGCGAGATCGATGCACGGGCAGAGATGACGCGGGCGCACCTTGCGGCCCTCGAAAAGGACTTCATCGAAAAAGAGAAGATCTGCGGCACCATCCGGGGCCGGCTCGGCGCCGGGCCGGACCTCCCGGACTCACGGCTCGACACCGCGGTCCAGCTGCGGCTCCACGAGATCACAAAACAGTCCGCTACCACCGGCGCACGGCTCCAGCAGTGGCAGGCCGAGCGGGAGAAGATCCAAAAGGACCAGGAGACGATCGCAAACGCCGGCCCGGACGGGATCTGCCCGCTCTGCCGGCAGAAACTCGGGGCCCATTACGGCGACCTGGACCGGGAGTTTGCCACGCGGCTTGAAGAGCTGGAGGAGAAGGCGGTACTGGACTTAGGAAAGCAGGAGAAGCTTACCGCAGAGCGCTCGGCCATCGAGGCGCTTCTCCCCTCGCTTGAGACCCTCAGGACGATCCACGAGCGGCTGAAGATGCGGGCAGGATACGAGAGCGAGCTTGCCGACCTGCTCGCGAAGCGCTCGAAGAAAGCAGAAGAGGCGAAGATCCACGAGGGGGCGCTTGCAGCGCTCGGCTACGATGAGTCAGTGTACCGTTCAGCCGAGCTGGAAGTGCAGAACGTCCAGAAGGTGCAGGCCCGGTTCACCGAGCTGGGGAGGAAGATCGGGCAGGCCGTCTCGTTAAAGCAGCAGCGTTCCGATCTCAGTGCCCGGACCACGCAACGGAAAGAGGAACTCGCCCGGCTGGAGAAGGAGATCGCGGTGTCCGGGTACGATCCTCAAGAGACAACAACGGCCGAGAACGAGCTTGCCGCCATCGACCGGCAGATCCGGGACGAGGAGGTCGCAGCCGCCACCGCAGCAAAGGACCGGAAGTTCGCGGAAGACCGGATCGTGGACTACAAGCGTGCGCAGGACGAGATCGCGGAGCTGCAAAAACAAGCGGAAACTCTTCGCGACGAGATCGCAAACCTGAAGCTGACCCGGGCACTCATCGCCGAGTACGTCATCTACCTCATGCAGGTCGTTCGGAGCCGGCTTGAGGGCGAAGTCAGCAGGATCATCAGCGACATCACGGGCGGCCGGTACGAGCAGGTGCTCTTAGACGAGGACTTCAATCTCCTCGTCAGGGACATCGACAACGATTACCCCATTGAGCGCTTCAGCGGGGGCGAGCAGGACGACATCGCAGTCGCCTTAAGAATCGCCCTCTCGCGGTACCTTGCCGAGCTCCACCAGGTCCACGAGTCAACGTTCCTCATCTTCGATGAGATCTTCGGGAGCCAGGACGAGGAGCGGAGAGCGAACCTCTTAACCGCACTCCGCACGCAGGAGTCCCGGTTCCCGCAGATCCTCTTAATCTCCCACATAGCCGAGATCCAGGGCGAGTTCGCAAACACGCTCGTTGTCGAGATGGGCACGGACAGTGCGAGCCGGGTGCGGGAAGCGGAGTGAAGCCGGCTGGATCCGGATCTCTGCGGTAACTGCCGGACATTTTTTCTGCAGAGCCCCGGTCCCACCCTGACCATGCCGAATACTGCCCCGCGAACAGATCACAAGCGTTCGGGCAAAAAAGAGTGCCTGGTTCATCGGGTCGTCCTGCATCCCTGTGCGGCGACCGGGCAAGGTTACCTTAATGCGCGATGCCTTATGACATCTCTATGTTGACCCCGTCATCAGCAGTCCCTCCCCGCATTGCGCCTGCTCTCGGCATAGCGTACGGCCTCCTCCCGGTTTTCATCATCGCGTGCATTGCCTGGGAGATCGGTGTATTCATCCCTATTCTCGGCGGGCCTGTTGCCGCCATCCTCATCGGCCTTGCAGCAGGCCAGGTCTTTGGCCAGCGGAAGGAATGGGCCGGCGGAAAGACGTTTGCCTCAAAGACAGTCCTCCAGGCATCTATCGTCCTGCTCGGCGCCGGCATGTCTCTCTGGCAGGTTGCAACGATCGGTCTTGCCGGCCTGCCGGTCATGATCGGGACGCTTGTCATCTGCGTTGTTGCCGGTATCGTTGTCGGCCGGGCCCTCGGAGTCGAGCGCGATACCCGGATCCTTGTCACGTACGGCACTGCCATCTGCGGGGCCTCGGCGATTGCCACCATGAGCGCAGTCATCGGGGCGGCCGGCCCGGCCATTGCCATTTCGGTCACGGTCATTGTTGTCTACAATGTCCTGGCAGCGATCCTCTTCCCCATGCTCGGCCACCTGCTCGGCCTCTCGGAGCCGGCCTTCGGGCTCTGGGCCGGCACCGCCATCAACGACACCTCCTCGGTTGTCGCGGCCGCCACGGTCTATGGGGTCGTTGCCGCTTCCTACGCTGTTGTGGTGAAGCTGACAAGGACCCTTGCCATCGTCCCGCTCGCCCTCTTCCAGACCTGGTTCCAGAACCGCGATTTGCCCCAAGGTGAGCAGAAGAGCACAGCATGGTACCGGCTCATCCCCCTCTTTCTGGTCCTCTTCCTTGTCGCCGTCATCGTCCAGAGCGCCGGACTCATCCCTCCGGCATGGAACGACACCATACGGTTCCTTGCATTCTTCGGCATCACGGCAGCCATGGCAGCCGTGGGGATGAGCAGTTCCCTTGCTGCCATCCGCGATGCCGGCTGGCGCCCGGTGGCGCTCGGAGGGATTCTCTGGGTCCTTATTGCGGTCAGCAGCCTTCTTTTGCAGGCGTTCTTTGGCCTGCTCTGAACCGCTTTTTTGCAGGGCAGGCAGACTCCTCCCTGCCAACCGCAAATGGTAAAAAAAAGATTATCAGATCTTCTTGTAGCACAGGTACCAGTCTTTGAACTCGTACCCCTCGGTTTCACCAACAGGCTATTTTAGAAGGGAACCACTTAAATCCGCTCATTGATGCAGGTTTTTTCGCGGAAGATGGACCATTGGCAGTCCCGTCCCTCCCAATCCTCCTGCATTTATGTCGCGGTTTTTCTCCGTTGTTCCGCCCTCCAGGGGGGCGCTGGATTACAGTGGTGTTATGCGGTGTTTCGGGCCGGTCCCGTATAGATTCCCGAGCCCAGCCACCAGGTATCGTCCACCTTCTTCACGTACCCGAGTTTCTCCTCGATCGTCCCGTTGCGGGCCGGATTGCTGTACGGGAACCGCACGAAGCCGGAGCCATTCCTTGCGGCGTTGATGAACTTATATGAATACAAGTTGCCATACGCATCGCGTTCATTGGTACGGTTCGTGCCGATAAGTTCCGGGCTGAACGGGTGGGCAAGGACAACGTCGTCGAAGTCGTACGCGTAGATGTAGAGTTCGCCCCGCACAAAGGAACCGTTCGGGTTGGAGAACTCCGTGAGCGTATCTTCTTTCCCGTGGGCCTGTGCATACCGGACCGCTTCATCGACAAATGCGACAAGGGTCTCGTTCGTGATGACAGTCGACCCAGGTCCGGGGACGCGGGCAGGGGAGTTGGCGGGATTCTCCTGCGTGCAGCCGGCGGAGAAGAGCAGGAGAGCAACCAAAAAAAACGGGACGGGAGAAGGGGACCAGCGGGACATGGTGAAACGTGCGTTTTCCGGGTAAAAAAGCGTACGGAAACGCTTCCGGTACTGGGAGCTTTAGGAAAGCGGGTGCGCCACAGGACCGCTCACAAGTACCTGCGGGGGAGCCCACGCGGTCCGGTAGCCGTACGTCGTGCAAATCGAGCCTCAGGCTTCCGCAGGTTCCAGTAGTTTAATGTATCGAAATGTCGAAACACTTCTTACGAAGGGAAAACCGACAATTCCCTGAAACGTGAGGTTGCTCTTCCGGTATGACCAAACCCCCGCAGCCATCCAGTGACAATGAGCGGAAGGATACAGGCAAACGCACCCCGGTAGTGTATACCGCTGAGGATGTGGAACGGATCCGGAAGGAGTACGATGCGAAATTCTCGGAGCTGGAGCACCGGATCTTAAAAACCATCGAGAAAGCGGTAACTCCAAAACCCGGCGAAGGAACACCGCTCCGGATGGCCAAGCCGCACTCCAGCCTCTCCTGGATCGAGAAGGCCACGCCCCGGCAACTGATCGAGTTGTTCGGAACCTCTTTTTCCGAAGGTCCGAAACGACCCGATCCGGGGACCCTGTTCATGGGATGGGGAACCCTCTTCTCCAGTCTCTTCCTGTCCAGCGCGGACCTCCAGAACGATATCGATACGATCAGCCGGGAAGACCGCGAGCTGCTGTGCCGGGTGATCCACGATGACTGTACCCGCCGCGGGGGAAAGTTTGTCTTCACTATCATCCAGAAGGGGGCTAACCTTGACCGTGCGGCGCTGGTCGTCATCGCGAACCTCGACGACCTTGCCACGGTCTCGCAGGATGGGGAACCGGCAATCATCCTTCTTATCAAGACCTGCGACAAGAGTATCCGCCCGCTCCTCATCGAAAAGGCCGGGAAACGACTGCTTGCCGGGGTAAATGACCGGAACGGCATACCGGCCCTCTTCACGGTCTTTGGCCTCGGAGACCTCAGCGTGTACGACATCGAGGCTGTCGAGAAAGTCTTCACAAAGGAAGAACTCAAAAAAATTATCCCGAAGACCGGCCTTGGGAGGAGCGCCTTTGACGCCTACAACGAAGTCGCGACACGGATCCGGCAGAGCCTTGCCCAGCAGAGGAAGTCCTTCATGAGCGCCCGGGCCGGCGCAGCGGCAGAAGCGGGTAACGGGCACGAGACAGACGAATCAGGTGAGCAAGGCGACACGTCCATCCTTATCCTTGTCGTGGACGATAGCAAAATCCTGCGCAGCCTCTTAATCCAGCACCTGAAGAACCTCGGGTATGAAAACATCATCGAGGCAGAGACCGGTGACGAGGCCGTGGTTGTTGCTACGGAAAAACACCCGTATCTCGTGTTCATGGACATCAACATGCCGGGGAAACGGGACGGGATCGCTGCCGCAGCCGAGATCCGGAAGTCAACGGATGCACGGGTTATCTTCCTCACCAGCTGCTGCAACAAGGAGACCATTGACCGGGCGCGGGATATTGATCCGGAGGGCTATATCCTGAAACCGTTCAGCGAACGGAACATCCGCGTTGCCCTGCGGCTGCTGAGCTGAACGGTGCTGTATCGCCGAAACATACCCGGTAAGATCATTTCTTTTGAGTCCCGGGCATGGGAACGAACATCCGGATTATGGCCGTTTTTCTTTCACCCTGCGCTCCCACCCCCTTATATCCCATTACATGCCAAACTAGGATTCAACGGATGAAGGACGAGTACGCGGGTGCAGTGAACGAGGCGGCAGGCCGGATCCGGGCTAAGGTCCCGGGCGATCTCATCGGGAAATTCCGGCAGAACTGCGGCATAAAAAAAGACGATTTTGTCTCCTGCACACCCCGTTCCTGCGGCGAGGTCTGTGCTGTCGACGGCTCCAATGTCATGCTCCTCGAATCGGGCAGCATGTCCCTTGCTGTTGTCCGGGCTGCAGAGACAATGTTCCGGGACATGGAACGCACGAGACGCTCCGTTACGCCCCTGCATTTCTCCCTCATCGGCCCCGAAGAAGAAAACCAGGACTTTCCCGTGCTCTACGCGGATTGCTTCGGCCAGCCGCCGGGAAAGCCGCTCAAAAACGAGGACAGTGCACGGGCAGCAGAAGTTCTCCGGGACACGGTCGAGTACTGGGTCACGGAAACGATGGCACGGGAGCTGGGGGCAGGCGCCCTTCTCCTCCGTGACGGGCCCCTGCGGGTTTCGCACGAGAGCCACAACCCGGTGTTAACAAGGATCGTGCTCGCCTGCCGCGACCGCGAGATCGGCCTTGCGGGGATCTCCAAGCGCTCGGCAGCGACCTGGGGTGGCGGCCACCCGCTCCTCCCTGCAGTGATGGGACTGGCAAAGGAGAGCGGGATCCGAGCCCCGTGGTGGATCAAAATTGATCCGGCCATTCTCGACCACCAGCCCCATGCCCAGTGGCAGCATGGCGTGATGTACGTTGCCTGCCTGCACGATCATTCGGCAGGGCCGCTCAAGATCGAACTCCCGAAAGACACGAGGGATGCAGGCCTTGTCATGAACCGGCTTGCCGCATGTTCCGCGGACGGGCGGATCCCCGGCTACCCGTATCCCCTCTTCGATGCGCACCGCACGGTTGTGCTGACAAAAGAGATCACGGATCAGCTCAAAGGCGACCTTATCGGCAGCCTTACAAACGCCGGTATCGATCGGCAGACCTATGAGATCCTGTTCGGAGATTACCATGATGCATTTGCGCGATACTGAAACGACCGACCTCTCCAAGTACCGGCTTATCGGCAGGAGCGTTCTTGCCTACCGCTTCATCGCCCCCCATGATGAGACGCTCTATATCGGCGACATTAAAAAGATCGTGGACCGCAACAAGGGTGCCACCTTCTTTGCCAAGGTCACCGATCTCTCGCATGACTCCAACTTCGCCGACCCGAAATGGGACACGCGGGTGTATGCCGAGCAGTTCTACGGCCTTGGAGAGGATGTCTTCATCACCGTCGACGCGGTGCCGCTCGGGTTCGTGGATCGTGACGGTACGTTCCACAAGCCGCGGACCATCCCCTCCAAGTTCTCGGTTGTGGAGGACCCGACAGCTGAAGACTTCCGTTTCCTGACCGAACAGATGGGCGAGATCGAGGTCGGCCTGATGCGGAGCGGACAGGACGTGATCAAAGATGTGGCAGTCCGCATCCCGGCAAAAGTCCTCCCTCAGCATATGGGCGTCTTTGCCACAACCGGCATGGGCAAATCCAATTTCATGAAGACGTTCTGCGCCTCGTGCATGAAAGAGCAGAAGTTCGGGCTCCTTATCGTTGATCCGCACGGCGAGTATGTCAGCGGCGGGAAATCTTCCACGGGAGACCCGACAAAAGGGCTTGTCCATTACACGAACGGGAAGGACGGGCTTGCCATTTTTACGATCCGGGGAGAGAACGACCGGAAGAAGTACGCCATGAACCGGCTCTGGCTGGAGTACGACGACTTTAAGATCAGCGATCTCTCCATCCTGTACGACCTCACCTCCGCCCAGTACGACATCATCGAGGCCTTCTCCCGGGTCAGCGGGAGCGAGGCGATCCGGTTCTTTGAAACGGTAGACCCGGAGATCTTCCCCATCAAGGACCCGCTCGCGGCCGGGGTAAAAGAAGGGAGCCTTGCGTGGCTGATCCGGAATTCCATGGCAGGCCCGGTCCGCGTCATCCAGCGCCATATCGAGAACATCACGAAAAGCAATGCAGCGTTCTTCCGGCAGAGCGGGTCGTCCATTGGCGAGATCATTAAAAACCTGCACAACAACAGGGTCGTCTTAATCGATATCCCGGACATGGGTGAGCGGAGCGAACTCTTCGTCCTCTCCATCATCACCCGGATGATCATGGAGAAGCACCGCTCGGAGGCACGGGGATTCGGCATTGACGAGAAGCAGGAGGCAAGTCACCAGGTGCTCATCACCATTGAGGAAGCGCAGCGCGTCCTTGCCGCGGGAGGGGCGTCAACGCAGATGTTCCGCGAGTGTGCCATGGAAGGCCGGAAGTTTGGCGTGGGGCTCTGTGTCATCACCCAGCAGCCAAAGAATGTCGACCCGAAGGTGCTCGCCCAGATCAACACGTTTGTCGTCATGGGCCTTGGCGACCGGGGCGACCGCGAGATCATCATGAGCAGTGCCAAGCAGGACTTAAGCAAGATGGAGATCGAGATCCAGACCCTTGACCGCGGTGAGGCGATCATCTCCACCATCGGGATTCCGTTCCCGGTCAGCACCCGGATCCACCGGTACGAGGACTACATCGCCACACTCAATGTGGTAAAAAAGAAGGATCCCCGCGAGGGGCTCACGACCGGGTTCTCATAATTTTTTGCACCCGTTGTGACAGTATATATTCCGGATGCTCCGGCCTGTATCTGAATCTCCTTACATAAATGCGATCCCTTATCAGCCCGGTTTTCCCATCTCTTTTCAGAGACTACCGGCAGCTTCCATAATCCCCGATGCAAAGCAGCCGGAAAACAGGTGGTTACCATAGAGCGGAAAACACTCCTCATCATCATAGCGGGCATCCTTATTATCATCGCAGCAGCCTGGGCCGGGTACACGGTTATCCATGCGAACACACCGGTCCGGATCGGCGTCCTCCTGGCCCTTACCGGTGACGTGGAACTGAAAGAACCGCTTGAATGGGCAAAGGATACCATCAACAGCCAGGGAGGGGTCGGGGGCCGGAAGGTCGAGCTCGTGTACAAGGACACGGGGTCTGGGAATGTCACCGCACTGGCACAGGAACTCTTAAACGATGATTCTATCCGGATCGTCATCGGGCCGGAGTACAGCGACGAGGTGTACGCCCTTGCCCCCGCGTTCATTGCAAAGAAGAAGGTGTTGATCTCCCCGACCGCAACATCCGGGGATATCCTCCGGGCATTCGGGAAGAAGGGCTATATCTGGCGGACAACGCAGGGCGATGCGGCGCAGGTCAAGGTCATCCTCACAATCTTAAAAGACAAAGGTGCGACAAAGGTGGCGCTGTTCGCAGCGAACAACACCTACGGGAAGACCTTTTATGACTGGTTTGGCTTCTTTGCAACCGAATACCGTATCGACACCCCCTTCATCCGGCAGTTCGATGAAGGGTCTCCCACGCTCGAAGCCGATATTCTCGAAGCGCTGAAAACCGATCCGGACTATCTTATCGCAGCATGCGGGCCGGAGGATGCAGCCACCATCAAGCGGGTGATTGACCGGTCCGGAAGCCGGACAATATTTTTCCTCACCGATGCGGCGGCCCAGCCGGCACTCGTGGAGAAGCTCGGCCCTGCCGCTGAGGGCATCGAGGGGACAATCCCTGCGGCTGATCCGACAACAGGATTTATGGAGGCCTACGAGAAGAAGTTCGGGCACCGGCCGACAGATTTTGCAGCACCAGCCTATGATGCCCTCCTGATTGCCGCGTTCACGGAAGCCCGCCAGGACCGGGCTCCCTTTGAGTCACTTGCGGACTCGGTGTACCAGGTCGTTCAGGGCGAGGCGACCGTGACCGGCTGGAACGAAACTGGCGTACGCACCGCCCTGACCGATATCCGGACCGGGGCAATGCCCTGGATCACCGGTGCGAGCGGCGGGCTGGAATACGATGTAGTGCTGGGTGTTGACCCGGTCATCACGTGGTACTCCCACTGGACCGTGGACAACGGGACGTTTGCGACCATCAGGACCATCAGTTCGGAGAATCTCACGGCGGCTTCCAAGATCGACCAGGAATCTGCGGGAGGGACCCGGGCTTCCGAAGCGCTCATGTCCGTATCATCGCATTCCGCCCCCTATTCTGCAACCCGCGAGAGGACGGGATTTAAGGCCGTGATCGTCGGCCCGTCGCAGGGGTGGAGGAATTACCGGCACCAGTCCGATGCCCTGAGTATCTACGCCCTGCTCCGGAAGAACGGGGTCGCCGATGAGGATATCATCCTCATGACGTTTGACGATATCCCCACATCCCCGGAAAATCCCCTGAAGGGAGATATCCACAATGTTCCCCGGGGGGAGAATATCCGCGCGGGAGCACAGGTTGACTATTCCGGTCCGGCAGTCACCGCAGAGTCGTTAACGAATGTCCTGACCGGCAACAGGACGGTATCCACGCCGGTCGTGCTGGAGAGCGATGCCGGCACGGACGTGTTTGTGTACATCGCAAGCCACGGATCGCCAGGCGAGGTTGTCTTTGGGTACGGGAACGGCTTTTTCACCACGGATGATTTCACCATGGTCACCGATGCAATGGCGCGGGAACGACGATACCGGCAGATGGCGTTCTTCGTTGACACCTGCTTTGGGGAGAGCATCGCCACCGGAGCGACTGCACCGGGCATCTACTACCTGACGGGTGCAGCAAAGAATGAACCATCGCTCGGGGCGGTCTATGATATGGAGATTAAGCAGTGGCTTTCCGATGAGTTTACCTCCAGCGTCCTTTCGGCAATCAGGGCAGATCCTGGAATCACATTCCGGGAACTCTATCCTGCCACGTACAAGTCCGTCACCGGATCACATGTCCGCATGGTCGACACCGGGCAGTTTGATCTTGATTTACCGGTCATGGCCTATCTTTCTCCCTGATTCTTCCTGAATCCGGGATGGAAAAAAGGCATGCAGAGAATGCATACCGGCTGGTTCCGTGAGGCCCCCCTCCTCAGTACGCTGTGGAAGCTGGCAGATCCGGTCCCGCTGCTCTTATTGAATGCGGTGAAAAAAGGATTAGCCCGGCTCCCCTGCGCCTGTGGAGCCGGGGCCGGGCACAGGATTGTTCAGGAGACCCGGCTCAGCGCACCCGTGCCAAGGTCATAGTAGAGGCCGTGGACTGTCACGCGGTTCTCACCAACTGCCTTTTTCAGGAGCGGGTACGTAAACAGGTGCTCGATCTGGAGCCGGACATTCTCCTGCTCGATCAGCCGGTACCGGTTCTCCTGCTCCGCGGGCGTGTGCGGCATCTCGATCTTCGAGTCAACCCGGTCTTTTGCCTCGCGGGCATTGTTCAGCCAGAGCGGGATATACGCATCCGTGCTCTCCTTGTCGAGTGCCCGGATTGCCCCGCAGTTCGAGTGCCCGCAGATCACGACGTCTTTTACCTTCAGGTGCATGACCGCGTATTCGAGCACGGTCGCGAAGTTCCAGTCATGGACCGGCACGATGTTGCCGATGTTCCGCTGGATGAAGAGTTCGCCGGCCCGGGCTTGCGTAATATGCCCGGTCTGGAGCCGGGAGTCTGAGCATCCGATCCAGAGGGTCTCCGGGTGCTGGCTGCCGGCCAGTTCCTTGTAGTAATCGATATTCGGGGTGAAATCTGATTCCCGAAACCTGAGGTTCCCTAGTAATAACTTGTCAATTGCCATACACACACCTCTGACAGTGTACATAAACCGGAACACGGGCCGGCATATGATGTATTGATACTTGTCCGGAGTATGAAAGAAGGTTACGGTCTGTAATGCGCGGGGAAGAGTCCTGATGTGAACTCGGAGTGTGGATGCAACAGGATACATGACCCGTAACAGGAGATGAACACGGTGTGTTCTCCGACAAAAAAACCGAAGATTCAAAGAAATACTGCATCCTCTTGCCATCAGCCTTATTGTCATTGACAGACAACATGTAACGAACAACGGGCAGCACTGCATGCCCAGAAAAGAGTTCCAGACCATGCCAACGATCACCGCACCTGCCGAGTCCGATCGCTACAACGAAGACTTAACCCTCCTCACGCTCTATTCCCTTGCCGGTGAGGAGAGCAGCGCATTTCTAGCCCTCCGTCCGCACTTCATCCGACATCTCGGGAAGGTCATCTTCTCGGAGAAAACCACGCCGTCTGCGGAACGGACGGTTGAGGCTGTCACGGTCCGGGAACTGACGCCTGCAGAGATGGTCCGGGCGGAACGGGAGCTCTGGATCCACTACCACCAGCAGAAGGCAGATCCATCGCACGACCGGCTCTTCGCGGTCTTCTCGGGCCAGCGGATCATCGGCGTTGCCCGGTGCTCCCGGCACGAGGACGGCCTCGAGGTGGATGCGGTCTATGTGCTGGAGGAATACCGGCTGCGGGGCTTTGCCCGCTCGGTGATGATCCTCCTCATCGAGGAATGTGGCAGAAACGAGACGCTGTTCATGCACTCCAAGACCGAGCTGGTCAATTTCTATGGCAGCCTCGGTTTCCGCCTTATACCGGAATCGGAGCTCCCGATAAGCATCCGCGATCGCTTTGATTTCGTTTTTGGTGACCTCGACAGTATCCAGGTCACACCCATGCGGCGGGAGCCGGGAGAACCTGATATGGTTCCTGGTACTTCCTGACGTTCCCTACGGTAACGGTTTCTGGTTTAAGAGGGCGGGAAAGCAGGTGTGTCCTTCGTATATTCAAGCCTGCTGGATAATGAACTGGCCTTTCCGCAGGTGGGTGACATCCTCGATGGTCTCCATCGCTCCGGTGACGGTTCCCGTGGTATCCCGGATGAGCGACGCTGTAATGCGGAGCCATCGTCCCCCGCCATGCATGTCGGGGAAGAAGTCCGTGCACTCGAATTTGCCATCGGTTCCATCACTGCGCGAACACATGCCGCCGAACTGGCGGGCGATCATCTCCACGTTGCCATCAACAACGAAGTCGATCAGGCACGCCCGGGGCATGGAGTAGAATGCCTTCCAGTGATCGCTTGTACCGACGACATCCTCGGCCCTGACCCTGGTGAGGATCTCAAGGGCACGGTCCCAGTACACAACCTTGTGGTTTTTGTCAACGAAGAACTGTGGAGTGGTCGGGATCTGGAAGAGCGTCCGGAGGAGCCGGTCGCGCTCCTCGGAAGCGCGGCGGGCAATCGTGCGTTCGGTGGTGTCCTCTAAGATAAGGGTAATCCCCGAGGACCCGTTCTCCAGGGTAGTCGGGATAAACCGCCCCTCGAAGAAGACCTCTCTCCCGTTATGGACTATGGTGATCTCCTTTTTCCACAGGGGCCCGCCGGCAAGGAGGGTGGAAATCTCGCGCTCGTCTTCCAATGAGAGCAGGGGGAACGGGAGGGCGCTGAGCCGGGTATGGAGGACTGCTTCCCGTGTGACACCGGCAAACATACAGAATGAACCGCTGGCCTGGATGATCCGGAGGTCTTTGTCAAGGACGATGATGAGTTCCTTTGCATGGTTTAAGAGATCAGAGACCGGGACCCGGTGGGAGAGGGTATAGAGTTTGGCGTTTCCGACATGACGGACATCAAGCTGCCCGGCAGTTGTCATGACCTCTGCATATTTTGCCACGGAGTTGCGGCTCATGTTCACGGCAGCGGAGATCTCCTTGATGCTCATGCCAAGGGGATGATCTTTTAACACGGCACGGATCCGTGCGGCTTCATCGGTACTCTGAATGTCTCCCATCATGTCTCTCCCCCGGCACAGATCGGCTGCTATCGTGAAAGTTATGTGTAAACGCTTATTTAGAGGCTGTGATATACATAGATATCGTGCATAGTGTTTGTGCACTAGCGCACAGCATACCGGTCAGATGGGCAGTACCTGCCTTTTTCATGGATGATATACACACCTCTGAACCATATCACCAGGTACCAGGACTGATCCCATCACTCTTTCTCACCATTTCGTTGTCATCGTTTGAGATATGACGCGGGACAGTCGTGCCTTTCCGTCACTCCCCACCCAGTCGCCGTGCAAAGGGGCGGAGCATGTCCAGGCCCGCCTGGATCTCCTTGTCTGTACTGCCAAGAGCGACAACATAGAACAGGATCAGGGCATTTTCCAGCTGGCGATTGTACAGCCTCTCCTTGTCCGTATCGTCAGGCAGGTGAGAGAAAAGCAGGTGCTGTTGTTCAGCGGAAAAGACCGGAAATTCATCAGGAGCGGCCCCTTTTTCACCCATCCGGCCTGCCTGGTAGGAAATGATTGTAAATGCCTGCTCTAACAGGGCGGGAACAGTTCCGTCCGTTCCCTCCGGCACAACCGAAGCGAGCCTGCGGGACTCTTCGTACTCACCCTCAGCAAACCGGATGAAAACCCTGCCCGCTGCACGCGCGAGATCAGGGGAAACCGGGGGCATGTCCGCAAGAATACGGCCCTGGTACTTTCCCAGCGGCTCATCGGGAGAGAGTGGCGCAGGTCCGGACATCTCCTCACTGAAACGGCGTTTCAGTCGTATAAGGAGAATAGTCAGTCCGGCAGCATAGAGGAGCTGGAGTACGGCCCCGGCTCCCGCTTCGATAGGCGCAGCCAGAAAAACAATGCCGTAAATCGGGGTCGAGAGCGCAACGATATCCTTCCGCGGCCGGATCCAGGCAAGGTAGGCAAGGATGAACGAACTGATCGTGCAGCCAATCGAGAAATACTGGAAATCAACCGGGTATCCTGCACTCCAAAGGAGGATTCCCGCACCGGTTACGCCAAATGCAACGAGAGGCACGGCCGCTTCATAATATCGTCCTGCTCCCTGAGTGGGAGCTCCTGCAGAATCTGTCGTAGACATGGATACCACCGCTGGCTGCCTGACAATCCCGGATTTTTCTAATTCTCCGGTTTCTTTCCTGTCTTCCTGATGGAAACACAGTTGATGACGGGATCACCGGTGACGATATATCTCCGTATGACCTGCCCAAGAACCTCGACGATATCATTGACCTTGATATCTTCTTCGGGATTCGTGAACATCTTGACTGGTATAGCACCGGTACGATCGGCAACCGAATACTGCGGCCGGTTCAGGAACTGGAAACGGGCATGCTCAACAACACCCTCGATCCGGACAATCTTGCCGATCATACTCTCGTTGATGAGTCGTATGCGGACAGTTTTTGCCTGCCGTTCGTATTCCGGCCTGAGATCCGCATACTGCCGCTGGCTCATGTAGTTGAGCGCAACGGGGAGAATAATCAGCATAAAAAGGACCGGTACAAGCCAGATCAGTTGCGACCTGACGACCGGACTGTATATTGAGGCGATTATTACGAGTATAGTAAAGATTACAAAGACCGCAATTGCGAGAATTGAGACCTTTACATCAACATTTCCGATCTTCATCGAAAAATGTTATGATTAAGGATCTACTTCAGCGCTGCGATCTCTTTCCGGAATGCGACCCAGTAAATCACACCAACGAAGAGCAGGCCTCCGACGATGTTACCGAGCGTAACCGGTATGACATTGGCGGTCCACATCGTAACCCAGTTGACACTGGCAACGATCTTGGTGGGATCGGTAACGAATCCCTGGGCGAAGATACCCGCGGGGATGAAGTACATGTTCGCGACCGAGTGTTCGAAGCCGCTGGCAACGAAGGCCATGATCGGGAACCAGATGCCGAAGAACTTGCCAACTGCGTCATCTGCACAGATACCGAGCAGGATGGCGAGGTTGACCAGCCAGTTGCACGCAATGCCCTTGAGGAACGCAGACCAGAAGCCCATGAGGCCGACATATGCGGTCTTGGCCTTGGCAATCGCAATGGCCCGTGTACCAAAGGCTGTCAGGGTACCCACACCTGCTGCATCGAAGCTGACGAACGGTCCGTTTGCCATGATGTAGGCAAAGACAACCGATCCGATGAAGTTCCCGATGTATACCCAGAGCCAAAGGTTCAGAACCTGAGTCCAGGTGACCTTGTGGATGAACGCGGCCATTGGGGCGAGCATCGCGTCGCCCGTGAAGAGCTCAGCACCGGTAAGCACGGTGATAATAAGCCCAACAGGGAACACAGCACCCAGGATTAACTGGGCAAAACCGGCACTTGCCGTGCCGAATGCAAGCGTTGGGTCGCTTGCCTGAATACCGGTTGAACAGACCGTCGCAAGAGCAGCACCCATGGCGATGTATGCACCGGACATGAATCCACGGAGGACCATGTTCCAGGCCGGCAGGCCAACTTTGTACTTCCCGGCATCTCCGGCCTTGGCCGTGATAGCTACCGGTGGATGAAACACCATTTTTTTACACACCTCTGAATCAATCACCTATACCAGCAACTGACATTACGGGTCTCGTATAGGTTAAAGAGAATCTCGGGTATGTTGTTATTAATAATTTTCGAATTGTTCGCCGGAATCCGACAGTATTTCCGGCGCAGTTTCATGAATTCATGTCTGCCGGGAATAACAACAGGACATTACTCGCGGAAAAAGTAATCATCTTTGCTTAATCATGTTCCGGAATTGAGTTACATTTTTTGTGACCTTCAGAGAGAAAAACGCTCATTTCCCGCTTTCCGCGCGCTTTAAACTGTGAAAGGGGGATACAGGTGTCAACAATTGCCGGTAACGCCAAGCATTACTGCTTTTCACTAGTTGTTTGCACAGGGCTGCGAAAAGTGGCGCTGTCACAGCAATAAAATTCAAACCAGAACAGGGAGAAGATAGTATCACTCATCCGGTCACGGGAATCTTACCATGAAATGCTCAGCAATAACCGGCGATATTTTTGCCAATCATGACTGCAAGGGGCACAAGGAATGCCATGACCGGCTGGTGACCATCCTTGAACACCTGCCGGAAGGTCTCCCTATCCATCCCCCGGTTCCCGCTACGTTTGAGGAACTCCAGCGGGTGCACGTTCCGGGGTATCTCACCTGGCTTGAGCGACAGTGCGTGAAACACGTAGACTTCTGTACGCTTGACGAGTATATCTACACTGGCGGGTATTTCGAGAACAACCAAATCAAGCAGGGATACCTTGACCAGAACACGTACATCAACCCCTGCTCCTATGAAGTGGCCACCTACGCGGCCGGATCCGCTATCGCTGCTGTAGACCGATCATTTGACGGGGAGTGTTGTTTTGCTCTCGTGCGCCCCCCGGGTCATCACGCCGAGGCGGACCGGGCCATGGGATTCTGCCTCCTGAATAACGCGGCAGTTGCTGCCGCCCACGCCCTGCAGCAGGTCGACCGTGTTGCGATCATCGACTGGGATGCCCACCACGGGAACGGAACGCAGAGTATTTTTTACTCCACCAACAGGGTGCTTTACTGTTCAACACACGAGATGGACACTTTTCCTCATACCGGAACCTCGCAGGAGATCGGCAGTAACGAGGGCCTGGGCTTCAACATCAATGCCCCCCTCGTCCACAAGTCGGGTATCGCTGATTATTATGCGGTCTTCACGGAAGTGATCCTCCCGGCAGTGGAGCGTTTCCGCCCTGAGCTTGTCATCGTGTCCGCGGGACAGGACACCCTGTCCGATGACCCGCAGGAGTGCATGCTCCTGAAGCCTTCGGATATCGGTACACTCGCTGCACTGGTCCGCGACGGGAGGGATTGTCCCCTGACATTTGTGCTCGAAGGGGGGTACGGCCCGTCCCAGCCCGAGGCGATCCGCTCGGTATTCAACACACTGGGATCGACCAATCCAGCCCGTGTCCCGGAGGATCCGGTAAAAAAAGCCAACCGGAAGACCATCGATCTCTTAAAAAAGCTCCACAACCTCCCGTGAACGAGTTGGGCCGGGCAGATCGCGGATGCAACTGTCACATGAGGAACACGAAAAACAAATTTCGGTATAAACCGTTAAACAGATGAAGGGAACAGGACAATGAAAACTATGGACCGGAAAATCCTAATCCTGGCCGGTGCCGGGATCATCCTCACGATTGTCGCATCCCTCATCAGTATCTACGCCGGCGGCGTTGTCCTTGTCCTTGTTGCAGTTATTGTCATGTCTCTCTTCATCATGCAGGATACAAAGAACCTGCCCGACATTGTCGTTGAGCTAAAGGAAGATGCAAAGGGGATCATCATCCGGAATTCCGGCAATGCCGATGCCGTAAACGTCCACGTCTCGCTTGTCCCGGTCAATATTGAGTATCGCATCCAGGCACTTGCTGCCGACCAGGTCAACGAGTACCCGCTGGAGGCGATGCTTCCGGAGGCAAAGGCTGTTGCAAGCTTCGAGAACGTGATGGGGGGCGCCTTCACACGGACCTATGATCTCTCGGCACGGGGTTCGTACGATCCCCTTAAACCAATGATCCCTCTCTTTCGTCATAAGTAGGCAGGACAATCCGCGACATTTTTTTTCTATCATATCTCCCTTCGGTCAGAGCCCGGCGTTCCGCCGCATGGGGAGAACCTCGGCCCCCTCCAGATTGCCGGCAGCCCACGTGTATCGTTCGCGGATCGCCGGGGGGAGCAGGGTTTCCGGTATGGGCTCAAAGCCGTACTGGTGGTAGAATCCTTCAAGATGGCGGACCGCGTACATGAAGAGGTCGTCATTATGGCAGGCCTCCACCAGCGCGCCAACGGCAATGCGGGAGTATCCGCTCTTCCGGAATTTTGCAGGCGTAAAAACGCCGTCCACCTCAAGCCCGTCCGGGTGCCGCCGGCAGCGGGCAACGGAAACCAGTGCACCGGAATGGAAGACGCCGAAAATCCGGTCCACCGCGGGATCGCCGCTGGTATCATGGTACTCTTTCCAGACCTCATCCGCGAGAGGGAATTCATCTGCATGTAATTCCCGTCCCACCGGAGCCCCCGTCTCCTCTATTATGGGATGAGTGTACCGCTGGGGGGCCGCGATCCTGGTGGCAGCGTTCTCTATCCGGTATCCTTCGGATGGGACCAGGATCTCAAACCGCGCACCTTTGCGATATTCACCCGTCTCGCGAAGGGTCATGCCGGTCAGGGAGACAATCTCCGCGGCAAGGAAAAGCCCCCTGCCATAACTGTCCTCCCGCTGCACGAACAGGGCATCTTTCTGATGCTCCGGAATGCCCGTCCCGTTGTCCTCGATGATGATGGCGCAACCCTCTGGCCTGACCTGGTACGAGATAACGATTTTTGTTGCACGCGTTGACTCCTGGAGTGAGTTGTGGAGGATATGGTAGAAGACCGTGGGCAGGTGCGGGTCCGAGAACACACAGAGCCGTTCGGTCCATGCATGGAATGTCACGTTCCTGAACTCAAGGCGATCGGCGGCTGTGGCAATTGCATTCTGCACGGCGATCCATGATGGGGGAGTACCCCCGATATCGCGGAACTCGCGGGAGATATCGATCTGCCGTGTTATCCCGTCAGCAGCTACCTTCAGGTCTCCAATGTACGCGATGATCTCGGGATCCGAGAACTTCATGACGCCAAACCGGAGCTGGCCGTAGAGGACAGCAAGTTTCCGGGAGATATCGTGCCTCAGGATGCCGGCAAGCGTATTGAGCCGGTGACTGGTCTTCTCCAGCGCTGATGCGGTCATGACCCGCTCAGTGATATCCCGGATGGATTCGATGGCCCCGGCAACGTTTCCGTCTGCATCCAGGAGTGGAGAGGCGGAGAAACGGAGATGCATGCCCCGGTCGCCCTGCATGTGCGGCAGATAGATCTCTGAGATCAGTGTCCCGGATTCGTTTCTTACCTGGGGATATTTTTTCGGGATGTCGCTTCCGTCACCGATGATCAGCCCGGCAAGCATCGGGCGGCGATCGCCATAAAACGCAAGCGCGTACTCGTGATTGCCGCGGTTGAGCATCGAGGCTTTCGGACGTCCCGTCATAAGCTCCAGTGCACGGTTCCAGGCAATGATCTTCCCCTCCTTGTCGATGGCAAAGGTTGCATCGGGCAAAAACTCGATGATGTCCTGGAGCTGCTTTTCAGACTGTGCCAGGTTCCACGACAAAAGCGAGACAACACACCCGACAAGCACGAGGATGGCGCACCGCGTGATGGTGGCAAGGCCGAGCATGAGATCGAGAGGGGCAAAGAGGACTACCTGCAGGGCAAACAGAGCTGCGACCAGGAAGGAGAATGAAAGGCCACGACGGGGATACCAGTAAGAGGCAAGGATGATGGGGAAGTAGAGCAGGTGGGAGAGGACTGCTGTCAGCCCGGCAAGGATACCAAAGAGGTTTATGACAAGGGTGCATGCAGTGACTATTGCAAGAAGAAAAATGCGGTTTTTCTGGGTGGGATGGGAGATGACTGACAGGTTAGGGATGTTCATGGCAGGGCGTCCTTGATACTCAACTCAGATGCAGGTTCAGATACATACAGGCAGACCGGTTTTTCTCTTGCGGATGTGGCCCCCGTGGGAGGGATTATGCGGATGCGGGATCATGGTTGCGGACGGCTTGTTCCGGGCAACGGATCTCGAAGCGGGCCCCGGAGCCGCTGGTCCCGGTCTCGTTCAGGGTAATCCCGGTAATCGCCAGGATCTCCCTCGCCAGAAAGAGACCAAGACCCATGGTCATCCCGTGTTCGTAGGTAAATATCGACTCTTTTCGCCCATCGGGAATCCCGATGCCATCGTCCTCGCAGACGATTGTTGATCCGGCAGCCGTCTTTTCCAGGCTGACACGGAGCATCGTCACCTTCTCCCCATATTTCACCGAATTCTCCATCAGGTTGGAGAATACCTTGCCGATGAGTGGATCGGCATAAATCTCTGTTCCGGCGGGAATTTCATTTCTGACCTTCAGGTTACCGGGGACCTTCTCTTCGGCTGCTGAATCGACAAGGGAACGGACATCCTGCCACTGGGGTGACTTGACCCCCACTTTCTGGTAGTCCCCGGTGAACTTTACGGAGTTGAGGGTACGGGTCCCGATCTGCGCCGCGGCGGAGACATAGTCCCATGCCTTTTGCGCATCTGTCTCTTTCAACCGGAGTGCATATTCCAGAGATTCGTTCTGGGTGGTGAGCTGGTTTACTACGTCGTGCCGGGTGATGCTTGCCATCAGGTTCAGTTTTTTATTTGCCTCATCAAGTGCTTTTTCCACCCTCCTCCGCTCGCTGTTCTCCGACTCAAGCCGTGCATTTGACTGTCTCAGGTCATCGACGGCACCATGAAGTTGTTCGTTCATGGCATTGAGCTGCTCCCGTGCCTCCTCGAGTTCGGTGTTCCGATGGACCGCGACTTCGTACGTGGAGAGCAGGATCCTGATGATCCGGAGCCTGCTCGCCGTGATATGGTGGGTCTTTCCTGCAAGGGAGATGTCAAGGGGGGAAGGGACACCCTCCGGATCCGGCTGGCCGATCGCTTCAAGGATGCCGGTGATCCGTGCCCGGATATAGTCCGGGTCATAGGGTTTGACGATGAAATCATCAGCTCCGCATTCGAGACCGCGGATTACGTCAGCAGGATCGAAGAGCTGGGAGACGAGGATGACCGGGATACCGCGGGTCTTTTCATCCTGCCTGATTCTTGTGCAGAGTTCATACCCGTCCATCTCGGGCATGACAATATCAGAGAGGATCATGGTAGGCAGGAAGCTGGTAACGCTCTCAAGTGCATCCCTGCCATTCTCGGCCAGCAGCACCCGGTAGCCTTCGGTCTCAAGGATGTGGCGGAGGTATTCTGCCTGGGTGCGGCTGTCTTCCACGACAAGGATCTTTACGGTTTTTTTGGTTTTTTGTTCCATGATTCAGCGTCCTGTTCCTCAACGACCCTGCGGCCTTTGCCTTTTTGTCCTGACTAATTTTTTTACAACGGCAAGCAGGGCGCTTCTCTCAAAACTGCTTTTAACGATATACGCATCTGCGCCGACAGCAATCCCGTGGTTCTGGTCCTCTGATGAATCCAGCGAGGTCACGAGCACGACCGGAAGGGACTGGAGTTTTGGATCGCTTCGTATCTTCTCGGTCAGCACAAACCCGTTCATGCGGGGCATGTCAACATCCGATACGACAATATCGACCTGATGCTCTTTAAGAATTGCGAAAGCCACCATCCCGTCTGTGGCGGTCATCACCTGGTATCCCTCCCGCTCCAGGAGCATCTGGAGGAACGCCCGCGAGGTCACGGAGTCTTCGACAACAAGGACAACCGGCGCGGGAACGCCTTTTTGTACCGGGGCTGCCCCGCGGGTGCTGATCCTGAGGGATTCCTGGATGAGTTCGGGAGGATCAAGCACAAGCGCAAGCGTCCCATCGCCCAGAATCGCCGCTCCGGCAATCCGGCGTATTCTCCGGAGCTGGCTTCCGAGCGGACGGACCACAATCTCCTGGACATGCACGATCTCGTCCACCTGGCATGCGACCTGGCCGGCACCGTAGGCGATAACGATAAGGGAGACCGGGGCATCTTCCCCTTTTGGAAGACTGGATGTCGGGACGTCAAGAATATCGGACAGTTTTACGATACCGATGGTCTGATCGTCTACTCTTATGTACGGGCGCCTGCCACGCGTGAAAATAGTATCAGGCTTTATCCGTAAGACCTGCCGAACCTGCTGCATGGGGAGGACATAAACCTGGCTCCCGGACCGGACCACGACACCACGGAATGTCACAAGGCGGACCGGGACCCGCAGGGTGATTGTTGTCCCCTTCCCGTGTTCGGACGCGATGGTTACATAACCGCCGAGACGGGTGATGGTATCTTCCACAATGGCAAGGCCGAGACCTCTTCCGGAGACCTCTGTAATGATGGGGCTTGTCGAGAAGCCGGAACGGAAGATGAGCCAGACAGCTTCGGCATCGGTAAGCCGTGCTTCTTCCTGTTCCGTGATAAGACCGATCCTGACCGCAGCTTTTCGGATCTCGCTTCCATCAATACCTTTCCCGTCATCGGATACCTCAATGTCAACTTTCCCCCCGGAGACAAGTATAACGCGGATACGCACCGTTCCCCGGATGGATTTATTGCGCGGGGCGCGCAAATCCGGGTATTCGATCCCGTGGTCGATACTGTTGTAGATCAGGTGCATCAGGGGATCCTTGAGACTGTCGAGGATACGGCGGTCAACTTCGATCTCTCCGCCTTCGATCACCAGCTCAACCTGCTTTCCGGTAGTGCGGGAATATTCTCTGACAAGACCATGGAACGGTGCAAGGACGCTTGAAACCGGCAGGAGAACAGCATCATGGATGAGTTCGGAGATCTCCGAGGTGCTGGCTTCGAGCGCAGCCCGGTCCCGGTCTGTTGCACGAATGAATTCGGCAAGATCATGCTGGAGGTAGGTGACAAATTCGCGGTTATAGTCCTGGAATTCTACCAGCCGCTGGAGCGGCAGGACGAGATCTGTCGGGAGGTCTGCCTTACCGGACCCGTATGATCGCTCGCGGATACGATGGATATCCGTGGATATGGCAGCCTGGTTCCACCGCCAGATGGTGAACCGTGCCAGCCACTCCTCGAATTCCCGCATGCGGTGCGTTATGAAAAGACGGGTTGTGAGAAGATCGTCCGAGCCCGCGATGAGCCGGTCAAGCTTGTGTGCTGCAATGCGCACCGTTGCCCCGTCCCCTCCTGGTCTGCCCGTGGTCGAAGGGACCACAGGAGGTTTCCGGATATCACCATGATCCCTCTCCAGTAAGGGGGATTTCGCCCCCGGCTTGCCTTTTATGGCTCGCGCTGGTGCATTCTCCGGGTCTTTTTCCGGTTCCTGTTTCCCGTGAGCTCCGGTGACATCAGGAGATGATTCTTTCCGGGAAAGGGTACGAAGCGAGGAGACAATATCAGTAACCGGGGTAACAGGTTGCCCGCCACCATCCAGAAGGGACTGGATCACCCTGACAGCCTGGTGGAAGATATCGAAATCATCTGCATCGGGGACATAGGTCCCTTTTTTCATGCGGGAGAAGATGTTCTCCAGGTTCTGGCAGACGGATTCGATCTCCTTCTGCCCCACAGCCCGTGCTGCACCCTTGAGGCTGTGGGTTGTCCGGTAAATCCGCTCGACGGTTGCACTATCCGGCACGGGTGGCGCTTTCTCCAGCTCGAGGAGTATTGCGACGATGACGTCCAGGTGTTCCCGTGCCTCCTCACGGAACGTGACAAGGAGTTTTTTCGTGAATTCAGCATCCGTTCCTTTCATGGAAGGTGCACTTCAGACATGGTACTGGACGGTGAGTTTCTTTAACCGGAGACCCAGTTCGTGGAGGTCTTCTGCCGTTTTCTCTGCTTTCCGGGTGATCTCGAGGTTCTTCTGGGCAGCCTCCCGGATCTTCTCCATGGCAAGGGATATCTGGTCCATGCCGGTCGCCTGTTCATGGATAGATGAGGCGATATCAATGGCCTGTCGTGACGATTCGGCTGTCGAGCGCGTGAGGACCTCGATTGCTTCACGGGCATCGCTTGTCAGCCGGACGGCATCGGCTACGGACTTTGTCCCCCGTTCGGTTGATATCACCGTCGATGAAACGCCCCGCTGGATATCGGTTAAGATGGTACGGATATTGGAGGTCGCCTGCTTCGACTGCTCGGCAAGGTTATGGATTTCGTGGGCAACCACGGCAAAGCCTTTCCCGAGTTCTCCGGCCTTGGCCGCTTCAATCGATGCGTTGACGGCAAGCAGGTTGGACTGCTCCGAGATGTCCGTCACGGTTGCGATGATCTCTCCGATTGCCTGGCTCTGCTCGGAGAGCTTGATGACGTTCATCCCGATCATGTCCATCTGGCGCTGGATCTGGTTCATACCGTCAAGGATCTCCTGTACCGATTTCTGGCCGTCACCGGAAACTTTCAGGGCGTTCATTGCCTTCTCGGAGACCTCCTTTGTCTTCTGGTTCATCAGGTCGGTCTTGGTCCGCACGCTTTCGACCGTATCGGAGGTCTCGTTCACCGTAGATGCGGTCTGTGAACTGGTCGAGGAGAGCTGGGTCGTCACGGTCAGCAGTTCGCTCGACGCCGAGGAGAGAACGGAGATACCCTCGTACAGCTCTTCGTTGATCAGTTTCATGAGCCGCTGGAGTTCAATACCGATGGTGTTGAGGGCATCACGGTAGGCAACGAATTCGCCGGCAACCGGGATCTTCTCATCGAACCGGGCCGTGAAGTCACCGGATGCATAGAAGCGGGCAAGACGCATGGCCTCGTTGACCGGCTCCGTGATCGTCTCAAGTGTTTTGTTGAAACCGGCGATGATCATCCGGTACCCTCCGCGGAATGCCTTCTCGTCACCACGGACAGAGAGGTCGCCCGCCCGGGCTGCATCGGTCAGCTTGATCGTTTCCTTGTGCAGGTGGTCCAGCGAATCGACCATCATCCTGAGGGCAGGCCGGATCTCATCGCGGTCATCTACTGGTTCCGAGAACTGTTCGATATACTCCCCGTTTGCAATCTTCTTGATATCGCCAACCACGTTCGTCTGGAGATCATCGGCAAACTCATCCATGGTTGCAGACATCATGCCAATCTCGTCCTTGCGCCTCAGGTTCAGCCGGGCCGAGAGGTGGCCGTTCCTGAGTTCCCGGATCATCAGGACAACCTGCTGGAGGGGTTCAGAAATGGATTTCCCAAAGAGGACCGCGACAGCCGCACCGATGCCCATGGATGCGAGGACCAGGGCGAAGATGGTGTTCCGTATGGTATCAATCGGGCCGCTGAAGTCAGCAAGTTCTGCCCGGGAGACAATATACCAGTCCAGGGGTTCGTAATACGTGTAGGCATCGATGACCTGCGTCCCGTCCACATCATGAGGGATCGCTCCTTCTTTTTTTACGAACATTTCCTGGACATACGCCCTGTCCGCCCAGTTCTGGGCTTCGGCATTCGGGTGAACGAGGACGGTTCCGGTACTGTCGATCACATACATGTACCCGTGCTCCCCGACAACCGTGTCACGGATACTCTTCTTGACCACATCAAGCGTCTGACCGGCTTCGGTTCCTACGAAAAGGACACCGATGATCTTTCCACTGGGGTCCTTGATCGGCTCATATGCAGTGACATAGTCCTTGCCAAACAGGTCCCTCCTGCCATAGTAGGTCTCTCCCTTATCTACCGCAACCTCGTAAACATTGTCAGTCAGGTGAGTCCCTACGGCACGCTGGCCATTGTAATCCAGCACATTGGTCGAGATACGCGCCGCATAACTGTTATTGTACACCTGGAAGACGGTCGCCGCCCCGCCCACCATCGACTGGACCTTGTCAACGATCTCGAAGTTGTCATTTACAACGTATTGCGTACCGTCGTTACTGACAAGCGTCATCTTGTCGTTGATGATCTGCGGGGTGCCTTTTCCGTAAAAGTTCTGTTTTGCGACATTCAGGTCGCTGTTGACCTTGTTGCGCGTGAGCTTGTACACATCGTTGGTCCAGCCCTTCATGTCCTGGACCTGCGTCTCCAGGAGCGACTGCGTCTGTTCGCTGATGACACTGCTTGATGTCGTGTAAGCGACAATACCGAGGAGCAGCGTCGGTATGATGGCAAGGAACAGGCAGATGACCAGGATCTTTGTCCCGACTTTCATGTTTGAGAAGAATTCAAGCATAAATTTGTCTCCGGAACGTTCCAGGAATTCCCTGATTGTATATCCTGACCGCATGTTGCATAAACGTAGTGATCCTCACCTGCAACAATACGACCGTGGTGCCCCACGATACTACGCTGCGATCTCGTGCGTAAATTGTCTCATGCCTCATCGATGATCATTGCCGGGTCGGAAAAGAGCGCGCGGGTATCAAGAACAACAAGGGGTCCCTCGGCCACTCCCTTTACGTACCTGTTTGCAGTGACGGGAACCTGGGGATTTTCTGTAGAGATACGGTCCAGTTCGATGGTGCCAATACCAGTGATGTGATCTGCCAGGATCCCAAAGGTCAGCGTCCTGTCGGTCAGGACGATCACGCGGTTTAAGTCGGTGAGCCCTGTCTCGGGAATGGCAAGCAGGACACGGAGGTCAACAAGGGAGATGATCTCGCCCCTCACAACGCAGATTCCTGAAATGAAATCCGGGGTCCCGGGGACCGGTGTGATCTCCCCGGTAAGGATTACCTCCCGGATATTTCCCATCTCGATTGCATACTCGCGGTAGGCGAGACGGAACTTGAGGACTTCAGCAGTCTTTGTTTCGGCCAAAGGCTCTTCCGGGCGGGCAATCTTTGCAGCACGTTCGGCCAGTACTGCATTGATATACGCACCGTCTTCATCCGGTCCTGCCAAAGCCTTCCTGCCGCTGTCCCGTTGCATCGTATCGCGGGCCGGCACCATGTTGTCGTCGGCGCTGTCAGACATAATCCCCCCGGATGCGATCAGTCCGGGAAGATCGTAAATGACCAGGAGTCCTTCTGCGGTTTTCAAGACACCGGATCCTTCAGGAAATGTCTGCTGGGGCATCCCCTTCGCATCCCGGGGAAGGGGGATATCATGGACACCGGAGGTTGCATCGACCCAGAGTGCCAGGTCATGACTTCCAGCCCGGGCAATGATGAGCATATCTGTCAGTCCGGGACCTGCATCTTTCAGTCCGAACAGGCTCCTCATCGAGACTACGGAGAGGGTACGACCATGGAGATTGATGGTCCCGGCATCCCAGGGAGGGCCCCCCGCCTTTCTCTTCTTCAGCCTGACCATACGGATGACCCGCACGGTCTCCTCCAGAGGTAGAGCACCCCTGACAGATCCGACCGAGAACAGGAGCAGCTGGGCCATGGTCACCACGCAATGATCCAGCATTGGCACTGATGGATGAAAAGAATGATGGATTGTTGCCATTGCGGGGATGGGTGGAAAAGGAGGTTAGTAGAGCGGTTGTATCCGTGAGAGTGCTCCGGGAACGGTCTTTGAGAAGGAGGAGACCGCTCCCACGGCAGGCTGCAGGTTGAAGGTAATCTTCTGGTTGACGGTTGCGGAATCAGGCATTCCTATACTCAGGATCCAGATCTCGTTTGGTTCAAGCAGGCTGTTGGGAGTTCCTACTTCATTGATCTTCTGGGAGACGCACCACTGGATATCATTGACTGTTGCTGCATTTGCTGAGAGAATGGTTCCGCAGTCCGATGGAATCATAGTGATACTTGGATTCCTCCCGCCGTTGGTGTCAGAGTAGGAGATGACCATCTGGGTGAGGTCCATCGGCGTCCCCCCGGCCATGAGCATGATGCTTGCGTTGATGTAGGTAAGACGCTCGGGACTTTCTCCCAGTGCAACGCCCATGACATTACCGGCAATCTCCACGCTTGAACTGGCCTGGGCAACACCGGTATGGACCGTGGCCTGGGCGGTCTGCGTTGTATAGAAACCTGCCCCGAGCACCACATAGGAGAAGACAGCCGCGACAACGACAAAAGCAATGAGAACAATCGCGGCCTCAAGGCCGGTAAATGCGGTTTCAACAGACTGCGGCAGTTTCATGAATTCACCTGTGGTTCCGTCGTAATCCGATAGGGGTAATGTGCTCTGTTAACTTTGCTCTGATCCTATATATATGCGCAATCATTTTTACGCCGATGATTTCCGCCCGGAAAAGCTGGTGCACCTGAACGAAAATCGTACGGAAAAATGGACAATTATGAAAAACTGTTTTTGTAAAAGAGATACGTCACTAATATTTTTCTCTCAGGATTTTTTGACGGGAGATCCCGCGCATGCCGGTGCAGAACCGGATACATCTCGCGTATCAGGGAACACTGCCGGGATTTTGGGGTAATCCCTACCCCGTTGTTCAATCGAAATCCCGCGATACGGCTCTGTTTGCAGAATCCCCGGGTTCAGTAATTCACATGTTTCCTTTATCGGGTTCCCGCACTTCAAGGGGGGTGGCATCGTACGGGCAGTATTGTTCATTACCGGAAGTTTCCCAGCCACAGGCGGGACAGCGCCGGATGGATTTTTTCCTGCCAAGGAACGGGAGAAGCGGGATAAAGAGGAAGAGGAAGAACAAAGGAAGTCCCCAGTACCACATCAGGAGCGTGACTGCAAGTGATCCGATAAGGAGAATGAGACTTACCCTCCATGCATTCATGCTCTGCCGTCCTCTCAATTGCCTGGTGCTTTGTCCCTGAGTGCTCTCTCCCGTACCGCGAATGCCGGCAGTGCATCAGCCACCCCCCCCAGTTCGCAGTTCAGGTCCCGTCCCCCAAGTTCCCGGGAAAAGAGCTTTGCCCCGATACCGGCAACAAGAATCTCCTGCGAGTGATAGCTCCTTGCACAAGCCCGGACAGCATCGCAGACAGCCGTCTTCTGCCGCTCATGCGCCTGGCGGGCAATCTGCAGTGCGCCCTCTTCGCCAATCTCGTCAAGGTCTGCGCAGACTACACGTGCCAGTCTCCTGAGCGAGGCGGTCCGGGTTTTCTCCTTATGGTCCGGTGTGTCACAGGTATACTCATCAGGAGTAATATGCCCCAGCACGAGATGGGCATCGGCGCTTGTTGCAAAATACTCTGAACTGATCGGCGTTTGAATCCCATTGAGGTTCACGGATTGCAGGATGGCCGCAATGTTGGTTCGCAGCATTCCGGTATAGAGCAGAAAACCCTTCCGGAGCCGGTTCAGGTCAGTGAGCCCGAGCAGCCCTTCGAAGTCCCCGAGCGGGATGATGTCCGCTGTTGTGCTGCCGATATCCAGAAGAACCGCACCAGGATACCGTTCCCTGAGATAATCAGCCGATGCAAGCCAGTTCGCCGCCGCAAGCTGCGGGACCGGCCCTTCGTGGAATCTTGCATCTGTACCATAGAACCGGGCGTCCGGGAACGCTTTCTGCACTTCTCCGGCAATAAAGGAGATGCCCTGCAGTTTATTCTCAAAGCAGTCCGCAAGCTCCCCGCTCATGACAACAGCCGCACTGGTTTCCCCGTGCTTCACGTAGGGTTTGAGCGTTTCAGCGATCGGCGCTTTTTCCCAGAGCGGACAGTAATGGATGTGGACGCCCGATGCATCCACCACCTTCAGGTTGGCTCCGCCGACATCGATGCCGATCATAGCCGGGTAACCTTCCCGTTGCAATCAAACCTGGCCTGGCCGCTGAAGTGCACTGCATTGGGGCCGTTTCCCTTCGATGCAGACACGAGGACTTCGGCAACTTCCTCTTTCATGCAGGCCGCAATCCCGGCAATGCTCGTTGTGATCCGTGGATTGACATCAACGACCCATACCTTGTCCGCGATAACAACGTCAACGCCGCAGTATCCCTGGCAGCCGAGAACAGTCGCCGCCTTTACCGCGGTGTCAATGATCTCCTTTTCCCGGTCGGGATGGACCGGTGTCTCCCCGCCAAGGTACTGGAATGTGCCATCGGGGCTGACTGTGATCTCCTGACGGTTGACAGCAAGGATTACCGGAGGTTTTCCCGAATAGTATGCGCAGGCATCGCCAATCACCCGGTTGATGACCATGCTGACCGAATAAGTATCCCCCTGGATGAACTCCTGGGAAAACTCCCCGTCTCCCGGAGATCCCGTTGAGAGCCGGACTCCCTGCGAACCGCATCCCTTGATGGGTTTGATCACACGTTTTCCGGAACCTGGAACCGCGGGAACCGGCACACCGTTCTCTGCCAGGATCTTGCCGGAGGATATTTTGTTTGCGCAGAGCGCCACTGCCATGAACCCACACCCGAGGTTATGGGTTGCCTGCTCCAGCAGGAACGTGTATTTCGAGAGCAGGTGATCGGGAGTAATTACAAGGCCCATGTCGCAGGCTGGAGCAAGTCGCGTGATCTCTTCCCCAAAGTCACCCGGGCCGGGAAGGACAACGTCATATCCGCAGTGCTCAAAACTCGACTTCAGTACCGAGAGCATCGCAGCGCCTTCGTGGGCAAGAGCTGGTTCGTGGGCTACTGTATATTCGGCAAGGAGGACCTTCATCCCTCAATTCTTTGCGCTGCAATGAAATTACCCTATCCGATCGGTGAGGTATTTCTGCTTTGCCGGAAACATGAATGAATGCGATGAAACCCTCGATCCTGCTGACCAATGATGACGGCGTGAGCTCCATCGGGCTCTGGGCCGCCTACGAAGCTCTCCGACCCATTGCGGATGTCACCGTGGTGGCACCCGCCACCCAGCAGAGTGCTGTCGGCAGGTCGATCTCGATTTTCGAGCCGCTGCGGGCAACGCAGGTCGTAATCAACGGTGAATCCGCCTGGGCAGTTGCCGGCAAGCCCACGGATGCTGTGATCATCGGCCTGTACTCGCTGAAACTGAATCCGACTCTTATTGTCAGCGGTATCAATATCGGGGAGAACCTCTCGACAGAATCCATCATGACCTCCGGGACGGTTGGTGCTGCGCTCGAGGCATCCAACCAGGGGACCAAGGGAATTGCATTCTCCCTCCAGGTGGAGGACCAGGGAGACAAGTTCGATGACCCCCGTACCCATGGCCAGAGTTTTGCTGAGGCCAAAACGGTTGTGCGCGATGTTGTCTCCCGCGTGCTCGCATCCGGTTTCCCTCCCGGCGCCGATGTCATCAACGTGAATATCCCGTCAAAGGTGTCAGGGGGGTACGAGGTGACGAACCTTGCCGGCAAGCTCTTCCATACCGGTGTTGAAAAGCGTCTCGATCCTCGGGGGAGGCCCTACTTCTGGATCAACGGACCGCTGGTGGAGGATGCCGGGGAGGGGACCGATGTCCATGCGGTCCGAAAGGGGAATGTATCGATAACACCTATCACTCTTGACTGCACGGCCTACGGAACGCAGGACGCGATCCGGAAGATCTTCTCTCCATAATCTCCGTTTTTTTGGGCCTGCATGCCGCAGAATCACCAGTTTTAATTATTTACGCACCGATACGTATCACTGACATGGACGAAAAAGCGCGTGCTCTCACGGCGGCAAAGTCCGCTGCAGGGTTCCAGGCAGCGGATATGGTGGAAGACGGTATGGTCATCGGTCTCGGGACCGGATCTACCGTGTATTACATGATCGAGCGGCTCTCTGCGCGTGTCCGCGAGGGCCTGCACGTGACCGGTATCCCGACATCGTTCCAGACAGCCATGAGGGCGCGTGAATATGGCATCCCCCTCACAACGCTTGACGACCACCCGGTCATCGATCTGGCCATTGATGGTGCAGACGAGGTTGACCCGCACCTCAACCTCATCAAGGGCCGGGGTGCTGCCATGACGCGGGAGAAATGTGTTGCCGCAGCCGCATTCCAGTTCATCGTTGTCGTGGATGAGGCAAAGGTCGTTTCCCGCTTCAGTGCCCCGGTCCCCGTGGAAGTCCTCCCGTTTGCGGTCAGCCCGGCCATGGCCCAGCTCCGCGGGCTCGGGTGCCGGCCGGTGATCCGCGAGGGTGTGAAAAAAGACGGCCCGGTCATCACGGACAACGGAAACTTTGTCGTTGACTGTACGTTCCCGTCTATAACTGATCCAGCAGGGCTCGAAAAGGCGATGGCAGAGATCCCCGGCGTAGTCGAAAGCGGGCTCTTCTGCGGTTACGCAAACAAGACCACCGTGATCGTGGGAAAGGAAAAAGGGATTAAAAAGATAACTTCAGCGGATATAGTGCCGTAACTTCTGGACAAGTGCCAGCTGGTTGTTGGCTTCCTTCTTCTTCTCTTTCTCGATGCTGTCCATGATCTCCTGAATGGGCTTTGACAGCTCGTAAATCTTTACCGGGCGGCCCTTGCTCTCGGCCTTGCTCTCGCGGCTGGTGATCCAGTCCTGCTCCATGAGGTAGCGCATCGCAATGCTGACCTCGGGCTGCCGGAGATCGGTCCCGCGCTCGATGGCCCGGGAGGTTGCCTCGGGAGTGTTGGCAAGGAATACAAGGACCTTGGCAACATTCCGTTTTGTTCCAATCTCGATGAGGAGATTTGCAAACTCCTCCTCCTTCTCGGTAAAGTACATAACATTCTCAGTTCTCATGCATCACATCCATCAGAATTTGATCCTGTACTGAATAATTATCTAAATTAGGATATATAGGCTCTGTTATTGGCAGGCAATCAGTGTGAACTTTTTATATTATGAGAAACCGGCCGTTCAGGTTTTTTGACCGGGCTTATCCCCGATCACAATACACCTGCTGGTATGCAAAAGAACGCAAATCATTGACTTTTCAAAAAAGGTAACAGGATTACAGGAGCCCGAGGCTTCGCAGGTCCGAGAGGATCTTGACAACCGCCTTCTTGGCATCTTCCGGTTCCTTACCCCCGGTGATAATAAGCTTGCCGGACCCGAAGAGGAGGACGACGACTTTCGGATTGTCGAGACGGTACACGAGCCCGGGGAACTGTTCGGGTTCGTACTCGATCCGGTCGAGGTTGAATCCTACCGCGATCTTGTTGAGGTTGATGGCCGTGGCAAGGTCGGCCGATGTGACAATATTCTGGATCTTGTAGTCCAGTTTCTTGGGGATATCGATATCGAGTTTGCGCAGGAGGTTCCCGAGAATATTGAGCCCTTTGCTCAGGCTGTCGATGCTCTTTGCTCCGGTGAGCACAACCTTGCCGGACCCGAAGACCAGTGCGGCAATCTTCGGGTCCTGCATCCGGAGAACTACGCCCGGGAACCGCTTCTTGTTGTATTCGGCATCCTTGATTTTGGAAGCAAGAGCGGGGAGATCGAGATAGTCGGTCACCTTTGCTGAGGCAACGATGTTCTCGATCTTGAGGGAGTCTTCTGGCCTGACCTTCATATTTATAAATGCCACAAAACAGTATTTAAAAAATTGGGTTCATTTCCCACCAATTATTCATCCAGCGTTGATACGTCGCCAGGATCCATGCCCATCTCTTTTGCCTTGAGGACGCGCCGCATGATTTTGCCGCTCCGTGTCTTGGGAAGCGAGGTGACGAAATCGATCTCGGATGGCATGGCAATGGGACCAAGCGTGATCCGGACATGGTACAGGAGTTCGTTCTTCAGCCGGTCGCTTGCCGTATGACCCTGGCGGAGGATGACAAACGCCTTGATGACATTGCCCTTGACCGGGTCCGGCTTACCGATAACCGCGGATTCGGCAACGGCCTGGTGGGAGACCAGCGCGCTCTCGACTTCGGCGGTACCGATGTTATGGCCGGCAACAACGATAAGGTCGTCAGACCTCCCGAGCACCATGATATACCCGTCCTTGTTCTTCACGGCAAGGTCGCCAACCGCGTAGTATCCGGGGATCGTGTGCCAGTACTTGAGATACCGCTCCTCATCATTGTACACCGATCGCATCATCGAGGGCCACGGCTCTTTGACCGCGAGGAAGCCGCCGGTACCCGGGGGAACCGGCTTTCCATCCTTATCCACGACATCTGCCACAACACCGGGAATCGGCTTGCCGGCAAACCCGGGCATCATCGGCTCGCCCACCGTTGTCGTGACCATGTGCATGCCGGTCTCGGTCTGCCACCAGGTGTCGATGAGGGGGCACTTACCCTTGCCGACAACCCGGTAGAACCACTCGAATGCCTCAGGATTGAGCGGCTCGCCAACTGAAGCAAGGATGCGGAGGGAGCTAAGGTTGGACTTGTCCGGCCATTCCTCGCCCAGTTTCATGAACATCCGGATTGCCGTCGGAGCTGTGTAGAAGATCGTGACGCCGAACTCCTCGATCATGCGCCAGTACACGCCGGGATCCGGGAAGTCCGGGGTGCTCTCGGTGACAACCAGGGTTGCCCCGAGCGAGAGCGGGCCGTAGACAACATAGGAATGCCCGGTGATCCAGCCCGGATCGGCTGTACACCAGTACACGTCATTGTCCTTGATGTCGAGGACATTCTTGCTGGTATAATGGGCGCCCACCATGTACCCCCCGCAGGTGTGGACGATCCCTTTTGGCGCCCCGGTGGATCCGCTGGTGTACAGGATGAAGAGCGGGTCTTCTGCGTCCATGATCTCGGGCTCGCACTCCGGGCGGACATCCTTGATCATGTCGTAGAAATCGAGTTCCATCTCACGGTGGATCTCAACGGGCTGCTGGAGCTCGCGGCGGAGGACCACGACATACTCAACCGTGGGGGCATTGATGATCGCTTCTTCAATGATGTGCTTTAAGGGGATGGTCTTGCCCCGGCGGAAGGTTGAGTCCGCGGTGATGACGACCTTTGCCCCGCAGCCGGTGATCCGGCTGTTGAGTGCGGCTGCCCCGAAACCACCAAAGACTACACTGTGGACTGCACCGATGCGTGCGCAGGCAAGCATCGAGATGATCTGCTCCGGTACCATGGGCATGTAAATGCAGACGCGGTCGCCTTTCTTCACGCCGAGTCTCTTTAAGCCGTTTGCGACCTTCAGCACCTCGCGGAAGAGCTGGCGGTAGGTATAGATCCGCTCGGTATCGTCTTCGCCCCGCCAGATGAGCGCCACCTTGTTCTTGCGGGAGCTCATGACGTGGCGGTCAAGGCAGTTGTAGGTGATATTGGTCTTCCCTCCGACAAACCAGCGGGCGAAGGGGTAGTTCCATTCCTTCACTTTCTTATAGGGCGTGAACCAGTGGAGTTCCTTTGCGGCCTTGTCCCAGAATGCGTCAGGGTCCTTCGTGAACTCATTGTACGCGTTTGTGTAGTCACCTATCCAGCTGTTCTGCTTGCAGGAGTGATCGGGCGTGTACGTCTTCTCGCTCAGTATGACATCGAATTGTTCTGCCATGAAAAACCCCGATTTTACACTATTAATAATGAGTGATACAAAATAAAGGCTGTCGTTTTCGTTTAGGGAAAAAAAGCCCGGTTTGCCGTTTAATGCTTATTATAAACTCCATTTCTATTTAATGCGGCGCTTCTCCAATATTTTCTGAATCCGGGTTCAATTCATCGTTTTTCCGGAACATTTTTGCGCGCGGCATATCTCCCGCTGCCAACCGCGGCATATCCGGGCCTGTTTCTCCCGTAGTTTCCCATACCTTTAAAACAGGCCTGTTCCGATTTTTATCCGTTACTGTGAACGACGGTACTGCAATGGGCACCGATTCAGGGATCCTCCTCATTCACCCGCCCGGGCAGGCGGTTCCGGTTATCGTAGAACCATCAGAGTGGAAAAGTTTGTGGTGATGTTTATGGAAAGGACCATGTTATCGGAATCCGAGGGTTATGATCTTCTCAAGGGATACGGAGTACCGGTACCCCAGTACCGGATTGTGATGACCCCCCACGATGCCGCGGACGCTGCCGAGACCATCGGCTTCCCGGTCGTGATGAAGATCATCTCCCCGCAGATCGTCCACAAGAGCGACGCGGGCGGTGTTGTCGTTGGTGTCGGCAGCCGCGAGGCTGCTGTTGCAGCGTTCGAGAAGATTATTGCCGGTGCGAAAAAGTACAACAACGATGCCGAGATCAAGGGTGTCATCGTTGAGCAGCAGGCCGAACCCGGCCTTGAACTCATCATTGGCGGTAAGACTGATCCGGCCTTTGGCAAGGTCCTCACGTTTGGTATGGGCGGCACGCTCGTCGAGCTGATGAAGGACATCACGCTCCGCATCCTCCCGCTCGATGAAGAGACCGTCCGCCAGATGGTAAAGGAGATCAACGGTTACCCCCTCATCACAGGCTACCGGGGCATGAAGCCCCGGGACGAGGAAGCGCTCGTCTCCACCCTGATGTCGGTCAACCGTTTCTTCCTCGAAAGCGAGAATGTTGTCGAGTTCGACATCAACCCGCTCCGGCTCTACGAGCAGGGCGCGCTCGCGGTCGATGCCCGTGTCATCGTCACCGATACCCCCGCGCGGGAAGAAGCCCGTCCCGAGCGGCCTCCGGTGCCCATGGAGTACTTCAATCCCCGTTCCATTGCTGTTGTCGGCGCATCACAGGATACGTCCAAGATGGGGTATGCGGTCATGCACAACCTCCTCCACTTCCCCGGCCAGCTTTACCCGGTGAACAACAAGCGCTCCGAGATCCAGGGGCTCAAGGCCTACCCGAACATCACCGCCATTCCCGCGCCGGTTGACCTTGCGGTCATCACGGTGCCGGCAATCCACGTGCCCCGTGTCATCGAAGAGTGCGGGGCCAAGGGCGTCCCGATGGCAGTCATCATCACCGCCGGGTTCAAGGAGATGGGCGAGCACGGCAAGGCGCTTGAGGACCGGATCGTCTCCATTGCCCGGAACCACGGCACCCGTCTCATCGGCCCGAACTGCCTGGGCATGATCATCCCGCCGCGGGGCATCGACACTACCTATGTCCACGAGTCCCCCCGGCCCGGCAATATCGCGTTCATCTCCCAGAGCGGTGCCATCATCAACACAGTCGTTGACTGGAGCCTTGCAAAGAACATCGGCTTCTCTGCAGTCATCAGCGTCGGCAACCAGGCCGATCTGGACTTCCTCGATTACATCCGGTTTGTCGGCAAGGACGAGAAGACCCGGGCCATCATCCTTTACATCGAACAGATCACGGATGGCAAGGCCTTCATGGAAGTTGCTGCAGAAGTCTCGAAGTGCAAACCCATCATCGCCATCAAGTCCGGTTCGTCCAGCCGGGGACAGGCAGCAGCATCGTCGCACACCGGCTCCCTCTCTGGTTCGTACGATGTCTACATGGAAGCCTTCCGGAAGTCCGGCATCATCGCTGTCCACACCCTTACCGGCGCGTTCCTCGCCGCCCAGATGCTTGCCCACCGCAAGCGCTATCCCAAGGGCAAGCGTGCCGTCGTCATCACAAATGCCGGTGGTTTTGCTGTCCTGTCATCGGATTACGCGGAGCGCTACGGCGTCGAGATGGTTGATCTCCCGCAGGAAGTCATTGACGAGATGGACGAGTTCCTGCCCGAGTTCTGGAACAAGGGCAACCCGATCGATCTCCTGGGCGATGCAAACGAGAAACGCTTTGAGAAGACGTTTTCGGTGCTTGCAAAGCATGCTGACCTCTGGGACATCGCGTTCATTGTCGGCTTCCCGAACCTTGTCCTGAACTCAGAGCAGATGGCCCGCCAGATCCTCAAGTTCTCAGGAGCGACCGAGAACCGGCTCGTAGCAACGCTCCTGGGCGGGGCGTCTATGGACGTTGGCCGCGAGATGTTAAAGGAGCACGATATTCCCAGTTTCGAGGAACTGGACTACACGTACCGTGTCATGGGACGCGTGCTCTGGCAGAAGTTCCGCGTCAAGGCGCCGGGACTGTTGTAACAACACTTTTTTAGGTTCTTTACTCGTCTCATTTATGAAGAGGTTTGACACCCATACATGAGTGGGGGCACAGGAGATGCCTCCGCATTATTGGTACAGGAAAAATTGCGGCAGATTCGAACAGGTAATTGATGCCGCCGCGGGGCGACCTTCGGGGCGGCGGCCGTTCATCGCAAAATGGGGTATGGGGGCATCAGCCCCCATCATTACGATTGAGAATTTTCAAATGTTAAACAATAAAAATTTTGAAAAAATCCTGATGTGAACTTTCGCAAAAAATGTTTTCTCACCACCGGAACTTCCTTCGCCTTTTTTCTTTCTCCTCAAACGAAACGATGAAGTAACTGTGGATCTTCCCTTCGTCATCCAGCAGGATCTCCAGGTAGAGTTCCATCATCTGGTGCTCGAACGCAACCGCGATCTGGTCGGCCCCAAGTTCGACAAACCCGAGTGCGTGCAGTTCCTTCTCGATTTTGCTCACCGGGTATCTTCGGTTGGTGGAGATGAGCCGTTCTACGTGCCGCTTCATCCGCAACTGCCAGCCTGCATTGACCATGTCAGTGTGCCTCGATCCGGTTATGGATGCTGGTTCCTGATTAAGATATGGAAAATGGCAGGGCTGAAAAAAGAAAGGGATTAGTGTTTTACTTCTTTGCGTATTTCTTCCCGGCCGAGAATGCCTTCTCGATCTGGGGCCCGACCCCGAAGTACAGGGACTGGGCATAGACGATCGGGTCGATTTTTGTCAGGTCCGGTTTTCCGTCCGTGACGCAGGACTTGTTTGCGTGGATCTCTACAATCTCACCGATATACAGCAGGTGGCTTCCGCAGTCAACGGATTTGAACAGTTTACACTCGATGTTGACCGGGCATTCCTCTGCCATCGGGGCGGTCCGTGTCTTCCCGTAGAACGATGTGTAGACCTTTGACTTATCCTCTTTTTCCCCGGAGGTGATCCCGCAGTAATCGGCGGCGACAACATCCTTTGCCGCGGGTACGTTCAGCGAGAATGTCTTGTTCTCCTCGATTCCTTTTGCCGTGTGCCGGACATGGTTGATCGCAACACAGACCATGGGCGGCGCCATGCAGGCGACGGTTGCCCATGCAGCGGTCATGTAGTTGGGTTTCCCGGTGACATTAGCACCCACGAGCAGGGTGGGCATGACACTCATGTACGGCATCGGGCCGAGCGTGACTTTCTCCATGATTTTCCCGCATGTGGTTGGCAGGGCGGGGGAATAAGCATATCCCTTCTTCAGGATCCACGTCGGATGCTGGAAAAAATGTAAAGTATCTTCTCCAAAAAGGAATCTGTTTTATACTGATCGACATAACCCTGATGCAGGCCCCTGTCGGTACAGGGACACAAGGAAATGCGCGGAGTGATGATCAGAACGCTGGCAGGACCCGCCGTGCGGATCCGGTCCGGCTTCCGGATCATTGCAGAAACCATTTTACGGAATGAATAAAAACATCATGATACGGGACTCTGCGGGGTGTATTTTAGTGCACTCTGGCAAAAACTGTAGAGGACAATGGGCAGGAACTGCCCGGGATGCACATAGCCCTGCTCCCGTTCATGTGGCACAAACGGGCCAGGAAGAACGGCCCGAAAAACCAGACAAACGTGATACCATGAATGCAGAGATTGTCCAGTTGACAAATGAAGCAAAGGCTCATGCCGCTACGCTGGATGCGATCAGGAACGAGATGAAGACCGTCATTGTCGGGCAGAACGCGGTCATCGACCGGCTGCTGATGGCAGTCTGCGCTGATGGTCATGTCCTTCTGGAAGGAGTGCCGGGCATAGCCAAGACCCTGACCATCCGCACCCTCTCGCAATGCGTTGACTGCAGCTTTACACGGCTCCAGTTCACCCCCGACCTCCTCCCCGCCGACATCATGGGGACGAAGATCTATAACCAGAAGGACGGGAGTTTCTCGACGGTAAAAGGTCCCGTCTTCTCCCACTTCATCCTGGCCGACGAGATCAACCGTGCGCCTCCCAAGGTCCAATCGGCGCTGCTCGAGGCTATGCAGGAGAAGCAGGTCACCATCCAGGGTGACACGCATGTGCTTGCCCGCCCCTTCTTTGTGCTCGCCACCCAGAACCCGATCGAGTCCGAGGGTACCTATCCCCTTCCCGAGGCGCAGGTCGACCGGTTCATGTTCAAGGTCTTAATGACCTACCCGGAGATGAGCGACGAGGTGACGATCCTTGACCGGTTCACTGAAGGGATCACCCTTGACCCGAAGAAAGTGATATCATCAGAGGAGATCCTGAAGATCCAGGCGTTTACCCGGAAGGTATACGCTGATGCCGCCATCAAGCGGTACGTCAGCGCGATCGTTGACGCGACCCGGAAACCCGCGGATTACCATCTTGACGAAGCACGCTACATCGCGCTCGGCGCGTCCCCGCGGGCATCGATCTTCCTGATTCTGGGCGGCAAGGCCCATGCCCTGCTCGCGGGTCGGGGGTATGTCATCCCCGAGGACATCAAGGCCGTTGCCCACGACGTGCTCCGGCACCGGATCATCCTCAACTACGAAGGCGAGGCCGACGGGATCACCACCGATGCGATCATCGACCGCATCCTTTCCGTGGTGAAGGTCCCATGACTGCAACCGTCATTTTGGTAACCGCCGCCAGTACGCCACGTCCACAAACCCATGTCCTTTCTGGAGGGGATGGCGCATGGAAGACCGCAGCGAACTGATCCGCCAGATCCGGAAGATCGAGCTCTCGACCGGCATTCTTGTCGAAGGTCTCCAGTCCGGGCTCCACCATTCGGTCTTCCGCGGGCAGGGGATCGAGTTTGCCGAGATCCGGGAGTATGTGCCCGGCGACGACATCCGCGCGATCGACTGGAAGGTGACCGCCCGCTACAACCACCCGTTCGTTAAGGAATTCACCGAGGAACGCGACCAGACCTTCTACTTCATGGCCGACATCTCCGGCTCGGGGTCGTTCGGCTCGGAGACAACCAAGCAGAAGAAGATCCTCGAACTCGTGGCAAGCCTCGGGTTTGCTGCGCTCAAAAACAATGACCGGGTCGGCCTCCTGCTCTTCTCGGATCGGGTGGAGAAGTTCATCCCGGCCCACCGGGGTAAGAAACACCTTGTCGGGATCCTCAACACGATGATCGACTACAAGCCGGTCTCGGACCGGACCGACCTCGGGGTCGCCGCCCGTTTCCTCGCAAAGGTGCTCTCCCGGAGGAGTTCGGTCATCATCCTCTCGGACTTCATCTCGCCAGACTTTATGCGGCCCCTCCGGATCCTGCGCCAGCGCCACGAAGTGATCGCGCTCCGGGTCCGAGACGAACGCGAGCGCGAGCTGCCGGACGTGGGGCTCATCGAGCTCGAGGACCCCGAGTCCGGCGAGCAGGTGCTCGTCGATACCTCTGACGAGGAGTTCCGGGAGCGGTACCGTGACCTGGTTAACGAAGCCGAGACCGCCCTGCACCACGACCTGGCGCGGCACCGCATCCACGATCTTGCAATCTCGACAGATGAGCCGTATGAAATCCCGCTGAAACGGTTCTTCTCCGGTATAGCGGGAAGGAGGGAGCATTATGCCGGGATTTTATGATCCAGCCTGGCTGCTGGGCCTCTTTGCGATCCCGGTCCTTGCCGCCGTGTATTTCTGGATCATGCGGCATAAGAAGACCGAGGCGATCCGGTTTTCCCGGCTCGCGTTCGTGAAATCGGCGCTTGGCGATGCGAAGAAGTCACGGAGGACACACATCCTCTTTATCATCGCGCTTGCAGCAATAGCCCTGCTCGTCATCGGCCTTGCCGACCCGCACATCCCGCTCGAGCAGACCAAGGAAGGGGTGAACGTAGTCCTTGCCATCGATGACTCCGGCAGCATGCAGGCAACGGATTACCAGCCGACCCGCATCGATGCGGCAAAAAGCGCAGCCGACACGCTCCTCAAGAGTCTCGACTCCAAGGACTATGCTGGCGTTGTCCTATTCGAGTCCGGGGCATCCACCGTTGCCTACCTGAGCCCGGACAAGGATCGGGTGCGTGACAAACTCTCCTCGGTCTCCGCAAAGTCCGGCCAGACCGCAATCGGTGACGGCCTTGCGCTCGCGATCGACATGGCCAAGTCCATCCCCAACCGGAAGAGCGTTGTGATCCTCCTCTCGGACGGTGTCAACAATGCCGGTGTCATCTCTCCCGATGAGGCCGTGACATTCGCAAAATCGGCCGGCATCCAGGTATATACGGTTGGCATGGGATCGTCGGAGCCCGTGGTACTCGGCTACGACTGGTTCGGCAACCCGCAGTATGCCCAGCTGGACGAGGCAACACTCCAGTCCATTGCCTCACAGACCGGCGGGAAGTATTTCAAGTCCGTTGACGGCCAGACCTTAAAGGAGATCTACGGCAGCTTAAACCAGCAAATCACCCGCGAAAAAGAGGAGACGAGCATCAAGAATGTCTTCATCTTCGGGGCCCTGATCCTTCTCATACTCGAACTCTGGTTGCGCTACGGAAGGGGGCGGATCATCCAATGAAGTATCCCGTCCTCATTCTCCTGCTCGCGGTTGCAGCGGCCCTCGTCCTCCCGGCCGCAGCCGCGGAGATCACCTTCTCCGCGGACAGCAGTGAGTACTACTTTCCGCTCGGCGCAACGGCTACCGTCCCCGTCACCGTAACGAGCACCTTCGATCATGACATCGAAGGGACCATCCAGTTCACGACAACCGAGCAGCTCCAGAACAGCGGCACCGTGATGTATAGCACCAAGAACCGCGTGTATTCCGACACGGTCTCGCCGGGGACAACGCAGATCGGGCTCGACGCGGGCACGTCAACAGTCGAGAAGAGCCTGAAGGTGCAGATCGTGTACGATTACACGGATACCGCGCCGATCCAGGTGACGATGCCGGAGATTGTCATCCATTTCGTGTCGCAGGTCCCGCAGCAGAGCGGCCAGCAGAACCCGGTCACCAGCACGAGCGGCTCGGGCACCGGCAATGTTCCTTCAGGAAGCTCGGTCCAGATCGTCCAGCAGTCGGTCTCTGTCCAGCAACAGGCCGGCCGCGATGGCACGGTCCAGCAGGCAGAGAACACGAAAGCCCTGAAAGAACAGCTCCAGCGGGAAGCGCAGAAGGCAGAGCAGGACAAGTCCTTGTTTGAGGAAGCCCTGGGCCGCGACCCCCTGCTTGCGTCGGTCAATGAGACTCTTGCAGCTGACGGCTTCACCCGACAGTCCCTCTCATCGAATCCCACCTCCGGAAATTCCGGCTCGTTCACCATGGAATACCGTAATGCAGCCGGTGAGAGCGTTGCGATCGGCGGCTCGATGGAGAACGGTGCAGTCCCGTCTGTAAAGGAACAGTCGAAAGCCCCGGTCAACGTGACGGCCCCGCTTGCGTCGAATGTAACGTACCAGGCCATGGTGCAGCAGCTCCAGGACAAGGGCTACCAGCGGAACAGTACGGCCCTCGAACTCTCGACATCCGGTGCAATGATTAACCTCACGTTCCAGGACCCGCAAGGAAAGCAGGCGTTCATCAACGCCACGACCAGCAACGGGAACGTGACGCAGCTCAGCCTTGAGAAAGAGAAGGAAGCCCCGTTCGACTACCTGCCAATCCTTGCCGGCATCGTGATCGGCGTAGTCGCCCTTGTTGCAGCAGGGGTCCTGTACCGGAAACTCCGCAACCGCCCGTTGCCCGCTCGGCCTCCTGCGGCCAGCGGCGACCTGTATGAGGAACCGTTCGACCACAGGAAGGCCGCACGCGAGCTCCTGGCACAGGCTGAATCGGCCTATCGTAAGGGCCATTCTGCCGATGCCTGCGGTCTTGCCGGGCAGGCGCTCCGCCTCTGCCTCTCGTGCGAAAACGGCGTGAGGCGCGAGCTCACGAACGCCGAACTCCTCGCGCTGCTGCAGTCAAAGGGCCGGGACACCCGGAACATTGAGGACGTGCTTTCGCAGTGTGCGGACGTGGAGTTTGCCCGGGGCCTGGCAGATGAACAGGAGTTCTCCCGGATCGTTGCGTATGTCCGCGATGTCATCGATCGCTCGCAGGCACATTAGGCAACAAAAGTACTGGGACGAAAGGCCGCTCTCCTTTTTTTGATTCTCCCGTTACGTGTCCCGGATTTCCTTCCAGAGGTCCAGTTCGAGACAGCTGTCTTTTACGTTCTTTTCCATCTCGCGGTACAGCGCAAACGGCACCGAGAACGTGAGTACATCCTTGCCGAGCGTGGGACGGACTGCTTTCCGCGCCGAGAGATCGGTAAGACCGACGACTGCCCGCGGGGAGTCCGAATCGCCTTCGGCATACGTGCAGACGCCCATGGCCTGGCAGCCCGCAGCGCTTGCGGCAACAAAGATCCCGTTCATAACATTCCCGGTCGCAAAGTTCGCGAGCGTCGAGAGTGCTGCCAGCTGGTCAGCGTTTACGACAAAGACGATGCTTTTGATCTCTTCAGTCTCGTCCGCCTGCGTGACCGGCTTCATGACGATAAACCGGTCCTTTGCATCGTACACCGGCAGGTTCTTCAGCCACTTCTTTACAACAGAAGGATTTTTCAAAAACCGCTCGCCTTCCGTGAGCATCTTTTTGTGGTGGTCATCGAAGCTCTGGTCGATGATCTCCTGGTAAGCTTTCTTATCGACAGCACCGTCAATACCGTTCGAGAGGAACGAGCAGAACCCGTCCTCGTTCCGGGCAGCGTGCTTCTCCAGCGGCCGCCCGAACCCAAGGCCCATACAGCCGCCGGCGCAGGTCGTCGTATCGCGGGAGAAGACCGCGGTCTTCCCCTCCTTTGCAACCTTGGCAAAGAACCACATCACGCAGCCCCAGGTGCCGGGCCTGAATTCGAGAGCTTTCTCCGGTTTCTTATCGGCCCATACAATGGCGACCGGGTGTGTATTTATCCCGGCAGCACGGGCAATCTGGCTTGGGGGCAACATAGTAGGGTCTCACTCTCTTCAGGTATCCGTCAGGATGTCCGAAATGTTTGTCTGATCGGCTGATCTGTCCGGTATTCAGATATATGTGACGAATGGTTCCTGTTCCTGCCTGTATTCCTGATCTGATAAAAAACAGGAAAGTCTCCCATGTCTTCCCCTGTGTGGAGTTTGACGTTATAAAAAATCCTGGCTACTTCACCAGCGCCCGGCCCAGATCCTTTGCTTTCTGCAACGTCTCCGGGAACTGTGCAATATCTTCCGGCAGCAGGCAGTGGTTCTGGCAGATGAATCCCCCATCCGTGAACCCAAGGAAGCCGAAGACGAACTTGACGTAATCGTTGACCGGCTTCATGGCCTCGGGCTCCATGCCGCCGCACGTGAGGGCAACCGCGAGCTTCTTTCCCTTCGGGAAATCCGTGGTGAAGTCCGACTTGATCAGGGCATAGAGCCGGTCGATAAACGGGTAGGCCTGGGCGTTCAGCCGGCCCCAGTAGATCGGGGAGCCCAGTACAACGGCATCTGCGCCCTCCAGTTTTTCGATAAGTGTCGTCATTTCGTCTTCGATAACGCAACCGTCCTCGGTCTTGCACTTGTTGCAGCCGAGGCATGGCTGGATGTTCATCATGCAGAGCCGCACGATCTCGGTCTTTGCCCCGGCTTCCTTTGCGCCGGCAAGGATATTCTCGACAAGCGTCTGGCTGTTTGCGCCCCTCCGTGGGCTTGTTACAATTCCGAGGACTTTCATGATCAATCAGTTTTTGTTTTTACGCGGGCGGTAATAAAGGGGAGCCTCGGGGATCAGGAAGATCCCGTTGTCGTCGCCCCCTCTGTCCATACCCGGGACCGCAGGAGCACGGCTGCAAGAATGCCGAGGAGAAGGAAACCGGGGAGGAATGCAACAAGAACCTGCCCGTTTGCGATGTACGGATAGCCGGTTACGACCAGCGAGTCGGTGATGGCGTGGAGCAGGACGGCAATCCAGATGCTGCCGGTCTTCAGGACTGCATAGCTGTAGATGATACCGACCGCGATCGTATACACGAGATACGTGATGTTGCCAAAAAAGGGATCTTTGGCAAAATTCAGGCCCATCAGGTTCAGCGGGAGGTGCCAGAGTCCCCATATGAGCCCGAGCAGGACAACACCCTTGTATTCCCCGAAGAGGGTAAACAGCCGGTCCTGGAGATAGAACCGCCAGCCATACTCCTCGCCGAAATATTTCGGCCATGCCACAACAAACGTTGCCAGGTAGATTCCCATGAACGTGAGGAAGAGGGCCGGGTTGTATTCCTGTGCCGGCAGGGCCAGGCCGGCATAATGGCTGATGAACAGGCCGGCGATGAACAATGCGAAGAAGACCACCGGAAGGATCAGGTAATACCGGTAATTCTTCCCAACAGACAGCCGGGCCTGGACGAGCGTCTCGCGCCAGGGCTTTTTGCAATTCTGGATCACGGCGACAAGGAATGCGGCAACGGAGACTACTACGGTGAGGAGCGGCAGCGGCCCCATCGTCCCGAGCAGGGGCTGGTACAATCCCTCGGTGAGGGATACCGCTGATGCGGCCAGGAACATGGCAAGGAAGATCTTTGCCTGCGGCGTCAGGGCAGCAGACCGGTAATACACCATGCACGCGATCGCACAGACGGCGGGGATGTACATCGGGATGAGCATCAGCCGGTCTGCAAGGATGGCCGGGCCATGGAGTGCGATGCCGGCGAGTTCGAGAAGATAGGTTGCGACAAAGGTGATAACGAGGAAGACGATGAGTTCCTTCTTTGCCTGCGCACGTTCCGGAAGGGACAGGGTCATGACAGGGCTCCCCCTGTGAACGGGAGGAGCCGGATACGAAGAGGACAAACAGCGGGCATAATTGCCTGTGCGGCGGTTTTTGTCTTTAACTTTGTCAAATCCTTCGGGAGTGTTCCCGGGCTCCGGGCCAGATGGATCCGTCGCATTGTTGTCCTTGTTCTCCCTGCAAAGATTGTGACGACCGGCCGCGAGCGAAAAAAAGTGTGTGAACGGGATGTCCCGTTCAGCATCAGGTTTTTTTCCGGCGTCAGTGCTCCCGCGAGACATCCATGTCAACCGGGATCTGCAGCTCGGTGAGGAGCTCGCTCTCCGCAACAACGTTCGGGTCCGTGAGATAGATTTCCCGGCAGACGCCGTTTCCTACGAAGCACTTCTCCTCCGCGAATGCCTCAATACGGCTCCACGCTGCCTGGAGACCGGAGTACGATCCTTTGTGGATGAGGGAGAGGCATTTTCCGCCCGGCAGGGTCCGGACATCCATCTCCGGATCGGTGAGCACGACCCGCCCGGTGATGGGCGCAGCGCACTCCATCGTCGCATCTTTCTCCCGGTACTCGTTGTCGAGATACAGGGTCATGAACGGGCCGGTTACTTTCAGGCCGGCTCTCTGGTTCTCTTCCGAAAAGATCTGGCCGCAGAGTGCCGGCATGAGCCGCGAGATTGTCTCGGAGTACGGGCCGGTACCTTTCTTTGCAATGATCCGCTGGGGCGGGATTTCCTTGACAAGAGGTTCATTGAGTGACATGTAGATCAACTCCAGCGAGGCGCCTTCGTCTGCGAGGATCGCCTCGATCTGCTGTAACCGGCTGACTTCGGACCGGATCTCCTGCCGTCTCCTTGCAAAGAGCGTACGGATAGTCTCCGTGTCACGCCCCTCTTTTGCCGAAAGAAGATCGCCGATCTCGGCCGGGGAGAACCCGAGCGTGCAGAGCGTCTTGATGGAGACGCCCCGGGCGATCTGGGCGCCCGTGTAATACCGGTAGCCCGTACAGATGTCCTTAACCTGCGGCACGAGCAGGCCCCGCTCATCATAGAAGCGCAGCGCTTTCTGGCTGAGCCGGGTGATGAGCGAGAACCGGCCGATGGGGATCTGGTCACTTGCCATTGTTACACTAACCTGTGCGCTGCAAGGGCAAATAGGATGCCGGAGTCTCCCGCGGGGGAGAGTTCCGGTAAGGCGGGGGGACGTTGTCGGCGGATTCCAACAGTTCTCACCCGATACTTCCGGGGTCACGTGCGCAAACCGGTAACCGGCCCTGCCCCTGAGGGCCACGCTCCCCTTGTTCCCTGGCAGAAGACCCGGGCCGGAATGTGTTTCCCTCTTTTCCCGGTTTCCTATGGTTTATATGCAATCCTCTGCTAACCATGGAACCATTGTAGTGATCAGGCGGGTGTGAAAAATTTTCAAAAACCCTTCGCCGCTTTCCCGGCTTGCAGTGTTTATGATCTGGTTATCGGTTGCCGGAGCGGTTGTTGCCGGTGTGCTTTACTTTATGGCTGACCTGTCGCAAGAGAAAACAGTCACGACACCGTCAGGTGAATACGATCCAGAGGCCATGTACGACTGCCAGACTGCCTGGGCCAGCTGCATGAACAGCTGCGGGCGTGTTGATACTCCCGGGAACGGTGACTGTGAATCGCAATGCAACGATCGTTTGGGAATCTGCGTCAACGGATGAGTTGTCCGGATATCCCTCTTTTATCTAGTGTTCACCATCCCGGCTTTCTCCAGGATTATTTACGATGGATTGGACGGGTGTCCGGGTACAGATGCGACTAAAATTCGCGGTATATGGGGGGAACGCGTCACTCCCCGGACCGGGAATAAAAAGTTATAGTTTCTTCTTGCCGGGCGCGGGAGATCCGGACTGACCAAATCCATACGACGCGAACTCCCGGAGATCGGGAGATTTTCCCAGAGGAGTGAGAGCCGGCAGGATGAACCGGAAGAACCGGGTGCAGTACTCCTCATACCCGAACCCTTCCTCTTCGATTACGAGTTTCCATTTCTCTTCCATGGAGAGGATGCCCATGAAGGAGATCATCAGGTACATGGAGGTGAGGAACGGGTCGAGATCGGCCCGGATCGATCCGTCATCAATGCCCTGCCGGACCGCGTCCCGGAGCACCATGCGGCACGACCCGTACCCTTTCCCGATCTCGGCGGTGCACGGATTTTCTTTCGAGAACCGTTCGGAGCCGTAGAAGTGGATCATCCGGAGATATTCCGGGTGTTCCTCTGAGAACCGGTAATAGGCCTGGCCCATCAGGACGACTTTGACAATACCCGGCGCGTCCTTTGTCATGCACTCCGAGAATTTCTCCTTCAGGAGTGCAATGCCCCGCAGCACGATGGCAGCGTAAAGCGCTTCCTTGTTCTCGAAATAGAGATAGATGGTCGCCTTGTTCAGCTCAACTTCGCGGGCGATCCCGTCCATCGAGACCTCTTCGTAGTTCTTCAAAAAGAAGAGCCGCTCGGCTGCATCAAGGATCTCAGTCCTCCGCTGCTCCTTCTCCCGTTGCCTCCGTTCGGATATCCCCATGGTTTCCTCTACAAGAAATATTCCGGTTCTTTTCGTTCGTGATACAAGGTGTGCAGGCGCAGCTGTGCGTCTTTCAGGAGCCCGGGCTTCATGGTACGGGCCTGCGACGGGCACTGCCGGATGCAGGCACAGCAGGTGATGCACAGCTTGGTATCGATATTCTGTGCATCTGCCGGATCGATCGCCCCGGCCGGGCAGAGTTCCGCACAGGTCCCGCACTGTGTGCATGCATCGCTGACTTCGATGAAGTCCAGGGTCCAGAGCCGTGAATCGCCCCGGTACGGGAACTCGCCCGGGATGTGTGCTTCCGGAATCTGCGTGACCGAAGAAGCGGTCTGCAGTGTTTCCCGGATTTTTTTCCCGAATGCTTCTGCACGCTCGAGATCGTTTTTGTCGGGACGGCCCTGTGCGGTCGGAACTGCTGCGTCCGAGAACGAGTGCTCGCCTATGAAGGCACAGCCCGCGATTGTTTTACACCCGGACTTCGTGACGATGTTCCTGAGTTCAAGCAGGGCGTCCTCGTACGTCCGGTTGCCGTACAGGACAACGCAGACGGCGGGGGTGTTACGGGCCGCGATTGCGTTCAGCCAGTCACGGATTATGACCGGGACCCGGCCCATGTACACCGGGACGCCGATGATGAGCAGGTCGTTCTCTGATGTCTGCAGCGGCTGCACTCTCGCTGCCGGTTTTGTGATGTCGATCTCTTCTGTGGTGCCCGGGTTTATGCCGCGGGCAATGGCCCGGACAACACTCTGGGTTGTGCCGGTGGGGGAGAAGTATACGAGTTTTGCTGAGGTGAGGTTCATGTTCTTTCGTTTCCTGGATGTGCCGGACGGTGCCGGGAATTTTTTTGAATCTGGAAAATTTTTTAAAATTTTTTTTGTTTTTTTGGATTTTTTTTGAAATTATTGGGCGTTCTAATTTTTTTTTAAATTTTTTTCACGCTGCACGTGCCGGGCCGGTTACAGGATCTTTTTCCCGGGCTCGGGGTCCGGCTTGACAAGATACACGCTCGTGATCTTTACGAGCACGGCAGACTTTGGCGTAAACTTCGGATAACTCTCTTTCATCCACGCACAATTCTCGCGGAAGATCTCATCGTTTGTGTGGACCGAGACCGTGCCCTTGATCTGGAACCCGCCTTTTTCAGCCCACCACGAAAGGGCGATCTCCGGGTTCTGTTTCAGGTTTGCGAGCGTCTTGTTGAAGTACTGGTCCGAGATGAGCAGCGTGCCTTCGTCACGGACTTTGAACGCCGCGATCGGGACAACGTTGGGGATGCCGGACTTCGATGCGGTTGCGAGGAACGCGAGTTTCGCGGCCTGCAGGGATTGTTTGATCTCTTCAGTTAGTTGCACCATGGAATTTCCCGGTAGATTGTGTACTTCCGGTTATATTATAACTATTGGTTAGTTAATAACTGTGAGTTAGAATTTGTGGGGTGCGACGACAGTGATTCGCCACTTTTATGCATTTTCTCCGACGGCGGATCCGGAAAAAGGCCATAGACGTGGTCCGGCAGCGTTTGGCCGGCCCAGACCATCTGGAACCCATTGACGGGAAAAATCGGCTGCTGTAACTGTGCCATACCTGCCTGTTTTTCTCCGACGGAAAACTGGGGGAAAAGAGGGTGTTAATGGCTGCTTTTTCACGAAACCTGGTTGCCGGACCGGGTAGTGGGGGGAAACGGAGCCCGCAGAGGGGCCGGATTTGCGCAGGTATCTCTGGGGGGCAGGCCGGAGCAGAGGCCCGGGAATTCTTCGACAGAGGGGGCTGCTGCAATCCTGCACATGTCCTGGCGGGAAACCCAGGTACTGGCGATGTGGGAAAAAAAATCATGGTTTTTTCCAAATATCTATTACGTCACAAACAAATATCGGCTTAATATGCTCAAAAAAATTATTAATAGAATTTTTCCCATAAAAAACTCCTCTGATAAATTTTTAGATCCAAAAAAGAATCCATTATTATCTTTTCAGAATTCTCAACCATTAAAATCAGTGATGAATTTTTCCTTTTCTGATGACGTAATAGAAAAATCTGGTTCCCTCTATATCCAATCAATCCTTAAAACTAATCCCGAATTGGAAGAAATGATAAAAGATTCTATCGAAAAAAAAGAATTCCTATCGACAAATTCAAAATATGATGGATATTTTCAAAATGAAACGCATCCTCACCGAAACGCGATAACGTTGTTGATGATTTATTGTATTTCTAACATTTATTATCGCTCGGACGCAAATCGCACCGCAATAACTCATTTAATTATGAAATTAGAGTTCTTACCCATCCCACTATTAATTCGTTCTACATTGGAGTTATGGGCGGCAATAAGTTTTGTTGAACAAAATATTGAAAAATTCATTACAAGTGAAAAAAATCCATCGGATATTGAAGAGTTTTCCAATTTTTCAAAAATGATGAGTTATGGAATGAAATATTATCCAGAAAAAGATGGAAATGCATACCCTAATCCAATAAAGATAATTAATTGCTTGACATTAATCCAAAAATTAAACAAAAGATATCCTGATATGAATATTCAGGGCAATTATGATTATTTATGTGAATATTGTCATCCTAATGCTGTGATGCCCTTATCAACAACAATGATGGAAATTTCACACTTTATTGATCCTAACAATCAATTAAAAAAAGAATTAAATTCGGAATTTGAGATTTTTTTTAATCTGCAATTAATGATTTTTTTAAATTCATTGAATGGAATTGAACACTCTTTGAGAGCGATTAATAATTTAGTATTTACCGAATTGAATGTTGATTGATGATAACTGTCTCGTATTTACTCATTTTTGTATCATAGGTCATATTTGCAATCTGAAATTCGGTATTAGCGGTTTTGGGAAAAATACTGAATTTTATCCTGGAGAATTGGACTAACTTAAAAGAAAAACACCCCGCCTCTTCCGCATCAAAGCAACAAAAGAAGTGCGCCGACCGGGACTCGAACCCGGGTTTAGGCGTTGGCAACGCCTAGTGATAACCACTACACTATCGGCGCAGTGTGCTCTACAATGTGGGTATTCATCTGATTTAAGTATATCGAACAAAGGGCGGATACAGGACGGACGACGGGCGCCGGTCTCTCTCTTGGCCAAATGAATTCCACAGGATTTTTGAGCATGATCGCTCTATCTTATACCAGATGATTCCTCTCTTCGTTGACTGTTCCGACAAGCTCGTTGTCATCTTCGGAGGGGGTAATGTCGCTGCACGGAAGGCCGCGTACTTCTCGGGGAAGTCGCACCTGACGGTGGTGAGCCGGTCGTTTGTCCCGCAGTTCAACAGCCTGCAGTGCACGCGGGTGGAACTGGATCTCGACTCGATCAGCGACTTAAAACTCCTGGACCTGATCCGGTACGCGTTCCTCGTCATCACTGCGGTCTCGGACCCGGAGATCAACAACCGGATCGGGCGGCTCTGCAAGGCGATGGGGATCCTGTACAACAATGCTGACGGGGAGAGCGGTGATGTTGTGCTGCCGGCAGTTTCGGGCGGCGACCATTACACGATCGCGATCAGCACGGCCGGGGCGAGCCCTGCGATCTCGCGGTTCATCCGCGAGCAGATCGAGGACGAGTTCCCGGCGCTGGACGCGATGATCGCGCTCCAGGAGCGGCTCCGCGGGGTGCTCAAGGAGAACGAGCCGGACCAGGCAAAGCGGAACGCGGTGCTCCGGAACGTGCTCAACGATCACGTGGTCTGGGAGCAGCTCTTCTCCAACCAAGAGGCTGCATGGAAGGACGTGGAGCGGAGGTACCTGCATGGCTGAATGCCAGACCGCCCCGCTTGCGATCGCGGGCGTAAGCCACCACACCGCGAACGTGACCATGATCGAGGCGTTCCGGTTCGCGGACGAGCCCGCGTTCCTTGAAGCGGCTCGCAGCCGGTTCCCCGGCGTGATGCTCCTCCAGACCTGCAACCGTGTCGAGGTCCTGGTTGAAGGCGATGCGGCAGGGCTCCGGGCGTTTCTTGCAGAACAGGGGAGAAAAGACTTCTTCGTGCACGAGGGCCCGGGAGCGCTCCGTCACCTCTTTGCGCTCGCGTCCGGCATCGACTCGATGATCGTGGGCGAGGACCAGATCATCGGCCAGCTCAAAAAATCGCTCTCGGACTCACAGGAGGCCGGCACATCAAGCGAGTTCCTCGAGACCTGCATCAACAAGGCGGTCCACGTGGGCGTGGAAGTCCGGCGCCGGACGCTCATCAACCGGGGCTCGGTTTCGATCGGTTCTGCTGCCGTCACGCTTGCCGAGGCCGAGATCGGGTCCCTTGCGGGAAAGCACATCCTTGTCGTGGGCAGCGGAGAGATGGGGCTCCTCGTCGCCCAGGCGCTTGCAGCAAAGCACCTTACCGCGATGTACGTCGCGAACCGGACGTACAAGCGTGCCGAGATCCTGGCCGGCAAGATCGGCGGCAAGGCCGTGAAGTTCAATGACCTGTACCACTACATCACGCTCTCGGACGTGGTCATCTCCTGCACCTCGGCCCCGCATGCCGTGATAAAGCGGGCCGAGCTCGCGCATGCCATGCGGGACCGGTGCTGGCCGCCCGAAGGCCATCCCCGGCCGCTCATCCTCGTGGACATTGCCCAGCCGCGGGACGTTGAGGAGGGCGCCGGCACGATCGATGGTGTCCGGCTCTTCACCATCGACGACCTGCGGTCGGTGAACGAGCAGACCATGAGCACGAGAAAAGCCGAGGCCGACCGGGCGCACGGCTTTGTCGAGGCCGAGCTCGCCCTCTTCCTCCGGCACTTAAACCGCAGGACCGCCGAGTGCTACCTTGCTTCGCTCCACACCTGGGCCGAAGAGGTCCGGGTCCGGGAACGCGAGCGGGCCCTCACGAGGCTCGGTGCAGCTGACGAGAAGACTGCGGCGATCATTGACGACCTCACCCGCGTCCTGACAAAGAAACTCTTAACGGATGCCACCTACTCGATCCGCACCAGCGCGGAAGAGGGCGACGCAGTATCCGCAGAAGCGCTCGTCAACGCCATCACGAAAGGCGACCGGATCGAGCGGAAGCCGGAGAGCGAGTAACAAATCTTTCTTTTCTAAAAACTGTTATCCCCTGAGCCACGCAATGACCAGCACCGCGTGGACCACAGCAAAAATGAGTGTTGCAGCCGCCATCCGCATATGCCACGCGAACGGGATGTTGTACTTCCCTTTGAGCACAAAATACCCGAGCAGTGCGGTAATAAAAAGACAGAGAATAGTGATTATCCCAAACACAATCGCGAGCGGGAGGCCAAAGACCGTCATGGAAGCGAGAAGCCCAAGCATAATCGCCTCATTATTTTTCACGATAATAACGTTTGCGGATTGATCCCCTTCAAAAGAAAAAGAGACGGGATGGACTTACAGGAGCTTGTTGTACGCTTTCTGTGCGATCGCGATCGCTTCCTTATCGTCAATGACCGGTCCGGTAAACCGGATCACTTCGAGAACATTTCCTTTGGTAAAAATGATCTCAACATAGTTCTGCCCGCAGGTCATCGTGTTCGATCCCTCGTTTGATACCGCGATATCGGCCATACGTCCGGAAGCGGGAGTGGCAGTCGGGATCGCGACCAGCTCTTTACCAGGCATATACCCGACAAACGCCCTGCTGTTCTCACCAAGACCGGTCACGGCAATATCGAAATACTCAAGGTCGCTGCAGGACCGGTCGGCGCGGTTGACGTACTCGATGACATCCGGCATACTGCTCTCCTTGTAACCGGCAAGGGAATGGAGGATGACTGTGCCCGGGGCAGCGGACTTCGTGTACTCTGTAACATACCCGGCCTGCCAGCCAAGCGACTGCGCAAGAGGACTCACGTCCGCGTCAGTCTTCACTTTGCTCATGGTCAGGACATAGCCATCGGGAAGATCGGTCCGGTCGAGAGCAATCGAGGGAAGGGAGATCGCGGTTGCGGTCACGGGAGGAGGATTCGCCGTACTGGATGTACACCCCGCAGCGGCAAGGACTCCACAGAGGAGAAGGAAAAGAACAAGATACTGTAAGCTGCGCATTATCGATCATAAACCCGGGCGAATAAAAAAGGTGTCGCTTGCATGCCTGTCGGAAAACTATTTTTGTTCCTGCTCTTCCTGCGTGCCCCGGATGCAGTAATACGACTTCTTCAGCCCGAGGATCTTTGTGACCGGGCAGGAGGGGCAGATACAACCTTTCTTCTCGAAGACGCAGTCTTTGCTCTTTCCCACAACGCAGAACAAGAGTTCCTCTCCGGCCCGCATGCATTCGTTGTAGCTCGGGCAGGGCCCGCAGATGCATTTCTTCCGGTTCTCATCAATGAATGCCTGGTCTTTTGTTTCCATCTCCTCACCCCGCGATCAACAAGTAGATTATCCCCCGCTCCATGATAATTAAATCATGCCTGCCCCGCTGGTTGGAAGAAAGTTCGGCGTCAACATCATTCCCGTTCCGGACAAGGAGATCTGCAGGAAGATCCGGGTCCTCGGCATCTCGGGATCGAGCCGGCAGCAGCCGGTGATGAGCAAGTCCGAGGCGCTTCTCGACAAGGCCCTTGCCCAGTACAAAGAATTCGGGTGCACGACCGAATTTATCCGGTTAAAGGACCTGAAGATCTATGAGTGCGAAGGGAATTACTCCGAGAACCCCGCGTACTGCACCTACCCCTGCCAGAGCACAATGAAGTACGAGGACGACGAGATGCAGAAGGTGTACGACGCGGTGCTTGCGTGCGACATCCTGATCCTCGCAACGCCCATCCGGTGGAACAACCACTCGGCCCTCATCCAGAAGTTTGTCGAACGCATGAACGCCATCGAGAACCAGTACTCGTGGTTCGGCAACCGGATGATCACAAACAAGGTCGCAGGGCTCATCGTGATCGGCCACGTAGACGGAGTCCAGCACGTGTCCGGCAACCTGATGAACTTCTTCTCCTGGCTCGGGTTCCATATTCCCGAAGTCGCGATCGCCTCGTTGGTTGGCGAAAATGATGAGGATACCACGAAGGACCGTGACCTCATCGACAACAACCGGTACACGCAGGAAGACCTCTCCAACCTTGTACTCTCCGCCCTCCGGCTCGCGTGCGCCTTAAAGCAGCAGTGCGAGAACGAGCAGAAGTGCAATGTCCCGTGACCCGCCCCCGGCCGGCACGGATACTGCAACCATAAATACCATGGACCAAAAAAGTACTCACCAGAAGTAATGCAGGTGGTGGCAGAAACGAGCATCTTTCCCAAACGCCGGATGCGGAGGACACGGTCCCGGAATATCCAGCCGCTCCTGCGCGAGGTCACTCTCTCGAAGAACGACCTGATCGCACCCCTTTTTGTGGACGAGAACATCACGGCGAGCAAGCCCATCGATGCCATGCCCGGGCAGTTCCGGTACCCGGTTGGCGGCATTGCAGCGGAAGCCGAATCGCTCTGGAAGAAAGGGATCCGGGCGATCCTCCTCTTTGGCATCCCGAAGGAGAAGGACGCTGAGGCAAAGTCGGCATACGACCCGCAGGGCGTTGTCCAGCAGGCAGTCCGGCATGTCAAGGAGGCAGTGCCGGGCATGGTCGTCATCACGGACGTCTGCGCCTGCGAGTACACCGATCACGGCCACTGCGGGATCGTGGGCGAGACGAGGGGCGGGATGGACCTCCTGAATGATCCCTCGCTTGTCCTGATGGACCGGATCGCTGTCAGTCACGCGGAAGCCGGCGCGGACATCGTCGCCCCCTCCTGCATGCTGGACGGGATGGTCGGCTCGATCCGTACGGCACTGGACGATGCAGGATTTGACGAGGTCCTGATCATGTCGTACTCTACGAAGTTCGCCTCCGCCCTGTACGGCCCGTTCCGCGAGGCGGCGGACTCCGGCTTCTCCTTTGGCGACCGGTCCACGTACCAGATTCACCCCGCCAACAGCCGCGAGGCGGTCCTCGAATCGCAGATGGACGCTGACGAGGGCGCCGACATCCTGATGGTCAAACCCGCGGGATTCTACCTGGACGTGCTCTCGGAAGTCGCAATGCTCGGCCTCCCGGTTGCAGCCTATCAGGTGAGCGGGGAATATTCCATGATCAAAGCCGCGGCAAAGAACGGCTGGCTCAAAGAGCGGGAGACGATCATCGAGTCGCTCACCTGTATCAAGCGGGCGGGCGCAGACCTCATCATCACCTACTTTGCCGGCGAAGTTGCAGGGTGGCTCCATGAACACTGAGAAGACGATGAAAAGCAGCGAGCTCTTTGAGCTTGCAAAGACCCTGATGCCCGGCGGCGTATCGAGCCCGGTCCGGGCGATCAAGCCCTACCCGTTCTACACGACCGGCGCGAAAGGGGCGCACCTGAAGACTGCTGACGGGGTCGTGTTCATCGACTGCTGTATGGCCTACGGCCCGCTGATCCTCGGTCACGCCCACCCGGAAATCGGCAGCGCCATCGAGGAGCAGCTGGAACGCGGCTGGCTCTACGGGACGCCGTCGCCGTTCGAACCGGAGTTCGCGAAGATGATAACGGGCGACCACCCGGGCATGGACATGGTCCGGTTCGTATCGAGCGGTTCGGAGGCAACCATGGCCGCGATCCGGCTCGCCCGCGGATTCACCGGTAAAAAGGACATCGTGAAGATCGAAGGCGGATTCCATGGGGCGCACGACGCGGTGCTGGTGAAGGCCGGCTCGGGCGCGACAACGATGGGCGTCCCGGACTCGGCAGGAGTCCTTGCGGATCTCGTGGCCCACACCCGGCAGGTGCCGTTCAATGATCCTGAAGCACTCGAAGCGATGCTTGCAAAGAACAGCGATGTCGCAGCCCTCATCATCGAGCCCGTGCAGGGCAATATCGGCCCCATCCTCCCGCAGGACGCGTACCTTAAGGAGGTCCGGGAGATCACGAAGGCACACGATGTCCTCCTCATCTTCGATGAAGTAATCACGGGCTATCGCGTCGGCATCGGTGGGGCACAGGTGAAGTACGGCGTGAAACCCGATCTCACCACGCTCGGCAAGATTATTGGCGGGGGTCTTCCCATCGGGGCATTCGGCGGCCGGCGGGAGATCATGGAGCTCGTTGCACCGCAGGGTCCGGTATACCAGGCAGGGACTTTCTCGGGTAATCCGCTCTCGCTCTCCGCGGGCATCGCCACCCTCCGGTATCTCCACGGGAACGCGTCGCTCTACCAAAACCTCGAAGAGAAATGCCGGGCTCTTGAAGAGGGCATCGGTGACATGAAGGGAGGGTGTTTTGTCCGCCTCGGCTCGATGTTCAAGTACTTCTTCCGGGCATCGCCACCGAAGAACTATCGCGAGGTAAAGGAATGCGACACAGCGGCATTTGGCACGTTCTGGAGGAAGATGCTCGATTCCGGGATCTTCCTTCCTCCCTCGCAGTTCGAGACCAACTTCCTCTCCGAAGCGCACACCGATCACGATCTCGCCACACTGGCACAGGCGTACCGGAAATGCCGATAAGGATAGGGACCCGGGGCAGCAAGCTTGCCCTCGTGCAGACGGAGACGGTCATACAAAAACTCAGCGATCTCGGGATCGAGTCCGAGAAGATCATTATCAACACGCAGGGCGATACAACGACCCATGTCCCGCTCCACGAGATCGGCGGGCAGGGTGTATTTGTCCGGGCACTGGACGACGCGATCCTTGCAGGAACCATCGATTGTGCCGTGCACAGCATGAAGGACATCCCGGCATTCCGCCCGAGCGGCCTGTTTACTGCGGCCATCCTGAAACGCGATTCACCAACGGACTTCCTTGCCCACAAGGGTGAATTTGCCCATGTCCGGGTCATCGGCACATCGAGCACGCGCCGGAAGGCCCAGCTCCTCCGGCACGACCCGGGGATAACAATCAAGGACCTCCGCGGGAACGTGGACACCCGGATCCGGAAGATGGCTGCCGGCGAGTATGACGGCATCATGATCGCCGAGGCAGGCCTCCAGCGACTCGGCATTAAGATAGATGGCAAGCGGCTCCCGCCGGAGAAGTTCGTCCCGTCACCGAACCAGGGAACGGTCGCGGTGGTCAGCAGGGCTGACCCGTCGCTCATGGAGGTGCTCTCGGCCCTCGATCACCCGGAGACCCGTACCGATATCGCCATCGAGCGGGCCGTTATGGAGAAGCTTGGCGGCGGGTGCTTCACCCCCCTTGGGATCTTCTCCCGCGGCGGGCACCTGATTGCTGAAGTCCTCTCGCTGGACGGGACCCGGACCGAACGGATCGAGGTTGATGTCAGGGACATCGGCCAGGCCCGGGAAGAAGGTGTGAAGCTGAAAGCAAAGGCGCAGGGCCTGATAGACGAAGCGTACAAACAACTGGGGATTACACCATGAAAGGAAAAGTATACCTCGTGGGATCGGGACCGGGTGCAGAAGGACTTCTCACGCAGCGGGGCCGCGACGTGATCGACCGCGCTGAGGTCGTTCTTTACGACCAGCTGCCGGGCGAAGAGATCCTCTCGACCCTCCCGGCCAGCGCAGAGAAGATCGACTGCGGCAAATTCGGCGGGAAGCACAACCTCGAGCAGGACGAGATTGAGGCGCTGATGGTGGATCGGGCACAGAAAGGGAAACGCGTTGTCCGGCTCAAGGGCGGCGATCCGTTCCTCTTCGGCCGGGGCGGCGAGGAGCTCGAAACCGTACGTGCCGCCGGGATCGAAGTAGAGATGGTGCCGGGGATTTCAAGTGCTCTCGCGGTCCCCGCGTCGGTCGGGATCCCGCTCACCCACCGGAAGTACGCAAGCCAGGTAACGGTGCTGACCGGTAACGAGGACCCGACCAAGGCGGAACCGGCGCTCGACTGGGAGCTGCTGGCAAAGAGCCGGGGCACGATCGTCATCCTTATGGGTGTGGCGAACCTTGCAAAGATTGCCGATGTACTGGTGAAAAACGGCAAAGCAAAAGAGACAAAGGTCGCCATCATCGAACGCGGCCTGAGAAAAGACCGCCGGATCACGGTCGGCACGCTTGCCACCATCGCTGGCGAGGCAAAGAAGGCCGGCGTCAAACCCCCGGCGGTCATCGTGATCGGCGATGTCGTGAATCTGTACGACCCGGCCGAGCCTGACCTTGTTCCCTGGAGGGACTGACCAATCATGGAACTAATTTCTGGCATAGATAAGATTGAGAAGGGTATCTACGCGGCCCTGATGGTGATGCTGGTCATCGTCCTTATCACTGCCATGATTGACCTTGCCATGCTCCTTTTTGGTGCGCTCCTCACAACCAGTCCCATCCTGATGGAATCATCTGAGATGATCAATGTCCTCGGCGCTTTCCTGCTGGTGTTGATCGGCGTAGAACTCCTTGACACCATCAAGGCATATTTCCGCGAGAACACCATCCATGTCGAGATCGTGATCCTGCTGGCCGTCATTGCCGTGGCGCGTAAGGTCATCCTGATGGATCCCACAAACATGAATGGTTTTGAGTACGGCTTTGAGATGATGAGCATCGGTGTTATCATTGTCGGTCTCACTGCCGGATACTACCTTATCAAGAAAGCCGGAATAACGATCGGGCCGGGCGGCGTGAAGAAGGGCGGGGAGTAATCCTTTTTTCGGAAATTGGGGCATCAACCCCCATCATTTTATTAAAAAAATCAACAGAAAAAAGTGTCAATTCCCGTTTCAGTTTTCACGCTTTCCCGGTCCCGCTCTTCTCCCACGCCGCGTCCTGCTCATCGAAATAGTTCTCCAGCATGACCAGAGACTCAAGGTCCACGTCCGCGTATGCATCAGTCCCGAACTCGAACGGGTTGTCCATGTCGTGGATGAGAAGGAGGAGGCCGATGAGCATGGTGGTAACAATGATAAAGATCATCGTGCTCTCGAAGATATTGTCCATGTGGAGGAAGAAGAGGAGCAGGACAACGCCCCCGGTAGCAATCTCCGCGAGCGCATAGGCTGCGGGGATGAAGTCCGTACGGATGATCACTTCGATGCGGTTGCAGATCTTATCGATGGCGCCCATCTCGTTCCGGAGCTTGGCGATTAAGGGCGGTGCCACATTCAGGAACGCCAGCGTGCGGATATCGTCGTTCATCCTGTCCATGGCCCGGTTGACCGCGCTAAGCTCAAACCGGTTTTCCAGCAGGCTGTCGCGGATGGTGCGGTGCAGATCCCGGATATGGGAACGGAATATCACCAGGGGTTTTTCGTCCGCAAGGGGGAGCACCCGGCTGTCGTTGTACAGGGCTTTTAATGCCGTGGCAAGTTCGGACCCCACTTTCTCGCTCTCCTTGAAATCCGTGAACGTGCCGGTGAAGATGATCGCGATGGTGAAGATGGCGCCCGTGATGAACGCTCCGACTACCCGGTTGACCGGTATGATGTCGTAACCGGCAAGATCGATTGCCGTCCGGATGACCAGCAGGCCGAGCATGATGAGCACGGCCTTGAATATGATGCCCCATTTCTTCCTGAATGCCAATTCCATGGGTACCCGGTGCGCTGTCCGGGTTTTTAAGGTGCTGGTTCTCAAGCGGGGGACGGTATCAGGACTGGTGACCTGATCGGTTCCGGAGCGCCATCGCAGCAGCATACCCGGTCGAGAAAGCGGCCTGCAGGTTGTAGCCCCCGGTGTCGCCGTCAATGTCCAGCACCTCGCCGGCAAAGAAGAGACCGGGAACGATCTTTGATTCCATGGTCTTCTGGTTCACGGACTCAAGTGCAATGCCGCCGCGGGTTGCCATCGCAACGGAGAAATCCCCGAGACGGTCGATGACAAACGGGAACTCCGTGCACCTTGTCACGATCTCCTTTCTCTGTGCAGCGGTCAGGTGGGCGCAGGTGAGATCGTCCGGTACTCCGGAAAGTTTCAGGATCTTCCGGAGCAGCCGGTCAGGCAGGTGAAGACCGGCCATCGCGGTCCGGACAAGGCGTGTGCCCTGTGCCTGGAGGAGCGCTGTCAGGTCCCGGTCAAAGGATTCGCGGGGAATCTTTCCGGCAAACGAAACCCGGAGTGTGTCTCCTGCGGTAAAGTACCGTGAGGCGTCGAGGATGCCGGGGCCGGAGAGCCCCGTGTGCGTGAAGAGGATATCGCCCCGGAACGTGCCGGTCTTTTTACCATCATGCCAGTGCGTGAACGGGAGGTCTTCAAACGAGATGCCGGCAAGATCCGCGAACGGGTAGTCCCGAACCGTGACCGGTGTCAGCGCCGGGGCGAGTGCTGTCACCGGCTGGCCGAGCCCTGCCGCAAGCCGAATGCCGTCGCCCGAAGAGCCGGTCTTTGGGTACGAGGCTCCTCCGGTTGTGAGGACAACGGCCCGTGCAGGGTATGCGCCGGTTCCGGTGGTAATAAGAAAACCGTCTGCGTTCTTCTCCACACCAATCACTGGTTCCCCGCACCGGATCTCCACGCCCTGCACCCGGCATTCGCCGAGCAGCAGGGAAAGGACATCGGCAGCGGAACGGGACTTCGGGAAGACCTTGCCGCTCTTCTCCGTCTCCATCATGAGCCCCCGTTCCGAGAAGAATTGGATGAGATCCGTGTTAGAGAAGCCCATCAGCGCCGGTTTTACAAATTTCCCATGATCGCCATACCGGGTAAGGAAATCCCGGATTTCCCCGGCATGGGTGATGTTACACTGCCCGGTCCCCGAGAGCAGGAGCTTTTTCCCGGGCTGTTCGTTCTTCTCGAACAGTACAACGCGGCATGACGGCGACGCGGCATGGATCGCGCAGAAGAGCCCGGCCGGCCCACCCCCGATAACAGCAACATCGTATGGATCCATGCCTTTCACCAGATCAATGCTCTTGTGGCACTTGTTAGTTTGTGCAAGCTTGTGGTATCCCAGGGGGATACCCTGCGCGGCCTGGCCCGGACAGGGCGAAAAACCGCCTTCTCCCTGCCGGAACCTCCTGATAACCATCATCCTTTAACGGCCATCACCGCTAATTTCCGGATACCCATGATCGATGCACGCGAGAAGAAGACCATCCTCTTTGTGGCCGCACTCGCAAGTTTCCTCGTCCCCTTCACCGGCTCGTCCATCACCATTGCCCTCCCGGCCATGGCGGCGCAGTTCAACGCGGACGCGGTGATGCTGGGCTGGATCACCTCTGCGTACATCATCTCTGCCGCGATCTTCATCGTGCCCTTCGGGCGCCTTGCCGATATTGTCGGAAGGAAGAAGATTTTCCTCTACGGCGTCATCCTCTACACCATTGCATCATTCGCCTGCGCCATTGCTCCGTCCGTGGAACTGCTGATTCTTCTCCGGTTCATCCAGGGGATCGGGGGTGCCATGCTCTTTGCAACATCGCTTGCTATTGTCACGCAAGTCTACGGGCCGGGCGAACGGGGATGGGCGCTGGGCATCACCATCGCCACGGTCTATGCCGGTCTCTCGCTTGGCCCGTTCCTGGGGGGATTCCTGACCGACCTCTTCGGCTGGCCATCCATATTCCTCGTCAACATCCCGCTGGGCCTCACCACCATCGCGTTCACCCTCCGCGGCATCCGGCACGAATGGGCCGATGCTGCCGGTGAGACGCTCGACCGGGCAGGTGCGATCATCTATTGCATCATGCTCTTTACGTTCATCAACGGCATGCTCCTCCTGCCGGACCCTGCTGGCCTTGCGTGGATCGGTGTCGCACTCGTAGCGGGTGCAGTCTTCGTCCGGTGGGAGCGGAAGGTGGATCACCCGCTCATCGATCTCTCGGTCTTCTCAGGCAACCGCACCTTCGTCTTCTCCAATATCGCCGCGATGATCAACTATGGTGCAACATTCGGCGTGGGCGTCCTGCTCTCCCTGTACCTCCAGTACATCCAGGGCTTCTCGGCAGCATCTGCCGGTCTCATCCTCGTGGCACAACCCGTCATCCAGATGATCTTCTCTCCCATTGCCGGTCGTCTCTCTGACCGTGTCGAGCCCCGAATCGTTTCAACAGCCGGTATGGCAATCACGGCGCTCGGTCTCTCTTTCTGTATTCTCCTCTCACCGGACACGCCGCTCTGGATCATTGTCGGCAGCCTGATGGTGATGGGCCTTGGCTACGGTCTCTTTTCCTCTCCGAACACCAATGCCATCATGAGCTCGGTAGAGAAGCGGCAGCTGGCCATCGCCTCGGGCATGAATGCCACCATGCGCTCGATCGGCCAGCTTCTCTCCATGGCAATCGCGATGTTCTGTTTTGCCGTATTCATCGGGTCGGAGACCATCACGCCCGTGGTCTACCCTGCACTGATGACCAGCGTTACCGTTGCGTTCGTCATCTTCACTGCACTGTGCGGGATCGGCATTGCGGCCTCTTGGGTGCGGGGGACGATCCACAGCGATACAGATTAAAGGCCGGGAAGAGAAAAAAGATCAGTGCACCGGGTGCTGGTGGTGTCGCCGCTGCTTCAGGGCCGTGGTGTAATGGTGCCGGAGTTCTTCTTTTTCTTTGGCCGAAAAGTCCTTCTTCTTGTTCGAATGGAGGTGCTTTTGCATCTGCCGTACAATGTGCTCGGCTTCGTGGTGGTCCTCGACTTCGAGATACATCTGTGCCTTGCTCACCTCATACGCGTGCCCGCAGGTGGGACAGAGTTTCCAGCTCTGGAAATTGTCCACGTACGTGAACGTCACGCACAGCGGGCAGCGTATGATGAGGTACATAATCAGATGGTGATGTACGCCATCATGATATATACATATCGGCATGGTGCGGGGGGAGTTCGTATCCATGATCTCCCGCAGACATCCTGTCACCGCACTGTCGGGTTCAGCGGTCTGCCGATCCATTCCGAAACCCTGATATCGGCTGTTTGTCTCATAGAGATCTGCATGACTGAACCGATCCAGGTCATCGGCGTGCAGGGCCTTCCCCTCATCAAAAAGGGCGACGATGTTGCAGCGCTCATCTGTGACCGCGTCCCGCTGGGCGAGGGTGACATCATCTGCATTGCCTCGACCATTTACTCAAAGGCGAAAGGGTATACCCGGCCCCTGTCGGAGATCACGCCATCGGAGCGTGCGATCCGGCTGGGTGGACTGAACGGAGAGGACCCCCGCTTCGTGCAGGCAGTCCTCGATGCGTCAACGGACATCATCATGGAGCACCCGTTCATCCTCTCCGAGCTCTCCTTCGGGCACATCGGTGTCCGGGCAGGCGTGGACCAGAGCAACATCGAGGACGGCATGGTGATCTTCCTCCCGCCCGACCCGATGAAGTCAGCCGATGAGGTCCGCGAGCGGATCCGGAAGATCTCCGGCAGGAATGTCGGGGTCATCATCACCGACACCTGCGGGCGCTCGTTCCGGCGCGGCCAGACCGGCAATGCCATCGGCTGGAGCGGGATGACTGCAATCCGCGACTTCCGGGGCGATACCGACCTCTTCGGTCACGTGCTCAAAATTACCGAAGAGGCAGTCATTGACGAGATCGCGGGCTTCTCCAACTTTGTGATGGGCGAGAGCAACAATGGCGTACCCGCGGTGGTCTTCCGGGGCTGCCCGAAATGGACGGGGCACGACAACCTGTACTTCTCGGGCGAAGAGGATATCACGCGGCGCGTGCTGAAAAAAGAGTGGTCGTAAAAGAGGGTTATCCGGGGAAGGCGATCTCGAGCGCCATGATGATGATGCCGATCGCGGCTGCGACAACCATCACGGTGATGGGGCTGATATGGATTGCCCGCCGGTCCTCGCTCTCGTAATAGTTGACCAGTCCCGCTGAGGAGAGTAATCTGCCACCTTGCTTCTTTGCCATGCAAATATATTTCATTTTTCGCTATATAAAAGAGAGAGACGCATGACAGAATTTGACCCGCAGATCGTGTCCGGACTGGCGCTCCTGGGAGAGGAGCTCGCGCCCGAAAAGGCAGACATCATCATCGAGCACGGGACGATCACGGCAATTGAGGAGAATCCGCGTGCCCCGCCACTCTGGATCTGCCCGGCACTCTTCAATGCCCATACGCATCTTGGCGACACCATAGCGATGGACTGTGGGGCAACTGGCGACCTGGTCTCGCTGGTCACCCCTCCGGACGGCCTGAAGCACCGGCTCCTCCGTGCCGCATCCCGAAATGATCTTGTTACCGGGATGCGGGCAAGCATCGGGGAAATGATCGGATCCGGAACGGTGGGCTGTGCAGATTTCCGGGAAGGAGGAAACGATGGGATTGCGATGCTGCGGGATGCCGCAGGCGGTCTCCCGTTTCATGCCATGGCCTTTGGCCGGGACGGAGGCGAACGTGTTTCCGATGGCCTCGGGGTCAGCAGCGCCCGGGATGTCGCGGGTGTTGAACGGATTGTCGCGGAAGCGAGAACGGCGGGGAAGAAGGTAGCGTTCCATGCCGGGGAACGGGATGCAGGGGACGTTGACGCTGCTCTCTCATTTGACCCGGACTTCATTGTCCACGGCACCCATGCGACAAAGAAGCAGCTCCGGACCTGTGCGGAGAAGGGGATCCCGATTGTCATCTGCCCGCGGTCCAACTGGACGCTGGGCGTGACAGATTCGGCAAAGAAACCACCGCTTCCGCTCATGCAGGAACTCGGGTGCACGGTCTGGATCGGGACTGACAATGTCATGTTCATTCCCCCGGACCTGGGTGGCGAGATGGCGTTCATCTCGACACTTTACAGAACAGATCCCCTATCAATCCTGAGGTCCGCGATTGCCGGATCGGTGCTGACCGGCTCTGCATTTTTCCTTCGCCCGGGTGCGCGGGCACGCCTGCGGATCATTGACCCGGAACAGAACGCGCTCAAATTCAGCCGCGATCCGGTTACATCACTGGTTATACGGGCTCCTTTTTCCTGCCGCGGCACAAATGTTTTTAATTCGTAAATTAAATGAAAGAGGCATGTTTGTTTTGGGTGATTCCGGTGTTTGCTAATATTCTTGTTGCATTAGACGGCTCACCGGCCGGGCAGAAGGCGCTCGACCGTGCTGTCGAAATGGCCCGGGCAGGAGAAACAAAACTGCACGCAGCCTATGTCGTTGAAACCGGCCTCTTTTCCTCCCTTCCTACAGACAATACCGTAGAGATCATGTATAATGTCCTCCAGAAGGAGGGCGAAGCGGTGCTTGACAAGGCAAAGACCGATACCGCGGCACACGGCATCACCCTTTCCACGCACCTCAAATTCGGTCATGCCGGCAGCGAGGTCATCGCCCTTGCCGACAAGGTAAAGGCCGACCTCATCATTGTCGGCTCCCACGGTAAGAGCCAGACCGACCGGCTCCTTATCGGGAGCGTTTCCACGTTCATCGTCACCCACAGCAGGGTTTCTACCATGGTGGTGAGATCATAACGGACATGATTGTCAGAGACTACATGACATCGGACGTTGTCCACGTCGAGATCCCGGGCAACCGCGACGATGTCTTAAAGATCCTCAAGCGTACAGGAATTTCCGGCGTCCCGGTCATCAAGAACAAGAAGCTCGTCGGGATCATCACGAGAAAGGACCTCCTTTCCAAACCCGAGGAGACCCAGCTCGGCCTCCTGATGACGGCAAAACCCGTCACCATCGGGCCTGACATGGAGATGAAAGAGGCAGCCCGGATCCTTGTGACCAAGCGTATCCGCAGGCTGCCGGTTGTCGAGGACAACCACCTTATCGGCCTCCTTTCGGTCGCTGACGTCATCCACGCCCTTGCGCAGGTCAAATGCCGCGAGGAGATCAAGGACAAGTACACGAGCAAGTCCTTTGCCCTCTGGGAAGAGACCCCGCTGCCGGTCGTTGGCCGGGTCATGGAGATCTCCGGCGTTGACGCCATTCCGATCCTTGATGCCGAAAACCGGCTCAAGGGGATCATCTCAGAGCGGGACCTGATCCGGAACACCAGCATCGAGGACTCTGTCGGGGTCTCCGACTTCTCGAACGGAACCGACGACGACGAGTGGACCTGGGAGAGCATCCGGGACAACCACACCATCAGCTTTGGGATCTCCAAGGTCCAGCTGCCCAACCGCCCGGTCAAGCTTGCCATGGTGAAGAGTGTCGTTGCCGTGCCGGCAAACGCGGAAGTAAGCGAATGTGCGCTGAAGATGCGGCGTTCCCGTGTAGACCAGCTTCCCGTCGTGAACGGCGACAAGAAACTGGTTGCCATGCTGTACGACCGGGAACTGATCCGGGCCTTCTGCAACGAAGATTCTGAATAAAAACCTTTATCTTTTCACGTAGCCCCTAGTACTTTAAAGCGCTTTTACACCATTTCAGCGTTTATATATTTTTGAGGTATCTCATATGCCTGAACAGTTACCGGAGTCCATGAAGGGGACGACCACGATCGGGATTGTCTTTGCCGACGGGGTGATTCTCGCAACCGAAAAACGGGCGACCATGGGCCTCATGATCGCCAGCAAGAAAGCCAAGAAAGTCTACCAGGTCGCAGACCGCATTGGTATGACTACGGCGGGAGGCGTTGGCGATGCCCAGCAGCTCGCCCGCATCCTGAACGTGGAGTGCAACCTCTACCAGATCCGCCGCTCGCGCCCGATCACGGTCGGGGCAACGGCTACGCTCCTTTCCAACTACCTGAACCAGAACCGTTACTTCCCGTATTACGTCCAGCTCCTTGTCGGCGGCGTTGACGAGAAAGGCCCGAGCGTCTATTCCGTGGACGCAATGGGCGGTGCAACAAAGGAAGAGGAGATCGTTGCCACCGGCTCCGGCTCACCCATGGCCTACGGTGTGCTCGAGGACCGTTACAAGCCGGGTATGACCGAAGAACAGGCAGTCGAGATTGCGGTGCGGGGCCTGAAGTCGGCCATGAAACGCGATGCCGGGTCCGGTGAAGGGATCCACGTGGTAGTCATTACAAAAGACAAATTCCAGACGCTTTCTGAGGATACCATCAAGAAATACCTTGCCAAGACAACAGCATAACATCTTTTTTGGGACGTTTATTATATGCAAATTGAAGAGCGGTTAAAAGAACTCAAAGATAAAATCAATGAGAAGGTGCCCCGCGGCATCAATGTAACGCAGGTCGAGTTTGAAGGTCCGGAACTTGTCATTTACACTGACGACCCCAAGCGGTTTGCCGATGAAGCTGACCTGATCCGGATCCTGGCCCGCGACCTGCGCAAGCGGATCGTGGTCAGGCCCACGATCCTTGAGGATCCCGAGAAAGCCCACGGGGAGATCAAATCCGTTGTCCCGGACACGGCCGGTATCACCGATATCTTTTTTGATGCCGACACCGGGGAGGTCCTGATCGAGGCCGAGAAACCGGGCGTTGTCATCGGCAAGAACGGAGCAACGCTCCGGGAGATCACAAAGCACATCGGCTGGACCCCCAAGGTCGTACGGACTCCTCCCATCGAGAGTTCCACGGTCAAGCAGGTACGGCAGTATCTCCGCTCGGTCAACGAGGACCGGAAGCAGTTCCTCCGCACTATCGGCCGGCGGATCCACCGCGACCTCCCGGCACGGGGCGACGAGACCGCCCGGAAGGACCAGTGGGCCCGGGTCACCACGCTCGGCTGCTGCCGCGAGGTTGGCCGGGCTGCTTTCCTGCTCTCGACGCCCCACAGCAAGGTGCTCATCGACTGCGGTGAGAAGCCCGACAATGCCGGTGCAACCCCGTACCTCTATGTCCCCGAGATCTACCCGCTCTCCTCGCTTGATGCTGTGATCCTGACGCACGCCCACCTCGACCACTGCGCTCTCGTCCCGCTCCTCTACAAATACGGCTACGAAGGCCCGGTCTACTCCACGCCACCGACCCGTGACCTCTCGGCCATGCTCCAGCTTGATTACCTTGACGTCATCAACAAGGAAGGCAGGAAGGTGCCCTACAGCTCAAACGAGGTCAAAACATACATCAAGCATTCTGTCACCCTCAATTACGGCAGCGTGACGGACATCGCGCCGGACATCAAGCTCACGTTCCACAATGCCGGTCACATCCTCGGTTCGGCCATCGCCCACTTCCATCTCGGCGATGGTATGTACAACATTGCGTTCACGGGCGACTTCAACTATGCCAAGAGCCGGCTCTTCAACCCGGCCATCAACCAGTTCCCGCGCCTTGAAGCCCTTTTCATGGAGAGCACCTACGGCGGGAGCAACGATTTCCAGCAGGCCCGGGCAGACTGTGAAGGCATGCTGTACGAGACCATCAACCGGGTGCTCCAGCGGGGCGGCAAGGTCATCATCCCGGCCTTCTCGGTCGGCCGGTCGCAGGAAGTCATGCTCGCTCTTGAAGAAGGCATGCGGATGGAGAAGATCCCCAAGGTGAAGATCTATCTCGACGGCATGATCCGGGAAGCAACCGCGATTCACACCACCTACCCCGAGTACCTCAACACCGACCTGCGCAACCAGATCTTCCGCGAGGGCATGAACCCCTTCCTTGCCGAGTGCTTCCAGCAGGTGGACAGCCAGGAGCTCCGCGAGAAAGTCATCGGTGGCGATCCCTGTGTCATCATCTCCACGAGCGGCATGCTCAACGGCGGGCCGGTCATGGAATACCTCATGAACCTTGCCCAGGACGAGAAGAATGCGCTCGTCTTTGTCGGGTACCAGGCAGACGGCACGTACGGCCGCCGGATCCAGAAGGGCTGGCGCGAAGTCCCGATGGGCCGGAAGGGGACCATCACCATCAATCTCGAGATCGTCACGGTTGACGGCTTCTCCGGCCACTCCGACCGCAGGCAACTGATGAACTACATCGGCCAGATCTCCCCCCGCCCGGAGAAGATCTTTTGTATCCACGGTGACGAGAACAACACCATCGACCTCGCCAGTTCCATCTACAAGCGTTACCACATCGAGACCCACTCTCCCATGAACCTCGAGACCTACCGCATGGTCTGATAAAAAGAGGGCGCACGTGAGGGAGACGGTCACTCTTTTCTTCGGTGTCTTCTCTGTCATGGCGTTATCCAACGCCATCGTCCCGGTCCTTCCCGCGTTTACCGACAGCCCGTCCTGGACAGGGGCTCTCTACGCTGCATACTTCCTTGGGGCGTTCATCAGCACGCTGCCGGCCGGTATCCTCTCGGACCGGTTCGGCCCCATTACTCTCATGCGTACCGGGCTCGCCCTGACCGTTGCCGGCGGGGCTGTACTCCTTCTCTCTGGCAGCGCTCCCGTAACCCTTGCCGGGCGTTTTGCAGAAGGCATCGGCGCCGGCCTCTTCATTGCCCCGGCCATGGCGGCGGTCAACCGGAGGGCCGATCACGAGAAGATGAGCGGGTACTTCCTTGCCCTCCTTAATGCCGGCCTTGTCCTTGGACTCGTTGCGGCCGGCATGCTCGCAACCCTGTCCGGCCTGCCGGCATCAGGCATCCTCCTCTTTTCTGCCCTTGCCGTCATCCCCCTGCTGGCAAGCCTCGGTTTGCATGAAGAGTCTCCGGTCCCGTCCGGCCATGACCTTGTTCTGTCATGGGAAATCTTCCTGAAATACCGGTGGGTGCTGTTCTCATCTGTGGTCCTTATCGGTGCAACCGGCGTTGCAACGGCACTTTTTCCCGATCACTCTGCTCTCCCCGCCGATGCAGCGGGATTCTGGATTGCAGGCATGAGCATTGCCACCATTGTCGCGGTGCTGGTGGTATCCCGGTTCCCGTTTGAGGAAATCAGGATGATCCAGGTCTCGTCCCTGCTGATGGGAGGTGGCATGCTGCTCCTTGCATGGTCTCCGGCCGGGCTTCTCGTGCTCGGGGCGGTTGCCGGCCTCGTGATGATCGCCCAGATGGCACTCCTTGCCGGGGAACGGGAGCACCAGGGAATAGCCATGGGGCTCTTCTCCACATCCAGCTATCTTGGCATGGCGCTGCTCCCGTTCCTTGCCGGCATCGTTGCCGGCCTGTCGGGGATTGTTACTGCGTTTGTTGTGACTGCAGTCTTGTCATGCACGGTTGCACTCGTGGTTGGCAGGAAATAATTTCCGGGCAGCCGTCTCCGGGAAAAACAGCCTGCCATTCTCTTGAATCAATAGATTCATCAGCCTTCAGGGAAACATTCGTCATGAGAAAATGCGGTACACAATCCTGATCCTTTCACTCCTTGTTCTGTTCCTGTTCATGCCGGCAGTCCAGGCCGAGGACACGAATGAATGGACGGCCCTCGGGAACTCAGCGCTCGATGCCGGGAAATATTCCGATGCGCTTACGTACTTCAACAACGCCCTTGCCCAGGATGCGAAGCATGCCACTGCCTTATCGGGGAAGGCCACTGCACTCAATGCGCTGGGAAATTTTTCGGTAGCACTCGAAGCAGCCGATGCATCGCTTGCCCAGCGTTCAAAAGATGAGCGTGCGATGACCGCTCGGGCGCTTTCCCTTTTCAGTCTCCAGCGGTGGAGCGAAGCTGTCACGGCCTATGACACCTTGTTCACATTCCAGCCGAACCTCCCGGGGCCCTACTGTAACCAGGGATACGCGTACATGCAGCTGAACAACTCGGCCTCTGCCATAGTATCCTATAAGAAATGCACCTCTCTTGACACCACCAACCTTATGGAATGGAACAACCTCGGGCTCGCCTACATGGCAAATGGTGAGTACCAGACTGCTATATCCGCCTTCGACACAGCGACTGCCATTTCCATCTCCAATGCCACATCGTGGAACAATAAGGGAAAGGCGTATGTTGCGCTGGGCATGTATAATGATGCCCTGACCTGTTTCAACAAGGCGCTCGGCATTGATCCGAATTTCGCTGAAGCAAAGGCGAACAAGGAAGAGATGTCCGGTAAGAGCCAGACGTTTTACTATTCCGCAACAACGGTCGCAACCCCGCCCACCCTCAACCGGCTCGGGACAACCCAGGCAACGCCCGCCGCAGAGGAAACAATCATGGCAACCCCTTCGGTTCCACCCGTTGTTGAGTCACCGGTGGTCACTACCACGGTCCCGGTTGCAGTGAAAACGACCTTCTCCCCGCTCTTCCCGGCAACTGCAGTGTTCGCCCTTATCGGGGCAGCAATTGCGGGGGCGTACCTGGTGGCACGAAAATAATACGGTCCTCTCTCTTTTTCTTGTAGTTCGAAGGGAATGATCCAGAAAAAAGATTATGCCGGCTTTCCGGCATACTGCTGCATCACGTCCCGGTAGATCTCCGCGGCTTTTTCCAGCGATGAGATAGTTACGCGTTCATTCACGGCATGCAGGCTCTCGATCTCGCCGGGCCCGTACTCGATGACCCGGAACCCGGCACCCCGCAAGTGCCGGGCATCGCTTGCCGCCCACTGCACAAATGGGAACGAGGGTTTGTTCCAGGCGCGCTGCACCGCGTTACAGGTGACCGTGACGATCCGCGATGACGGGTCGGTGATGGTGGGGACGAACGACTCCTGCGGGGTGACGACGGCATTGTTTGCGTGGGCCTGGATCTCGGCAATGGTCTCCGGAATCGAGCAGCCCCATGGTACCCGTATCTCAAGTTCGAGAGTACAGTTCTCTGCCACGACATTGGACTTCTCCCCTCCATGGATCGTCCCGGGGTTGAAGGTCAGCCGCTTCAGGACATCGCTTACTCCCTCTATCCTGAACTCTTTTCCAAGAACTCCGGCTGAGCGATCGATGATCTCCTGCAGGGGAGCGTCCACCGGGTACTCGCGGTTATACAGGGTCTTTACCCATTCCAGGAAGGGCACCGCTTCCATGATGGCGCTCCGGCCCACGGCAGGGTAGAGCGACCCATGCGCCGGGATACCGGAGAAGGCGATCTCCATCCGGCAGAGCCCTTTCTGCCCGATGCTTGGGTGGAGTGCGGGCGTGGGCTCGGCAATGATGCAGTCGCAGGGCGAAAGCACTTTTTTTGCAAGAAGGAACCGTGTCCCGTTCTCGCCCCCGGTCTCTTCGTCGCAGACAAAGGCAAGGTTTGCCGGCACGTCTCCCCCTTTGTCGGCAAGGGTCTCGCACGCAGAGAGGATTGCCGCACAGCCGCCTTTCATGTCCGTTGCGCCCCTACCCCAGACACAGCCCTCTGCGATATCACCGGAGAATGGGGGCCGGGCCCAGTTGTCACCGGGTGCCGGGACAACGTCAATATGGCCGCAGAGCATCAGCGTGGCGTCTTTTTTTATGGCAACAAGATTGTCCATGCCCTGCCCGGCACCATATATGGTTGAGCGGATGCCAATGCTATCCAGAAAGCCGCGGATGTACTCGCTCACTTCCGCGGTTGTCCCCGGAGGGTTCTCGCTTTTGATCTTCACGAGATCCGAACAGATACGGCTGACATGCATGGCAATAATCCTGTGGTCTTACGGGTTCTGTGAACAATACGCGGAGAAGAGCGTGTCAAGCGATGCGCCGACATAGATGCTCTTCAAAAACCCGGTGTCAAAAAATTCGTCGATAACCGCGAAGAAAAAGTTCGCCGGGAGGGCGCTCTTGCTGTCCGGGTCGATCACGATCCGGAAACTCCGGTAACTCGCTTCGTCTTCGGTATCATAGATCATCTGCCAGAGTGACGGGAGCGAGGAGAACTTTTCCGGGTGGTTCTCGCGGAGCCAGTTGACAAAGCCCGGGAACTTTGCCCGGTCGCCTTTCTTCTCCTCGTCCACCCGCCAGCGCATGTACTCGGCGCCGATGATGTTCTTTGGCGAACCGTAGTTATAGGCATAGATCCCGGCTGTGTAATCGATATGGGCAAGGGAGTCGATGAGGTAAAAATACAAAACCTTGTTGAAGCCCGACGTGTCCTGCAGCATCAGCGACTTCCCGTACAGGTAATCGAGGACGGTCAGGTATTCGTTCTCTTCCGGCATATCGGCTAAGTTCGATCTTGGATTGTAAATACGTTCTCTTGATACATAGGTGAGAGAGAACGGTGAAAAAAGGAAAAGTACCGATCAGAACAGGTGCCGGATCTGCTTCTTCCACTCGTCCGTCATGAACCCGTAGATGGACCCTGCGGTTACCGGGAGCCATTCCAGGATCTCCTCGCGGGTGAGCCCCGAAGCTGCGCAGTATTTTTTCAGGTATGCTTCGGCAATCTCATGGCTCCCCATGTAATAGTCCATGTAGGTACGGCAGGCATCGCCAGCGGGAGCACCGCAGGCAACTTCTGCCCAGTCGATGATGATGTACGTTTTCCCGTCAAAGAGGATATTCCCGCCATGGAAGTCCCCGTGGCAGATCGCAAACCCGTCGGGGAGCCGGGCGAGATCGTTATTCAGGCGGTCTTTCTCTTCAGGAGTCAGGCCCGGGCTTGCGGCGATGTTTGCACCAAGGACCATCCTCAGCGGCCGGAAAACCCCGGCGCTCACCTTGTGCATCGCGGTCTGCATCTCAACGACCTTGTCAAGCGTCTCTTCGAGCCGGGACGGGTCCTCCCCGGCAATGTCATAGAGACTTTTTCCCTTCACCTGATCCATGACAACAGCGACCTGGTTCATGAAGGTCTCAACACCATAGATCTTCGGCACGGGAAGGCCGAGTTCCCCTACCATCGCGATGTAGAAGGCCTCCATGAACGGCTGGTAGTGCGGCTGGTTCTCGCGGTACACTTTTGCCGCCACGCCGTTCCGTGCATAGACCGCTGCGGACTGGCCGAGGCCGACCCGTTCGCCATAGCGTTTTTTGAACTCTTCGTCATTCTTCGGAACGGTATATGCGGGACTTGTGTTGTTATTGTCTGCCATGGTGGTTCCCCGTCAGCCCGCTGTTTTTTAAAACCCGGGCGAATCCGGAATACAATTGTGTTGACCGGCACTTTCCAAAATGCTTTGCCTGCACCGCGCCTTTTTTGGACGCATTGTGCGGGAACTGGCTCAGATCACGGGGATGACCGCTGGTCTTCCGGAATAATTCACAAATACTAAAGGAAAAGAATCCCATAGTAAAGGAAACAGGGTACAGGGACCTGATTCTGGAATTCTCCCGGGCACCCTGCAATCGATCAAAACGATCCATGAGGATTCACGCATGACTGGAGAAACCCCGCAGAACCTGACAACCGCCCTTTCCCGGAAAAGGGAGTTTGACTTTACTCTGGAAGCAGTCATCCTGCTTGTCCTTGGTATATTCATGCTCATCTTCGGATTCCTCCTTGTATTCATCCATACGGGAGCGCTGCCGTATTCCCCGGACAGCACGTACGGGCTCTTCCTTGTCCTTGTTGCGCTGCAGGTTATCACAATGGGCAAGACCCCGTTCGGAGAGGTCCGGCGCACGTGGCTTGTCATCATCGCGGGGATATGCGCCGGGATTCTCGGGATGACGGTCTGCTTCATTCCCGGTGCCCTTTCCGGCATTATCCACGACCTCGTGGGAGCACTCCTCCTTGTCGGCGGTATCGCGCTTCTCCTCCAGCTCGTTCTGAACAAAGAGAAAGCAGCGTTATGGATCCGGGTTCCCGGTATCCTCCGGCACCTCACGGTAGCCTGCGGGCTGGTCTATACGCTCACGTTCCTGCTGGGCCTTGTCACGCTCCTGCCCGGTCTTGTTGACGATGCCATCACGTCGGTCCTGCTGATCCTTTCCGGCCTTGGCCTGTTCTATCTTGCGTGGAGCATCCAGAATACCTCCGCTCTCTACTCTCCGCAGGGGACGCAGCCTGCCCCACCTCTTCCGCAGGGCTCCGGGGATGTCCCGTTCCTTTTGCGCGATGCGCCCCTCTCGTTCACGATCGCGCTCCTTCTCTTCCTCGGGGTCCTCTTGTCCCTCCTTGCCGTGCTGCTTGTGCCGGTCAACCTCGGTCTTATCCTGTTCTCTCCGGACGGCCAGCTCGGGCTCCTGATTGTTATCATGGCCATCCAGTTCCTTGCCATGGGCGAGACCCCGGTCGGCCAGTTCCGGCGCACGTGGCTGATCCTGCTTACCGGCCTGCTCTTCGTGATGCTTGGTGTCATTGCGAGCATTGTGCCGGGGGTTTTGACGCCCGTTCTCGTTGTTATCCTCGCCGTTCTCAACATCCTTGGAGGTATCATCCCGCTCACTATCCGCCTGCTTCCCATGATCCTGGCGATGAGAAATCCGCCGGCCCAGCCGGCCGTCATACCCCCTGCCCTGAAGCGGCTGCTCATCACCCAGAGCGTACTCAACATCGTGGGGATCCTCTTCGGCCTCTCGATGCTCCTGCCCGGTCTCATCCCCGGCATGGTCGTGGCCGTCATCCTCTTTGCCAACGGTCTCCTCCTCTTCGTGCTGGCATATGTCCTCTCGGCCCTGCCGGCACCGGAGTGAGTTCTTTTTTCTTCCCTGTTTTTGACAGAGATGCACTGTCACGGGTACCCGGCTCGTGTTCACGACCCCGCCCGGTCTTTTTCAACTTGCTGATGCCCTGACTGTTGGTGTCTCCGGCCCGGCTCGTTATTCTTCCCGGTCCGGCCGGACGCGGGTCAGTCTGAGCGGGGGTCGGGCGGTGTACTTCTTTTGCTCTGGCATCATTGTTCCCTGACCCTGAAGTATGTGCAGCAATCCTGTTTTTCCGTCAGAAGAATTAGAAATTTGGCCGGTGTCCGCTGCATAAAAAATGATGGGGAGGCGGGGCTCTAGGCTATGAGTACACCGCCCGACCCCCGCATTCCCGTACGCGATTTTCATAAAACGTGGACTATCTCACGACGGCAAATGAACGTATCGAGCATGGGGTTGCGTGGGGGGGTTGGGTGGTGTACTAAATGATGCGGGGCTGGATGCGAAGGGGCACTCATCAACCGCACTTCACAAAAATCCTCAAGATTATCCGGGTTCGAAGAGCCAGATGGCTCTTCTCGTTAAATCCTCAAGATTATCCGGGTTCGAAGATTTTGGGTATGGTACACCTCAAATTTCGAGTCTGGTGTGGACCTGGTAATCTGACACCTTTATACCGGATTCTGCACAATTACTACAGCAAAAGGGATCATACCATGGCCTTATCCATTCTTACCCAGCTCAACATCCTCCTCCAGCTCATGTGTGTCATCATCGTTGCCGCGTATCTCCTCACAAGGAGCCGGATCTTCCCGGAGATCCTTGACGGTCGTGCAACCGTGACAACACAGATCATCCTTGTCCTCCTCTTTGGTGCCCTCTCGGTGTACGGTTCCGTGAGCGGCATCGATTTCTTGGGCTCGGTCGTGAACGTGCGGGACCTTGGCCCCATGCTTGCCGGTCTCTTGGCCGGCCCTGTTGTCGGGATCGGTGCGGGCCTTATCGGTGCGGCCTTCCGGCTCAGCATGGGAGGCATCACCGTGTACTCCTGCTCCGTCACCGCGATTTTTGCCGGGCTTTTCGGGGGGCTTATCTGGCTGCACTACAAGCGGAAGTTTGCCGGCTGGAAGATTGCCGTGGTATTTGCCATCCTCATGGAAATATTCCACATGCTTCTCACCCTTGCCATTGCCCGGCCGTTCGATGATGCGCTTGCGATCGTCTCCCGGGTGTATATCCCGATGATCGTTGCCAATGCCATCGGTATGTATGTCTTCTGTATCATGGTGGAGAATTACCGGCACGAGCGCGAGCTCCAGGACGAGCATGATTCCCGGACCGGAACGGGCGGGAAGTGATTACAGGTTCTCTAATCTGAAAAATCTCTCTTTTTTCTTTAAGGAAAATCCGGTGTGCCGGGAAAACCTGCTTACTTGTAAAAAGGTTCGCGCAGGGCGACTGCTTTTTTGAATAACTCTTCCAGTTCGGCCCCGGTCTTCCCGCGGATATCGATGTGGTTGTCGGCCCGGAGCAGGCAGGGCTTCAATTTCCCGTCCGATGTTACCCGTAGCCGGTTGCAGAATTTACAGAACTCGGAGTTGTGGCGTGGCCGGACAACCTCGACCTCAGCCCCGTCAAGGCAGTACTTCTTCCGGTGGTGCATCCGGCGCGTGATGATCGTCTTCGAGCGTGCAGCAAGCGAGTCCTCGAGGCCGTTCAGCTGCGAGTGGTGGTCGCAGTTATTGAAATCCATCAGCTCGATGAGCTGGAGGATCAGGTCCCGGTTGCCCCGGATATAGGAGAGGAAGTCATCGATCTCGTGGTCGTTGATCCCCTTGAGCACAACCATGTTGATCTTGATGGGTGTCAGGCCGGCTTCGAGCGCCGCCTTGATTCCGGCGAATACTTTGCCGAGATCGTCGCGGCCGGTGATCTTCCTGTAGGTCTCATGGTTCACACTGTCCAGGCTCACGTTAACTCGTTTCATGCCGGCAGCCTTGAGGTCCTGTGCGTACCTGGCAAGGAGCGTGCCGTTCGTTGTCATGGACGACTCCATGCCTGGGGGAACGGAGCGGACAATGTCGACTATGTCCTGCCGCAGGAGCGGTTCGCCGCCCGTGAACTTGACGCTCCGGATCCCAAATTTTGCGGCAACCTTTAGGATCTCGGCAATCTCATCTTTTGAGAGCTCCTTCTCCGGTTTCACCTCGCCCTCGCGGTGGCAGTAGATGCAGTTCAAGTTGCACCGGGGAGTGACACTGATCCGGATATTGCTGACGGGGCGGTCAAAGGAGTCTTTTAAGAGCATGGCTAGTTGTCTACCCGTAAAAGTTCTTGGCGATAACGTATAGTTCTGTGCTTCCTTTCCTGCTCGATTTGGTATTCATCGTCCTCACCGAGTGGAAGTGCTGTTTTGTGTCATTATAGAAATCGGGGAAATCTGTCCCCTGGAATGACTTTACGGCAAAATTCCCGCCCTGCTTGAGAACCCGGCTTGCAAAGAGCAGCGCCTGCTCGTTCAGCTCGATGATCCGGGCCTGATCGTAACTCTTGTGCCCCGAGAGTTTGGGGGAAGCATCGCAGACAACGACATTGACCACATCAACCATGGACTGCAGTTCGGCAAGGACTTCGGGATCGTTGAGGTCCCCGACAATCGTCTCAACCCCGTCAAGGGCTGCAATCGGGTTGAGGTCGATGCCGATGACCCGTCCTTTCGTTAAGGTCCGCTCCACCTGGAGCCAGCTCCCCGGGGCTGCCCCGAGGTCAACGATGTTGTCGTCGTCGCGGATGATCTCGAACTTCTTCTGGATCTCCATGAGCTTGTAGGCTGCACGGGAGCGGTATCCCTCGAGCTTTGCCTGCATGTATGCCTTGTCATATCCCCATTGTGAGCCCATGGCGCTGATCATTCCCCGCAATACGCGAAATTGTGGGTTTAAACCCAAAACACTATAATTATCATATGCCGATATACTGTATTAGAGTTTGTTAAGGGGTAACCGATGTTAAAAGCAACCATTGATGCAGACACGTTCAGGGAAGCTATCGAAGCAATCTCGGCCCTCATCCCTGAGTGCCGCCTGCACACGGACGAGAGCGGTTTCTC
>Ga0302251_1000132_pt1 | contig 89420 bp, 76 predicted proteins | sample AAG_RA_Gln_MG_FD_193534 | JGI IMG/M metagenome (GOLD analysis project Ga0302251, IMG submission 193534) | Enriched activated sludge microbial communities from anaerobic digester in WTTP, New Holstein, Wisconsin, United States - AAG_RA_Gln | ecosystem: Engineered > Bioreactor > Anaerobic >... | reverse complement strand
ATTCGCTATGGCAGAGAAGAAGATCCGCGTAATGGTTGCCAAACCCGGTCTGGACGGTCACGATCGCGGCGCCAGGGTCCTGGCCCGCTGTTTCCGTGACGCCGGCTTCGAGGTCATTTATACCGGCTGTCACCAGACGCCGGAACAGATCGCTTCCGCGGCGATCCAGGAAGATGTGGACGTAGTGGGGCTGAGCTGCCTGTCCGGGGCCCATCGTTATCTGTTCCCCGCCGTCGCCAAGCTCCTGAAGGAGCAAGGCGCCGACGACATCACCGTCGTGGGCGGTGGGATTATTCCGGAACAGGATTTCCAGATGCTATATGACGCCGGTCTCAAGGCGATCTGGGTACCCGGCGCGACCCTGGACAGCATCGTGGATTGGTTCAGAACGAATGTACAGCCAAGGAATTGATATCATGGAAAAAGTGAAAAAAATTAGAGGCGGGGACGTCCGAACGGCATCCCGTCTCATACGTAACCTGGAAGATGGGATGATCGAAGCGCGATCCACCATCAAACACATCTTTCCCCTAACCGGCCGGGCTCATGTCATCGGTCTGACCGGTTCGCCGGGGGCGGGGAAGAGCACCCTCGTCGATGGCCTGGTGGAGTCCTTCCGTAAGAAGGAAAAAACCGTGGGCGTCCTGGCCGTGGATCCGACCAGCCCTTTCACCGGCGGGGCGATCCTGGGCGACCGGATCCGCATGCAGCGCCATGCGGAGGATCCGGGGGTTTTCGTCCGCTCCCTGGCGACCCGGGGGGCCCTGGGGGGGCTGGCCAAGGCCGTGGGCGACGCCATTCACATCCTCGACGTCATGGGTAAAGACAAGGTGATCGTGGAGACTGTCGGCACGGGCCAGCAGGAAGTGGACATCATCAACCATTCCCATACGGTCCTCGTGGTCCTGATTCCGGGGATGGGCGACGAGATCCAGGCCATCAAGGCCGGTATCATGGAGATTGCCGACATCTTCGTTATCAACAAGGCCGACCGGGAAGGCTCCTCCAAGCTGCGGCGGGAGATCATGGCCATGCTCGACATGGCACCGCCGGAGACCTTTGCGGCGGGCTGGCGCCCCCCCATCATCAGGGTGGAAAACGCCTTCGAACCGGATGGTTTCGGCAAGAGCCTGGAGGAACTGTCGGCGACGATAGAAAAACACTACCAGCATCTCGTTCAGCACAATCTCATCGGATCCCGGGTCCGCCGGAAGGCGGTGGTGGAGCTCAACGAGGCGATCCGGAACAGCGTCCTGGAGCCTGTTCTGAACCGCCTCGTGCAGAACGGCGAGATCGAAGGGATGATCCAGAAACTGATCAACAAGGAGACGGATCCCTACACCCTCGCCGAAGATGTGGCGCGACGTTATCTCAAGGAATGCAGTGGTTAAATTTGTTTTGAGCGGCGGTAAAAGCCCGGGATGATGAACCTCATCCCGGGCTTTCATCTGGACCACAATCATCGTCCGATCAGGATAGGGGAGAGACAGTGGCGGCGGACAATATAATCGAAGCGACCCTGGCAAAGTTCAACCGGGGCATTGTAATGGTCATTACCGGCAATGGTAAGGGAAAGACGACGGCCGCCGTAGGACAGGCTCTCCGCGCCCTGGGTCATGGGCGCAAGGTTTTCATGATCCAGTTCATGAAGGGCAAAAAGTACGGCGAAGTCCTGGCCGCCGAGCGTTGTCTGCCCGAATTCACCATCCGCCCCAGCGGTCTGGACAGTTTCGTCATGCGGGATAACCCGGCGCCCATCGACCGGGAACTGGCTCAGGCGGGACTGGAGATGGCCCGGCAGGTGGTTGCCGCCGGGGAGCATGAACTGGTCATCCTCGACGAGATCAACGTCGCCCTGGATTTCAAGTTGATCAATCTGGAGGACGTCATCGCCGTGGTGGCCAATAAACCGCCGGCGGTGGATCTCATCCTCACGGGACGGTACGCCCCCCCGGAGATTGTCGCTCTGGCCGATACGGTAAGCGAGATTCAGGAGATAAAACATCACTACGCCAAGGGGATCAAGGAACGGGCCGGGATGGAGTTTTAAGCCCCGCCACTCTTTAATTCCGGGGGAAAGCGGTGATTTTTGAACAAGAATCACCTTCGGTGATTTGAGAGCGGGTTCGCAGTGAACCTTAACGGGCATCCATCCCGGCCGTGCTGACCTTTCCGGAGACGCCGAAATCCGGGGCGTCATCGGAGTGAAAGACGTTCATCCGACAGCGGCGTCGGTTGAGATGCCTAATAACTGGGAAGATGCAGAACACCAGCGACGCGACGCAAAAGATCGCTTCCCTAATCGCATTCCTCAAAGAACAGGGGGCGACGGCCGCCCTGCCTCTGGCGGTGGACCGGATCGTCGTTGACGAGCGGGTCCGACTGAAGTGCCGGGTGCCCATCTGCGACAGTTTTCACAAGAACCTCATGTGTCCCCCCTTTGTCATGTCCGTGACGGAATTCCGGGAAGCTCTGAGCCGTTACCAGGAGGCCGTTGTCCTCCAAGTGGCGAAAGAGATTGCTGGCCTGGACGGCTGCCGGCCCCATGAGGATGTGTATGCCCCGGCGGGAAGGCTTCACGAACTGGTCAACCGGGGAGAAAAGGAGGCCTTTCTGACCGGTTTTCGCTTCGCCGCCGGGTTGATCGGCGGCTGCTGCCGTCTCTGTCCGGTTTGCGTGGCCGCGGAAGGCGGGATGCATTGCCGTTTTCCCTTTCAGGCCCGCCCTTCCCTGGAGGCCATGGGGATCGACGTGGTGGCTACACTAAAGAACGTAGGCTTGTCCCTTGCCTTTCCCGTCCAAGGACGGGTGACCTGGACGGGCTTGATCCTTTTGAGGTAAAGTCGGTATTGGCAGCGGAGCAATGAGCAACGGTCAACAAAGGTGTTATTGAATAACGGCGGCAATACCGGATGGCGTGGCGGTGGAGGCCGTGGGGCCGGGTCAAAAAAAAGAAGACCGCCGATTGTTGATGAACCGGGCCGCCGAAACGGGACTTTCATTTGTACAAAAGGGTTTTAACATAAATAAGGAGGAGAATCGGGCAATGGCAATCTTGAAGGAAGCGGGGATACCCATCGGCCGCATGTTGTTCATCCCCAAGGAAGGCAATCTGACCCGGAACGATCTGGAGATCGAATCCACCGGCCAGTATCAGTTCCTGGAACGACCGGACTGTTTTGTCGTGAAAAATGCCGAATGCTGCCGGAGTATTTCGGTCAAGGTCAAAACCAAAGAGTCATAACCGGAGGGAAAAAGGGATGCGGGTAAGATAGCCCCCAGGCGTGATCATAATCGGCCCCCCTTTTTCCATGTGGAAATTACGGTCGAAAGGTGATCATTTGTTTAATCTCTCAGGGTGAATTCCCCGAAGCTTGCTTCGTTCCTTGAAGTTTTGATACCTCGCAGCTTGCTGCGAGGAGATTCATTCAAGGGGTCAACCGGCCATCCCGTCTGGGATGGCCGGTTGACAATGGAATTTTCCCGTTCTATTTTCACTTTATCGACGCTACGGTTCCAGCGTGCGAATGGTGCGTTAGTTCTTAGTTGGAGCAACCTGCTCCACCTGCGGTGCCTCAAGTGGGTTTGTCGGACTGATCGGCGGCGGGATCCTTGAGATTCTCCACGTTTTTTCCGAAGGGCTTGGAGGCTGCCTCGTTATAATCAGCCAGGCAAAGCTCCGCGGCGATTTCCGCCGCATCGGTGATGATCTCCCGGCAGTGCAGGGCATGGTCCCGGCAGAGCCAACTGTCATGCCATTTCGAGGTCAATTCCCGACACAGGGTGTTACCGTACTTATCGGAGAACTTGATCGGGATCTGATTGAAGAGACGGTAGGCCCCGGGCTTTCCGTAGAGCTGGTTTACCGCCTTTTTTACCACCTCTTTGCCCTCTCCTTCCGGCAGACCGCCGCGGCCATGGACACAGCCTACGGCGATAATCGCCCCAGTGATGGCGCCGCAGGTGTCGCCGTATAAGCCGACACCGCCGCCGAACCCCGTGGCCACCTTTTTCACTTCCGGTGGCAGGCCGGTGTCGATTTCGCCGGTCACCGCTTCGACGATGCACTCCGCACAATTGTAACCCAGGGTAAAGTTCTTCCTGGCCCGTTGCTTGATGGCTGCGATCTTTTCTTCCTTCGACATGATTCCCTCCTATCATGGAATATATTCGTCTTTCTTTGCCCCCGTGTGGGACAGGAAAGATCATTGCTGAGTGGTCGTCTGCTTTTTAGTTTCTTTTGGGCTACTTTTCTTGCTGGAATCTTTCTTGGTAACCGGGTTTTGGAGGGAGTAGCCCGCCTCTTTTGCCTTGTAACCCCCATAGGCGCCAGCGCCGGCCGCCGCTGCATACCAGCACCCCGTCAAACCGGGAAGTAAAAATAAGGCAATCATAAACAGAAACAATTTTTTAAGGATAATCATGGCATTCTCTCTATCGAAGCTTGATCCGGTCGCTTTTGCTCGACAGTCACCTTTACCGCGGTATTCTCTGCAACCCCGGCGTGAAAATGTCAAGAATTTTTGTTCCGTAACGCCCACCTGACCTGGCGGCAGATGCCCCGGATGATCTTGACGTCCCGGGAAAAAAGTCCCGTCCGGGACAGCAGCCGCCGGATGTGCATGAGCCAGTAATCCGGATTCTGAGGATTGAGGAAGCCGATTTCCATCAACACCTCCTTGACCTGTTCGTACATCCCCTCGATTTCCCGGGAAGAGGCGAGCTTTGGGGTGAAAACACTTTTTCTCTCTGCTGCGGCGAGGGATATCTCGTAACAGAGAATCATCACCGCATGAGAAAGATTGATGGATTTGAGTTTTTCCGACACCGGGATGGCCACGACGGAGTGACAATAACGAAGATCGCTGTTGCTCAAGCCTTTGTCTTCGGCGCCGAAGAGGAGGGCCACCTCATTGCGCCGGGATAACTCCGCCAGGGAAGGCGATATCTCCCGCGGGGAGAGGACGGGACCCCGGGCGGACCCGAGCCGGGAGGTAGTGCCGACAATGTATTGAAACGGGGCGAGGGCGTCGCCGAGGCGATCATGATAGCCGATCCGATCCACGATGTCCGCGGCGAAATGGGTGGACATGATCTTCATCTCCGCTGGGGAGAAAGGGCCCGCTTCGGAGATGATGAGTTTGCCCATTCCCATATTCTTCAGACAGCGTGCCGTGGAGCCGATGTTGCCCGGATACTTGGGTTTATGGAGGACGACGGTGAAATTGTCCAGATGTGTGGAAATCATTACCCTTACAACCTACGATGATTTGTCGTCTTTTGTCAACCCGTCATCTTCGGCGGGACCGCGAATGATCCGTTGCCCCATCATGGAATCACGGTAGAACGGACCTTGATGACTGCATTGACTATAATATGTCATCCTCATAAACGCCTCGATATCGGCCATCAATTCCGGGCGGTGCATATACCTGTTGGAGGGACAGACGATGATTTCTGCCCGGGGAAGCCGCGCCGCTATGAGACGGATATTGGTTGCGGAGTGCAACTTGTCCGTGGGGGCGTAAGCAAGGGCAACGGGTATCCGCACCGTTTCCAGATGCGGCCAGACCTCGTAGCGGCCGTCGATGGCCGCCTGGGCCGATAGTTTGATCCGCTGGGGATGGGCGGCCTGCAGCGTTTCCGTGTAACGCTGCATCTGTTCCGGTTCGTTCTTCACATCGACCATGAAGTTCCTCACGTACCAAAGGACGATATGCTTGAGTCCGTGATACAGGAATGCCGGCAGCGTAAGCATCCAGCGGATATGCCAGGGCGCCGGGAAGTCGCTGTTGGGGGCGATCAGGAAGGCGGCCCCCGCGGTCAGTTCTCCCCCCTTCAGGGCCTCCAGCAGGGCCGTTGCCCCCAGGGAGCTGCCGATGACGGTGGTGTTTGACACGGCAATCTCCAGTTGGCGACTAACGCTGATCAGGTCCGCCGCAATCCGGCCGATGCTGAAATCCTCCGGTTGCAGGTCCTTCTTCTCGATGCGGGCCGATCTCTTTTCTCGTGTTTCGATATAATAAACGGGCCTGACGGCGGCCATGACCTTCAACAGGGGCGCCCATCCCGATACGGCGGATACCCAGCCGGCTACGAAGATTATGGGTGCCTCACTGACGGGTCGTTGGGGCCGCCAGGTCATAACCCGGATGCTCACGTCCCTTTCTACGCAAACGGAAACATCCATGAACACTGCACCGGGGGGAGCGACAGGATCGGCAGGGTGGCCGGCCATATTCGTTTCCTTTATCGTCACGACCTCCTCCCGCGCCATTCGACCGGCAGCTCTGATCGCCCTGCCGGTCCCCCTCCCTCATGACTGCTTGCTATGGAGGTTAGGGTTTCAGCCTGTATAATAAGGTCCCGGGAAACGTGTACCGTCGCCGATCATAATGGTCCTGGAATAGACGCCGCTTACTATCGTTAGATGCATTCCTCCAGCGGCAGGGTAAACGCCCGGAACCCGGAGCCGGGATACTCCGCTCTGAGGCCCCGAATGACCTCGAGAAGACGGGGAATCTCCTCGTCCTGCACGGCCATGAATATGCTGTTGTTTTTTCCGGGTGAATAATGGGTGCCCAACTTTGCCTCCGACTCCTCGCCCCGTCCCGTAACCCCATGCACTTTCGTATATTTTCCAAACCCGGCTTCCATGAACGTTTTGCTGATGCGTTCATCGAAGTAGTCCGCATAAACGACAAGAAACATTTTCATGATGTCGGCCTCCTTTTATCGGAAAATACAATCCTAAGTGCCCGATTTAACTTGCAACGATTTCCTCCCCTTCAAGGGGGGGGTTATAAGGGGGATGGGTCTCGCACTTTCATCCCCCTTTGCTACGGAGTACAGTCTTGCACGTTTCAACACCCTTAATGACGGCGTACCGTCATGAGGGCTTCATCCCTCTCCGCAACAACAGGCCGTCATGAGCATCCCCGCTTCCGGTTTATACCAAGGGAATATGCCGTCAGTCCTTGAAGACCGCCCCAGTGCTGGCCGATGTCACCAGTTTGGCGTAGCGGGCCAGGTAGCCGGTAGTGATGGCGGGTGCCTTGGGCTTCCATTCCTTCTTCCGTTTTTTGAACTCCTCCGGCGTAACCTTGAGGGTTATTTTCTTTTTGGGGATATCGATGGCGATGATGTCCCCCTCCTGGACCAGAGCGATGGGGCCGCCATCCGCCGCCTCCGGGGAGATGTGCCCGATGGCGGCGCCGCGGGTGCCGCCGCTGAAGCGGCCGTCGGTGAGGAGGGCCACGGTGGTGTCGAGGCCCATGCCGGCGATAGCCGAGGTGGGTCCCAGCATCTCCCGCATCCCCGGGCCGCCTTTGGGGCCTTCATAGCGGATGACCACAATGTCCCCCGCCTTGATCTTGCCGCCGAGGATGGCCTGGATGGCGTCGTCTTCCGCATCGAAGACCCGGGCCCGGCCCTCGTTGACCAGCATGTTTTCCGCCACCGCGGACTGCTTGACGACGCAGCCTTCCGGGGCGATATTTCCCTTGAGGATGGCCAAACCGCCTTCCTTGATATAGGGATTGTCGAGAGACCGGATCACTTCGGCATCGAGAACTTCCGCCATCTTGATGTTTTCGCCGACGGGCTTGCCGGTGACGGTGAGGGCCTGCTCATCGATGACGCCCAGGGGGTGGATGCGTTTCATGAGGGCCTGGATGCCGCCGGCCGCGTCGAAGTCCTCGATATGATGCACCCCCGCCGGACTGAGCTTGCAGAGGTTCGGGGTCTTCTTGCTGATCTCGTTGAAGAGGCCGAGATCCAGATCGATGCCCGCCTCGTGGGCGATGGCGGGGATGTGGAGGACCGTGTTGGTGGAGCAGCCCAGGGCCATATCCACGGCGATGGCGTTCTTGAAGGCGGCGAGGGTGGCGATGTCCCGGGGTTTGATGTCTTTCTTCAGGAGCTGCATGATCTTCATGCCCGCCTCTTTGGCCAGGCGGCGCCGGGCAGCGTGGACGGCCAGGACCGTCCCGTTGCCCGGCAGGCCGAGGCCGAGGGCCTCGGTTACGCAGTTCATGGAATTGGCGGTGTACATTCCGGAGCACGAGCCGCAGCCGGGACAGGCGCAATCTTCGATGGCGTTCAATTCCTTTTGGGAAATCTTCCCGGCTTTGACCTTTCCCACGCCCTCGAAGACGCTGATGAGGTCGATGGGCTTGCCTTTGAGCTTGCCCGCCAGCATGGGGCCACCGCTGACGAAGATTGCGGGGATATTCAGGCGCAGGGCGGCCATGAGCATCCCGGGGATGATCTTGTCACAGTTGGGGATCATCACCAGGGCGTCGAAGGGGTGGGCCATGGCCATGGATTCGACGGAATCGGCGATGAGTTCCCGGGTGGCCAGAGAGTATTTCATCCCCGTGTGCCCCATGGCGATCCCGTCGCAAACCCCGATGGCCGGAAACTCCACCGGCGTCCCGCCGGCGAGCCGAATCCCCGCCTTGACGTCGTCGGCGATGATCCGCAGGTGGATGTGGCCAGGGATGATTTCGTTGGCGGAGTTGACGACGCCGATGATCGGCCGCCCGATCTCTTCGTTCGTATATCCCATGGCCTTGAACAGGGAGCGGTGGGGCGCCCGCTCCAGGCCCTTCTTCATCAAGTCGCTGCGCATGTGTCCCTCCTTGTATAAATACTTTTAATTGTTGAATATTTATTTATGCCTTTGTAAGTCCATTCCCACCCCGACCCTCCCCTTGAAGGGGAGGGAGCGACATGGGCGATTATATTGCCGTTGCCATTGCCTGCTTGCTTCCGAAGCAGTTGCATAAGAGCGGTGACGGGGGTATCTTCTCTTCCCGGATCTACTTCTTCCGGCGCTCCGGACGAAGGGCCCGGAGGGTGGCGCCGGCCTGCCACATCTCGCTGTTCTTCATCAGATCCAGCTCCTTTTGGAGCGTGTCGCGATAATTGGCGGCGGCACCGGCCTTCAGGACGATCTCCGTCTCTTTCCCCGCGGCCACGCGGTCGTAGAGTTCCGTGAAGACCGGGGCGACGGCGTCGCGGAAGCGATTCTTCCAGTCCAGGGCGCCCCTCTGTGCGGTGGTGCTGCAATTGGCGTACATCCAGTCCATGCCGTTCTGGGCCACCAAGGGCATGAGGCTCTGGGTGAGCTCCTCTACTGTTTCGTTGAAGGCCTCGCTGGGGCTGTGACCCCGTTTCCGCAGTTCGTTGTACTGGGCCTCCAGGACCCCGGCCAGGCAGCCCATGAGGACGCCACGCTCACCGGTGAGGTCGCTGTAAACCTCCATTTCGAAGGTGGTGGGAAAGAGATAGCCGGAACCGATGGCCACGCCGGTGGCCAGGGCCCGTTTCCGGGCCCGCCCCGTGGCGTCCTGGAAGACGGCAAAACTGGAATTGATGCCGCTACCGGCAAGGAAGTTGTCCCGCACCGTCCTTCCCGCGCCCTTGGGGGCGACAAGGATCACGTCGATGTCCGGGGGTGGGATCACACCGGTCTGTTCCTTGTAAACGATGGAAAAGCCGTGAGAAAAATAAAGGGCCTTGCCCTTGGTCAGATGCGACTTCAATTCCGGCCAGATGGCCTTCTGCTGGGCGTCGGAGAGGAGATACTGGATAATCGTCCCCCGCGCCGCCGCCTCCATGGGCGGAAAGAGGGTCTTGCCGGGGACGAAACCTTCGTCGATCGCCTTCTGCCAGTTGTAGTCCCCCTCACCGACGATGACGTTGATGCCGTTGTCTTTCATGTTCAGTGCCTGGCCCCGTCCCTGAACCCCATAACCGATGATGGCCACGGTCTCGCCCTTGAGGGCTTCCCGGGCCATGTCCAGGGTAAATTCCTCCGCGGTGATCACATCTTCAATGACCCCGCCAATGTTCAACTTTGCCATAACCGTCTCCTCCTTATTCCTTTAATTCTGACGTTCCAGGGAAATGATCCCCGTCCGGGCCATATCATCAATGCCCAGAGGTTTCAAGCTCGCCGCGGCCTTTTCGATCAGCGACCGATCGCCGGTTATCTCGATGACGCAGTTGTCGCCGTTCATCGTCACCACCCGGCCGTTGAAGGTGTCGATGATCAGGGCCAGGTATCCCTTGTTCGTATCGGAGAGTTTCATACGGACCAGCATGAGTTCCCGGGTTACCGATTCCACCTTGGTCAGGTCCGTCACCTTATGGACGTCGATGAGTTTGATGAGCTGTTTTTCGATCTTGGTTATCGTCGTCTTATCCTGGATCGTCGTGAGGATAATCTTGGAATAGGCGGGATCTAAAGTCGCGTCCACGCACAGGGTCTCGATGTTGTAGCCCCGGCCGCCCAGGATGCCAGCCACCCGGGCCAGGACATCAGGTTTGTTGCTGACGAGCAGTGCCAAAGTGTATTCTTTCTTCTCCATAATCTAAATGTTTCCTCCTGTTAAATTATATTTCAGTTTGCCATCTCCCGGCCAAGGGCCATTTCATGAATCGGGCCGCCGGGGCGCACCATGGGATAGACGCATTCCTCCCGGCAAATCCGGAAGTCCATGAGCGCCGGCCCGGGGGCCTCCAGACCCTGCTTCAGAACCGCTTCCACCTCGTCGGGTCTGGTCGCCCGGAGTCCCAGCCATCCGTAAGCCTCGGCGAGTTTCAGAAAATCGGGCTGATAGGTCATGTCCGTGTGGGAATAGCGCTTGCCGTAGAAGAGCTGCTGCCACTGGCGGACCATGCCCAGATAACCGTTGTTCAACAAGACGATTTTGACGGGGATATTGTCCTGGATGGCCGTGGCCATCTCCTGGATGTTCATCTGGATGCTGCCGTCGCCGGCGATATCCACGACTAGCTTGTCCGGGAAAGCGATCTTCGCCCCCAGGGCCGCCGGGAAGCCGTAGCCCATGGTTCCCAGGCCGCCGGAGGAAAGGAATGTGTTTGGTTCGTCATAGTTGTAGAATTGGGCCGCCCACATCTGGTTCTGGCCGACCTCGGTGGTGATGATGGCCTTGCCCTTGGTCAGCTTGTAGAGGGTCTCGATGACGAACTGGGGTTTGATCTCCGTATCGCTTTGGCAGTAGCTCAGGGGGTTCTCCTTCCGCCAGGCGGCGATCTGATCGAACCACTCCCGGCGCTGCTCATCGTCGACGCTGAACTTCTGCTGCCCCAGGAGGGCGTTGAAACTCTGGAGGGCGCTCTTGCAGTCGCTGACGATGGGGACGTCCACCATGACGTTCTTGTTGATGGAGGACGGGTCCACGTCCACGTGGACGATCTTCGCGTTAGGGGCGAAGTGATCGATCTTGCCCGTCACTCGGTCGTCGAAGCGCATGCCGATGGCGATCAGGAGATCACAGTGGCTGATGGCCATATTGGCGTAATAGGTGCCGTGCATCCCCGGCATGCCCAGCCAGAGGGGATCGGACCCGGGAAATGCCCCCAGTCCCATGAGGGTTGACGAAACGGGCATCTTGGTAAGCCAGGCCATTTTCCGGAGTTCCTCCGCGGCGCCGCCGAGGATGACGCCGCCGCCGGAAAGGATCATCGGCTTGGTGGATTCGGCGATCAGGTCCATGACGTAAAACGCCTTCTTCGAAGCAGGTCTGGGTTTGGCCTCTTCAACTTTTCTGGGGGTTTGAGGCTCGTATTCCGTCACCGCTGCCATGACGTCTTTGGGCAGGTCGATGAGGACGGGACCCGGCCGCCCGGAGCGGGCGATATAAAATGCCTCATGGATTGTTTTGGCCAGTTCGTCCACCCGTTTGATGAGGAAGTTGTGCTTCGTGCAGGGGCGGGTAATGCCGACAATGTCCACCTCCTGGAAGGCGTCGGTCCCGATGAGGTGGGTGGGGACCTGGCCGGTTAAAACGACGATGGGGATGGAATCCATGTAGGCGTTGGCGATCCCCGTGACGGTGTTGGACGCCCCGGGGCCGGAGGTTACCAGGGCCACCCCTACCTGGCCGGAGGCCCGGGCGAAACCGTCGGCGGCATGGACGGCCCCCTGCTCGTGCCGCACCAGGATGTGGCGGATCTGGCCCTTGTGGAGTTCGTCGTAGATATCCAGCAGCACGCCCCCCGGATAGCCGAAGATCGTGTGGATACCTTCCTGCTTCAACACCTTGATCAGTATTTCTGCTCCTCTTAGTTGCACGGTATGTACCTCCCTTATGGATGTTTGATTTGTCGGCAATAAAAAAGCCGCGATCTGTTCGGAGATGCGGCTTTTCATAAACAAAAAAGCCGCGGGTTTCAGGGGCCCGCGGCTCTGGTTTTTAAAGGTCGTTTAAAAACACCGAGCAGCAGTCCCCCTCGGTACGATAACTACTACGACGCTGCTCAGTACAATGAGTTTGTTTTTCATCTTGATGATTTATCCACTTTCAAACTGAAAAAGTGCAGGCACCGTACGAAAATAAGCAGTTTTTGTCAAGAATTTTTTTGATCCTAATTCATTGCCTTTTTCCATAATGCGAATCATTTTCAGCGATGCCCATGGTCTTCTTTTGCTTTCCGCGCAGCAGCTCGATACGGATCGTGGCGCCCAGGGCGGCGGCGACTCTTCTGATCATGCTCAGAGACCTTTGGAAAGATTTAGCGCCGCGTCTCTGAACCGTAGCGGTAAGGGAGTTCCAGTCCGAGATGGTGGTTTTTTACATAGGCCCGGACCCGGGGATGCGCTTCGGCAACGCGGCAGAATTCATCCTCCCAGTCGCTGTTGAGGATCACCCAGTTGATGTGGCAACACCCGGGGGTCCGTTTCCCAGCGCTCCTTCCTGGAAGTGGTGTAATTAACCCATTTATTCATTTTCTTCCCGGGGCAGCATCTCCTCCGGTTTGACCTGTCCGGCCTCGACGGGTATGGCCCCGAGGGGCGTCGTCCCCTCCAGGAAACTCTCGTAGATGGAACCACCTCCGGAGCTGGGTTCCCCGGTTTTCGGGTTCACCTTAACAAACACGATCCCTTCCGGGACCGGGAAGGTTTCGATGGGCTGCCCAGCCAGGGACTGGGACATGAAATAGAGCCAGATCGGGGCCGCCGCCCGGCCGCCTACTTCCTGGTGCCCCAGGGATCTTTCCTGGTCGAAGCCCACCCAGACGCCGGTGATCAGCGAGGGGGTGAAGCCCATAAACCAGGCGTCCCGGACGTCGTTGGTCGTTCCTGTTTTTCCGGCCACGGGCCGTCCGATGCTTTTAACCCGCCGTCCCGTACCGCTTTCCACGACGTCCTGCATGATGTAGGCGGTGATGAAGGCGATGCGGGGATCGATGACCTGCTCCACTTTCGGTTGGTTCTCCTCAAAGATGTGACCGGTGCGATCCACGATCTTGGTGATGAAGTAGGGTGTCGTACGGCGGCCCTGATTGGCCAGGACGCCATAGGCCCGCACCATCTCCAGGAGGGTGACGCCGGAGCTGCCCAGGGCCAGGGACAGGTTCCTGCTGAGCGGTGAGGAGATGCCCATCACATTGGCGTAGGATGCCGCATAATCTACCCCGATGTCCTGGAGGACCTTGATCGTAATCACGTTCCGGGATTGGACGATGGCGTTTCTCAAGGTCGTGGCGCCGGTGAATTTGCCGTCGAAGTTCTTGGGCTGCCAGAGGCCGCCCGGTTGAGAGGGGTCAGGAAAGGATATCGGGGCGTCCACGAAGTGTGAGGAGGGGGTCAATCCCTTGTCGAACGCGGCGGTGTAAATGAAGGGCTTGAAGGCAGATCCCGGCTGCCGGCGGGACTGGGTCGCCCGGTTGAACTCGCTTTTGGAAAACTCGCGGCCGCCTACCAGGGCCTTGATCGCGCCGGTTTTCACGTCCATGGAAACCAGGGCGCCCTGAACCAGTCCGGTTTCATACCCCTGGCGCTGTTCCAACTCCCGCAGCCCTCTTTCCACAGCCTCGCGGGCCGCCTTCTGCGCCTCGATATTCAGAGTTGTATAAACCTCCAGACCTTCACGGTAGAGGACGTCGCTGCCGTATTTTTCCACGACATAGCGCCGGATGTGCTCGACGAAATAGGGGGCGATCTTTTCCTTGGGCCGGACGGAACGGAGGGTCAGGGGGGTGTTCAGCGCCCGCTCCTGGTCCGCTCCGGTGATATAGCCGTCTTCCACCATTCGTTCCAGGACGTAACTCTGGCGCTGCCGGGCCCGGTCGAAATGGGTGAAGGGGGAATAGGTGCTGGGGGCCTTGGGGAGGCCTGCCAGCATTGCCGCCTCCGGGAGGGTGAGATGACGGGCGCTCTTCCCGAAATACCCCTGGGCGGCCGCCTCCACGCCATAGGTCCCATGACCGAGGTAGATGTGATTCAAATAGAGGTTGAGGATCTCCTCCTTGGTCAGGTAGCGGTCGATCTTATAGGCCAGGATGGCCTCCTTGATCTTGCGGATATAACGCTTTTCCGGGGATAAATAGAGAGATTTGGCCACCTGCTGGGTGATCGTGCTCCCCCCCTGGACGATGCGTCCCGCCCAGAGATTCTTGAGAAAGGCCCGGGAGATGCTCTGGATGTCGATGCCCCTGTGTTCGAAGAACCGGGAGTCCTCGGCGGCGACAAAGGCCTGGACGACGAAATTCGGTAGCTCCGCAACCTTGATGATCTTCCGGTCTTCCAGGAAGAATTCGTCGACCAGTTCGTTGTTGTCGGCATAGATGCGGGTGGCGATGCTGGGACGGTAGTCCTTCAGGGTATCGACGCTCGGCAGTTCCCCTAAAAAGAAATAGAGGAGGTATCCCGTCAGGGCCAGCACCATGATCACCGCTATGCCGAGGGCGACGGTCAGGAGGCTGATGAAGCCCCGGTTGTCGGAGCGATATTTACTCATTGTCCAGGACCCCCGCGGCCGCGTTTTCCTCGCCGGCTTTTTTCTTTCTTCCCGCGTAGCGGGAAACCAGGATGCTGATTTCATAGAGGAACATCAGGGGCACCGCCATAAGGATCTGGCTGAAGGCGTCGGGGGAAGGGGTCAGGACGGCGGCGGCGATAAAGATCATCAAAATGGCGTAGCGGCGATACCGGGACAGGAGCGGGGCATTCACGACGCCCACCTTGGTGAGAAAGAAGATAAACACCGGCAGTTCGAAGGAGATCCCGAAGGCCAGCAGGAACTTCATGGTGAAGGAGAGATACTCCCGGAAGGAGATCATGGGTTTCAGGAAATCCGTGGAAAAGGTGATGAAGAACTCGAAGGCCGTGGGCAGGACGAGGAGATAGCCGAAGACCACCCCGCCGAGAAAGAGGATCGTGGATATGAGGACAAAAGGGACCACGTAACGTTTTTCCGAGTTATAGAGTCCGGGGGAGACGAATTTCCACAATTGGTAAAGGGTATAGGGGCTGGTCAAAAGCAAGGAGGCGAAAAAGGCGATCTTCATATAGATGAAAAACGCCTCGGGCATGCCGGTAAAAATCATGTGGCTGTTTTTCGGCAAAACCTCGGTAAGGGGCTTGGTGATAATCCGAAAGAGCCCCTCCCGGAAGTAGTAGCAGGCGAAGAATCCCATTCCGACGGCAATGAGGATTCGGTAGAGACGGGTGCGCAGTTCCGCCAGGTGGCTGGTTAAAGGTAATTTTTCGTCTTCTGTTTGACCCATGGAATAAGTTGTGTTGACGGCTGATCTTCAGGATTGGTTTTTGGGGGTTGCGTCTTTGTCCCGCTCTTCCTTCCCGCCGTAAAGGAGGGAATCCTTCAACCCATCGACATCCTTCTTGATTTCGTCTGGCTTTAGGGTGTCTTTGATGGACTCCGTTACATCGTCCGTGGCCCGGCGGAATTCCTGAAAGCCCTTTCCCAGTGATTTGGCCAACCCGGGGAGCTTCTCCGGACCCACGACGAGGAGGGCGACGACGGCGATGACGATTAGTTCCGGCAGACCGATACCAAACATAATAGCGGTATATATAGCGCCTCTCAACTCCTTGTCAATGGCAAATATTTTTGCACTTACAGGGGTTTTGTGGTATCAAGTCGCTGCTTTCTCCGGGTGGGACAGCGGTCCCCGCCGGAGGTGAAGGCGGGATTTTTCCCAGGAGTCGATTCATGGCCAACAGGACAGGGGTGGTGGTTGATGAGCGGTATCTGCGGCACGGGGAAGGGTATTATCATCCCGAGTCCCCCCGCCGTCTGGAGTCCCTGTATGCCATGCTGCAACATCCTGGTATGGAAGGGAAATATACCATTATCGCCCCTCGGTATGCCACCCATGAAGAGATCGGTCTGGTTCACAGCCCTTCCTACATCGGCTTGGTGGCCAGTACGGCGGGGAAGAGTTATTATTCCCTCGATGCGGACACTCAGACCTCCCCCGAATCCTATGACACGGCCAAACTTGCCGTCGGTGGGGTCCTGAATGCCGTCGAGGCGGTGATGAACGGGCAGGTGGACAACGCCTTCGCCTTCGTCCGCCCCCCGGGGCACCATGCCGGTAAGGAAAGGGGGGCGGGTTTCTGCCTCTTCAACAACGTGGCCGTGGGCGCCCGTTATGCCCTGGGGAAATACGGCCTGAAGCGGATCCTCATCGCCGACTGGGATCTCCATCACGGCGACGGCACCCAGGAGATCTTCTACCGGGATAAAAAAGTCCTTTATTTCTCCACTCATCAGTATCCTGCCTATCCCGGCTCCGGGACCTTCACCGAAACCGGTCAGGGGGATGGATCGGGATATACCGTCAATGTCCCCCTGAAGGCCCGGACCGACGACGCCCTCCATGTGAAGGCCTTCCGGGGGATCCTCCAGCCCGTGGCCTTGAAATTCCAGCCGGAGCTGGTCCTCCTGTCGGCGGGATTCGACAGCTATTTCCAGGACCCCCTGGGAGATATGCGGGTTACTCCCAAAGGATATGTTTATATGATGAGGATCCTATTGGATATTACGGCGGCCTGTTGCGGGGGTCGCCTGGTCGCCGTCCTGGAGGGCGGTTATAATGTCGAGGGCCTGACGGAATCCGTCAAGCTGGTATTGAGGGAGATGCGCGGGGACACCCGGGCCTCGGAAGACGATCTCTACCGCATGGAATACGAGGCCGAGCAGGGCAAGGATCAGATTCTACGACGGGTTACGGAGCAGATCAATCCCGTCTGGCAGGTGTTTTAAGAAGGCTTGATAGGCTAAATGACTCGCGGCAAATACTCGGAAACATTAAAGATTTTGACAGCTTATCAATTTTAAGGATTTAGGGATAAGGAGCGTATCGTCTTGAAGATAACCAGAGAAGAAGTGGCCCATGTAGCCCATCTGGCCCGGTTGACCTTCCGGGAGGAAGAGCTGGAAAAATTCACCTCCCAGTTGAATGACATCCTCCTCTACATGGAAAAGCTCAACTCCGTGGATACGACCGGAGTGACACCCATGACCCATGCCACGGTACTGTACAACGCCTTTCGGGAAGACGTGGTGAAACCCTCCCTGACCAACGAAGAATCACTGGCCAATGCCCCGGATCCCCGGGGGGAATTCTTCCGCGTTCCCAAGGTCATCGAATGATTGAAGAGGCATTATGGAACTCCACGCGTTGACCATTCATGAACTTCAGGACAAGCTCCGGTCCGGGGAAACAACGGCCGCCGACGTCCTCGCCTCGGTTTACGACCGCATCGCCGCGGTGGATGACAAGGTGCATGCCTACATCACCCTGACGAAGGAAGCGGCGGAGCTTCAGGCCGCCGCCGCCGACGCGGCGATCCGCCGGGGGGAGATGGGGGAGCTGACAGGGGTCCCCATTGCCCTCAAAGACATCTTCTGCACCCGGGGAGTACCCACGACCTGCGGTTCCCGGATCCTCGCCGATTTCATCCCCCCCTACGACGCCACGGTGGTGGGGAAACTCCGGGCGGCGGGGGCGGTGTTTGCCGGCAAGGCGAACATGGATGAGTTCGCCATGGGCTCTTCGACGGAGACTTCCTATTTCGGGGTGACCAGGAATCCTTGGGATCTGGACCGGATTCCCGGCGGCTCCAGCGGCGGATCGGCGGCGGCCGTGGCCGCGGATGAGTGCATCGCCTCCCTGGGTTCCGACACCGGCGGCTCCATCCGCCAGCCGGCGGCCCTCTGCGGGGTGGTGGGCATGAAACCCACCTACGGCCGGGTCTCACGCTTCGGGCTCGTAGCCTTCGCCTCCTCCCTGGACCAGATCGGCCCCTTTACAAAAGACGTGGAGGACTGCGCGATCCTCATGAACGTCATCGCCGGCTACGACCCCCGGGAATCGACCTCTGTCGATATCGAGGTCCCCGATTACCGCTCCTTCCTCGACCGGGGGGTGGCGGGCCTGCGGGTCGGCATCCCGAAGGAATATTTCATCGCCGGAATCGATCCGGAGATCCGCACCGCCGTGGAGACGGCCATTGGTGTCCTGGAAAAGGGCGGCGCCCGTTTAGTCGAAATCTCCCTGCCCCACACCGAATACTGTCTGGCGGTTTATTACATCGTCGCCCCGGCGGAGGCCAGTTCCAACCTGGCCCGGTACGACGGCGTCAAATACGGCTTCCGCTCCCCCGAGGGCCGCGACCTCCTCGACATGTACAAACATTCCCGGTCCGCGGGATTTGGCGATGAGGTTAAAAGAAGAATTATCATAGGGACATACGTGCTTTCGTCCGGCTATTATGACGCCTATTACAAGAAGGCATCCCAGGTCCGGGCCCTCATCCGCCGGGATTTTGATCAGGCCTTTGCCCAATGTGACGTGATCGCGACGCCGACTTCGCCCACGGCGGCCTTCCGGATCGGCGAGCGCACCGACGATCCCATGCAGATGTACCTGTCCGATATCCTGACTATTTCCGCAAATCTGGCGGGGATTCCCGGGATCTCCGTACCCTGCGGCTTTACGGGAGACGGCCTGCCGGTGGGCCTGCAGTTTCTGGCGGGTCATTTCCAGGAGGGATTGCTGATCCAGGCCGGCGCCGCTTATGAAACGCTGGCGGCGACCCGGTCGCTCATCGCCCGATACAAGCGGGAAAAAATGTCTCTTTCATAAGGAGTCGAAACACTAATGGAGTTTGAACCAGTCATCGGCCTTGAGATCCATGCCCAACTGCTTACGGATTCCAAGATCTTCTGCGGTTGTTCCACCCGGTTCGGGGCCCCTCCCAACACCCATACCTGTCCGGTCTGCCTCGGCATGCCCGGCGTCCTCCCCGTCCTCAACCGGAAGGTGGTGGAATACACCATCAAGATGGCGCTCGCCACTAACTGCCGGATCAACCGGGAAAACGGCTTCGCCCGAAAAAACTACTTCTACCCCGATCTGCCCAAGGGCTATCAAATCTCCCAGTATGCCCATCCTCTTGCCGAGGAGGGCTGGGTGGATGTGGAGACCCAGGAGGAAAAAAAACGCATCGGGATCATCCGCATCCACATGGAGGAGGATGCGGGCAAGCTGATCCATGACGAGCACTTTCCTTCCAGTTATGTCGATCTAAACCGCACCGGCGTACCCCTGATGGAGATCGTGAGCGCCCCGGACATACGTTCCGCCGAGGAAGCCGCCGCCTATCTCCGCCGCCTCCATGAAATCCTCGTCTATCTGGAGATCTGCGACGGCAACATGGAAGAGGGGAGTTTCCGGTGCGACGCCAACGTTTCCCTGCGTCCCCGGGGGCGGGAGGAATTCGGCATCCGGACGGAACTCAAGAACATGAACTCCTTCCGGAACGTCCAGCGGGCCCTGGAGTACGAGATCAAAAGGCAGCAGTACGTCCTGGAAGCGGGCGGCGAGGTGGTCCAGGAGACCCGCCTCTGGGATGACGCCCAGGGCGTCACTCTGCCCATGCGGAGCAAGGAGGAGGCCCATGACTACCGCTATTTTCCGGACCCCGATCTGGTCACGATTGCCGTCAGCGAGACCTGGGTGGAAGAGATCCGCCGGGGCATGCCCGAGCTGCCCCTGGAAAAGCGGGAGCGCTTCCGCCGGGAATACGGAATCCCCGTATATGACGCCGGCGTCCTGACGGCCAGCCGGGCCCTGGCGGACTATTACGAAGAGGTTGCCCGTCTTTGCGGCCTGCCGAAGATCGCCAGCAACTGGGTGATGGGCGATATCCTGCGGTTCCTCAACGAGGACAAACGGGACATCAAGGATTGTCCCATCCCGGCCTCCTCCCTGGCCGAGATGATCCGCCTCATCGAGGAAGGGGTCATCAGCGGCAAAATGGCCAAGGAGATCAGCGAAGAGATGTACCGTACGGGTAAGACGCCGCAGGTAATTATTGAGGAAAAAGGCCTGCTCCAGATCTCCGACGCCGGGGCGTTGATTCCCCTGATCGAGAAGGTCATGGCGGACAATCCCTCCCAGCTTGGCCAATATCGGGGGGGAAAGGACAAGCTGTTCGGTTTCTTCGTCGGCCAGGTGATGAAGGCCACCCAGGGTAAGGCCAATCCCCAGTTGATCAACGACCTCCTGAGGAAGATGCTGGCGGGATGAACAAAAGAAGCTGCCTTCAGAATAATTACCGACCATGAGAGTCTCTTTACCCTGTATATCCCTCCCCTTCAAGGGGAGGGACGAGGTGGGGATGGGTTAGAATGGCCACTTTTATCCGCACTGTTTACTGGGAAGATGACGCCGTCGTCTTTATCGATCAGCGCCTCCTCCCGGATCAAGAACGCTATGTGACCACCCGGGATTACCGGGAGGTGGCGGCGGCCATTAAGGCTCTGGCCATCCGGGGCGCCCCCGCCATCGGCGTGGCCGCCGCCCTGGGTATCGCCTTGGGCGTTGCCAACAGCCGTGCCGTTGCCCTCGCCGGGCTGCGGAGAGAATTTGACGATATCTGCCGTACCTTCGCCATGACCCGTCCCACGGCCAGGAACCTCTTCTGGGCCGTCGAAAGGATGGAGCGGTGTTTTCGGCTCATTACCGCGCCCCTTCAGAGCGGTCCGGCAGCGGGGGGAATCCGGACCGCCTTTCCCCCCTTCCTTGCTCGGGTAAAAAAAGCCCTTATCGATGAGGCCAAACTCATCGGTGCGGAAGATATCCGGATAAACAAGCAGCTCGGCACCTACGGCCAGACCCTTATCGACGACGGCGACCATATCCTTACCCACTGCAATGCCGGGGCCCTGGCCACGGCGGGTTACGGGACGGCACTGGGGGTAGTCCGGGCGGCCGCCGAGGCGGGGAAGAAGATCCATGTCTATGTCGATGAGACGCGGCCCGTCCTCCAGGGGGCGCGGCTGACGGCCTGGGAAATGATGCGCGAGGAGATCCCGGCCACGCTCATCACTGACAATATGGCCGGTTTTCTCATGAAGCAGGGCCGGATTCAGAAGATCGTCGTCGGGGCCGACCGGATTGCCGTCAACGGGGATACGGCCAATAAGATCGGCACTTACAGCGTGGCGGTGCTCGCCAAAGTCCATAAAATACCCTTCTATGTTGCCGCGCCCCTTTCCACCTTTGACGGCGCCGTCAAAACCGGGAAAGACATCCCCATCGAGGAGCGGTCTCCCGAAGAGGTAACCTGTTGCCGGGGGGCCATCCTGGCGCCCCGGGACATCGACGTCTATAACCCCGCTTTCGATGTGACCCCCGGCCGTTTAATCGCCGCCTTCGTGACGGAAAAAGGCCTGCTTTATCCGCCTTTCCGCAAAACCATTCCCGCCCTGCTGAGGTCATGAAGGTTAGTGGGTAGGAGCAGTCTCATGGCCGGTAATCTCTTCCTTTTTGATTTCGATGGCGTCCTCGTCGATTCCCTGGAGGTCTATCATCGGGCTGTGTCTTGGTGCCTCGAAAGAATCGGCATGCCCTTCATCAGCACCCAGGAGGAATACGTCGCCCTTTTCGAGGACAACTTTTATGCCTCCCTGGCGGAGAAAGGGGTGGATCTCCATGCCTTTTCCCAGGCTTTGAACGAATATGCCCGGGATGTTGACTATTACCGTGACGTCAAACCTTTTACGACCGTACTAACGGTCTTGGAAGAACTATGCCGGGCCGACACCCTGGCGATCATCTCTTCGAATTCCGCCGCGGCCATTGGGAAGATCATGGCCCGCCTCCACTACAACGGTTGTTTCCGGGAGATCCTGGGATCGGAGTTTCATTTGAGCAAAAAGGCCAAGATCGACCATATGGTTGCCAAATACGGGCGAAGTCGGGAGCGAACGTTTTACGTGGGCGATACGGCGGGAGACATCAAGGAAGGCAAAGCGGCGGGGATCAAGACCATCGCCGTCGCCTGGGGATGGCATCCCCGGGAAACCCTGGCGGCGGAAAATCCGGACTTCCTCATCGCCCGTCCGGATGAACTGCTTGCCATCGCCGGATAGCCGCGGATTCGGATTCCCGGCCAGCCGTTTTCGGCGCGAATGTCCGGGCATACCTTCATCGCTTTGATGGAACGATAATGACATGTTCCAACCCGGCAAGAAAGCAATGTTGATGACATCGTAAAAAGCGCAAACAATGTCCCATTTGGGACGGCATCGTAAAAAGATCCGCAGGCGAGGCGCGCGAATCCTGAGGAATGAGGAGTACTTGGACGTACGTCGCAGTGACGAGGGATGAAGCGCTTTCGAAGCATCCGGACTTTTTACGATGCCGTCAATGTTGGCCGACATGAAGGCAAAGAGGAAAACGGGGAGATGACGCGCTCATGATGGTACGCCGTTACAAAGGAGGATGAAAGCGAAGCTTAATGTTCATAAGGTTGTCAAGGTATTTTCAGATGAGAAGAGACAAGCTTCATATTTTATTGTCGGCGCTTTTTTTTGTTCTTTTCCTTTCCGGGGCGGCGACAGCCGAGGATTTGAACCCTACCTACAAAGAGTCCATTCCCCTGTCCCGCCAGCATGCTGACAGCCCCGCTGGCTGGGTTCCCGACTATCCCACCTCGGGAAGCAGGCAGATTGTCACCATCCAAGGCGATCCTGACAAGGAAAATGCCCACTTCGGACTCACATACGATACCAAAGGCTATGGCGACGGCAAGAATTACCTCATTGTCCGGACCTTAAGCAAGACTGATTATATGGGAAGTAATTACGTCAATCAACCGGGCTATAAGGTGTTCGGCAAGGCGACGGAGAGCGCCTACTGGGTGACGACGGGTAACGAGGCCACAAAATTTCTCCGGGATAACGGCGGCACCAGCGCCAATATCGTGAAGCTCATGGAGCGCGCCCTGGGCATGAATAACGACGGCTCCCATACGGCGATGGTCGAATATGCCGTCATCGCCGACAATGACCACATCCTCCGTCCCACGAAGATTTCCGATTTCAAGACCTATGCGACCAATCCCACCAATTATGGGACGAATGCCTCCTATGGGGAGAAACCTTCCGATATGACCCAGGCCACCTACGATAATTATGTCGGCACGGCGACCCAAACGGGCTATTACGAGTACTGGAAGAAAAAGACTTACGATTCCGACGCAGGCAGTAACGACGCCTTCCCCTGGACGCAGATCGGCTACACCTTTTTATGGGGCAATGGTCAGGAAAAACTGGCCGATATACAGGGATTGAGTGAATTTATCCTCCTGGGCGGTACGTCTTTACAGATCTACGGCCTCTACTCACCCCAGTCCTACATCTACACCCTCAACAAGGACGGTGCTTTCAGCACGGCCGCAGATGCGCAATACGGCAACGGTTTCGCCAGTTTCAAGGTTGATGGAACGTGTGATTCCCTCTGGGCGGGACACCGCTTCCAGAGGAACGTCAGCACCGGCGCCGCCAATCAGATCAATATCACCAACACCGGTTCCATCTCCGGCGGGCAGGGGCTCTTGATCTGGTCGTTGAACTATGCCGTGAACAACCAGGGGACGATCAGCGGCGCCACGGCCAACAAGTTCGCCACGACGAACACCGGCAATATCGCTGTCCTCTTCAAAGGGGACACCACGGCTTACGGAGACATCCCTGCTCCCGCCGGTTCCAACAACCTCACCAACTCCGGGACCATCTCCAGCCCCGGGACGGCGGTCATGGTGGAAGCGGGAGATACGAACATTACCAACAAGTCCGGAGGTCTGCTTACAGGAGACACGGTTGCCATCCAAATCGGCCAGGCAAACGCTGCGCCGGCGGTAAAAGGAATTATCGACAACACCGGAACCATCAGCAGTTCCGGAACGGCCATAAAGGCGGACAGAGGAGACAATACGATCGTCAACAATTCCGGCGGCATCATCTCCGGTGGGGTTTATGCCATTCAGACCGGGGCGGGGAACGACACCGTGACGGTCAAGGGCGGCGAGATCGCCGGCAAGGTCGATCTCGGGACGGGGCCGGACAAATTCGATGTCACCGGCGCCGACGGCGCCGCCAAGCTGAGCTTCACCATCGACAGGGACACCGCCGCCTCGGCGCAGATCCTGGTGAAGGATGGGGGCAACGGCACGGTGAGCATTGCGGACAATACCAAGCTGGCCGTAACGGTCGGGGGCGCAAAGAATATTCAAAACAACGACCGGTTTCTGATCGCCGATGCGGGCGGAACGCTGACCGTCACCCCGGCTAATCTCGTCATCCAGAACGACGGCTCCCTTCCCATGGTCGGTTTTTCCGCCCTGAAAGATGCCAACAAGCTCTACCTGGTGGCGGCACGGAGCAGCAGCTATTACGGAGCCAACAGCGGCAATGCCTCCCTGGGTTCCCTCCTGGACAGCCTGGCAAATACGGCAACGGGGGATATGGCCAATGTCCTGGGGAATTTGGACAAATCCGGTGATGCCGGAAACGCCTTGAAATTGCAGCCGAATGTCGATGGCGGGACCATGCAGGCCAGCTTCGGGGCGATGAATAAATACACTGGGGCCGTCGTCAACCGAATCGAACAGGTCATGACCGGCCGGGCCGCCAGGGAGGGGATGACCGGAATCGCCACGGGCGACGAGTCGGCGCGCAACGGTGCCTGGGCGCAGGGATTCGGAAGCTATCTGCACCAGGATCCCCAGGGGACGGGCAACGGTTACAGCGCCGACATCTGGGGCGTCGCCTTCGGTTTCGACCGGTATTTCTTCCCCAGTCTCATGTTGGGACTCAGTGGCGGCTATGCCCGCAACAAGATCACCACCGCCGATCCCAACACCGGCGCCGATGCCGATAGCTACCAGGCGGGCCTCTACGGCAATCTCGCCCGGGAAGCCTATTATCTCGATGGCATTTTCTCCTTTGCGTATAACAAGTATAACGCCTCGCGGCACATCGCCTTCGGGACGACAAACCGGATTGCGAAGAGCAATTACAACGGTCAGCAGTATTCAGGCTACCTGGAGGGCGGTTACGCCTTCGGCGTGAACGGTTTCACCATCACACCCCTGGCCTCGGTTCAGTACATGCACCTCCAGCTCGGCGACTATACGGAGACGGAAGCCGGGGACCTGAACCTCCATGTGGACAGCCAAGGATACAACATGCTCCAGGTCGGTGTCGGGGCAAAACTATCCTACCAACTTACCAGCCGGGACGTGCGGATCATTCCGGAACTGCACGGCAAGTTTCTCTATGACTTCATCGGCGACCAGCAGCAGGCCACCGCCACCTTTACCGGGGGTGGCGCCTCCTTTGCGACCAAAGGCTTTGACCCACCCCGGGCGAGCGGCAATCTGGGGGCCAAGCTCACCCTGATGACGAAAAACAATCTCTCCTTTGCCCTGAACTACGACTATGAGTGGAAGGCGGGATATTACAGTCATAACGGCTATTTCCATATCAGGTACGCCTTCTGAGTCGCCAGGCCGTAGGCCTTTGCCCACGTCCTCCCGCGCCGGCTTTTGGCAACTCGCAAACCGCTCGCTGCATCAAGTCGGAACCGGTCCGGCCGGGCCGCCGGGGATGGCGACGGTTTACGAAGTCGGGCGGCCAGTGGGATGACTGGTGAGGGAGCGTATGCAAGGTTCGCAGCTATGGTTCAAAAATTTCGTGGGCTTTCCGAGGCCTTAACCGGACTCATCCTGATGCTGATCTTTGTCTGGTGCTGTTCCGGGTGTGTCGGTCCGGGTGGAGCGGTGGCCGACCGGATCGGATCGCGGGCAGGGTTTGAAAAAACCTTTCTATGGACCCGGGAATTTACGCTTACCGCTTACTGGCGGGGCCGCCGGCCGGGAGCTCCCTTGAATCTCTACCTCGAAGGGGATGGGTCCGCCTGGATTTCCCGTTCCTGGCGCTCCGACGATCCCAGCCCCCGAGATCCGGTGGCACTGGCACTGGCGGCCCGGGATCCCGGGGCGAACGTGGCCTATCTCGCCCGGCCCGGCCAGTATGCCGCGCCGGGATCGCCCCCGGTCGATCCCGCCTTCTGGTCCGACCGCCGCTTTGCCCCCGCGGTGGTGGCAGCGCTCGGCGAGGCCGCGGACCTCCTTTTGGCGAAGACTCGGGCGAAGGGGGTCAATCTCATCGGCTATTCGGGCGGGGCCGCCCTGGCCGTGCTGATGGCCGTCCAGCGAAACGATGTCCTGAGCCTCCGGACCGTGGCGGGGAACCTGGACCCGGAGGCGGTGAACCGCCATCATCGCGTCAGCCCCCTGGCCGGGTCCCTCAATCCTATGGATGCGGCGGCACAACTCCGTGACCTGCCCCAGCGTCATTTCGCAGGCGCCGAGGATGCCGTGGTGCCCCCCTTCGCGGCCGGGAATTTTATCCGCCGTCAGGGCGGGGATGACCGGCGCGTCATCATCGTTCCCGGAGTGGGCCACGGCAACGGGTGGCGGGAACGATGGTGGGAACTGCTGAGCTTTCCCCTATTTTGATTTCTTCGCTTCTGCCGCCCGCTGTTCTCTTGCCTTGGCCCGGAGACGTTCCTTCCGCCGTTTGCGCCGGCGATCGATTTCTCTTTTCCGTTCGATCTTCTTGTGTTGTGCCATTCGTTTCTCCCTGTAAATTTATCAGTATTCCAAACTATTTACGAATAAAACACCGCGGGCGGATCAATGCCGTTCAGATTCCGATCTCCAAGCCGTCGTAGGCCAGGTATATCTCCAAGGCGCTTGTTTCGGATAGAATCTTCAGATAGGTCCGCGTGTCCGCCAGCAGCTCATCAAAGGTCTCGTCATCGTAGGTATGTTCGTGATGGAACAGACAAAGGCGTTTGACCTGAGCCTCCACGGCCATTTCCACGCCGATGACGTTGCTGGAGTGCCCCCAGTCCTCCTTGTCCCCGATGGCGTCGAGCAGGGTGTACTGGGCGTCGAAGATGAGCAGGTCCGTATCCCGGATGAAATCGAGGTAGGCGTAATTGGAACATTCCGCCTCCTTTTTGTGTTCCGAATCCGTGGAATATACGACGCTCCGGCCGTTTTTCGTGAAACGGTACCCATAGGAGTCTCCGGGATGATGCTGTCGCGCCCCCCGTACTTGGAAACCTGCAAACTCATAAATCTCGTCCACCCGCAGGGGGTGGAAGGAGATCTCCGCCCGCATGGCCGGCAGGGGAATGGGAAAAAAAGGCGGGCTTTGCTGGGTCGCGAAGGCCGCTTCGAGGCCGGGATGAAAACCGTAGATTTTGATCCGGTTGCCAGGAATGTAGGCGGGAGTGAAAAACGGAAAGCCCTGGATGTGGTCCCAGTGAAGATGAGATAGGAAGATGTGGAAGACTCCTCGGGCGCCCGGCAGGCTGTTGCCGAAGTCCCGCAGGCCTGTGCCGGCATCGCAGATGACGTAATCCTCGCCGCCCCGGATCTCGATGCAGGAACTGTTGCCGCCGTAGCTTCCCCGGATGGAAAAAGGCAACTCCCGATCCACGAAGGCGGCAAGCGCGTGTTCATCGCCAAAGACTTTTCCTTGGGCCGCCCGGAGTGCTCCGATAACCTTGGCCCGGACCTGGGACGCCTTGAGGGAGGCGGGCAGGGAGCCCCGAGTTCCCCAAAAATGGACGCGCATGTAGTGCCCCCTCCTTTGCCGATATGTATCGTCTATAGATCGTAAAGGGTTTCGTCGATTTGCGGCTTCGCCTTCGCGGCCCCTTTCTTTCCTTTCGGGCCTTCGAACAGGAACGGTTCCTCCGCTTCCAGGAGCTCTCCCATTTCCGCGTCGATCTGTTCCGGGTCCTCTCCCTTTTCCATGCGGCGCAGGGCCTCCTCCATGGCCGGGCCGAGATTCATCCCTGTAGCCTCGGTGAGTTTCCGCATGAGGTCGGCCGCCTGCCGGGGGTCGTCTTCATTGAGTTTATCGGCTTCGCCGGCCAGCATGGTCATGGCCTTTTCCATGGCCGCCTCGTCGATGGGAGGCATGCCCTCCGTTTCAGGTCCTTCTTCGCCGCCGGTCTTGATCTTGGCAAAAACGGACATCTGTCGCTTGAGCTTTATCCTTTTGCATTTCGGGCACTTAGGAATTTTATCCGTATTTACGCCTTTGGAAAAAAAACTATAGACGGTGTTGCACTTATGACAATAAAACTCGTAAATAGGCATCCGCAATGCTCCTGAAATTTTTTTCAGCAATATAATCATCCTGTTAGGAAAAGCAAGGGAAATTTTATCTTGGTTTCCCTGACACGATACGCCGCCCCGCCCCTGATCTTCTTTCTCTAAAAATCGAGGTTGATCCGAACGCGTCCGAAGGGGCCGTCCTGAATGTCGAGACGGTTGAAATCCCGATCGGAATAATCCTTGCCTTCGAAATACATCCGGTCGAAGACATACCCCCCGCGTCTGATGAAGAGCAAGGCCTTTTTGCCGTTCTAAACCAGCCCGGCAATTGACATTGACAGGACGAGGTCTTTTTTGCATAGAAAACGGAAGATGCAGTCATCGCCTCTTGCCAGCGAAGAGACGATCAAAATTTGACGACATCGTAAAAGGTCAAAAAATGTCCCATTTGGGACGGCATCTTAAAAAGATCCGCAGGCGAGGCACGCGCATCCTGAGGAATGAGGCGTACTGGGACGTACGTCGCAGTGACGAGGGATGAAGCGCTTTCGAAGCATCCGGACTTTTTACGATGCCGTCAAATTTGAAAAGATTCCCGAAAGAGATCAGGCCCGAAGGCCATGAAGAATAGATCGCCACGAGCAAGTAATAAATACCGCTACCTGTGTTGCGGTCTGGCCCTCCTGCTGCTGGGCGCCGCGGTTCCCCTGGCGGCCGATACGGTCGTAATTCCGGACGAGATCCAGGCCATTGTCTCCGCTCCCCGCTACTGCCATGCCTGGTGGGGGCTGCTGGCTCAGGACGTGCATACCGGCCGGATCATCTGCGCATGGCACCCGGACCTCCTTTTCCACCCCGCTTCCGTGACGAAACTCTTTTCTGCGGCCGCCGCCCTGGAGCAACTCGGCGGTGATTATCGTTTCCATACCCCCCTTTATATTAACGGGAACTTGGATAGCAGGGGGGTTGTCCGGGGGGATCTGATCCTCGTCGCCTCCGGTGATATTACCATGGGCGGCCGCACCCGCCCGGACGGGCGCATCGCCTACAGCGGTATTGAGCAATCCGCCGTCGGCGACAAGTCCGGAGTGCAGAACGCCCCGGCGAAAACCAACCCCCTGGCGGGGATCCGCCGGCTGGCCCGTCAGGCGACGAGCGCCGGGATCAAAGCCGTCACCGGCGAGGTCATCGTCGATGACCGCCTGTTTCCCACCAGTAGCGTTTACAGTGTCAAAAACCCCGGGATGGTGATTTTCCACCGCAGCCCCATCATGATCAACGACAATCTCTTCGATATCGTGATCTCACCCACCCGCCGGGGGATGCCGGCGGCGGTGGACTGGCGTCCCCGGCTCCTGCCGCTGCTCCAGGTCGTCTCGACGGTCCGCACCGTGGCGCCGGCCCAAACGCCCCGTCTGGAAGTGACGCCGTCGGGCTTTGGAAAATTCTTGATTTCCGGTGAGATCCCGGAAGGACATCCCCCGATTGTTCGGGAGACGGCCGTCCCCGACGCCGCCTCCTATGCCCGGGCGCTCCTCATTGCCGCCTTGCGGAAGGAGGGCATCAAGATGAAGGCCTCCCCGGCGACGCCCAATCCTTTCCGGCGGCTACCCCAAGCAGCGGCTTATCAGCGGTTCGTCAAGGTCGCCGAGCTTGTCTCGCCGCCTTTGACCGAATATCTCCGGATGATTCTCAAAGACAGCCACAATCCCGGCGCCGAGATCATCCCCCATCTACTGGCCCTGCAAGCTGGGGGAAATTCATTCGCGGAAGGCATGCAAAGGCAAAAGCTGCTGCTGTCCCGATTTAGCGCCGATCCCGGGAGCATTTCCCTGGCCGACGGCTCCGGCCTGTCCCAGGCCAATCTGGTTACCCCCCGGGCGGTTGTCGCCCTGCTGGCCCATATGACCAGGCAGCGTCATGGCCTTTTTTTCCGGGAGGCGCTGCCGTTGCTCGGAGTGGACGGCACGCTCATGCGCAGCGGCCGGGACAGTCCCGCCCGGGGCAGAATCAGCGGTAAGACGGGCACACTGATCACCGTGGATCTGCTCCACGACAGTGCCATCATGGACGGCAAATCCCTGGCGGGATACATGATGACGGCGGCGGGCCGGGAAGTGGCCTTTGCCTTCTTCGTCAATTTTGTCCACAGCACCGATGTACGGGGAAGGGAAGAGACCCGGAAGTTTACCGGGGAGATCGGCGCGGATCTCCTCCGGATTGCCGAGGCCATCCACCGCGCCAACTGAACTACCGGTTGCCGCTCCACGACTGCGAACTGACTGACCCGAGTCGGTCAAGGCCGCGGTAAGCTCTTCCATGATTAACCGGCCGGTTCCCTTTTCCTTGTTTATCTATCGGAGGAGGGCGACCGCTTCGCCCCCTCCGATCATTCCTCCTCTTCACGTCGCCGGCCGGTCCTGCCCGGCCAGACGCCGCTTCAGGCGGGCAATGCGGCGCCGGAGATCATTCTCCTCCGTTGCCGTCCCCTGGGGGGGCAGCAAGTCCAGTGCCCGGCAGGCGAGCTCCAGGGCCGTCCGGTAGTCATGATCCCGGTGTTCGTTCCACTTGGCCAGCTCCAGGAGGGGAAAGAGGGCGTCGCCGTCGGGGCCCCCCCGGTCCGGGGCGAGCATCTCCCGCCAAATCGCCACGGCCTCGTTCCAGGCCCCCGCCCGTTTGTGGATTAAAGAGAGCAAGGTGGCCGCCTGCCGGGCCGTGGTCGGGCCGGAACGTCGCCGGAGATCCGTCAGGATGCCTTCCGCCCGGGCCGTTTCGCCCCGGTGGATACAGAGCCGGGCCGCCGCCAACAGATCCGGATCGGGCGGTGGCGGGGCGGCGCCGGAGACCGGTCCGCCGATCAGCTCCGTCAGACGGGCGGCAAGGAACGCCATGGAGAGGACGTCGAGGCGGTTGTGGACGAAGATGTCCGCCACCAGCCCGCCGTCCCGATGCCGGAGCCATTGGAAGTAACGCTGGGGGATCTCCCAGCCCGGGATATCTTCCTCCCGTTCCAGCCCCAGCAAGGCCCCTTCCAGTGTTCCGAGGCGGACGTTGTCGAGGCGGCACCTCAGGAGCCGCCGGGCCGGATGCAGCAGATCCAAATGGGGAAGACCGGCCAGGGGATCGGCGAGACGATTCATGACGAACCGGGCGGCCAGCAGGTTGGCGTCGAAGGCCTTGCCGTTGAAGGTGACGAGGAACTGCCGGTCCGCCATCAGTTCCCCGAGGAAGAGGAGGGCCGCCCGTTCCTCCGCGAAGTCCCTCATGAATAGCTGTTTGACGACGAACCTTGCCCCCTCGAACCACCCCAGGCCGATGAGAAAGGCCACGGTGCCCGTCCCTCCCGCCAGTCCCGTCGTTTCCGTATCCAGAAAGACGCCCCGGCCGGGGTCAAGACCGGCCAGCGCGGCGTCGTTGGCCAGGATGGCGGCGCCGGCCATATCCAGAGGAGGCAGGTCGCCAAGACGGCAAGCCCCGTGGCAATGGCCCATGCCCCAGGCGCTGGCGGCGCAGAAGAAGCGCCCGCCCGCCGTGGCTATCTCCATTCCGGATACAATCTCCTCCAGGGGATGTCCCGGTTCTCGCCGCCGCGGCGGGGACATGTCCGCGCCGCCGGGCCGCCGGGCCAGGACGGCGTCGAGACGCCGCCGCAGGGCGCCGATTTTTAAACTGGAAGCTTCGCTTTGTGAACAAGAAGCTTCGCTTTCCCCGGACCGGTGGGTCTCCCTCACCGGCGTCCCTTCACCGGGGGTCAAGACGGCTTTGCGGGGCGGGCTTACCGCCTCTTTCGTCAGCCGCTGCAATCTGTCTATTACCGTCATTTGCCAGAGACCTTCCCATTGCCGGTCCGGGCGGATGGATACATGTAAACCGTTTCGGCGTCCAGCCGCCGGGCGGTCAGAACACCGCCGTTAATGTTGAAATCTTTGAATCATTGCTTCGCGGCGCAACGTTCGTCATTCCCGCGTCGGCGGGAAGACAAAAATCAAATATTTTCCCGATACCGTCTCAAGCCCGCCATGACACCATGCCGTTTTCCAAGGTCTCGCTACGTTGATCCTAATTGTGGGCCGGATTGAATTTATGGCAATAGCCGGGGAGTGTCAAGTTTTTAAGTATTCCGGGGCGGAATCCCGATCGTCCCGTTTCATCTCAGCGGAGCCGCAGACTGACCCGGGTGAGATCGTCGGGTGATTTTTCCGCGCTCATGCCGAGTTTTTCGCACAGCCGGACCATTTTCCGGTTCTGGGGTTCGATATAGCCGTAAAATTCCTCCAGACCCTTTTCGTCGGCGATGCCGATGAGGATGTCAATCAGCTTGTACGCCAGTCCCTGACCCTGGAAGTCGTCGTGGACCAGGATGGAGAATTCGCATTTCCGGAAATCGGCCTCGATGTTGAACCCCCCCATGCCGATGAGGCGCCGGCCGTCGTTTTCCCTGAGTTCCGCCACCAGCATCATCTCCCGGTCGTAATCGATATTGCAGAAACGGACGTGCATCTCGTGGGTGATGGTCTTGATGGTCTGGTAGAAACGCTCCCGGAGGGTGGCCTCCGACAGGGTGGTGAACATGTCATGGGCCAGCGGTTCGTCTTCCGGACGGATGGGGCGCAGCACGATTTCCCGCCCGTCCCGCAACAGCCCGCGGCTGATGTAGCGGGTGGGATAGGGGGTGATCAGGAGATGGGGGTAAGGGGTGGTCGGATCGACCTTGTCCTGGTCCAGGATGATGCGCACATCCAGGGCCAGGGCCCGACCGTCGCGCACCGCGACGGGATTCATGTCCATGGCGAGGATCTCGGGAAAATCCATCACCAGGTTGGAAAAGCTGACGATCATCCCTTCCAGTTGTGCCAGATCCGCCGGGGCCTTGCCCCGGTATCCCCGGAGCATGGCGAAGGCCTTCGTCTCCTCCATGAGGCGCCTGGCCAGGGCCTGATTGAGAGGGGGCAGGGCGATGGAGTAATCACGGAATATCTCCACCCCCACGCCGCCCATGCCGAAGAGGATCACGGCGCCGTAGTCTTTGTCCTTCTTCGCCCCGAGGATCAGTTCGTAATCGATGACCTCGATCATCTTCTGGACGGCGACGCCCCGGATGGCCGCGTCGGGCCGGATGCGCGCCACCCGCTCCCGGAGGCGGGCGAAGGCGATACGCGCCGCTTCGTCGGAGTCGATACCGGTGACGACACCGCCCACATCCTGGCGGAAGATGATGTCGGGGGAGGCGATCTTCAACACCACGGGATAACCGATGTCCCGGGCGGCCGCCACGGCCTCCTCGGCGGACCGGGCGATCTGGGTTTTCACGAAGGGGATGCCGTAGTTGGCCAGAAACTTCTTCGCTTCCTCCTCGGCCAGGACATGTCTTCCCTCCCGGAGGACCCGCCGGACGATTGATTTCAGATGGTTTTTCGGCGGCGCCTCGTTTACGGACAGCTCCGCGGGGGTTTCGTGGAGGAGCCGGAGATTCCGCTCGTAGTTGTACATATAAACATAGGTCCGGGCCGCCTCTTCCGGCGTTTCGTAAGTCGGGATGCCGCTTTTCAGGAGCAGTTCCCGGCCGCCGCTTTCCCGGTCCCTTTCCAGCCACGTGGCCAGGACGGGTTTGGAGGCGTCGCGGCCGGCGGCGGCGACCATCGCGGCCAGTTCCTCGTCCCCGGCGGCGCCCTGGGGGCCGAAGATTACCAGGATGCCGTCCACATTGTCGTCCTGGAGAAAAAGGCCGAGTGCCGCTTCGTAATCGCCGACGGATGCCGACCGCGTCAGGTCCAGGGGATTGCCCACCTGGACATGGGGAGGAAGGAACTGCGCCAATCCCGACTGGGTGGCGGGAGCGAGGGCGGCCAATGAGCCGCCGGACTTTGTGAGCCGATGCGCCGCCATGAGACCGGCCCCGCCGGCGTTGCCGACCACGGCCAGGCGCGCCCCCCGGGGCAGCTTCCGGGAGTACAGGACGTCGGCGGTGTTGTAGATGTCTTGGGTCTCTTTCACCCGGACCACGCCTACCCGGCGCAGGACGGCATCGAAGATGTCCTCGGGACCGGCGAGGATGTCGGTGTGGGAGAGCTTTTCCGGGGCGTCCCTGTCCGGCCGTGCCGGCCGGAGGAGGACAATGGGTTTGTTCCTGGCGAAACCCCGGGCGGCACCGAGGAATTTCCGGAGATGGCCGAGATCGTCTTCCATGTATATCATGATGCTCCGGGTGTGGGGGTCCGTTCCCAGATAGTCGATCATGTCTCCGAAATCGATGTCGATCGCCGAGCCCAGGGAGGCGAGCATGCTGAAACTGATATGGGCGCTGACGCCCCAGTCGAAGAGGATCTTTCCGAAGGCGTTGCTCTGGGTGATAAAGGCGATCTGTCCCGCCTCCGGGGCGCCGGGGAGGCGGGAGGCGCAGAGGCCGGCGTGGGGGCGGATGATGCCGAGGCAGTTGGGGCCGAGGATCCGCAGGGGGTATTGCTTCTTGATCCGGAGTATCTCCTGCTCCAGGCGCCGGCCCTTCTCTCCGGCTTCCCGGAACCCGGCGGAGATGATGATCATGCCGTCCACATCGGCCCGGCCGCATGCCTCGACGATCTCCGGGACCGTCGGGGCGGGCGTGGCCACGATAGCCAAATCGACGTGTTCCGGGACGGCGCCGATATGGGGGTAGCAGGGCTCCCCGTCGATACAGGCATGGCGGGGATTGACGGAGTAGATCTTCCGTTCCCGGCAGGTCCGGAGGTTGTCCAGGATCTGTCGGCCCGGGGTGTCCGCCTGGTCACCGGCTCCGATCAGGGCGATGATCGTGGGGTCGAACATGCGCTTCAGGTTGTCCATAATCCCATCCTCGTCGAATATTCCTCTCATACCCCAGGGAGGGGAATAATTCAAGACCGGGGCGGGCAACCGGAGAGCCTTTCGGACGAAGAGATAATCGAAAAGGCCGAGAGCACGGCGGTATTCGCCCGGGTCGCGCCGGAGCAGAAACTGCGTCTGGTCGAGGCGCTCCAGGCCCGCAAACATTTTTATACACCTATGTGCCCGTGATGAATATTGATTTTTGTTCATACATCTTTCTTGACTTTTATAACGCAGCGCCTACTATGGGTTATATATTATCCTCGAAAGGAGCAATCGCAAATGGCCGCCAAATATGTCAAGGGACGTCTCTATAAGCTGAAGATCGCCGAGTTGCAGGCCGATCCCGAACAGCCGCGGAAGTTCATGGACCCAATCGCCCTCAATGAACTTACGGCCTCGATCCAGAAATTCGGGGTCCTCGTCCCCATCCAGTTTCGCCAGGACGAGGCCGGGGCGCTGATCATCGTCTCTGGACATCGTCGCGTCCAGGCCGCCGGACGGGCGGGGCGGACGGAAATCAGCGGCACCTATACGGAAGGCGACACGCGTCTTCAGGGTTTCGTGGAGAATCTCCAGCGGGAAAACATGCTCCCCATCGACGAGGCGGAACAGATGCAATCCCTCATGAAGGAATACGCCCTGAACCAGTACCAATTGGCCGAGGCGATCGGCAAGAGCCAGCCCGCCGTCAACGCCTCCCTCTCCCTGAACAAGCTTCCCGAAGACATCCGCGATTCGATCCGGACGAATCCCAACATCACCAAGACAATGCTTCTTGACGTGGTGAAGATGAAGACGGAAAAGAGCATGCGCCGGAAGTTCGAGGGATTGATGGCACGGGGCGGCCAAAAGGCCTCCCAGGCCGTCAGAAAAGAGAAAGTTACGAAGCAGCGGGCCTTCCTCAACCGGACCGACGCCCTGACCAGCGAGATCGCGTCATTGCCCTGGAGCGAATGGTCGGAAGACGACCGCATCGACCTGGCCAACGCCCTCCGGGGTCTCCGCCAATCCGCCGGCGCCCTCCTGACGGCTATGGACGAACCCCGAGATGCCGAGGAAGAAGAGCAGGAACGTCCGGCTTCCATGAACCTCTCCTGATGGAAGACTAATGGAGATTGCCGACTCTGCGGTTCATAATTAGTTGATAATATATATTTTTATTCCATTTTCGCTCCGAAAGCCACGCCGGCCCGCAACTGCCGCATTAACTATATAATATCGAATGCTTACCTTTGATCAGACGCTGATCTTTTTTGGCCGACTGCCGATATTGCATAAGCTGCCAGGCGTTTTGCGCTTACCGTGTAATTACGCGTACGCCGGGATCGAGGCCTTGCCATGATTTGTTTACGGAACCGGTGAAAGCGGACAAACGCGATTCATCAAAACCACGGAAGGACTTCCGTAAAAAGTTCTCCCGTCTACTCAAGGATGCCAGCAATGATACAGCCATTGAAAGTTTGCGGCGCCAGGGGTATTTTCTGGGCAGTCTGCTCCCCTGTTGGCTCGGGACGGACGGGCTGCTTATGCAAAAGATATTGAAGGAGCCCGATTGGGGAGAAATAAAGGTGGCCTCGGAGTGGGCCGCAAGGATACTGGAAATCGTCAGATCAGACTGGGAACGGTCTGTAAGGGAGGAAAGAAATGGAAATTGACGGCATAGCCTCACAAAAGGGGCTGAATGACAGCGGTGAGGCCATTGATCGACACGAAGGCAATTTTTGCATTGATTCCTTCCGTCCCGCCGATGCGGAAGGGATCGTGAAACTTTTTCAGGCCACATATGGCGAACACTATCCCATCCGCCTTTTTTACGAGCCTGAAGAACTTATCACCGCCAACCGGGATGGCCGGTGTTTTACCGCTGTCGCCCGCAACAATGCCGGCCGTGTCATCGGCGCGAGCCATATCTATCGTTCCGCACCCTATGCGGGCCTTTACGAGAACGGCGCGGCTATCGTACTCGAGGAATACCGGAATGCAAAGATCATTACTGGCATTATGTCTTGTCTTTTCAACGAGATTACGCCGAGACGCCGGGAGGTGGAAGAGTTATGGGCGGAAACGGTGTGCAATCACCTTTTCACGCAAAAGCTGGCGCTTACCTTCCCCGGGATCGATACGGCTATCGAAGTGGCGCTCATGCCGGCGGAGACCTATGGCCGGGAGCGCAACGCCTTCGGGAGGGTAGCGACGGTGAATTTTTTCCGGTGCTACGTTTCAAAACCCCATCGCATCTTTTTTCCTCCGGCATACGAGGCGGTCCTGCAAGGCATCTACGGCCGGCTGGACGACCATCGGGAGCTCGCCGTCGCCTCCGCGCCCTTACCTGCCAGCAAGACCACGACGGCGGAATTGAAGGTATTCCATTCCGCCGTCGTGGCGCGCATCAACATCCCTATGACGGGCGACGATTTCGGAGCCTGTATCTCCGTCCTCGAAGCGCAGGCACGGAAGGAACAGGCCATAGTCTTTCAGGCATTCCTAAATCTCAGCGAGCCTTGGATAGGCGCGGCGGTGGATATCCTGCGGAAACGGGGCTATTTTTTCGGCGGGGCGATGCCGCGCTGGTTTGACGGTGACGGACTGTTGATGCAGAAGCTTGCCTGTCCGCCGAATTTTGAAAATATCGCTCTCTTCCTGGATTCCTCAAAAGAGCTGTTAGCGTTTATTCAACAGGACTGGGAATGTGCCGTCAGGTCATGAAGGGTGCGGTTAATTTTGCAGGCTATCCGGCCTGCTCGTTCTCCGGTTGCCTGAGGCTGATCAGACGATTGATCAGCCAGATGATCTTCTCCATCGCCACCGTCAGGTCCAACAGGCATCCCTTGTCATGGGGCGAAACGATCCTGTCGCTGTCCATATATGCCTGTCGCAGTTGTTCCATGGTCGCGCTGTTGCCGGAACTAAGTTCCTGCAGCGTCCTTAACTGCTCAGGAGTATTTGTTTTTTCGGTATCGGCGGCATAGTTCAGCAGGAAGTCGATCGATTCCAGGCAGGCATCGGCAAGACCCGCCAGGGCAGGATATCCGCTTGCCTTCCTGATGATTCCCACCCCCGAAGCCGTACCGTCGGCAAGCTGTTCCAGCAGGGCCTGACGTGTTTGAGTATAGGCATGATCACCGGCCGTCTCGGGTTGCATGGGCATGGCGGCAATCGCCGCCGTTGCCGCCGCAACCTCGTTCGCCAGGGCTTTGAATGCCTTGTGACGGGTGGCGAGGTTGGCGCCGCGATAATTTTTTCTGGCCGTAGAGACGAATTCCGCTATCTGTTCCAGTTCCCGCGTCTGTTCCAGACGGATCAGCCCTATTCCCGAGTCCGGCAATTCCTGTCGGAATTCCGCCAGGTATTTGGGGTGGGACAGCCCCTCCTCCGCCGAGGGCGGGAGCGATCTTGCCAGCCAGCGGGTCAGAGGTCCGTTGATGGCGAAGAAAAAGACGGCCGACGTCATATTGAACAGCAGGAAGACCCAGGCGGCCTGATCGTCCAGGTCCGGAAGGAACGAATCCAGCAGGGCCATTACGAGTGGAACGTGGCCGTGGACCTCTAGGTAATAGAGCAGGATAAAGACCAACGCCCCGAAGAGATTGAACATATTCACAAAGCGCACGAGCTGTCGCGACGTGCCGCGAAACGCCTGTCCGATCACCACCTTGAATATGGTCGAGCCGATCGCGGCGCCGTACATGAACAGGAATGCCTGCGGACCCGAGAGGATACTCTCCCTCGCCAGGCCGATCGCCACCAGGGCCACGGCCGTCGAGGACTGGGCGATGAATCCCAGCGCTATGCCGGCCATTACCGAAAGCAATGAATGATCACGGCTGAATGCCATCGCCCCGGTAAACCAGGCCTCCTGCCGCAGCGGTTTGACCCCGGCCACCATCATCTGGATTCCGAAGAAGATCAACCCCAGGCCAAGCCCGATGAGAAGGTATGTGCGGTATCTATCGTCTTTTATCAGATACATGGCTATTCCGCAGAGGCCGACGAGGAACATTACGCCGATGGTGATATCGAGGGAGACGATAAAGACGAGGGCGCAGTTCCCGACACTGAATCCGGTCAGGATCGTGATCGCCTGCGAGACGGTGAGCATCCCGGCACTGATGAGGCTGGCCAGGATGACCAGGGCTGCCGAGGTGCTCTGCATGACGGCCCCGGAACCCAGGCCAAAGACCAGGGCGCGGGGCCGCGATGAGACGTAGCGGGTTGCCAGGATCCGGAACTGCCGGCCGCCCAATTGCTGGAGACCGGAAGCGAGCATCTGGACGCCTGTGAACATCAGACCCAGGCCGAGTAGTATCTTGCCGATCACCGCGATCATAATCACCCCAGATTATCCGGATAATTGCCTGGCCTTCATTCCCCCGCCGGAGCGGTTAATGTAAACAACAAGGGTAGTGCATGTCAATAAGATAATAAACAAGTGAAAGTGCAAAATCAACGCAAGTTCGGCAAAAATGGATTTGACAAAGGATGTTATCTCATCTTAATATTCACCCAATGGGATGGAAAAGGCATGTTGACACTTGAAGGAGGGAATCATGAAGAAGCTTGTTTTGGGTATGACATTTTTTATCTTGATGTTCACCGTGGTTTGCGGCGCCGACGAAATCAGGGGTAAAGTGACCGCCCCCGGGGGAGATGGGAAAAGCCTTCTTATCTCAGGGGTTACGATTCAGGCCGCCGAGGCATGGATCGAAGACGCCGAGGATTATCCGCTGTCCCTGAAGTCCATTGCCAAGGGAGATTTCGTGGAGGTGGACGGGAAGTTCGTCGGTCCGGCCAAGATGAAGGCGCGGAAGATCGACCGCAGAAAGCGGGAATGCGACGCCGTCAAAGGGACCATAACCTCCATTGACGCATCGAAAAAAAAGATCGTCATCAGCGGCATTACGGTAAAACTCCGGGCCGACGCCTGGCTGGAAGGGCCGAACCACGTGAAAATACCCCTGGAGCTCTTCGCGCCGGGCTACAAGGTGAAATGCAAGGGAGATTGGACAGGTCTGGCGGAATTGACGGCATTCAGGATGGTCGTCGATTAGCAGCCGGAAAGCGGCGGCGCCGCCGCCCGCTACTCCTGCGTTTCCGAATCTCCATAGCGCCTTTTGCCCCCTCTTGGTCGGTGGCGCCACCGATTTAAACAGTTCCATACCTGAGATGCAATCGAAATACCCGGACAAGTCTACCTCGACAACCTCCGAGAGTCCCCACCGCGACGGCGTCTCAAACTACCCAATGGCGCCTTGAGCGCTATGGCCGGCCGGAAAGCGCAAGGTTCCCCATCGGCTTTTCGCTTTCAGCATTCAGAAGATGCCGTGCCGATACCTCCCGGACAAGCGGAAGCTGGTGTCCGATCTGAGCCGGTGCACTGGGAATCCCTGGAGATATTTAATTATATTGACACAATCACTGATAAGGACTACTTTCGCCTACGAAAGTTGAGTGATTATCGATAAATACGGGAGGCCATATGATGAAAAAAGAGAATGGTAAGAGATCCTCAGCGATCAAATCCTTATGCACTTACAGCCTTGGCCTTTTGCTGGCACTGCTGATCTGTGGCATAATGGGCTCGGTTAGCGAAGTAGCTGGCGAAGCACCACGAGAATGTCAGATCGCCATAGATGGCACTTTACCCAAACCAGGCGATATTGCAGTTGGCAGTCCAGCGGAATGGCTCGCGGCGAAAACCGTGGTCGTACATACGCCTGGATACGAGGTCTTCTTCGGATTGATCCATCCGACGGCGGCGCTGTTCGAAAGGCCCTTTGCTCTGGATGGAGCCCGCCGGGAACACCAGGCGTTCATCTGCCTGATGGCGGACAATGGTGTCAAGGTATTGCGTCTGGAGGATATCCTGCTGGCGGGCACCATGGATGCCGCTGGAGCGATGATGCCGGGGCCGGAGCTTGACAAGCTGCGTGCGCTGGCATTGAGTTCTCTCAGTTACCGCGCCACGGCGCTTTCCAGCAAACAGGCCGCTGCCCAGGCCGCATACAAAAAGCAGGTGATAGCTACCCTGCATCCTAAAGAATTGTTGGCCATCATTCTCGAAAGGCCTCAGGTCATCCTTGCCTCCACTCATGGTCACAACACCGGACTGACGGCACGCTACAGCCTGCAGCCGGTTATGAACCTGTATTTTATGCGAGATCAGGTTATCACCACGGCCAAGGGGCTGGTGATCGGGCATTTCAATGCCCGGCAGCGCGAGGAGGAGACGAAGATCGTCCGTTTTGCCTATCAGAAGCTGGGCATCTTCCCCGTCTATGAACTCAAGGGACGGGCCCGCATGGAAGGCGGCGACTTCATTCCCGCGGGAGATACCGCCCTGATCGGTCAGGGCCTCAGGACTAATGCCGAGGCCGTCAGACAATTGCTCGATAATCGTGTATTCGGCACACCCCGAGTGGCCGTGGTCAAGGACGGATGGAGAAATCAGGACCAGATGCACCTTGATACTTACTTCAATATTATCGACCGCAACCTGGCCGTGATCGTCGAGGAGCGCATCGATCAACGCGATGCCAAAGGGCGTATCATCAAAGCTGCGGACCCGGCCAAGCGGTCTTTGGTCGATCTGTATGAACTGAAAGATGGCAGGTACATGAAAACTTCGGGCAACGTGCCATTCCAGCAATTCCTGGAAAAGGATCTGGGTATGACGCTGATTCCGGTCAGCAACGCAGACCAGCTCAAATATGGAATAAACTTCCTCACGCTAAGGGCAAGGAAAATTATCGCCATCGACGGTGTGAGCAATGACTACAAAGAACGATTGAAAGCATCGGGAGTAGATGTTACGTGGGTAAACTTCTCTAACCTGACCGGTGGTTACGGAGCGGCTCATTGCACAACTCAGGTGATCCATAGGAAGTAGTGGCGAACACTTACTACGTATGCGGTAGTGTTGAGAGAGGGAAGAAAAGATAATGAACATGTGATTCACATATTATCTCCCATATTCAGGGCAGTACTCGGTCCATACAGACTCGCGTTTTGCCGATGTAACCTTCAGAGGTTGGATCACGATTTTGCCGGCCAGAATCGCCCGTATAGCTTCTTGAAGTCAACAAGACGGATGCGATCTTGATCTCCGAACTCTGCCACAGGAAAAGAACTACTGCCAGGACTATTCCCGAAGAAACAGAGTAAATAGCGTTGTTGTATGACTCCGGGATAAAACGCTCCATAAAGCGGCGGAAGGATTGCCTGATCATGAGGCTGTGCTGAGCAAAGAACAAGAAGGAGATTCCCGCATCGAACAAGAGAATTTGATGCTCTTTCAGTCCAAGGTCAACGAGGTTCATACACGGACACATTGCAGCCATTTTTTCCATTCGCTGCTTCAGATTATTTCTTTCACCGTCCGAAATGCTGCTGAAGAATTCCTTCATTTTAGTTCCGAACATCTTTTCCATATCCTTTCTCCCTCAGTACTTTTTTCTCTTTAGACGATGACGGCATCCAAAAGGATACATGCAGATCTCATTAGACTTTCTTATCAACGGATTTGAATTCTGATTGCCGCCGATGATCTTTTCAATGATAGCCCTTATCGAACATTGCATCGCTTTGTCGCACATTTCGTCAGGTATCATTTTTCATGATCCTTCCTTGAGCCCTGCAACTCTTACACTTAAAACAAGGTCTGCCGCATGATCAGCCAGTTCCTCGATGGAAAGATTAACGGATTCAGCGAGTCCCGCCACCATCGGATCGGTGGTCAGGCAGTCCACAGGAAAAGGCGCCTCGCTCTGAACCGTAATGCTTTCGAAACCGGCCTCCCGCATTTCTTGCAGGTAATCCTCCCGGAGCGAAGCTCCCGCTACGCATCCGATATAAGCGGCGATGGAATTTTTGATCGCGTCCGGCAAGGGCTTCTTAAGGACGATATCGGAGACCATGAGTCTCCCGCCCGGTTTCAAAACACGGAACGCCTCCCGGAAGACCCTGCTCTTATTGGGGGACAGATTGATAACGCAGTTGGAAATGATGACATCGATGCTCCCGTCTGCGACGGGCAGGTGCTCAATGTCCCCAAGCCGGAACTCGACATTGTCAATGCTGATCTTCCTGGCGTTCTCCGTCGCTTTTTCAATCATTTCCGGCGTCATGTCCACACCGATGACCTTCCCTTCCCGACCTACCTGGCGGGCAGCCAAGAAGCAATCGAAGCCTGCCCCGCTGCCCAGATCGAGAACCGTTTCACCTGCCTTGAGCGATGCAAGGGCAATGGGATTTCCACAGCCAAGACCAAGGTTAGCCCCCTCGGGTACGGAGCTGAGATCTTGCTCCGAATAGCCGATGCGTCGGCCAATCTGCACGAGTGAACTATCATCGCCGCAACATGACGCCGCCGAGCAGCAGGAGCCGGATGTCGCGGCAATGCTTCCATATTTTTCACGAACTACTTCCTTGATATCTTTTTCATTCATTTTTTTACCTCCCGTCAATTATCTTAACTGTTTCCGCTCATCTTCATGATGGGTTCCAGGAATCCCCTTACTTGATCCGCCAGGGCGTCGGCTCGGAAGAGGGTAAGGCAGCATATCCGGCCGTCTTTTTCCCAGCTTACCAGTGCAAGTTTATCCCCAGGCGCCAACCCGATTCGCTCCCGAACATCCTTAGGCAAAACCATCTGTCCTTTTTCGTCAACGGATATGAGTGACTCGATGCGGCAGCAATTAGCATTTCCCGATGCAGGACATCAGGTTTCTTCCTTCAATTTTGAAACAACCGCCAAGATGAGTCCGTCAGACGGTTACGTTAGGAAAACATAATCGAAAGGAGTTGCTATGTTGGAATGGTGCAGTAATGTTACATGGCCCCTCTGGAGATGGCGGCTGGTACCGCTATTCTGTATAGTTCTCTGCAAGACGATGTGCATTCTTAAATCAAGGACCTCCGGTCGGCGTTTTTGCTGCTGGGGCGGTATCAATTCATCGGATCTTGAGGAGATGAGGAAGGAAATCGCGGAACCGGAAAGAATCCCATAGGCCAGACTAAGTAAAATCGAAAATTTAATCATTTATATCTCTCAAGATCGAATTCATCATTGCCGCTAAAAACCTTTCTGAGAAGGACTTGTTGGCCCAATATCATTTTTTAAATTGCTGTAAAGTAATATGAACAATTTTCACAAGTCGATTGAATGTCCTGTTCAACTATTGTCAATGACGTTGATGACGGAAAATTTATATGGATTGAAGATGTTGATTTTGAGATAATATTTCCCTGGACGACGATACTATGCCTTGTCAAGTTTGTGCTTTTTGATGATCTGTTCGCGGGAAACATCCGGTGTCTTTCTCATCAGTTCCTTAATCTCTTCATCATCGCCCAGCCAGTGGCGGAGGTTTCCTAATACAGTGGCGGCGTAGGGGCTCCTACTGCCGTCGGCAAGCTGGTAATTGACCCACAGACCGTCCTTCTTGAAAGTTACCAGCCCGGCGTCTTCAAGAACCTTCAGATGTTTGGAAACGGTAGGCTGGGCAATGCTCAAAAGGGCCTGGATTTCACAGACGCACAAGATGCGGGTTTGCAGAATCTTCAACAACTTCACCCGGTTTGGGTCGGAAACGGCCTTCATGACGTTGATAAAATCCTTCATTTAAAAATCCCATATATTCTTTTTAAGTAATTTAAAATGATGTGCAAAATTTGTCAAGGGGTTTTAAAGCCCTTTTAATCTCGGGGGATTAATCAAAACCGTCCGGATATGGTTCTGGGCGACCGCTTCTGTAACGCTACCAAGCAGAGTTTCTCTTATATTACTTTTTCCATGGGAGGCCATGGCAATCATGGTAACATCTTCCGACACCACAATTCTATTAATTTCCACGGATGGAGATGTCAAGGGCTATTCACTTTCACGAAGGAAACTCTTCAAGATGCTTTAGATACCGTTAACTGTCGTGATATAATCTTGAACCGCAATTATTCACAAAGAGCCAGCTACCGCCTGCAGCCACTTCTTAATCTCCACTTTCTGAGGTGTCGTTCCTACCGAGACGACCTTGCCGTTGATGATCAAGGCCGGTGCTCCCATTACCCCGTAGCGGGCGATTTCCCGCAGATTGTCCACATGGATCAGCTCCCCGGGAAGTGCCAACTCAGCAAGTGCTTCCCTAACGTCCTTTTCCAACTGAGTGCAGCGGGCGCATCCCGGACCCAGCACCATGATCTGCAATCCTGACTGCGGGGATTCTTCAACTTCCTCGCCGAGAAAGCGGCGAAATTCTCTTACCAGGGCCAAACCATAGGCTTCTTCGACGCGACGGGGAATATAATTATGTTGCGCCGCACGGGACAAGATCTCTTCCCGGATCTCAAGATCATTCTTGTCGGCAAACGAGGTCGCCATGTCTTCCATGATCTTCTGAAGGCCAACCACACCGATCAACTTCCCATCGATGCGGATCTGGATAATATCCGGCATGAATCGCTCTCCTACATGATAAAGTTACCGAAGAACCAGCCCACCAGTGTCCCGAGAATGATTATGGAGACGACATACACCATCGCCTTTTTAACGCCGAAGACGCGGCCGATGGCGATCCAGTTTGGCAGGCTCAACCCCGGACCGGTTAGCAGCAGCGTCAGGGCAGGTCCCTTGCCCATTCCCAGCTTCATAAGCGTATCCACGAAAGGCGCCTCCGTCATGGTGGCGAAGTAACTGATGGCCCCGATCATCGTTGCCAGAAAAGAGGCGATCAAACCGTTGCCACCCAACCAGCTTCTAATCCACTCCTCCGGCAGCAATTTGCCGATTATCCCCACCAGGAATACACCTAAAAGGAGAAGAGGAAATATGATCTTGATGAACCACCATGATTCCCGCAGCCAGCTTGATATTTCATCCCTGCTTAAAGCCTTGTAGGCGTAAACAGCCAGCACCAATGTGGTCGTTCCCCAGATGGCAATCTTCTGCCAATATGGTCCCTTCTGGCCGATGTAGTTAGGCAGGAGCAAGGATAGGAGAATGATGATCATCAAGATCAAGTGCGGCCGTTTGACGATTCCTTCCGTATCCATGTCTGCCTGGTAGCCTTTGAATGTCTCCCTCTCCTCTTTGCCGAAAAAGAAGGTCATTATGCCGCCGACGATAAAGGCCATCAATAGAGCTGCGATGACACGATTGATAACCATTTCGTAGCCTAAAATATTTCCCGTATAGATCAGAGACAGGATATTGGCGGAAGGTGCCACCCAGAGGATAATGAAGGCTACGCCTACAGCTGCGCCGCTGTAATATAGACCGCTGGATACGGGAATGACCGTGCATGAACAGGCGGCAACAAAGAAACTTGCCAGCCCGGCCAGCGAAAATGACCTGAATTTGTTGGCCTTTTCTCCCAGGACAGAAAGGATGGCTTGCTGATTGATGAACGCCACCATAGCGCCGGCCAGCAGAAACGCCGGCACCAAGCAGGTCAGGACATGGGTGGCCACATAATCCTTAATGGCCAGTAATCCCGCTATTATTAATGATTCAATCATGATGGGTTTCTCCTTTGGATTGAATTATCTTTTTTTTAATACTCATTCTCCTTTGAAGCTTTTATTTATCAATATGGTGAAGCACGCCATATTATATATTGTCACTTGGCAATATATAGATTTATCCAATCTTGTCAAGAAATAAATATTTTCATGCATGTTATTTGAAAACCAACTGGCATGTCGTCATTGGAAGATATACGATTAAGACGATATACTATACCGACAAATAAAATTACATAAGATCTTCCGAAGCAGCAAGATCTGCTGAGAGAGGCAACAACGGACACGATTTGCACCTTGCCTCTCTCAAGGTTAAGGGTGTAGTTGAACAGACTTCGCCCTTTCTTTTTTGAATGACCACGAACCATCCTTTTCAACCTGGAACTTATGAGCACCAATGGAGAGATTATTGCCACCATCCAGGGAACCTGGCAGGGCAGGAAACACAGTTGATCGATTGATAACTATTCCAACACTTGTGAATCATTTGCGAAATCAATGACAAAGAAATTATGACGTAGGGTATTTTGTTATAATAAAGACTAATAGTCCGGCGGGTAATTTTTGGTGAACTTGTCCAATGTAAAAAATCCGATATTCTTCCGAAGTTCCAAGCCTTTCGGTTAGATAAGAAATTGATCGATATTAATTTCGAATTGCAAGGTTGACGGCATCGAAAAAGTCCGGATGCTTCGAAAGCGCTTCATCCCTCGTCACTGCGACGTACGTCCAAGTACGCCTCATTCCTCAAGATTCGCGCGCCTCGCCTGCGGATCTTTTTACGATGCCGTCCCAAATGGGACATTTTTTGCGCTTTTTACGATTTCGTCAATTTTAATTCTTAGTATTATTACTTTGTGTCTTTGCCGGTCCTTCCGAATCCGTCCTGAGACCCAGGCAGATCACGCACCATACCGCAAGGACGATGTGGAGCAGAATTCCGGGCCAGAGGCCGATTCCGTCCAGTCCCAACCCCAGGCGCGCGTAGCCGAGGATAAGGATGAAGACCCCGTTGTAAATCAGTATCGCGACGACCAGCCCCCGCACTGCGGCGGACCGGACGTAGTTGCGGGCCAGCCAATAGACGGTGCCCAAGGCAATCAAGGACACCCCCACTCCCCGGGTGACGCATATTGCCATGGGCGTCTCCGGAGCTTTTCCCAACAGCGTGTATATAGATAGTGTAGGGATCAATATCAAGGCCACCCCGACCGCACCTTCAACGGCGGCTGATACAATAAGAAGCCTTCTCATGTCTTTGATATAATTATGTTTATTCTGTTATTACGGCAAAATCGCCGTTTATGTATAGAAAGTATCGGTAATGCTGTCAATATCGAATCCTCGCCTTGTTGATTTCATTAACCCCCATGCCCGTTACGGGCACAACGAAAGATGAAAATATCCGGCCACTTGTGGACATTTTCATATAAAGAATATTTTACTTTACCACAATTTTTTAACTCGTCACCGACAATCCGTTAAGGACTTCATCCGTGAACATATCCTTAGCTTTCCGATCATGATCTGCATCTTGACCAACATCCTTAAAGACGCGATCCAGGTGGAACTGAAACAGTTCTTTCAAGCCCTGGCTTTGACGCTCACCAAGAATGACCCACCAATACTCAAGAGGAATGACCCACCAATAAGCAGTTAATCGCTCGGCCTATGATCCATCCGGGTATTTGAATGAGCCATAGGTTCATTCATTTTTCCGCCAATTCACCCTTGACATGCAGATTCCCCATGTCTTATAGTCCGACCATCGAAAAGCAATGCCTTATCAATATAAAATAGTCGAATCGGATGATGATCGGCAGCACTTCCTGCATCGTCTGGGCGAAATTATTCTCGCTACCGGCACGACCTGTTTTGCCTGGTCTTTGATTCCCAATCACTTTCATTTGCTTTGCCGCACCGGCAAAGTCCCGATCTCAGCGGTCATGAGGCGGCTCCTGACCGGCTATGCGGTCTGGTTTAACCGCCAAAAGAACAGATGAAGAAAAGCCATGCCCGGCGCGCCGCAGAAATGGACTTGGATAAGATTGCACAAAACGTATCCCGGATTATGGGATTGGAGCCGAAAGAAATCCAGATTGCCGGTAAACAACGTACTATCGTCAATGCCCGAAGTCTTTTCTGTTACTGGGCGGTTCAGGATCTGGATGTTTCCATGTCCAGCCTGGCGGTCAGATTCGGCATATCCATCCCCGCCATCAGCAAATCGGTTGTCCGCGGGCGTGGACTTGTTGAACAGGAAGGGTTCAGTCTGATAGAAAGTTAAAAAAGTTAACAGCATCCCCATACCCAGGAAAGGAGCAAAAATGGAGATAACAAGAAGAGATTTGTTGAAAAACTCGGCTGTAACAGTGGGCGGGTTGGCCCTGGGAAGCGCGTTGAGCATCTGTTCGACAAGTTCCGCGCAGTCTTCCGGGGATCCCGCGCAGATGAATTCCCTGCTGGCAAATTTGCCACCCTACACCCCCGGCTCGGAAACACTGGGCGCCAATGAAATGAGGATTTCATTTATGGGCACCACCTGCATTCCGATGATCAGTCAGGCGGCCGTCAGTGTTTTAGTCGAGCTGGGCAACGGCGATTGCTTTGTTTTTGACATGGGCACGGGATCCATTGTTAAATACTGGGCGATGGGCATCAATCTGGACAAGATTTACAGAATCTTTCTGACTCACCTGCATGCCGACCATATGGGCGACTTGCCGTTTGTCTATGGTTTTGGCCCCTCCTTTGGACGATATTGGCCTCTGTATATCTGGGGGCCGTCTGATTCCAATTTTAAATATACGAATCCTATGGGAAATGTGCGCGGCCCCTTTGCTGACGGCACAAAAGCATACTGTGGCCACCTGACGGAAATGATGCGCTGGCACAATGAAAGCCAGGCCTTCCTTTTCACCAGCTTTGCGGATTATGTGATCCCCCCTTACGACCCCAATCCCGCCTTGAAACGGATTGATGCCTACGATCTGGTGCCCATCGAGCTTCCCTGGAAAAACACCGGAAAAGACGCCAGAGGAAACCCGAACAACGATAATATCGCCTATAACCAAAAAGGAGTAAAAATAACGCATTTTCCTGCCGTCCATTGCCGGGCTGCGTCTTTGAGCTATAAACTGGAGTGGACAACTCCGTCCGGGAAAGTTTTGTCCATGATTTATTCCGGAGATACACTGCCCAATCATTACATGATTGACAATGCCAGATCCGGAGTTGATGTTTTAATCCACGAAATCGTCATGTCCGCATCCAACTGGATTGGGAAAATGGGCAATGACCCGGCTACCCATCCCCGCGCAGTGCAGCAAGCGCAAAATGTTCAGGACAGCTCTCACACGACGCACAAAGCCTACGGCTATATTCTGAACCAGCTCAGCAAGCAGGGAAAAGCGCCGCGGCTGGCGGTGGGCACGCATTTTCAGGCGACGGACGACACCATCAAACTGGCTTTGGAAGACATCCGCAAATGGTATCCGAACGGAGATGTCACCATCGCCGCGGATACGATGGTTCTGAATGTGACCCCGGGCGGCGTCACCAAACGGCGGGCGGTTGTTTCCAACCATGCTTGGCCGATAATCAACACCCGAATACCTTATTCAAAGCCCCAGCCGCCCAAATATTGGCAAATTGATCCAAACACCCGCAGGCCAAACGGCAATCCAGTCGCACAGCTTGATGCGGATCAATACAGGCAGGTTATTGACAAAAGTCTTTACAATGCAATTTGAGGACTTGTATTTGCTATCATTTTGTGCTGGAGGTCGGAATCGAACTGACACGAAGTTTCCCTCGGAGGATTTGGGGTCATCTGCTTGTCCCGAAGATACGCCTGACAAGCGGATACCGGATGTCAATTGAGCTCTCGGGGCAGATCTCCTGGCAGCAATAGCATCGAATGCACGTCTTATAATTGTGCGTGGGCGGTTTCTGTCGATCGCCCGCAACCCAGTCGATCGATTTGGGCTCAGTGGGACAAATCGTCACGCACACGCCGCATCCCCCACACTTTTCCGCATTGATTACGGGACGGGGAACAAAGTGATTACTCAAGAGGCGCATAATGCCTCTATCCCGGTAGGGGGCGAGGGGGGTGCGCATAATGTCGAAGTCCGGAAGACGGAAACTATCGAGATCGTCGCCCACCAATTCAATCTCTTTGTCCAGATAAGTTCCGGAACCACTTTTGTGGCCCATCGTTATCGTTGGTACATGCCTGGGGTCCACGTCGATGATTCGGCACACGGTCGCATCCAGGGCAATCGGGTCGCTTGAAAAAAGGAGGATGTTCATTTTACGTGGTGTCCCGCCGCGCGGCCCGTTGCCCTCCATCGCCCATACCCCGTCCATTACATAGAGTGCAGGATTTACGAAATTATTCAGGTCGACAAGCATCTGTGCAAACTGTACGGCGTTGGGGAGCTTTATGTGGTACTCGCTTTTGCGCACACCGGGAATACAACCGAATTGATTCTTCACGCACCCGGTGAACTTCTCGAAGCCATGTGTTTTCAGTTTCGGGAGACTCACGACGACATCATTGTCCAAAACGGCCTTTGCTACGATGAATTTTTTGTTCTGTACACCCTTCTCAAAAAATACCTCCACGGGTGTTTTGAAATCCGCCTCAGGAATGACGAGATCTTCCGCCTCGGCACGTATACCGCATTTTCTTGCGGCGGCGGAGGTGCTTCCAATGGCTGGGGAATCGCCGTAGCTCACCACCGCACCGGTTTCCTTAATGATTTCGGCAACAGCCCTGAACACGGCAGGGTGGGTGGTCACACACTTTTCCGGTGCTTCGCCAACGAGCAGGTTGGGCTTCAGGAGGAGGCGCTGTCCCTTCTTGACAAATATTTCCGCACCGCCGATGAGATTGAGGCCGTGCCTAATAGCGCTTCTGACCTTTCCATATTCATAGCTTTCACATCGGATCAGTGCCACTTTCGACATCACCATCCTCCTCCTCAACCTTTACTGCATAACATCACTGGCATGTCTACTTCCGATATCGCTTTGGATTTTCGACTATGGTCGTAGGCTTCACGAAAAATATGATTTTTTAAAACTTCCCTTGTCTCCGCGGCATCAGGGCAAATGTCTTGGCGATGATTTGTCATGGCCCATTACCCGTCACTACCAGTCCTTCACCATAACCCCCAGGCCGATTCGGTTAGTAAAGTGGTTGTAGTCTATTAGACTCTCTCCATATCCGATAAAATACTGGATGTACCCATTGAGGTACTCGATCAAAGGGAAGATCACTTCGCACTGCAAGGCGCTGCGATTCTCATCGAAACGGAGATTGTTCCTGAACATGAGTCCGAGGGAGTAATCCTTCCAGACAGTTCCGGCCCAGATCTCCCCATAGCCGAGATAGGAGGTGATATCGGGATTGTCGTCCTGGCTTTCTCTCTCGGGGATACGTACCCAGGTCTTGAGGATGAGGTTGAAAGCGTCCCGCTCGAAACCAAAATTGGCCGTGAACCGATTCCAGCTTCGTGAAAGCGGTTCACCACGCCCATTGGATTGGTGGTTGATGCCAATCTGAACAAAACGACTTTTCAGCCCCCAGAGGTCTATATTTGTCGGGTAGGTAAGGAGGAGTTCCGGCTCGTAATTTGTCTCTCGAAAGGGGGAGGAGTGCTCGGTGTTGTAAACCTGCCAAAAGGAGACCTGGGTGTATGCAGCCCACAGGTCCATTTTTGTTCCGAAGATATCTTCCCAGAGCTTCATCTTCAGGCTGATTTGGAACTTGGCTTCGGCGTTCTGGAGCTCCGTTCCCGGTTTGGCTTTTTCATAAGTCTCCTTCTCTTGAGAGAAATTGTACGTGTAGGGGAGGATGTAGTTCTGCCGGTGTGGCATGATGGCGAACCTGCGCCGGCGACTCTCGTTGTCGAGCTGCCACATCCGGGAGAGGACGGAACTCCCGGACGTCACAACGGGTGCTTGTGACGCGGGGGGAGTCGCAAGCGCTGAAACAGGCGCGTCCGGTTGTTTTGTCTTACGGCCCGTGACCTCGTCGTAACAACGCAGCCGCAAGGCATCGTCGTTGATTTCCACGCACGATTCGTAGCTCTTGGCGGCCGCGACCGGCTCCGGACCGCCCAGCATTCCCATGATACCGGCGAGCAGGCAGCCCACGAAAAACAAGCATCGGTTCATGCCACTTCCCTCTTCATATGAATTGCCATGTTTGTCCAACACCCACGAACGATGAAAATGTTCAGGGGAGATCGCGCGGATGTATTTTCATACTAAAAAATTCGGCCCCCGAAAAAATGACCGGCGGCCGGTATCCGTTGCCCTTGCATTGAACCATAGGAGGATCGGCGTATAGGTTGTCCCGGCAGCGGCGCCCGGGGCGGCCGGGTGATGGGCCCGGGAACTTGACTACCCCGCCCGGCGCCAAGCGGACAGGGCCTCCAGGAGGGTCTTCTTCTTGATCGGTTTGGTGAGATGGGCGTCGCAGCCGGCGGCGATGCTCTTCTGCTCGTCCTCTTTCAGGGCGAAGGCCGTCAGGGCGATGATGGGCGTGGCGGGTTTACCCTCCCGGGCCTCCCACTGCCGGATGGTCCGGGTGGCGGTGTAGCCGTCCATTACCGGCATGTTCATGTCCATGAGGACCAGGTCGTATTCCCCCTGTTGGAATTTTTCCACGGCGATCTCGCCGTTTTCCGCCATCTCCAGGCAGTGGGGGCTCTGCTTGAGATAGGTCTTGATCAAGAGGCGGTTGTCCTCCGAATCCTCGGCCAGGAGGATCCGCAGGGAAGGGGCCTCCTCTTCGCCCGCGCCGGTGCCGGCAACAGCGGCGGCGGAGGGGACAACCGCACCGGCAACGGCGCCGGTGCCCGGTACTCCGGCGGGTCTGGTCGCCGCCCCGGGGGGCGATCCCATGTCCGCCTCCGGTGCTATGTCCAGCAGGGCGGTGAAATAAAAGCTGCTGCCCCGTCCCGGTTCCGATTCCACCCAGATCCTTCCGCCCATGAGGTTCACCAGGCGCCGGGAGATGCTCAGACCCAGGCCGGTGCCGCCGTAGCGCCGTGTCACGGAGGAATCGGCTTGGGTGAAGTTGTCGAAGATGGCGCCGATCTTGTCGCTGGGGATGCCGATGCCCGTGTCCATGACGGCAAACCGGAAGCAAACGCGCCCCGGTTCCACATCAGGCGCGGCCTTGCCTAAGCGCGCCACCTCGACGGTGACGCCGCCGGTTTCGGTGAACTTCACGGCGTTGCCGATGAGATTCACCAGGATCTGCCGCAGGCGCACTGGATCGCCGCGCAAGGAAAGGGGAATGTCGCCTTCCAGGCGGTGTTTCAGCTCCAGGCCCTTTTCCTGGGCCCGGAAGGCCAGGACCGCTTCCGTGGTTTCGATCAGTTCGTCCAGCCGGAAGGGGATGCTTTCCAGCTCCAGTTGCCCCGCCTCGACCTTGGAAAGGTCCAGGATGTCGTTGATCACCGTCAGGAGATTTTCGCCGGCGGAGCGGAAGATCTTGACATACCGCCTTTGCTCCTTGGTCAGGGGGGTGTCCGCCAGGATATCGGCCATGCCGATGATGGCATTCATCGGGGTACGGATCTCGTGGCTCATGCTGGCCAGGAAATCGCTTTTCGCTCGGTTGGCCGCCTCGGCTTCCTTCATGGTGCGCTGCAATTCCGTCAGCGATTGCTGCAGCCGTTCCTCCACCAGCTTTTTCTCTTCCAGACTTTCCAGGTAGGAATTGAACCAGGAGATGAGCTGGCCGATTTCGTCCCGGGTCTTTACCTTCAGGCGCGTTTGGAGGTTGACCGCCCCTTCCCGGAGCTGCCGAAAGAGATCGGTCAGCTCCTGGATCGGACGGACAAGGGTGCGGGAGATAATCAGGGCCGCCAGGATGGCGAGCAGCAGGCAGATCACCAAAATTATCAATGAGTTGTTACGGATATTGATGATCTTGTCCTCGATGGCGCGCACGGGGACGAAACTCAACAGCAGCCAGTTCCGGTCGCCGGAGCTGTCATGGATCACGTAGAAGGGTTTCCCCTGAACCCGGGTGGTGAACACGCCCCGCTCCGCCTTGGTCATGGCGAGAATGTCCGCGTTGGCCTTCGTTCCCAGCATCTTGCGGTCGGGATGATAGACGATCTCCCCCTCATGGTCCACGATGAGGTAATATTGCCCGGTATGACCGGCATAGTTGAATAAATTGTAGAACACGCTTAAATCGTAACTCATCAGGAGGAGGCCCAGGTATTTTTCCTTCATGCCGGCGATGTCATAGGACTTCATGACCTTGGCCGCAGTGATCACCTTGCCGTACCGGGAGTTCAGGTTTACATTGTTCTCGATACCGAACCAGACCACCGGCGAGGCCGAAGCTTGAGCGGCCTGCTGGAGGCGCCGGACCTGGGCGTCGTTGATCTCCTCGACGTTGAGCGTTTCTCCCACATGGTAGTGGTCCCCGGACACCGAAAAGATATCGATGGAGACAAGCCCGGAGATGTTGCTGTAATTGCTGAGGATATAGCCTATCCGGGCGTGGGTGGACAGGCGGTCGTACTCATTGTCGATCTTGACGGACAAGACGTTCTTGATTTCATCCAGTCCGGCGATGTTGTTGATGAGGCTCTCTTCCTGTTTGACGAGGAGATTTATGTTGTGCTTCTGCAGGGCCATGAAATCGAGGGTGAAGGCCTTGACCTCCTCGCTGAGGGCGGTTTTGGAAAGCTGGTAGGTGGTATAGCTGAGGAAGATGACCGGCGCCACGACCACCAGCAGGAGGAAGACGATGAGTTTGTAGGTAATGCTCAGATCGGAGAATTTTTGCCACATGTACTGTTAAGTCCGGTCCGGATAGATTGGCGCGGCCGTCATGACGACCGCGGATGATTTTCAGTTTCCGTTTCCCGCCGTTGTCCCGTGCCGTCGCTTCCTGAACACGAGCCGTGATCCGTGGCGCCGATCCGCTGGGTTTGGGTCGTGTCGTGACCGCCGCTTCCCGATCATGACCTGAGAACAGGAGGCATGAAGATCGAGCCGTCCCGGCGAGCAGCGGCGGGTTCGGGACGGCCGGACGACACGCTTGCCGCCGACGGCGACGTCCCGGATCGGACCGCTACAAATGCACGGGGAGAACATCCACCATGGTGACGGGGGCGGGTTTCTTCCCCGCCAGCATCTCCACCGCCGTCCGGACGCCCAGGTATCCCTGCCGATCCGCCTGCTGGTCGATGGTGATCTGCAGGGTTCCCTGGCGGACGGCCGCCCTGGCTTCCTCCAAGGCGTCGAAGGCGGCGACGAGGACGCCGGTTTTCTTTTGCTGCTGGAGGTAATGGATGGTGCCCAGGGCCATCATGTCGTTGGCGCAGAAGATCATCCCGATGTCCGGATGTTTCTTGAAAATCCGGGCCGTAACGGCAAAGGCCTCGTCGATCTTCCAGTTGGCCGATTCCGACGCCGCGAGGCGGATATGGCGATTTTCCCGGAAGGCCCTCACGGCGCCAGCCTTCCGCTGTTCCGCGTTCTTCGCGCTCCTGATGCCCTCGAGGATCGCCGCTTTGGTGGGTTTTTTCACCTGATCGCTGATGAACTTGGCGGCGAGATAGGCCCCTTTCTCGTTATCCACGCTGATGAAGGGCACGTCAACGAGCCCCATCTTCGCGGCCGGCTCCGGGTCGATCTGATTGTCGATGTTGACGATGACGATCTTCGCGTCCTGGGCCTTCTTGAGGATGGGGATGATCTCCGTGGAACTCGCCGGGGCGATGACGATAGCGTCCACCCGGTTGCGGATCAGTTCGTCGATGATGGCGATCTGCTGTTCGATCGACGTCTCCTTGGCTCCGGTCTTGACAATCAGTTCGATATTCAGTTCCTCTTCCGCCTTCCGGGCCCCCTTCTCCATCGCCACGAAAAAGGGGTTGGTCAGGGTCTTCATAACCAGGGCGATCCGCTTTTTTGCCGGGGCGGCCTTTTTCTCCCCCTGGTCCGTCGTGTCTTTGGAACCGGAGCCGCATCCGAAAATCAAAAAAATTGCCAGGAGGGCGGCGGTTGCGGCGGTGAAGAATCTGCTCATATCTTTCCTCCCTATTCTCGCCATTATTGACGACATCGTAAAAAGTCCATATGCGGCGTTGCGCTTCATCCTTCGTCACTGCGACGTACGCACAAGTACGCCTCATTCCTCAGGATTCGCGCGCCTTGCCTCTGGAGCTTTTTACTTCGCCGTCTCCATCATGACTTTTTACGAATTCATCATTATTTCCTGATCGGATAAATTTTCCAACTATGATGATATTTTACGGTGAGCGGGGCGGTTGTGTCAAGGAGAATCGCCAGGAATCGCCGGGATTGTCAATAGCCAATGGAACTGTCCGGTTTTGTACCAAATGATTTGTCCGCATTATCTTGACAGATACGGTATTACTAAGTAATATAAGCGCCGGCAAGAAACACAGACGGCAACCGGAGCGACGAAACGGATTCAGCCTGGCAACTCGCGAACAGCATCGATGAGCCCGTAAAAAGCGGGCTTGGTGCTTTTAGTCCTCTGCTTCTCATTCCTCAGGATTCACGTGCCTTGCTTGCGGAGTTTATTTACCAGGCCGTCCCAAATGGGACATTTTTTGGTTTTTTACGATGTTATCAATGTTCAACGGGGAGACTTTTTGGAGATTCGTCATTGGGATCATAGGGAAGGCGATGGGCCACTTCTTTACAAACGTCATGAATGGTTCCGGTTTCAGACAAGGTCTTGCGAGGGCGACGAGGAAAAGATGAGTGCCTTTTTGACCGATCTGCCCCGGTATCCCTTTCTCCAGTATGCCCTCCTCACGGGGCTGCTGGTAAGCGTCGCCTGCGGGATCATCGGGAGTTATGTGGTTACCAAGCGGATCACCTATCTCGCCGGCAGCATCGCCCATACTGTCCTGGGCGGGCTCGGGGCCGCCCGGTACTTTCAGACTGCTTATGGCTGGGAGTGGCTCCATCCCCTTTACGGGGCCGTTTTCGCGGCGCTGCTGGCCGCGGTGATCATCGGTCTGGTGAGCATGGGGGCCCGCCAGCGGGAAGATACGGTCATCGGGGCCCTCTGGGCCATCGGCATGGCCGTGGGGATCCTCTTCATCTCCCGGACCCCCGGCTACAACGAAGATCTGATGGGTTATCTCTTCGGGAACATCCTGATGGTCTCCCCTGGAGAGCTCTGGATGATCGCCGGCCTCGACATTGTGGTCGTGGCGGCCGGGACGCTATTCTACAACCACTTCCTGGCCCTGTGCTTCGATGAGGAATTCGCCCGCCTCCGGGGCGTCCGGGTGGAGATCTACTATCTTGGGCTTCTCTGCCTCACCGCCCTGACCGTGGTCCTCCTGGTCTCCGTGGTAGGCATCGTCATGGTCATCGCCCTCCTCACCCTGCCCGCGGCGGTGGCCGGGGAACTGACGAAACGTTTGTGGCACATGATGGCCCTGGCCACCGTTTTGACCGTCCTATTCACCACCGCCGGTCTGGCGTTCAGCTACGGGCCTGATCTGCCCGCCGGGGCCGTGACCGTTGTTTTTGCCGGTCTCGCCTACCTGCTGGCGGCTTCAGGGTTGCAAATCATCCGGCGCCATGGCAGGGCGAAACAGCCGTAACCCCCGCCTTCCAGACGTCCTCCATAAATATATGAATCCATTCGGGATCAGGGCGTTGCTTTCTTGATGACGTTGGGAGTTCCCTTCACCCCCAGGTAAAACACCACGAGGCGTACCTTCTCCTTGCCGGTGTTGCGGCCGTTGTGGAAGGTGTCAACCACCTCGATGATCGCATCCCCGGTCTTGAAGGGTAGCTTCCGGCCGCCCTCCAACTCCACCGCCAGCTCGCCGGCCAGGACATAGGCATAAACCGGGATCGGATGCTTGTGCCAGCCCGTTTCGGCGCCGGGGGCGATATCGACGCTCATGGCCGTGACTTCGGCCTGGCCGGCGGCCGGATAGACGATCTGCCGCCCATTGCCGGTCACGCTGGTTTGGGTGAGTACCCGGGACGTTACGCCGGTGTCGTATGCCGCCTCCGTCGCCGGCCGGCCCTCGAACACCAGCCTGTCCCCGACAAAATAACGGCCGGTTCCCTGATGTTCCCAGAAGGTTTCCCGGCCGTTGCTGTACCTGGCCCCCGAAGCCGATACCGCCGCCGGCAGGGTGACGATCCGGCCGTCGGGCAGTTGGAGGGCGACGTTTTTCGCCTTCAGGTCGAAGCAGGCCGCGAGCTTTTCTCCCCCCGCCGCGGCATAGGCGGTGGGCGCCTGCTGGGTTCCCGGACCGCCGCAGGTCAGACCGGCGGCTTGAACCGGCAGCAATACCAGCAATACTATAAGGGCCGACAATTTCCTGTACATTTTCAAGATTCCTCCTTCGTCTATGGAATATGCCTTTTGGGTTTCTTCACAGCGCTTCCCGGATGATGCCGCCGCCCGCGACGAGATCGCCGTCGTAGATCACCACGGATTGGCCCGGGGTGACGGCCTCCTGCGGGGCATCGAAACGGACGGTGAGGCCGTCCTTTTCCCAGGCGACGGTGCAAGGCGCCGCCCGGTGGGCGTAACGGATCTTCGCCGCCGCCCGGACCGGCGGCGCGTCCATGAGGATATTGAGGGAATCGGCTCTGAGACCCGCCGCCCGGACTTCCTCCTTTTCCCCGACGATCAGACGGTTGCCCGGAACATCCAGGGCCAGGACGTACAGGGGGACCCGATGGCTGATCCCCAGGCCGCCCCGCTGTCCCACGGTGTAGAAGGGGAGGCCTCGGTGACGGCCCAGGATCTTTCCCTGGCGGGTGACGATGTCGCCGGCCCAGTATTCTTCTCGGCCGTATCGCCGCAGCAGAGAAGCAAGGTCGCCGTCGGGAAGGAAACAGACATCCTGGCTTTCCGGTCTTTCCGCCCCGGGCAGACCGGCCTTTGCGGCCAGTTCCCGCACCTCCTCCTTGCGGTACGGGGCCAGGGGGAACAGGACATATCCGAGGGCTTTCCGGTCGATGGCGTAGAGAAAATAGGTCTGATCCTTCCGGAGGTCCCGAGGCTTCAGAAGTCGGGCCCCACCGGAGGTATACTCCACCCGGGCGTAATGGCCGGTGGCGAGGAAGTCGCAGCCCAGATCCCGGACCCGGCGGAGGAGCGAGCCGAACTTGAGGGACCGGTTGCACTCCACGCAGGGATTAGGCGTCCGGCCCTGAAGGTAGGCGGAGAGGAAGGGCTGGATCACCAAACCTTCCAGATCGGCGGCCACGTCCAGGGTGTAAAGAGGAATGTCAAGAATTTCGCAAACCGTTTTCGCGGCCACGCCCGTCGGGGGGCCGCCCGGGGCGGCCTCTTCCCCCGCCGCCGGGATGCCCAGGCGCATAGTGACGCCGCAAACCTCATACCCCGCTTCCCTGAGGAGCCAGGCGGCCACGGAGGAGTCCACGCCGCCGCTGATGGCGATGGCGACCTTGTTGTTCATGATCCGGATTTGCGGTTCTCTATGCCCCGCAGCATTTTTTGAATTTCCTGCCGCTCCCGCAGGGACAGGGGTCGTTGCGGCCGATCTTGGGGGTTTCCCTCCGGACCTGTTTCGGTTTTACCAACTCGCCGTCCTTGAAATACCAGCGGCCGTCCTTCCTTTCAAAAACCGCTCGTTCGTGGTGCTTAAGAGCGGTGTCCTTGAGGGTGAAACTGGCGATAAATTCGACTGCTCCCTCCTCATCCCGAGGGCCGCCCCCTTCGGTATGAACGATTTCCAGTCCCTGCCAAACGGAGTTTCTCGACCAGTCCCCGGCCCCCTTTTCATCCCAGTCCTCCCGGTGATCGGGGTGCAGAGTGTCCGTAATGTAGGGTATCTCCTGCAAGGTGTAGGCGCTGTAGCGGGAGCGCATCAACTGCTCCGCCGTTTCCGGAAACGCCTTTCCCCTGATGAACGGTTCACAGCATTCGTCGTAAGTTTTTCCCGAACCGCATGGACAATCCATATTTCCTTATCCTCCCGTGTAGATGATCTCGAAAAATCGGTATGTTATGTAATTTGCTTCTGCCTTGAGAATTGTTTGTTTCATCAGGGGCAATGTTCGCGGGAAAGATCGCGGACGGGTTTTTTCATACACCCCGGAACAGGATAATGCAAGGTATTATCAAGAGATTTTCTGAAAGACCCCGCCGCTTGAGGGCGGGAGGGTGTCGTCCCGTAAGGAAGGGCGGATCATCATTCCTGTCCCGGGCACCGCTGGCGATAATGGCGGTTGACATCCGGCCTTTCCCGGCCTTATACTCCCGAGGTCCGCAAGGGGGCGGATCACCATTTAGAATCTGAGGAGGCTTTGATGAAAAAGAGACATTGGTTGTGGTTGCTGACGGTGGCATTGATTTTTGCGTTCGTTCAGACCGGAATGGCGGCGGAGGCGAAGAAAGACGCGCAGGCGGATGGGATCGTTCTTACGGAAACGGCCCAGATCAAGGCGAAGGTGGAGGATATCGACACGGCGAAGCGCACCGTGACCCTCAAGGGACCCCGAGGCAACACCGTCACCCTCAAGGCGGATCCGTCCATGGAAAACTTCGACCAGATCAAAAAGGGTGATCAAATAGTGGCGACCTATATTGAGTCCATGGCCGTCTTCGTCGCCAAGGCGGGCGAAAAGCCGGTCACGGGAGAGGTGGAGGTAGTGAAGGCCGCCCCCAAGGGAGACAAACCGTCCATCATTGCCGTGGATACGGTCCAGGAAACCCTGGCGGTCGTCGGCATCGATTACAAGCAAAGGAAGATCACCCTGAAGTGGCCCGACGGCAAGACCAAAACGGTGAAGATTCACAAAAACGTCAAGGGATTCAAGAAGATCAAGAAGGGTGATTCCATCGTGGTGCGCCTGACGGAGGCCGTGGCCGTGGCGGTGAAAACACCCTGATCCCGGCCGGGGACAAGAGAAAAACGATGATTTCCGATTGCTTACGGCCGCCCCGCCGTCCTGGATACGGCGGGGCGGCCGGGGAAATTTTTTTTGATAGGTAGCCCTTTGGAAAAGCAGGCCGGCGGAAAATCCAAGGACGTGCAGATCCGCAAGGAACGGGTCGCGATGCTTTCCGTTGCCTCCAATGCGACGTTGGTCCTGGCGAAGCTGGCCGTCGGCTTCGTCATCGGCTCCGTCTCCGTCATCTCCGAGGCGATCCACTCGGCCGTTGACCTGCTGGCGGCGGCCATTGCCCTATTTTCCGTGAAGACCTCCGGCATCCCCGCCGACAGCCGGCACCCTTTCGGTCACGGCAAGATCGAGAACCTCTCCGGAACCATCGAGGCCCTCCTGATCTTTGCCGCCGCCTTGTGGATCATTGTCGAGGCGGTGAAAAAAATCATCACCCCCGAGCCGATCACGGCCATCGGCTGGGGGGTGGGGGTGATGCTGATTTCCGCGGCGGTTAATTTCGGTGTCTCGCAAATGCTCTTCAAGGTGGGACGGGCGACGGATTCCATCGCCCTCCAGGCCGACGCCTGGCACCTCCGCACCGACGTCTATACCTCCGCCGGCGTCATGGGGGGCCTGGCCCTGATCTGGGTTGCGGAGCGCCTCTGCCCCGGCCGGGATTTTTACCTGCTGGACCCGGTGGTGGCATTGGGAGTGGCCCTGCTCATCATGAAGGCGGCCTATGACCTTACCTCCCAGGCGGCCCGGGATCTCCTGGACGTCCATCTGCCCCGGGTGGAGGTCGAGTGGATCCGCAAGGCAATCCGTGCTCAAGGGGCGGTCGTTCATGGTTATCACGACCTGCGCACCCGAAAGGCGGGACATTTCCGTTTCGTGGAGTTTCATCTGAAGGTGGAGTCCTTGATGACGGTTCAGGATTCCCACGCCATCGCCGAGGATCTCTCGGAGAAGATCAAGACGCAATTTCCCAACACGACGGTGACGATTCACGTCGAACCCTGTGACGGCGAGTGCCAGGAAAAGTGCGTCGCCGGATGTTTGCTTTCCGAGGATAGGCGCCAAAATATCCGCGCGGCGCGGGCCGAAGCGTCCGCAAGGACAAAAGGAGGTTAACGGTCTGCCCAATGGCGGCATGCCGATGCCGTTCGTAGGATAATAACTGAAAGTATTAAAGAAAACAAGGATTTTAAGTAATTGCTTTTATGCAACAGCTTGGAAGAGGTTTATTATCACCAGAAAATATCGATTTGGGAGGCATGATATGGAACTGAAAGAGGCAGTCAAGGGGCGACGCAGCATCAGGAAATTCAAACCCGACGCGGTGTCCCGGACGGTAATCGAAGAAATCATGGCGGATGCCCGCTGGTCGCCATCGTGGGGCAATACCCAGCCCTGGGAATTCTACGTCCTTACCGGCCGGCCCCTGGCGGAATTCAAACGTCGGAATTATGAACAATCTCTGAGCGGCGCCTTGCCATCCCCCGATGTCCCCATGCCGGAAAAATGGCCGGCGGCGATGAAGGAGCGCTACGGCGCCCTGGGCCGGATAGTCCTGGAATCCCTGGGGATTCCCCGGGAGGACAAGGAAGCCCGTAACCGCTACTATCTGGGGATGACGGGTCTCTTTGACGCCCCCTGCCTCCTGGTAGCGTGCCTGCCCCGGGAACTGCGGGTGGAGTATGGCATGCTCGATATCGGTCTCATCACCCAGACAATTTGTCTCCTGGCCTACGACCGGGGGCTGGGATCCTGCATCATGGCGGCCGCGGTCGTCTATGCGGACCTCCTTCGGGACATCGCCGGCATTCCCGATGACCGGCGGGTGGTCGTGGGGGTGGCCCTGGGCTATCCGGATGAGACCTATCCCCTCAATCACTTTGCGCGGCCCCGGGCGTCATGGGAAGAGTTCACCCATTGGGTGGAATAGCCTATATGCAGAAGAGGTCAGCCGCCGGGCCGGGGACCGACATCATTTGCCGCCGCTGCCGCCGGCAGCCTTGGCAACGGTTTTCAACAGTTCCTTAGCTTGAGGGTTGGCGACGTTTTTCCTCACCAGGATGTCCGTGGGCGTGGCCGGCTTGCCGTAATAGGCGGCGTTGAGCCCGGCGCGGATTTTCACTACCGCCCCCTTCAGGGACACCCCCCCGTAGAGACCTTTGGACCGGGCGAAGGTCAAGATGTCCGCGCTGAGATTGGCCGTCGAGGCATCCGCACCGGCCCCCACGGGACCCACCGCCACTGTGACATCCGCCCCCAGTTTCACACTGCTGTTGAGGAGGGCGTTGGCGCCCCTTTCCGTCATGGCCAGGAGAATTATTTCCGAAGCCTCGCCACCGGCCTGAAGCCCGAAGCTGACCTCGCCGATGGTATAGAAAGCCGGTCCCAGCCAGGTATCAGTCTGCGGCTCCCGTACCACGAAGACCCCCGTGCCTCCCGAAGCACCGATCACAAAGGCCCCGCGGATCATCTGCGGGCAGATATAGATCCCTTTGGCCTTCTTCACGAGATCCCGGAACGGTTTCCCGTCCTTGCCGGCGGTGAAGTTCTGGAAGGTGTACCGGGCCTTCCCCACCAACTGGGCCGCTTCCCGGGCATCGTCCGCCCACGCGTTGCCCGGGAGGAAGGCGCCGGCGCTCCAGAAGCCGCAAGCCGCCGTCACAACAATCAACATCTTGAGCAGGGTGCAACCGAAATGGTCTTTCTTCATGATATTCTTAACCTCCGGAAAAATTATTTTATGCCTTATGCGGATCTCGATTGGCAAAGTTGTCCATAGGGGTGGCGCCGGCGATGAGGCCCAGAATAATCAGGACCCAGTAGCTTACCGACGTCGATAGCTTAAAGTGTCTTGAAATCGGTATGATGGAAGTATTGACCAGGGAACAATCCAGGTTGACGGCGCCGGCCAGGGAGGCGGCGAGAACGATGAGGGTGATCCGGCTTTTCTTGTTGGTCGTTAACGGAGCATTCATACAAATATATGGTAATCTTGCATAATAATCAAAATCAGTCAATCATAGAAAACCAGATCGGTTTCGGTGTCGCGCCAGCGGCAGCAGCCCTTGACTTTCCGGCGATAATAATTAATCTTTACAGTAAATAAAACCGAGGAGGCGGATGATGGCAAACAAAGGCAAGGAGGCGCGGAGGACAAAAGTCATCGAGGTGTTGAACAAGGCTCGGGCCATGGAACTGCAGGCGATTCATCAGTATATGAACCAGCACTACAACCTCGATGATATGGATTACGGAGAATTGGCGGCCAACGTCAAGCTCATCGCCATCGACGAGATGCGTCATGCGGAGATGTTTGCCGAACGAATCAAGGAACTGGGTGGGGAGCCCACTACGGAGCCTGCTGACAAGGTCCGCAAGGGGCAGAAGGTGGAGGAGATCTTTTCCTTCGATGCCGTCCTGGAGGACGACACCATGGACATTTACAACCAGTTCGTCCTTGTCTGCCGGGAAAACGGCGACAGCGCCACGATGAAGCTTTTTGAAACGATAATAGAGGAAGAGCAGTCCCATTTCAACTACTTCGACAATGTGGACGAGCACCTGGCCAAACTGGGCGCCTCTTTCCTCGCCCGGATCGCCGGCACCCCTGCGGATACCGGCCCCGCCTCCAAGGGATTTGTTACCGGTGGCGCCGGCGGGGCAGCTTAATTCCCCGGATTTGTTCAGGTTTGGTGCCGGTTCATGAGGAGTATCGCTGCTTATGATCTGAATTGAAAAGATTTTTCTTGGAATAATCTCAAACAGGCATCCACGACATCCGAATCATACAGTTTGCCTTTATTGCGATTAATTTCCTCCAGCGCTGCTTCCAATCCCAGGGCCGGCCGGTAGGGACGATGGGATGCCATGGATTCCACCACATCTGCCACGGCTAGGATGCGGGCCTCGATGATAATCTCATTTCCCTTTAGGTTTCTCGGATAACCGGAACCATCCAATCGCTCGTGATGCTGATATATTATCTCTGACAAAGGCCAAGGCGAATCAATATCTTTAAGTATTTCGTATCCTTTTTGAGAATGTTGTCTGACAAAGGACATTTCCATTTCTGAAAGTTCTTTTGGCTTGACCAATATTTCTATGGGTACGCATAATTTCCCTATGTCATGAATCCTTCCCGCGATATGGATGCCTTCAATTTTATCCAAAGGCAACCCCATCTCCTTGGCAATATCTCCGGCAAGTGCGGCTGAGCGGATGTGGTGACCGGCCGTATATGGATCTCTTGCTTCCACGGTGGATGCCATAGCTTTGATAGTTACATAAACAGCTTTCCTCAGTCGGTCAAGGGCATTTTGGAGCTTTTGCTCCGCCAGCCTACGTTCGGTGAAGTCTTGGTAAACGAATTGAAAATGCCTAGTGCCGTCCCAAAGTATGTCCTTGCGGAAGACCTGCAGATGGCGGATTTCACCATTTTTTCCGATGATGCTTTTTTCATATTCTGTAGGGATATAATCATCATTTGTTATTTCAAACTCGGCACAGATTCCCGACGTACAGTGATTTTCTGCAGGGGTAGTTTTCAATTCCTCGACACTGTCATAACCATACATTTTCAAGAGCGCCCGATTGACATAAACGGTTTCACCTTCTTCGGTTAAAATACGCACACCCATGGGGAAATTATCAAGAGAACGGCGGAAATTCTCTTCGGTACGACACAGCCGATCTTCGACATTTTTTCGCCTGGTGATGTCACGGACAGTGGTAATGAACGTTCCTTGGCTATCAATCTCTTCTACGTGATCTATATTCAACATAGCATAGTAAACGCTTCCATCTTTCCGCTTTAGCCGGATTTCGTAGTCGCGCACTTGGCCGGATTTGCGCAGAAGATCACATATTATAAAGCGTTCATTTGGATCAGCAATGCCATGACCGATTTTGAAAGCTTTTAACTCGTTCAAAGAATAACCGGTTATTTCTTGCATGCTCCGGTTGGCGGCCCGCACGGTTTTTTCCCGGTCCGCAATGCCAATTCCGATTGGAAGAGTATTAAAAAGCAGCTGATATATTTCTTCACTCCACCTTAATGAATCTTCAATCTGTTTATGATCAGCAATGTTACCGGATGAGGTGAGATCTGCCTGCAGTCCGGGATCGTTATGTGACCTGTCTATCCGCATGCGGTCCGCGTCTGTTTGTTCCAAATTGTGGGGCAGCCGGTTTGGACATTCCATCTTTTCCGCCGAAGATTGTCTGCTGTCGGATAAATCTCCCCTATCGTGGATATTACGGTTCATAACATATCTTGTCTTTCCCGCCCTTTTTCGCTTGATACATGAGTTGATCTACCCGATGCACGAAAGCTTTAATGCCTTCATGAAGTTTAAACTGCGCAAGTCCGATGCTCATCGTCACATGCACGCCTTTGCCGGGCATGGGTGAAAAAATTTCTTTCTTAAATTCATTTTTTATCCTTTCTGCCGTAATGACGGCATTCTTGCTTTCCGTCATGGGGAGAATAACGCTAAATTCCTCGCCACCATATCGATAAGCGGAATCCGTTTTGCGCAAGCATTTTTTAATCACCTGACCTAGGCGCATTAAAACCTTATCGCCCTCGACATGACCATAAGCGTCGTTGAACTTCTTAAAATCATCGAGATCAAGGAAAAGAAGCGTTATTGCTTCTCCATACCTATTGGCACGATCGCATTCCATCTCCAGTTGATGGTAAAAACACCTGGAATTGTATAGTTTAGTGAGATCATCGGTAATACTGAGTTCACGGTATTTATTTTCATTGTTCCGCAAGATCTTTTCCATTTCCTTCCTTTTGGTAATATCGCGGCCAACACCGAATCTACCCGTTACTCGATCCTTGTCGTCATAAATATTGGAAGTCAGAAACTCTACGACAACATGACTCCCTTCTTTTCTAATTAATTTCGCTTCATAGGGACGAGAGTCGGGGCTCTTTACGCCTTGCTTGAATTTCTCCGTGATCGTTTTCCTTTCCTCGGGGGCAATGACCATGGTAAAAGGACGACCTTCAAGCTCGGATAGTGCATAGCCGGTTACCCTTTCAAAATTCGGATTGACATAGGTGACGAGCCCCTGCCGATCCACGATGAAGACAAAATCATTCGTGGTTTCCACCAGGGTCCGATATCTGAATTCGCTCTCCCGCAACGCTTTTTCCGCCTGCTTGCGGTCAGTGATGTCACGGGCCATTGCATGGAAACCGACTATATGGCCGCCTTCTCTGATTAACCGGACATTCTGCCCGAACCACAGTTCGCGACCGTCTTTGGTACAAACAGGATATTCCGAGTACGTGCATTCAATTTCCCTCACGAATTGTAGTTCAAAAAACTTAATCGCGGCGTCAACCATATCCGTACGGATCAACATCCTGTAATGCTTGCCAATGATTTCTTCTTTTTTGTAACCTGAGATACGGAGCAAGGCGGGGTTTACGAGCGTAAAATGTCCGTTGTTGTCTGTACAGAAGATGATGTCACTGGCATTTTCCACAAATGAACGGTAACGATCCTCACTCTCATGCAAGGCTTGCTCCATATGTCGCTTTTCGGTGATATCCCGCAAAGATTCGACGGCACCCACGATATTACCTGCATGGTCGAGAAGGGGTGCGGCAATTCCCCACAAGTATGCACCGTTGCCTTTCCGCAGCCTGGGGACGAAACCCTCTCCATAGGTTGTAACTTCTTTCCTGACTATAGTGGCATAATATTTTCTCAATATCTCTTCGGGCTCATACACGAGATCTATGAGAAGCGGCCTTTTTTCCCCATAAAACGGGAGGGAATAATCATCCCTCCCCAGCATATATTCTTTCTTGATCCCGGTCATCTCTACGATGGCCCGATTCCAGGCAATGATCCGTTTTTCATTGTCGATGGCAAAGGTGGCGTCAGGCAAGTATTCCACAATGTTTGTTTGATGATGCGGCACTTTTTGATAATGGATGTTTTTCACCTGAAAATACTCGCCTATATGCTTGCATTCATTGAGATTGCTGAATATAATTCCCCAAAATTACCCGGTAGGAACAGTTTCGGATACTTTTTTCCCCTTTGTGACGTGACACCGTTATGGGCGTTTCGCCAATCAATAAAGGAATAAAGATAAAATCTTTCCGCTTCTTTATTTGCATATTGAAAATCAACGAAAAGACAATGCTGAAATGTTTATTAGAAATCTTAAGATATATTAACGGTACGGATTGGTGGAGGCGGACTGAAATGATCTTCCGGATTCAGGATCTCCGAGACGCCAGCGAGTGAATCAGCTTAGGGACGAGAGGTAAAACCTCAGGTTTTGGGTGTTCGTCAACCCGAGTTTCTTCCGGATATGATAGCGATGGACATTGATGGAACTTTCCGAAATATTGAGAATTTCGGAAATCTCCTTGGTGGTTTTCTCTTCCTTGATCAAATTTGCTATCTGCATCTCTTTGTTGGTCAGGTTCAGACACTTGAGGGATAATTTCTGGATAAACGGCGATACGATGTCGTTGAGATTCGATTCCAAGATGTCAACATAAGCAAGTCCCTTGGAATTGGTATGATGTTTCAGCTTGTCAATGTACGGCTGGATCAGTAATTTGACATTGGACACAATGGTTCCTTCCAGTTCTTTCCGGTCGTCTTCTTTCTGTCTCAACAATACCCGCAAGGCGGCATTCAAGTCTTGAAGCTCTTCAGTTTTCAATGCCAGCTCTTTCTCTCTGCTCTTCAGGATCGTATCCTGCCGCCTCCGGGCGGTAATGTCGATGAGCGATTCAATGGCGCCGACGATGTTGCCGGTACTATCGTTAAGAGGGCTTGCCTTCCCCCAGAGAAATGCCCTTTCACCTTTCAAAAATGGGACTTCCGACTCTGCAACCAGTAAGTCATTTTGCTTCTGAATAATGATTCCATATTGTCGTTCATATTCCTTGTCTGGTTTTAGGATCAAATCCAGCATTATCGGCCTCCGTTTTCCATAGAACGGCAGGGCATACTCATAGTCACCTTTGCCCATCATATCTTTTGCCTTCACGCCCGTCATTTCTTCCATGGCGCGGTTCCAGGCGATAATACTCCCCTTCCGGTCAATGGCCATGGTCGCTATGGGGAGAAAATCGATAATCTCCATCAACCTTTGTTCTGATGCCCGTAATGCCTCCTCGATCCGTTTACGGTCCGTTATGTCCAAAAGCAATGATAGCATCACATCTTCATTGTTGAGTTGAATGATTTCACATGACCATAGAGTTTCCTTTAGCTCCCCGTTCTTGTTGCGGATTGTTATCAGTTCATCCTTTATTGATCCTTCTTTTATCAATCTCGCCACGAGAGGCGCTCGATCATCATAATTCTCCCAGATAGACAGTTCATCTACCGTATGATTAAGCATCTCCTCCCTGGTATATCCCAGAAGCGTCAACGCGCTATTGTTAACATCCAGATAGCATCCATCCGTAATCGTGCTGATCAATGTCGGCGCGGGGCTGGCCCGAAATGCTTTGTTAAAGCGCTCTCTACTGGAAATCAAGGCTGTTTCGACTTTTTTTCGTTGGGTAATATCACGTACCATGTTTGACGATATTTTCATTGCGCCTGATGATAATCCGGCGGGGGGAAATCTCTGCCGGAGCTCCGGCAGAGGTTAAATGTATGATATTAATGGCGAATTGACGACACTGCGCGCCGTTTTTTATGATTCTTTCCGCGCCGCCGTCAGGCCAATCGGCGGGGCTGCAACCGGGAAAGGATCTCGTTGAGACGGGCTGACAATTCCGCGCTGAATTGGTCGATTTCACCGGTGAGGCGGGTCTTCTCCTCCTCGCCCAAGGCGGCAAGTTCCAGCTTGGAGATCCTGGTCTTCACGGCGTTGAGATTCCTTACCGCCCCCTGGACGACCTCCAGTTCCGACGGCGCTTCGTGAATCCGGCGCTCCTTGCGGAGCTCGCCGCTCGTCAGGCCGCGCTCCTTATACTTCTTGTAGAGGCTGAGCATGGAGCGGGCCTGCTTCTTCCGGGCGATCTCGATGAGGATCTGCCGGAGACATTTGGGGTTGTTGCGGCAGTCGTCGCGAATCTCCTGAGGCAGGTTGTTCAGGGTCAGGATATCCGTAACCGCCTGGCGGCTCTTGCCGATGACCCCCGCCGCCTGCTCATGGGTGTATTTCATATTGTCGACCAGACGCCCCAGGGCCTCCGCCTCCTCGATAACCGTCAGGTCCTGGCGTTGGAGGTTTTCCACCAGGGCGATCTCGGCGGGCGAACTATCCACGTACAGACCCGGGATGGAGAGGAGACCGGCCTTCTTGGCCGCGGCAAATCGCCGTTCCCCCGCCACGAGCAGCACGTAGCCCGAGTCGCCCGGACGGAAAAGGACGGGCTGCAAAACACCAAGTTGCTTTATGGACGCCGCCAGCTCATCCAGGGCTTGCGGGTCCATGTATTTACGGGGTTGATCGGGGTCCGGTTTGATGTCGATGATCGGCAGTTGGTAGAGTTTACCTTTTTCAAAAACAGCAGCCATTGGTTCCTCCTTCCATGCTTCGTAATGACCGCGATAACATTGACGACATCGTAAAAAGTCCATATGCGGCGTTGCGCTTCATCCTTCGTCACTGCGACGTACGCACAAGTACGCCTCATTCCTCAGGATTCGCGCGCCTTGCCTCTGGAGCTTTTTACTTCGTCGTCTCCATCATGACTTTTTACGAATTCATCAACATTGACGACATCGTAAAAAGTCCGGATGCTTCGTTGCGCTTCATCCCTCGTCACTGCGACGTACGTCCCAGTACGCCTCATTCCTCAGGATTCGCGCGCCTTGCCTCTGGAGCTTTTTACGATGCCGTCCCAAATGGGACATTTTTTGACCTTTTACGATGTCGGCAACATTGGAAATTATTTATTTGTCTAAATAATGAGGCATTATAGACGGAAACGGGATCAATGTCAATACGGCGGCATTGATTCCACCGTCGCATGTTGAGGAGTTTCTCGCCGATCGGCGAGAATATCCCCAATTTGTCCTGTTCTCTCCTCCCTGGGGCGACAGGGAAATCTTTCCATAAGCAACCGCCCGGGTAATCATTAACCGTCAGAATTCAAATCGTTCCGTCCGATTCCCTTTTCTGATGTCCTGGCCCTGGTCCCGCCGGCATGATCTTTGCCGTGGTGGTGCACATAACAGCAACGGGAGGATGCCATGATCACAGAGAAACAAGGGTTGTGCATGAATTGTGCAAATTCCCAGGATTGTGCGCTGGTTTCCATAATAAGTGCCGCGCTCGGTGTCCGGTTTTGCGAAGAATATGAAACGGTTCAACTTGCGGCTGATGCCTCGTCGCCGGAGAGAACATCCCCAGGATCCATCCCGCGCACCCACTCCGGAATGCTTGGCCTTTGCGGCAATTGCGATCATTATCCGGGTTGCACCTACCCAAAACCGGCAGCGGGGGTATGGCACTGCGAGGACTATCGGTAGCAGCGAGGAGAAATACGGCGAGGATGTTGGGATTGCTTTGCCTGGAAAGGAATAGAAATGTCATCGGAAGAAATTGAAAAAATTATTTCAAGTCATGCGGACAGACAGGGATCGATCATCGCCATCCTTGAGACCATCCAGAACCGCTACCGGTATCTCCCGGAAGAGGCCTTGAGGATCGTCGCCCGCCGGACGGGAAGGAGCCTGGTCGATGTTTACGGGGTGGCGACCTTCTATAAGGCCTTCAGCCTGAAGCCCCGGGGGAAACATTTAATTTCCGCGTGCCTGGGAACGGCCTGCCATGTCCGTGGCGGCCAGGCCATTGCCGAGGAATTCATGCAGCAACTCCAGATCACGGCCGGTGAAACCACCCCCGATAAAGAAATCACCTTTGAAACGGTCAACTGCCTTGGGGCCTGCGCCTTGGGTCCTACCGTCGTGGTGGACGGTCATTATTACCCCCATGTAACCAAAAGCCAGGTCAGGGAAATCATCGCGGATACCCTTGAGGGCATGGAAAAGATCGCTGCGGCAACCAACCGCAGGATATTCCCCATCCATGTCGCCTGTCCGACCTGCAAAAAAAGTCTCATGGATTACGACCAGCGCCTCGACGGCCATCCATCCATCAAGTGCGTGGTTTCTTTCAACGGCAGGAAAGGCCGGCTCGGCCTGTCTTCTCTCTATGGCAGCCGCGCCATTGCCTCGGAACTTGAAATCCCCATGAACGAGTTGTCCCGGTTTTATTGCCCCCACTGCCACGAAGAGCTGCCGCATTATTCAAACTGCGCGGAATGCGGCTCACCAATGGCCGCCCTGTACATCCGCGCCGGCTGCGCCTATGAAGTATGTACGAGCCGGGGCTGTCACGGCCATCTGCTGAATCTGGATCAAACCAACATGACATAAGATCGATAAAGGGAAATAAAATGTATACTTTTCAGACTATTGCCGAATTCAAGGCGTATCGTAAATCCATTATGGACGCCGAAGACAAGCGGAAGCCATGCCTCGTCATCTGCGGGGGAACCGGGGGTCAGGCCAGCGGCTCGAACGATCTGATCCGGATCATCAAACGTCAGATATTGGAGCAGAATCTGCATGACCAACTCTCCCTCCGCATCACCGGATGTCTTGGCTTCTGTGAAATGGACCCCTTCATCATCGTCGAACCGGGGTATAATCTGTATCCGAAACTCAAGATGGAAGACGTGCCGCGGATTGTCGAAGCCGCCGTGAAAGGCGAGGTTATCGAAGAACTCCTGTACCGGGAACCGGGCTCCACGGTCGTCCGCTTTTCCGAACAGGATATCCCGTTTTTTCAAGGGCAAAGCCGGATCGTTCTCGGGCAGAACCAGCATGTCGATCCGATCCGGATCAATGATTACCTGAAGATAGGGGGATATGCGGCCCTGGAAAAGGCATTGGCAAAGCCGGATCGGAAATGGATTGTCGACGAAATTCTGAAATCAAAATTACGGGGGCGCGGCGGGGCCGGTTTCATGACGGGGAAAAAATGGGAAATGGCGCGCAGCCAGCACCGTCCTTTCGGCAGAAAATACGTCATCTGCAATGCCGACGAGGGAGATCCCGGCGCCTATATGGACCGGAGCATGCTGGAGGGCAACCCCCACGCCATCATCGAGGGGATGATCATCGCCGCCCTCGCCATGAAGGCCACCCACGGAATCATCTATGTGCGCACGGAGTATCCCCTGGCCATCAAGCATGCGACTATCGCCATCAGGGAAGCCGGCCGGATGGGGCTCCTGGGGAAGAATATCTTGGGCCAGGGTTTCGATTTCGAAATCGAGATTTTTCACGGTGCCGGCGCGTTTGTCTGCGGCGAGGAGACGGCGCTCATCAAATCCATCGAAGGAAAAATGGGCGAACCGCGACAGCGTCCCCCCTATCCCATCGCCAAAGGCCTTTTCGGCTGTCCCACCTGCATCAACAATGTGGAGACCCTGGCGAATGTCCCCTACATCATCAACCACGGCGCGGACGCCTATTTGAAGATCGGCACGCAGAACAACGCCGGTACGAAGATATTCTCCCTGGTCGGGAAAATCAAAAATACCGGGCTGGTCGAAGTTCCCCTGGGGACCACCATCAGCAAGGTCGTTTATGAAATTGGCGGCGGCGCCTCCGGCACGGCGAAGATCAAGTCCATCCAGACGGGAGGGCCTTCCGGCGGCTGCATCCCCGCCTCCATGTTCGATCTGCCCATCGATTATGACAGCCTGGCGAAAGTCGGGTCCATTATGGGATCGGGCGGCATGATCGTTATGGACTCGAACACCTGCATGGTCGATGTGGCCAAATACTTCATGAATTTCTTACGGGACGAGTCCTGCGGCAAGTGCTTCACCTGCCGCAAGGGGACCCAGCGGCTTTATGAAATACTCGAGGACATCACCCTCGGGAAGGGTACGCCGGAACATCTGGTGCTTCTGGATGAGTTGGCAAGGACCGTAAAGGATACCACCATGTGCGGCCTCGGCCAGACCGCCGCCAATCCGGTCCTCAGCACGCTCAAGTATTTCCGGGAGGAATATGAGCGGCACATCAACGATAAACGGTGCGACGCCTTTGTCTGCAAGCAGTTGACGGGCGCCCCCTGCCAGGCCGCCTGTCCCGTGGACACCGAACCCTGGCGGTATGTGGCCATGATCGAAAAAGGCGATTACGAGGAGGCCTACCGGGTGATCCGGTCCGCAAACCCGTTCCCGGCCGTAAGCGCCCGGGTCTGTGACCGCAAATGCGAAAGCCGTTGCAGCCTGGGGACGAGCGGAGGGGAGGCCGTAGCCATCCGCGCCTTGAAACGCTTCGTGACGGACCGGGTAAAGCCGTCGGTCTATAAACCCGTTCCCGCAAAGAAGAAGCGGCAGAAGGTGGCCGTCATCGGCGCCGGTCCGGCAGGCATAACCGCCGCCCACCGTCTTTCCTTGCTGGGATACGGCGTGACGATCTTCGAGGCGGAGGACCGGCCTGGCGGCATGCTGACTTGCTCTCTGCCGGCCTATCGACTGCCTCAGGATATTGTCGATAAGGAAATCAAAACCCTCGTAAACAAGAACATCAAAATAGAATACGGCCGCGTGCTGGGAAAAGACATTACCATCCATGACCTGTTTGTCGATAAATATGACGCGGTCTTCCTGGCCTTCGGCGCCCACGAAAGCATGCGCCTCGATCTCAAACATGAAGATGTTGACGGCATCTATCCTTCCATTCAGTTCCTGAAAGCCTTCAACATGAGAGGCGAAGAGCTGGCGCGGGGACATGTGGGCGTCATCGGGGGAGGCAATTCGGCGGTGGATGCGGCGCGTGTCGCCCTCCGTCAGAAGGATGTCGCGAGCGTCTCCCTTTTCTACCGGCGCACTCGTGAAGAAATGCCCGCCTATGAAGAGGAGGTCGAAGCGGCCCTGGAGGAAGGCGTGCGGATTGAAACCCTGATCTCACCCGTGAAGATTCTCGTCCGCCAGGAGGAAATCGAGGCGGCCGTCCGGGAAGGCGTCGAACTGGAAACGCTTGTTTCACCCATAAAAATCCATTCCAGAAAAGGCCATCTGGTGGACATCGAGTGCATTCGCAACCAACTGGGCGATGTGGACGCCACGGGAAGGCACAAGCCGGTGCCCATCCCCGGAAGTGAGTTCAAGGTCAAACTCGATACGCTCATCGTGGCCATAGGCGAAAAACCGAAAAGCGAATTTCTGGCCGGCCTGGGTCTGGAAATCGACAAGAGCGGCCGCATAAAAGTGAACCCCAAAACCCTCGCCACCAATCTGAGAGGGGTATTCGCGGGCGGCGATCTGGTGACCGGTCCGAACACGGTTATCGACGCCATTGCGGCGGGGAAAAAGGCGGCGGAAAGCATCGATTTGTACCTGCAGAAGAAACCACTCATAAAGCCGGCCAGACCAAAGCTTCCCGATGTTTACATCGCACCGGCGCCCGGCGATGAATCGGAATCGATAACGAGGGTCCGGGCTGTGAATCCCGCCCTGACGCCGGCCGAGCGGGTAAAGAATTTCCGGGAGGTGGAAATGTCTCTGCCGGAAAACTCGGCCCGGGAGGAGAGCAGACGCTGCCTGCGCTGCGACCTGGCGTTCACCGAAGAAAAGTCCGCGGCCATGCCGGTGCAGGCTGCGATGGAAGGAGCGTAACATGATCAACCTCACGATTAACGGGGTATCTGTATCCGTCGCAAAGGGCACCACCGTCCTTGAGGCCGCACGGTATTTAGGTTTCCCCATTCCCACGCTGTGCCACAAGGAGGGACTTACACCCTACGGGGCCTGCCGACTCTGTGTGGTGGAGATCGGCAAGGCGCCGCAAACCAGATTGGTTTCATCCTGCACCTATCCCGTCGAAGAGGGGCTAATCGTGCGCACCGCCTCGGAGCGCGTGGTGAAGGCGCGACGAATCATCATCGAGCTGCTGCTGGCATCCTGTCCGCAATCGAAAATCATCCAGGACCTTGCCTCCCGCCACAACGTACGGCGGCAGCGTTTCCGGCAGGAACATGAGGACTGCATCCTTTGCGGGTTGTGCGTGCGCATGTGCAAGGAACAGATGATGGCCGGGGCCATCGGGTTCCGGGGCCGCGGACGGGAGAGAAGCCTCGGGACGCCCTTCAATGTTAAATCGGAAGTCTGCCGCCTCTGCGGCGGATGCATGGAGGTCTGTCCGGCCTGTCAGGCCCGGTGCACTTTTAACGAACCGGAAAAAGCGGTTTGCGGAGGCTGCGCAAACCTGAGTCCGCCCTGCATCGAGAAGGAACAGTTTCATGATATGATGTGTTACATGACGCCCTGCGTGGCCTGCGAAATCAAGAAGTGACCAAATCCAGAAAGGAGTATTATATATGTCTTTTTCAAGAATAAATACCTCCAGCGCAACCCTCACCAAGAACCGGACGGAAGAGTCCATCACGCCGTCGTCGGGCATGTGCGTCACCTGCATCGACGGTTGCATCGGCATGTGTGAAATAGGAAAATCCGCATACCGCGGCCATGAGGTTATCTATCCCCAGCCTTTTGGCGTGATCACCACGGCGGCAGAAAAAAGCTATCCCGTCGATTACTCCCATTTCAATATCATGGGAACGGCCGCCGGGGCGTACGGCATCGAGGCCGACAGCGACAAAGCGATTTTCCCCGCCGTTAATCTGGAGGTGGCCATCGGTCATGACCAGGGCATTAAATTCCGGCTGCCCTGGCTGATCTCCGGCATCGGCTCCACCAATATCGCCAAGAACAACTGGGAAGGCCTGGCCATCGGCTCCGCCCTGGCGGGAACAGGGCTGACCATCGGGGAAAACGTGGTCGGCATGGATCCCGAGGCCACCTTCAAAAAAGGCAACATTGTCGATACCGTCGATCTGAAGCGCCGTGTCAAGCTTTATACGGACTATCAGAAGGATGGCTATGGCGCGATTATCGTCCAGGCCAATCTGGAAGACTGCCGCTTGAAGGTTCATCAGTATGCGATCGAGAAACTCGGGGTGAAGTGCGTGGAACTCAAATGGGGCCAGGGCGCCAAGGACATCGGCGGCGAAGTGAAGATCAAGGATTTGAAAAGGGCTCAGATGCTCCAGGACCGCGGTTACATCGTTATCCCGAATCCCCATGACCCCAACGTGATCAAGGCCTTTGAAAGAGGCACCTTCAAAGAGTTCGAGCGGCATTCCCGGGTGGGCATGGTGACCGAAGAAGGTTTCGCCGCGACGATCGAGGGACTGCGCAAGGCCGGGGCAAAATATATCTTCCTCAAGACGGGGGCCTACCGTCCCGTCGATCTGGCGCGCGCCATTGCCTTTGCGTCGAAATACAAGCTGGATCTGCTGACTGTGGACGCCGCCGGCGGCGGCACCGGCATGAGCCCGTGGCGGATGATGAACGAGTGGGGCATCCCGCCGGTGGAACTGCATACCCTCACCTATCAATACGCCAAACATTTGGCGGAAAGGGGAAAATATCTGCCGGCCATTTCCGTCAACGGCGGCTTTACCTTCGAAGACCAGATATTTAAAGCCCTGTCTATGGGCGCTCCCTTTGTGAAGATGGTGGGCATGGCCCGGGCGCCCATTGCGGCGGCCATGGTGGGCAAGACTATCGGCCAGACCATCGAGGCCCAGCAGGTTCCCGTTTATATCGAACGCTTCGGAAATTCAAAGGACGAAATCTTCGTAACCGCCGGCGAGCTGCGTCATGAACTGGGCAATAAGGAATTCGAGCGGTTGCCCACCGGCGCCATCGGTCTTTATACTTATTACGAGCGATTGGCCCAGGGGCTCCGCCAACTCATGGCGGGAAGCAGGAAGTTTGCCCTGCAGTATATGTCCCGTAATGATCTGGCCGCCCTTACCCCGGAGGCGGCGCGCATCAGCGGCATCAATTACATCATGGATGTGGACAAAGAAGAGGCGGCCAAAATTCTTGACTTCTAGGCGCATGAAAAGGCCTCTCCGGTGCGATTGCCTCCCGGAGAGGCATACCCAAAATTCATCAATGATTGACGACATCGTAAAAAGTCCATATGCGGCGTTGCGCTTCATCCTTCGTCACTGCGACGTACGCACAAGTACGCCTCATTCCTCAGGATTCGTGCGCCTTGCCTCTGGAGCTTTTTACTTCGTCGTCTCCATCATGACTTTTTACGAATTCATCAATGATTGATATTGCCATATGAAGCATCTCTTTAATGTCGAAGACGTCGAAAGAAAGAGTCTCCATATCCTTAAAATTTTGAGTGAAAGCCCGAATCCCGTGGGGTCCCGCATCATTGCCGGCCGGATGAAGGACAGCGGCCTGGACTTGAGCGAGAGGACGGTCCGATACCATCTGAAGTTTATGGATCAAAAAGGGTTGACCCAGCTCGTCGGCCGGCGCGACGGACGGATGATAACGGATCACGGCAAAGACGAACTGTTGAATGCACGCGTCCACGATAAAGTCAGCCTGTGCAGTTCGCGCCTCGATATGCTGGCCTTCAAGACGAATTTCGATTTGTCCACCGGGCAGGGAATGACGCCGGTCAACATTTCCTTGTTTGCGAAAGACCGATTCAATGACGCCCTGAATGCCATGAAACCTGCCTTTCAGAATCAGATGGCCGTAAGCGATCGCGTTGCCGTTGCCGAAGGCGGCGAAAAACTGGGCGACGTCATTATTCCGGATGGTAAAATCGGTTTGGCAACGGTGTGCAGCATATTAATCAACGGCATTCTCTTGAAAAACGGCGTCCCCGTTGATTCCAAATTCGGAGGGATTCTCCAGGTGAAAAACGGTGTTCCACTACGTTTTGTCGAGCTTATCCACTATGCCGGATCATCCCTGGACCCTTCGGAAGTCTTTATCCGCGGCAAAATGACCGCTGTCAAAGACGCCTTGGATAAAGGCGATGGGAAGATACTTGCCAACTTCCGTGAGTTCCCGGTGGCCTGTATACCTCTGGTGATGGAACTTATCGAAGGCATCCGGGCCATCGGTCTGGGGGGAATCCTGGCCGTCGGCGATATCGGCAATCCCATTTGTGAGACGGCCGTCGGAGTTCATAAAGCAGGGATGATTTTAATCGGCGGCTTGAATCCGGTGGCTTGCGCGCATGAACAGGGCATAGACGTGGACAACTTTGCCATGACGACGGTGATGGAGTTCCGGGACATGCGGCATGTATCGGAACTATAAATAACAAAACCCATCTCCGTCCTTTTCCCCGGTCCCCGCTTGCATTTTTTCGCTGATTCTGGTAAATGAAATGATCAGAATTACAGAGAAAACAGGCTCTTCTTGCCCGTTCATCTTATGGGTCGGCGGATAGCATGCGTTCCCGCCCGAAAACGGGATGTCGAGCGGCTGGACAAGGTGGATAGTTGACCGTTCCGAAGGCACAGCTTAATGATCACCAACAAAAAAAGACGATGACCCCCGAGCAGGGGCGCAAGTCGGTGCGCGGTCCCGCCGCCGTTTCGCAGGCCAACCTGCGGGAGCGCGTAAAGGAACTGACTTGCCTCTACGGCATCGCGCAGATCGCCTCGACCTTCGATCTTTCCCTGAAAAGCAAATTGGCGGCTATCGTTCGGCTCCTCCCTCCCGCCTGGCAATATCCGGAACGGGCGTGCGCCCGGATCACGATTGACGGACAGGCCTTCCCGACGCCGAATTTTCGGGAGGGGGCCTGCCGGCAGACCGCGAACATATGCATTGCCGAGAAAAAACGGGGCGCGGTGGAGATCCATTATCCGGATGACCGCGGCATGATCGGAAAGGCCCCCTTTCTCACCGAAGAGCAGCATCTGATCGACAATATCGCCGGGCAAATCTCCCTCATGATCGAGCATGAAGAAGCCAGAACCGCCAAAGCGGAACTTCAGAAACAACTGATCAAAGCCGATCGGCTGGCGGCCATCGGCCAATTGGCCGCCGGCGTGGCCCACGAACTCAACGAGCCGTTAAATGCCATTTTGGGGTTTGCCCAGCTCACCCAGAAATCGCCGGAGCTGCCCGCCCAGGCACGGAAGGATATCGAAAGAATTACCAATGCGGCCCTGCACGCGCGCAATATCATCCGGGAGTTGTTGATTTTTGCCCGCCAGGGCAAACCGGGGAGCACCCAAGTGAACCTGAACCAGATCATCATGGAAGATCTGAACCTCTTTGCGCCCCTGTGCGAGAAAGCCGGCGTGGAACTCCGGCGGATCGTCGCTCCTGACCTGCCGGAAATCACGGCCAATAAATCTCAGATCCGGCAGGTCATATCCAACCTGATCGTCAACGCCCTGCAGGCCATGCCCGGGGGAGGCATCCTTATGCTTCAGACCTCCTTTGACGCAACCTCCGTGCGCCTGCGCGTCGATGATACCGGGATCGGCATAAAGGATGAGCTTAAAGACAGCATCTTCCTGCCCTTCTTTTCCACAAAGGATGTGGACCAGGGGACAGGACTCGGACTTTCGGTGGCGCACGGCATCGTGTCTTCACACGGAGGCGAGATATGCATCGAAAACAAGACCGGGAAAGGGGCCTGCTTTTGCGTGACCTTTCCCCGCCATCCGGAAACCGTCACGAGGGAAGAGTCGCTTTGAAAGGCTCACGAAACAAACGCATCCTCGTCGTTGACGACACCCCAGCCGCCATAGACATTCTTCAACGCAATCTCGTATCTAAAGGCCATTGCGTCTTTACGGCTGCCAATGTCGTGGATGCCGTGAAGATTCTGGAAAACGCGTCCATCGACCTCGTCATTACGGACTACAAGATGCCGAGGATCAGCGGTTTGGACCTGATCCGCCACATCCGTGCCAACTTTCATGAGACCGAGGTCATCATGGTGACCGGTTACGCCTCCGTGAAGGGGGCCGTCGAAGCGGTCAAGATGGGCGCGGAGGAATACCTGCCCAAGCCGTTTACGGACGAAGAGCTCTTCAGCGCCGTGGACCGGGCCCTCAACAAACAGGAACTGCGCAGAATCGTTCAGAACGGGAAGCCTCACGGGACGGTCGATACCTTCGGCATCATCGGCAAATCGAAGCCGGTGCGGAAATTGCTCACGGAAATTGAAAAAGCCTCCCGATCTTTGGCGACCGTCCTGGTTCTGGGTGAAAGCGGGACCGGCAAGGAACTGGTTGCCCGGGCCATCCATTACAGCAGCAGGCGGGCAGCGGCGCCATTCGTTCCCGTCAACTGCGGCGCTATCCCGGAGCGGCTTCTGGAAAGCGAGCTCTTCGGCCATGTCAAAGGGGCCTTTACCGGCGCCAATGAGTCGCGGGCAGGTTTTTTTCAAACGGCCGACGGCGGCACCATCCTGCTGGACGAGGTCAACGAGATGAGTCCGGCCATGCAGGTGAAGCTCCTGCGGGTGCTTCAGGACAAGCAGGTCTGCATGGTCGGCGCAAGAAAGACGCAGCAAATAGATATCCGCATCATCGCGTCGAGCAATAAGGATCTGAGAGCACTGGTCGATAAAAATCTCTTTCGTGATGACCTCTTCTTCCGCCTGAACGTCATTACCATTACGGTCCCCCCCTTGAGAGAGCGGCCGGATGACATCGCCCTGCTGATTACCCATTTTACTGAAAAGTATGTGGAAGAAATCGGGAAGCGCGCCCCGGTCTTTACCGATGAAGTGCTGCGAGCTTTCATGGGTTATGGCTGGCCGGGGAATATCCGGGAGCTCGAAAACCTCATCCAGCGTCTCATTGTCATGACGGACGGGAAAAAGATAGATCTTCCCGACCTGCCTTCCTTCATGCGCTTTTCAGTCATGCCTGGGACCGTCCCGCTCCGGTCGCTGGCCGAAGAGGAAAACGCCTATATCCTCAGGGTGCTGGCCAGTGTGGGCGGCAACAAGTCGCGCGCCGCGGCGATCCTGGGGATCGACCGCAAAACCCTGCGGGACAAGCTGAACAGTGCTGATTCCTGATCGTTGATGAACTCGTAAAAAACCTGTTCCGATTATCTGCTTGACCGGGAAGCTTACGGGTATTTCCGGCGGATATCTACGAATTCTTCCTCGAAAGCCTACTCAATAATTCCTTTTACGGAGCGGGCTTTTCAGCTCGTTTTCCGCCGGGGAAAAATCTTTGCCGGAGCACCGGCAGAGGTTAACTATATGATATTAATAGCGAATAGACGACACTGCGCGCCGTTTTTTATAATTCTTTCCGCGTCGCCGTGAGGCCAATCGGCGGGGCGGCAAAAAGGATTCTCATTGGTTATTTTCCCAGCTTTATTGGCTCTGGATCCGTTTTTGTATTGCCGCGATATTTTTTTTAATAATATGACCCGCTTGGATAAGATGTCAACCGAAATTGGAATTCATGCCGTTCCTTGAATGGCCGGATGTTGTAGAAGTAAATATTTTCCCTTGGCCTTCAGGTGGATCATTGTCGGTGGACCGCCGGCACGTTATCTGAATATGAACTTATTTTTTGACATCTCGGTGAGTATCCGATAATATATAGACAATTCGGATATTCTCTATGCCTATGCTTTATTTCCATCAAGCATCGCTAATTTAGCGGGGGCCCACTGATGCATGACGATGCCGGCATAACATATCAAGAGCTGATCCAAGAGAATTCGTCGTTAAAGCAACGAATCCAGGAGCTGGAATCCCTTACCGCTGAACTTAAAAGGATAGAAAAGGGACTCCGGGAGAATGAGGATAGAAATCAATTATTGCTCAGCAATACGACGGATTATGTGGCTCATTACGATATTAAAGGCAATTTGCTCTTTGCCTCGGAGGCAATGCGCTCCATGCTCGGCTACGACCCTGCCGAGCTAATCGGCACCTCGGGATTTGACCGCGTTCACCCCGACGATAGGCCGTATGTCCGGGAAGCACTGAAAAAAATCGCCGCGATTGAGCCCGGCGCCGTTTCTAAAGTAGAATACCGGGCTAGCTGCCATGACGGATCATATAAATGGGTCGAGCTGATCGGCAAGACCTTTTTGAACAATCAAACCGGCGAGCTGGAAATAATCGCGACCGTTCGCGACATCGCGGAGCGAAAACAGGTGGAGGAAGCGTTGCGGGTAAACGACATCCGCTTCAACAAGCTGTCTTCCCATGTCTCCGGCATGATCTATCAGTTCATGAAGCGGCCCGATGGAAGTTATTGCTTACCTTTTACCACTGCGGCCATCGAGGATATCTTCGGCTGTTCACCTCAGGATGTTCGTGAAGATTTTACTCCCATTGCCAAGGTATTATGGCCTGAGGATTTCGAGGCCATAATTGCCTCGATCGAATATTCCGCCGCACATATGACGCCGTGGCAATGTGAGTATCGCGTCCAGGTTCCCGGCAGGACGGTCAGATGGATGTTCGGTCAATCGACGCCGGAAAAGATGGCCGACGGCAGTATCATCTGGCACGGATTCATAACGGACGTCACCGATCTGAAGACCGTTCAGGAAGAAAGCGAGCGCCGGGCCTCCGTTACCGCCGCCATCAATCGCATTCTCCAAAGCGCGCTGAAGGCCGGGACCGATGTAGAGGTGGCGTTCATCTGTCTCCGCGAGGCCGAAGCACTGACGGGCAGTCCTTTTGGCTGGGTCGGGGAAATCAATCCCGCCGGGAAGATGGACACCCTGGCCCTGAGCGACCCGGGCTGGAAGTCCTGCGGGATTCATGAATCCGGCCTAGAAATCAAAGATATGGAAATCAGGGGGATCTTCGGGTGGGTCCTCAAGAATGGCGAATCGCTGCTCACAAATGATCCCGGCAATCATCCGGAAAGGGTGGGGCTTCCGCACGGACACCCGCCGCTTACCGCATTTCTGGGGGTACCGCTTCTTGTGGGTGGGCGAAGCATCGGCATGGTTGCCCTGGGCAACAAGACCGGCGGTTATACGTCCCACGATCAGGAGGCGATCGAAGCCCTATCCGTAGCCTTTATAGAGGCGCTGCACCGGAAACGGGAAGCATTGGCCCTGCTGCAATACAAGGCATTGCTCGACAGGGCCGGGCGCATGGTCCGCTTCGGGGGCTGGAGTGTGAGAACTATTGATAACAAGGTGGTGTGGTCGGATCAGGTGGCCGCCATCCATGAGATGCCGCCGGGTTTTTCTCCTTCACTGGAAGAGGGTACCAACTTCTATGCCCAGGGAGCACGGGAAAGAATCATTGCCGTGTTCAGCGATTGCGCCCGGAACGGTCTACCGTATGACGAAGAGTTGGAGATCATCACCGCCAGAGGCAACCGCATCTGGATTAGGACTGTGGGAGAAGCGGTTCGTGATGCCGCCGGTGCTATCATCGCCGTGGAAGGCGCTTTCCAGGACATCAACGATCGCAAAAAGGCGGAAGTCGAGCTCAACAAGACCCTCAAAAATCTCCGGAAAGCGCTGAGGACAATCATTCAGGTCCTGGTATCCGCCGTTGAGGCAAGAGATCCCTATACGGCCGGGCACCAGGTCCGGACTGCGGATCTTGCCCGAAGTATTGCCATGGAGATGAAACTCTCCAGTGAGCAAGTAGATGGTATCCGCATGGCGGGGTCGATTCATGACATCGGAAAATTATCGGTACCCGCGGAAATATTGTCCAAACCGACAAAATTGACGGACATCGAATATGCGCTGATCAAAGAGCACCCCAAGCGGGGATATGAATTGTTGCGGGACGTGGAATCTCCATGGCCGCTGGCCCAGATAGTTCTTCAGCACCACGAGCGCCTCGACGGCTCCGGGTATCCGGAGGGGCTGAAGGGTGATGAAATTATTCTTGAGGCACGCATCATGGCCGTGGCCGACGTTGTGGAAGCCATGGCTTCCCATCGCCCTTATCGACCGGGTTTAGGACTTCGGGCCGCTTTGGAGGAAATCAGCGAGAACAGGAGCCGGCTTTACGACGCCGCTGTCGTCGACGCCTGTTTAAGTCTCTTCCATGAAAAAAATTATCAATTCCAGCCTGTTCAATAATGACGGCATCGTAAAAAGTCCGGATGCTTCGAAAGCGCTTCATCCCTCGTCACTGCGACGTACGTCCAAGTACGCCTCATTCCTCAGGATTCGCGCGCCTCGCCTGCGGATCTTTTTACGATGCCGTCCCAAATGGGACATTATTTGACTTTTTACGATATCGTCAATAATTATCTCCCGTTAAACCATAAATAAAGGTATCGCCAGAGTATGGAATCAGAAGACGAGCAAGGAGATAAGATGACATTTCAAGAATGTATCAACTATATTAAAAGAAATCCAAATGGCTTTCTTGCTACTGCAAGCGAAGATAAGCCCCATGTCCGTCCGATGACCGTCTGGCTTGCTGATGAAACGGGGATTTATTTCTACACATCCCGAGTGAAGCCCCTTGTGTCACAGCTTGAAAAGAACGCCAATATTGAAATCGCCTTTCACCAGCCAGGTATATCGTCAGACACCGGCTCCATTTTAAGAATCTCGGGTCCGATAGAGTTCGTAGAAGATATGGGAATCCGTACCCGTCTCTATGAGACCTTCTCCTGGCTCAAAACAATAGGAAGCGGAAAACCGGACAGCCCGACCATTGTTGTGTTCAGAATATCGCGAGGGCAGTTCAACTATTGGACATGGGAAAATAACGTCGATCCTGGACCATGGGTCGAATTTCCGTAAAAACTCCATAGAGTATGGTTCAGCTTCCTTTCTGTTATCAACGCGCTAAGGTAAAGGTTTCAAGCAAAGGACTGTTGACAGTTACGTTCATGTGCTGGGCAGATTTGAAATGATCCACGCGCAGAGGGACTTGGATTCAGGTCTGACATAAAATATTGACATCCAGTCTTTTTGTGGTACGATATGCGGACCGGAGGTAACAAAATGAATATCGTTAGAGATATAAGACCGATCACCTATCTAAAGTCAAGGGCTCCCGATTTGTTGAAACAAATAAATGAAACACATTGCCCCGTGGTTATTACCCAAAATGGAGAACCCAGGGCAGTACTTCAGGATCCCAAAAGTTATGAGAATATGAGAAATGCCATTGGAATTATGAAGCTACTTTCCCAGGGCGAAGAAGATGTTAAAAAAGGGAAGACCAGATCCCAAGAACAAGTATTCACCTCCATTGAAAATATTTTGAAAGAAAAGATGACATGAAGGAGTCCTACGATGTGCGGTGGTCTGAGACATCAGAAAACGATCAGCTGTCTATCGTAGAATATATTGCCATTGAAAGCCCGTACCAAGCTGACGAGATATTCAAAGAAATTAAAAAACGAGCATCCGGTCTTCGGACTTTCCCAGACAGAGAACGTATTGTTCCCGAGCTTCTGGACCAAGGGATAACGCTTTACCGTGAATTGATCATTGCGCCATGGAGGATCATGTACCGAGTTTCCGAAAAGACAGTCTATGTGCTGTCTGTGCTAGATTCCCGGCAGAATGTTGAGGACATTCTTCTCAGGCGACTTACGGGCTTGAAATTGTGAATCTGCCAGTAAATTATTATAGCCGAACGCCAAGCTGTCTGCTGAGTTGCATGTTCGGCATAGATGACAGAAGTGATAGTAAATGTCAAATAGAGGCCCGTATAGAGAACATCAAATCTTTCTTATCACAAACTGTCGCTCTTGCTGATCAGGAACAAGTCGAAATCATTTCAAATACAAAGCGAGAACCCTCGGATGCTGAAGGTATATTTAATCCCGTTTGTAAGGTGCAAAAGCTAACCATATAATTCCCCGCATGTTGACAGCCTTGTCAGAAAACTTCTTACTCCTCGTGCAAAACTGGCGTGAGTTGGTCGTTAATGAAAGCTGACACGACTTGCGTACAAACCATTGACAGGATTCATATACAGGTGACTTTCACCCCATAAGTTCACACCCGTGCCGGGCGTACACAACCGCATCAACTCGGACTGCCAATTTCGATACGCTCCATCGCCAGCCGGCTATGCGGAACATTACCTAAAGACAACTAAAGCACGAAAGGAGAGAGAACATGCGAGACGAGAAGAAAAACTTGACGACTACTGCTGGAGCACCAGTCCCCGACAACCAGAACGTAATGACTGCTGGTCCACATGGGCCGCAGCTCCTCCAAGATGTCTGGTTCCTAGAGAAACTGGCCCACTTCGATCGTGAGGTGATCCCCGAGCGCCGCATGCACGCCAAGGGATCAGGAGCGTACGGCACCTTCACGGTAACCCACGACATCACCAAGTACACCAAGGCGAAGATATTCTCGCAGGTCGGCAAGAAGACCGACCTCTTCCTGCGCTTCTCGACCGTTGCGGGCGAGCGCGGCGCGGCCGATGCGGAGCGCGACATCCGAGGCACGGCGATCAAATTCTACACCGAGGAGGGCAACTGGGACCTCGTCGGCAACAACACGCCGGTCTTCTTCTTGCGCGACCCGTTACGTTTTCCCGGCCTCAATCGCGCGGTGAAGCGCGATCCCCGCACGAACCTGCGGAGCGCGAAGAACAACTGGGACTTCTGGACCTCGCTGCCCGAGGCGTTGCATCAGATCACGATCACGATGAGCGACCGTGGCATCCCGGCGAGCTACCGCCACATGCACATGTTCGGGAGCCACACCTTCAGCCTCATCAACGCGAAGAACGAGCGCTTCTGGGTCAAGTTCCACTTCCACACCCAACAGGGCATTAAGAACCTCTCTGACGCTGAGGCCGAGGCAGTGATTGGCAAGTGCCGCGAGAGCCACCAGCGCGACCTATACGATGCGATCGAACGAAAGGACTTCCCGCGCTGGAAGCTTTTCATCCAAGTCATGCCCGAGAAGGACGCGGCCAAGATGCCATACAACCCCTTCGACTTGACCAAGGTCTGGTACCACAAGGACTACCCGCTCATCGAGGTCGGCGTCCTCGAACTCAACAAGAATCCGGAGAACTACTTCGCTGAGGTCGAGCAGTCGGCCTTCAACCCCGCGAACGTGGTGCCAGGCATCGGCTTTTCGCCGGACAAGATGCTACAGGGTCGGCTCTTCTCATACGGCGACGCCCAGCGCTACCGCCTCGGCGTTAACCACCACCAGATCCCCGTCAACGCCCCGCGCTGCCCAGTCAACATATACCACCGTGACGGCGCAATGCGGGTCGACGGCAACCATGGTGGTACTCTCGGCTACGACCCGAACAGCTACGGTGAGTGGCAGGACAGCCCCGAGCTGCGTGAGCCGCCGCTGGCTCTCGACGGTGCAGCGGATCGCTACCCCCAGGACGACGACACCTTCACGCAGCCGGGGATACTCTTCCGCTTAATGAGTGCCGAGCAGAAGAAGGCGCTCTTCGAGAACACCGCCCGCGCCATGGGTGACGCGCCAAAGGAGATCAAGGTTCGCCACATCGGCAACTGCCTCAAGGCCGACCCGGACTACGGCGAGGGCGTGGCCAAAGCACTTGGTATTCCGATGAGCGATGTCAAGAAATAGAAAACCATTAGCTAACGATCCGGTTGCAGCGGACGGCGTTGTGCGTCGCCGCTGAATCGGATCGTTACTCCCTTTCGGTCCGTACTGCTCGGTTTTGATTTAAGATCGATACCACACTGTTGTAGATGAACAGGTGCCAGGGCATACGATACGGAATTGAAAATCAGCCTTTATATGATCTCATATTGTAGATACTGTGTTCCCCTCCACTTTCCATAATTCTTAATATCTTGTCCACCTGAGATAAAATTCCCAGGAATCCCAAAGACATAAGCGCGGAATCATTTTTATAATCATGACACCAAACAATAAACCTTAACATAAATATCAATATCAATATCAATATTGATACTATATAGCCTAATTTCCCGTCCAATTTGTAACTATGTAAAGCAATAATCCAGCAAATACGTAGTGTAGAGAGATTTATTTACTTGCAATTCCTTCCTAAGATAGTTATAATTGTAACTACGTCAACGGGAGGTG
>Ga0302251_1000131_pt1 | contig 89433 bp, 77 predicted proteins | sample AAG_RA_Gln_MG_FD_193534 | JGI IMG/M metagenome (GOLD analysis project Ga0302251, IMG submission 193534) | Enriched activated sludge microbial communities from anaerobic digester in WTTP, New Holstein, Wisconsin, United States - AAG_RA_Gln | ecosystem: Engineered > Bioreactor > Anaerobic >... | reverse complement strand
CAGGATAAGAAGCTATATTCAAACCGTTAAAAAGAGCAGCCTTAATATCTTGGAATCTCTTAAGAATGTCTTTCTGGGAAATCCTATTATGCCGCAGACTTTATTAGCCTCTGAGCAGTAACAATTTCTTTAGGAATAATAATAAAAATTTGAGAATTTATACTCACCAGCATAACAAACTACAGCATTCTATAGTAATGCGCATTGAAAATTTCAGTATCAATAAGCCGGAATCATATATTTCATCTGAATATCCAATTTGCAATGCTGCAATTACTTATGCCCCTGGGTATAAATTCCCAAATGAGCGTTGATAGATGATTCCAGAAGTTTTGATAGTGCAATTTATAATGCGCGTTTGTATAAAAAAGCGTGTATAAAGGATAGGATTTTCGATTTTTGCTTCCCCTCTATTTTAGCAAAAAAGAGCCCTCATGGCAAAATTTTTTACAGCATGTTTTCAACTTTCACGAATTTTCTGTCTGTGAGGAAGGTCTTTGTGTGTCACTTGTGAAGGGAATTCAAGACATTGCAATGGATCATGACATGATCAGGCATAGCAAAACAAGCCTGGAGAGCGATTGCGAATAATTCTCAAGAGGCGATGTCGTAATCATCCAGGTCCTGGAGTAGGGGTTTGGGGGGAGGGCGCTCCGGAATTGTCCAGAGGTCAAGATGGGTAAGTATCTTCCTGATCACCACCTGGTCTTCTATAAAAGACACAATATCCATTTTTTCTCCGCAGGCAATAACCCTGCGCTCCCACCTGTCGGTGATGTGGCAGGAGAGCAGTGCAAGAAAATCAAGTGTATCATAGACTTTTGTATCAGTTGAATCACCATAGAGTACCTTTCCCTCATGTGGCAGATAGGTCATCTTTTCCAGCCGCATGACCTCACCAGATAACGGGCCGCTCTCTCACGTGCATCTGTGTCCTCCGACTGTCGAGGGAAGCATCATAGATCGCCACATAAATCCCATTGGAAAGAAGGTCGATTGCGCCGATCTGAGTGGCCTGGTCGGATGCCTTGAGCATCTTTTTCGCGCCCAGGCTGTTGACGTTGAGGGTGGAAGACCCTCCTGATGGAGCAGCCGGCATCTTAAAGATAACAAAGTTCCCGTTTTCGAGTTTTGTCGTGGCAACTGAAAGTGTGTAGGCCAGGTTATCCTCAGTCGCTGCCAGGCCATAATTGAGAGGTCCGCCTCTTCTCTGCTGGTGTGACAGGCTGCATGTGATATCCCGTGAGACGCGATAAGGCGAGAAAGCCACGGAGGGCCCGGTGCCGTGTATCTTTCAGGGTCGTGAAATGTGAGTCTCTCCCCATGCATCGTGCACAGGAGCAGCACCTCATCTGTCCCAGAACATGTATTCATATCCAAAGGCGCTAGTGAAGGCCTGCTCCATTTTCGTCCTCAGCTCATCATTGGCGCCTTCCATGTAATACTCGACCAATTCCACAAATTCCCTGGCGTCGCTCTGATACCAGGGAGTCGAGCCATAGGCGTCAATCCATTCCTGGTATGGATTGTTTTCCACGTGGGAGGAGTTCTTTAAGTCAGTCCCGACCTGCCAGTAAACCCAGCAGCACGGAAGGGCGGCGGTGAGGCCCACCTCGAATGGCGCATCAGTCGCAGTGCCGGTCAGAAAAGAATTATATGTTTCTGTGGTCTGGTCAGGAGCGGCATTGGCCAATTCCTCGTCGGTGATATGGTATTTTTTGCAGTAGGTCAGGTGGACCGTTTCAATTTCCTGATCAATGCCCTGGATTTCAGCAGCCAGGAAGAGCCGGGCTCTTTCGTCAGGCGCCCTGGACAGGAGCAGCTCGAATACCTTTTTATAATTCAGAAGGTAGAGATAGTCCTGAATGATGTAGTCCCTGAAAGTGCCTGCTGCAAGCGTGCCGTCTTGAACCCCCCGGATAAAGGGCAGCGCGAGTATCGCCTGGTAGGTGGCGTCATTTTTATTCCAGAGCTTCTCCGTATAATTCTGTGTTTCAGAGTGATAACCGCGATATTCGCAGGATCCGGAATCCGCAGCATCGCATCCCGCAAGGAACAACGCCAGTATCAGCACCGCCGGACAGAGAAGACAAAGTAGCGTGAAGCGGGGCTTCATGCTACCTGAATCAATGGGCGTGTCCGGGTGAATCCTGCTCATCATGGGAAGAGGATATCTCCTTCCCTCTCTAAATCTATGATTTTCCGATGGTCTCCAGGCTGGTCCTCCATCTCCTGATAAAGCTCTTCCATGCTTTCTGCGGAGGACAGAAGCGGGGCGGGCAGGAACAGCATGCACTACAGCACGATGATTTTTCCCTTGAGATTGATGGCAGCTCCCCCCGGTGACGCACTGATCTGCAGAGAGGTTCTTCAACACGCAGCCATATCCCTTCTTTTTCAGGGGACAGTCGGCGCCCCTGCTGGAGTATGAACTCTGGAATCCCGACAGGGAATGCTATGAAATCACGAAGGAAGAGAACTGGTATGTCATCGTCGATACATCGCTCCCCTCCAATGGTGCCAGGCCCGCCGTCCGGGAGTGTCGGCGGGCATCACCCATTCAGCGGAGGTGAAGACCGGCTGCTTCACTGACAGCACTCCGCCTGCGATCAACTGGAAATGCCCGCAGGACATGGCAATACTGTTGATATACAGCCCAGCTACGATTCGTTCTACCCGGTACTGATCAATGGCTCCCCTGACAGAGCCGGTCTTGGCCGATGGGGCGGCGGTGACGCACCTCTTGGTGATTAACCGGCAACGGAGAGGCAGCCTGCTCTGTCAGATCGTGAGCTCCTTTCTCACCATGAGGGTCTGGTAGGTATCCTTGAAGGCTTTTAGAACTGCTCGATACTCCACTGCGAGCTGTCGTGGGGGGAGAGGGCGACTGATGAGAGGCACCCGTCACTTATGGAGCCTGCCATTCCAGCTGCCCGCGCATTTTGGAGGAGAAGCGGTTCTTTGCGTAAAACCTGTCTTTTCTCGATTCCGCCATATCTTCATGATACTCGAAGATAAAGGACCACTTCCCATGGAGAAGCTCCCACACGGCGATTTTCTTGCTATCCAAGCTGCCTGTGCGCGTGGAGCCGAAGTAGCTGTTTTTATATGGGACGATGGCGGCATAAAAATCTTTGCCATGAAAGCACTGTGACGCGGCATGCTTCAGGGACTTCTGAAGAGTGTGCGGATCTTCATCAAAAGCGACATAGAGGCGGCCGTAGGAATGAAGCCGGACTCCCTTGGTTCTGCCCACATGAGGATAGCTCCAGAGTATTCTGCCGGTGGAAGGGTCAGCTTTCGAGAGCCCCCGGCCTGTCTGCACATAGATGAATCCTCCGGCAGGAGCTCCCATCTGGCGTGCTCTGCACAGGGCAGATCCGGAGGGGAGCTTTTCCCGCAGGGCTGCTCGAATCGGTAGCTTTCTAAGGCTTTGCCGTCTGAGGGGTTGAGCACCGCAGTCCAGGGAGGATGATACCCCTAGCCTGCAGAGGTATGGTGCCGCTCAAGAACAGCGCACAGAGGAAAAAGCAAGCCTGTGAAAACCGTGCAAAGATTTTTCTCACCTGAAGACAGGTCCTTTAATAGTTATTTTGTCCTCACGATGCGGAAGCCTACAAGATTTAAACTCGCCGGTTCCCACGGACTGTTGCCCGTACGGCACTCCGAAGTGCACCAGGTGGCTGAATCTATGTAACAACCGCCGCGGAAGCCACGGTTATAATCCATGTCATTCTCGGAATGGCCTTTGGGATTTTCTGTCGCTGAGCCCCCTCCAAAATCGTTGTAGGGGAAAGAATCGTCCCAGATCCAGTCGCTCACCCACTCATACACGTTGCCGCTCATGTCGTAGAGGCCAATACCGTTGGGGAGTTTTCCGCCCACATCGTGATGATTGTTGTCCGAGTTGCCTGCAAACCAGAGGTATTTCCAGTTCCCGTCATCTTCATCATTATCCAGTTCATTTCCCCAAAAGTAATTGGTCGCCGATACCCCGCTGATATCTCCATTATTTCTGCAGGCATACTCCCACTCCGCTTCGGTGGCAAGACGGTAGCCCTTCCGATCAGGATAGTAGTTGGCGCCATTCAGTCCCCACCGGTCTTCGCCAAAATCTCTCTTGTACGGGCCGTAACAATAATCCGGCGTTCCTTTGTCATTGAGAATGCTGTGCTTCTCCGTGAGCCAGTTGCAGTACGCCACGGCGCCGTACCAGCTCACGAAGACGACAGGACGGGCACTGAAGTCACCTTTGGGTTTATACACTTCGCCGTCCAGTTCAATTCCGTTATATAGTGCATCTCCATCTTCCTGCCACCAGCTCAACGTATCCTCTATCGGATTTTTGCTGCCGCCTTCTGACACTTCATTCAGAAACTCGCAGTACTCGGCGTTGGTCACCTCGTACTGTCCCGCGTAGAAGGCGTTTATTTTCTCTATAAGAGTTCTTTCGTTGTATGAAGCGGCAGTGCCCAGCCGGAGATTGACCGTCTCGTAATTGTCAGCAGTGATGCCTGGCACCTCCACAATGCCTACGACAAGCTTTTTCGAGCCTTCCTTGCCCCCGTAAGCCGCCTTTATCTCATCGGCTTCAATATATTTTTTACCTGTGGCGGTAAATTTGCCTTTCGTACCGGCAGCATCAGATACGCTGCCTGCCGTCGCGTCATCGGCACTGTCCCACTTTGTCGCAGACCAAATCGCAAAGGCCGTCACATCCTTCTTCGAACCGTCAGAATACACTGCAGTCGCTGTAAACTGCTCCTCTTCGGCGTCTCCGTTGTCTCCTAGTTTGGCAGGCACCATCCGGTGACCCATATACTCGCGGTCCGAAGTGACCTGCACCCCGGTAAGCGTTGGACCGCCTCCGCCACCGCCTCCGGGCGACTGTGTGGGGGAAGGCGAGGGCTGTGGTGATAACGTGGGGGAAGGAGTCGGTGTTGGGGAAGTAGTGGGCATGGGTGTGGGGTTCGGCGCCGTTGCCACGATGCCGAAGCTCTGAAAGACGCCTCCTCCTCCTGATGAGGTGAAGGTAAGCACCGGGAAGAGCCAGCCCGGCGACGAGAACGATATTGAATACTGCACGCCGGGAGTGAGGCCGTAGAAGATCATCCTGCCGTTAGTGTAGCTTGAAGCGGCATTCCAGTCAATGGTGGGGGGAGTGCTGTCGGTGAAGTAGCCTGTCATTACGCCCTCTGAGGGGGTAATGGAAGCCGTGACGCCTGCGACTCTCGGCATTCTGGCCGGGGGGGCGGCCTCGACGACAAGGCAGTTCTTTGAAGGATCATAAGGGTATTCAGGGCCTGCAAGCTGAGTCCACTGTGAGGTCTTCACCACCGTGCGGTCCACGTTGTTTGCATCGCCCGTCACCGAGAGATCATTCACCTCCAGGGTAATGTAATCCGCCCTGGTGAACTGCAGGGTGTATGTCCCTGAAGGCACGCCGGTGAAAAGGTAAGTGCCATCGGTTCCTGTTACCGCGGTGCCCATAGTCACCGTCTCTTTCGGAATTCTCATGAAATCTTTGATAAAATTTCCGCCTTTGGTCTGCAGGAGCGTGCATGTGGCGCCCTCGACAGGGGCACTGCTGATGGCATCGCGGAGGGTGCCTGACACTGAGTAAGCCTGCGTTGTTCCTCCCCCGCCTCCTCCCCACCAGGGCGAGCCCGTTTCGCTGCCGCCGCCTGCGCAGCCGGTGAGAGCCGAAAGTCCAAGTATTACCGCAGCAAGCAAAAGAAAAGACCGTCTCATGGTGCACCTCCAGGAATGTTTCTGCGACTCATTGAAAGGCCGGTAATCCGCCAGGGCCGGTGGAAGGTCGGAAATTTGACAGGACTGTTGAGAAAAAGGCCGTCTGAGGCGAGTCCCTTTTATTATAGACCATTATCCCGTTTCTGTCAAAAGGAGAATTATCGCCTCATACTCATCAACAGTCTCTTTAATCTTCATAGTTCCAGAATATTTAAAGACAGGAGCAAATATGATTTCCAATGGAATCGGGCCCTGAAGTTTATGGCAGGAGAGTCGCCGCCCGGAGAGAAAATTATCTCTTTAACAGATATACTTCAATATCCCCAAAGGAGAGCATTTCCGTGAGAAAAAGATATGCCGGCCTCCGTATTGCTTTTACTGTTGCGATAGCAGTGATTCTCCTGCATACCGCTTATGCGGACAATAGTCTCCCCGAGCCTGACGGAAAGGGTAACTATACAACATTCAACCATCTCTGCTGGAGAGTTGTGGACAGGGATCCCGAGGGGCTTAACGGAAGGAAATTGACCGCTGCTTTGGATGCTTTTGGACAGGTTGACATCACGACCATGCCGGTGATCACAACTTTCCCTGAGAACAGCATTCTTCTTGTACGGTCAGGCTGCGTTGACAGGAGGGGAAATACCTGGCTGAATGTCTTGCTGGGAGCAGAAAACAGGTACTGCCTTGTCAGAGCAAATAATAAATATGTGATACCTGTGAAGACTCCGGAGGGAGTTCAGTGTTTTAAAATCAGCCGGGTCAGGGATTCTGATGGATTTACACACCTTCGTTCAGGTAAGGGAACCGAGGCAGTGAGCATCGAAAAAGTAAAGAGTGCCTCTGATGTCGTGGTGCTGTCATCACTCGGCGAATGGTGGAAGGTAATGTCCTTATCCGGTAATAAAGGCTATATACACCGCTCCAGGCTGGGATCTGCGAATGAACATCGGGATGGTTACGCAGTTGCAATGGTTAACGATCCTGATGGGTACACAAATCTGAGACAGGGACCATCAAAAGATGCGTCTGTGATCTCAAAGATTCCCAATAAACGCATGGTACTGATTGCGGAACCGGGAGAATGGTCTTCGGTGATCACCGCGGACAGAAATGAACAGAGAGGTTATATGAAATCATCTCTTCTGGAGTGGATTATCATTACCCGGACTGGCAGGCAGTAATGTCATTCCAAAACCCGGAGTCTTCATTTCGGCAGCTTTTTTATCACTACAGGAAAAATAAGGAAGTGCACTATATGAGAAAACTGCTCTACATCTTTTTTATCGCGCTTATCGTCCTGCTGGGCATCACTCCGGCGGAAGCCTCCTCAAATGATTCCACACATGAACGGCACTCTGTTGCAGAGCGATTTGCTCACGATTATGTATATGAGCTGGGCGCCAGGTTCAAGGGAAAAGACGCGATGAAGGCCGATAAAGCCACATGGGAGCTGCTGGAACAGATTGAGGGAGAAAGATATAAAATACTTGATACCGTGGATGACCCGGATGTCTTTGACTATAGAGAGATTAAACATATAACACGTCAAGGCGAGGAGATCAGGATGACTGTGAAAGACCGTTACGGGGGCTTCGCTGCCATGGCAGTGGAAGATAAAATCACACATAATATCTACATTGTGATAAGAGGGACTGATGTCCTGTTTACACTGGAAGATAATACGAGTACCGATATTAATGATTATGGGTGGGGAAAAACGGTAGGCAGGAATCAATATTCTCATTTCAAAGGTAGACTTGGCACATGGGTGGAGAAATTCTGCAGTAAAGTGCGCAAACAAAATCCGCCGGCCCGGTTGATTATCACCGGCCACAGCCTTGGCGGCGCAATTGCGCAGCGCCTGGTTGCAGACCATCCGGATAAAGTTGATGAAATGGTGATTTTTCAGGCTCCTGGCGTTGAAGAGGGCGTAACAGGCACTTTCAATGCTGTTGATGAAAAGAAGCAGCCCAGGACAACGCTCTACGTGGCAGAGTATGATCTCGTATCAGACGCTGGAGCAAGACATGTGATGAGAAAGGATGGGAAAGTTGTCGTTGCTCATATAGAAGGGCTCAGGTCAAACTTTGCCTCACACAGCCAGCTACTCCTGCAGAAGAAGAATCACGCTAAATTGAATAAAGTAGATGGAAAGCCTGATTTGTCCAATAAATACGGAGACATCAGCTACCACTGGATAACCAGGGATGAGTACCAGTCAAAGAGGGGGTATCTGGGGAACCTCACGCCGGCCAGAATCAGAAAAAACAACATGAATCTCTCTATACAGGTACGAAATAAAAAGAACAGAAAGCCTGTTGCCGATGCTTCTGTAACAATGGGCTTCGAATATTGCGATTTATATTCCGGCATAAAGGAAAGCTGGCAGACAAAAACTTCCAGTACAGACGGAAACGTAACACTAGATGAAATCCCCTACATTCCTGAGGGAGATACGCTGCAGATTTCGGCGAACTGCGCGAGATATCATGATTACAGCGGCAGCTTCATATTAAGGCCCGGAGGCAGGCTTGCCCTGAATGATGCTCCATTGTCGCTGTATGCAGCCGGTGTGACACCTGGAGACAGCATTGAGCTTGAACCTTTTGCCTTCCGCGTGGTGGTGAAGACAGTTGAAAAGGAAAAAGGGGCAGATACCCGTCTTTCCGGGGTAAGAGCCATGATACGGATGGGAGATAAAGTCTGGGACGATTATACTGGCAACGGTGAGGTGGTATTCTTCCCTCCCTTTCTGAATGAGGGAGAAGAGGTCAAGATGATGATTGAAAAGCAGGGATACGAAACGGTCAACGGGAGATTCAAGCTCCAGTTGAAAAATAATGCAATTGCAGTGATTGAAGTGGACAACAGGGGCTGCACACAGTCTTTCAGGGATATTCCTGCTGAAAACAGAGGTAAAAAGGAAAACGAGATTGATATCACGGCATATATGAGGCAGATTACAAGGAATGTGACTTTCACTGTCAGGACACTGGATAAAAAAACCAAAAAGGCCGTAAAGGGCGCAAAGGTGGTGTTTATCGCCGGAGATCAGACCTCTGCACCGGTCAGGACCGATGAATCCGGCAAAGCAACGGCAAAGCTGGAAAACGTAAAGGCGACGTCGGCAAAGGTACAGGTTACCTATGAAGGCAAACACATAGAAACCACTGTCGGGATCACCGATGTCGGCAGCAGCAGCTCCGGTTCGGAGCCTGGCTCTAAAGCTGTCACAGAAGGAGAAGCGGCAGTGACAGTCCCATTGGAGCCCCAGCAGGCAAAGCTCTCTGTAAAGGTGGGTGATAAAATCACGAGACAGCCTCTTCCAGGGGTCGCCGTGAATGTGCTCGTCGATGGGAACAGCGTCGATTCCGGCAACACCGATGCGAATGGCGACTACCAGGCGATGATCCCCGGAGGCCAGCAGGCCACTGTGTCGCTGAACCTCAAAGGATACGAATCTGCAACGTCCACCAAGACCATCGTCGATCAAGCCGTATCATTCAGCGGCACATTGCAGCCTCTCCTTTCTGCAACGCTGGACGGCCCGCGCAGCGCAACAACCGGCAGCGACTGCACCTACAAAGCTGCAGTAAATGGGGGAACAGCACCTTACACTTTCGAATGGTATCTTGACGGCAAAAAGCAGGGTGCACGTGCCGAGGCTGTTGAAATTTCGTGGGCCACTCCAGGTGCTCACCTGCTTAAAATAAGTATCCGTGACAAAGAAGGGCTTTCCTGCGAGAGCGGCGTGTCAGTCAACGTGGAGGCGGGGAAACTGGCGGCGCAGCTCAGCGGGCCCACCAATGTCAAAATGACTGACAAAACAGAGCACGAAGTGAAATGTGAGGGCGGCGTGCCTCCTTATATATTTCAGTGGTTCGCTGACGGGAAAAGGGCGAATACGAGTGCTGAAAGCACGTCGGTCACTATCACCTGGGCAGGGCAGACTCCGGGGAAGCACAGCCTTGAAGTACAGGTCACAGACAGCAAGGGATCTTCAGTGCGCGCCGGCCAGCAGATCACGCTTGGAGCAGAGAAATTCGACATTTCAGCTTACGGGCCTACCAAGGTGAAACAGGGAGAGGAGAGCACCTATGGGGTCAAAGTGCAGGGAGGGGTTCCTCCCTATTCATTCAGGTGGTTTCTCGACGGAGCGGATCAGAGCCTTAAAGGCGATAAAATATCCGTCACCTGGGCTAATTCCGGCACTCGCAGACTGGGAGTTGTCGTCACTGACTCCACTGGTGCCAGGAAGGAGATCGCTGACACCATAACAGTGAGTCCGGCAGGGAGCGCTCCTGTACAGACCAGCACAGGCTCCGGTGGTAACTCAGGATACAGTGGTTCATACAGTGGCAGAATTGTACTGGACCGGAGCTTTAATTTGAAATCCAAACATTATAATCCTTTGACAGTCACAGTGAAAGGGAGTTCCTTCAGCGGCTCATTCTCAAAGAATGAATCAACATATTATGGCATGCAGTTTATTGGACAGTTCTCCGGAACGGTCAGTGAATATTATGATAAAATGGCTCAATGTGTCATTAAGGGCCGCATGATAATTAAAGGCACCATCACTGGAACCTGTATTTCCGCGCGTCTCAGTGGCAGTGGCAAGGATGAATACCCGCTCAAAGGTGAAATCAATGGAGTTATTGTGAGCGACGGCAGTGCAGGGGGGGCGGTTGATTTGACAATAATAGGCTTAAAATTTCACGGACACTATGAATGGAGAGCGCGCAAATGACGGGGTAGTGTGATATGTAATCTACCTGTTGAAGCGCGGGGAGGAAAATAACGTGAAACTGATTTCAGCTGTAATCAGGATAGGAACTTCATGGAAGCTCAGGAGGGCGTGCTTGCCGATTCTTGCGGTCTGCCTGTTTTTTGCTGCAGCAATGTCAAGACCGTGCAATGCCGGCGTCTTCTCAAGCTCTGAATACCAGTGCAGCTTTACCTGGCCGGACGACTATTATCGCGATTCATCAGCAGAGAACAAGGGAACTCTCCTCTCCCTTCTCACCAATCGGGGTGAGGCACCACTCAAAGGCTTCCTGATCGTCATCTCCGAGTCGCTCGGCAGGGATGCCCTATATTCAGCCCTTCTGGCCACAAAGTTCTATGAGCAGTTCAACAAGAAGCAGGAGCTGATAGACACCGTGGCAGACTGTGCAGGTCATAAGGCACGGAAATTCATCTTTCAGACAGCAGATAACCGGATCATAGGACTCTATGTAATTAATGCCAACAAACGAACCTACTACCTGATAGGCATAAACAACCGTCCCGAACCTGAGGCCTTTTCCAGTGCTTTTGACCTTTTTGCTGGAAGGTTCAGAACGCAGGCAGGGCAGTTTGTGCCTGTGGAGCCGGCCTCAGCACCGGCAGCAGCGCCGCCCGCCGGGACGCCGGCGTCAACACCCGGTCCGACTGTGTCGCCTGAGCCATCCATGCCACCAAAGGTGCCCTTCGGAGATGATTTTTAGAAGAACAGAAGCGAAAAGAACATTCACAGCATTGACTTTCCTGTCAAGTCCGGGTATGGCTGTGGCAGCGAAGGTTTCAGGGGTTCCATATCTGCAGGCTGAGAGGACTTCCCCTCAGCCTGCTTCCTGTCTACATTACAGGCACGTCATGCTCATACACGGCACTCAGGATTCTTTATTTGAGAAGTTGGATGATGTGTACAATTCCATCGTGATTATCGGAGGGGACTGGTAATCTGCGTAATGCCAGAATATTTATTATCGGAAGTTACTCGCACAAGATACACTGTTTTACCACTGCCAAGCCATTCGCTTACCTTTTTCTTTGCATAACTGCCGTAGTAGACAGTGACACCTCCGGCGCTGTATGGGGTAGTTTCTGTCGAAGTCTGAGTCAGGCTTACACGAACTTCACGGTATACAGTCGTAGGTGAAGAATATGCCACGAAGCCGTAATCACCTACTCCAAGAGCATAAGCCCCGGGAAGAAAGGCAGCAATAATCAGAAACAGTACAATCAATGATATCCATTTAGATTTTGCAGTCATTTTGCCTCCTTGTTATTGCGATAGTCCTTTTATACTATCATAATTTTTGTTCTTATGTCAATTCATACGATCCTTTTGCATTGGTCATGTCTTGGAATCTCCAGGATCGGACCTGAAAATTCACACTGAATAAAAGAAATCAAACCTGGCAGGATGGATTTGCATGTCAGAGGAGAGCGCTATCTAACAGAGGAGCACTATGTTCTCATTCTTGTCTTTCCGATGAAAAGATTGTAAAATGAATATGTGAATAATACTGATTCATATACAAATTTTCTCATTCCTGGAGGCAAGAACATATGAAAATAGCGGACTGGATGAAGACAGATCTTGTTACAATATCCAGAGAAACTACAGTCGAAGATGCAATAAACCTCCTTACAGCTAAAAGAGTGGGGACACTGCCTGTGGTAGAGGCAGATGGCAGGCTTCTGGGACTTGTTACAATGGAAAAGATACTGAGGGAGTTCCTGCCTGATTTCTTCAACATCATCATGAACGTCGACTTCATTGAGGACTATGGCGCGCTTGAACTTCCTTCTTCAGAGCGACAGGAGCTTATGAAGAAAAACATCTCTGAGATAATGGAAAAAAAGCCAATTTCAGTGTCACAGGAGTGCACAGTTTTAAGTGCCATAAGTATTATGGCGAGGCATCACATGACCGATCTACTGATAGTGGACCGGGGTATATTGAAAGGTCTTGTATCCACAGTCGATCTGGGTGTGGCTTTCCTGCACTGGATAAAAGAGAATGCCGAGATTTCCTCAGAGGAGACTTCGTTTTCGCAGGAGGAAGATCTCTAGAATTTCATGAAATTGAAAAACAGGATAAATGTAAGGGTTGCAGTAATACACGTTGCAAGCATCACAACCAGCCCGCTCCTCATCCATATCGCTGTGGTGATGGGAGTTCTTGTTTTCTCTGAAAGACTGACTATTACTACATTAGCCGTAGAGCCAATCGGTGTACCATTCCCGCCGAAGCCGACACCCAGGGCCAGTGCCCACCACAGAGGTATAACCGCAATCCCCTGTGTTTCGAGGTATTGAATGACAGGTATCATTGCCATGGTAAAAGGAATATTGTCAACCAGCGCAGAGGCGATGGCAGATCCCCATATTACAATAACACTGCAAAGGAGAAGGTTCTCCTTTGCTATCCCTACAATATTATGGGCAAGCAGATTAAGCACACCGCTGTGCTCGAGTCCTCCAACTGTGACAAAGAGTGCAGCGAAGAATACAAGCACTGCCAGCTCGATTTTCGAGAATGTCTCCTCCACTTTGGGCCTGACCCACAGAAGGCCTATTCCGGCGCCCATGATAGCTATCAGAGAAGGTTTCAGATGAATCAGGCTGTGAAGAAAGAATAGTAAGATGATAGCGGCAAGAACTATAATGAGCTTTCTGGCATTTTCCTTTTCCTTCAGCACTGATGAGAGGTCCATATTCATCAGTGCGTCGAGCCCCTTTGGCTTTTTTCTCAGTGTTTTTCTGAACACCAAAATCAGCACGGCAAGGGCAATAATCCATGCCATTAACACCTGCGGAGCGAGATGAATGATAAAATCCATGAATGTCAGCTTCGCTGCAGAGCCGATCATGATGTTGGGTGGATCGCCTACAAGGGTGGCAACGCCTCCAGTGTCGGAGAGCAGCGCCTCTGCAAGCAGATAAGGCACAGGATTCATTCCAAGCATTCTGCAGATCAGGATCGTAACAGGACCAATGAGCACTACTGTTGTGACGTTATCCAGAAACATGGAGAGGACTGTTGTTGTTGTTCCCAGTGTAATGAGGAGAATTATGGGATTTCCCCTGCTCCTGCGTGCAGCGATTATCGCCACATACTCGAAGAAACCGGTGCGCTCCAGCATTGCCAGTATAATCATCATGCCCAGGAGAAGGCCTATTGTATCCAGATCTATTGCTTTGAAAGCCTGATCAATATCGTAGAAGCCCATCCATGTGCCGGCAATGACCATTGTTACTGCTCCGAGTATTGCGGCTGTGGTACGGTGAACTTTCTCTGACATGATCAGTGCAAAGGTTATTACGAATATTACTGTAGAGACTATGATCTTAGGTTCGCACATCTATGCACCGCCTGTTACTGATATACTCAAATCTGAAACTCTTTATATTTAATGCCGACCTTATTAATCCCTTTTTTAACTGTTATTGTTGAATCAGGGACAGGCCTTCCGGAAGCCTGCTGTCGATTTTAAAGTTTTTTTCATCAAAGAGGGAGTATGGAACATCCATAGAAAGATGTCTGAATCAAAAGTTAATTGACAGTATGGCTATCATGAATAATAGAAAGAAAAGACTCACAGGGCTTTTCCATAGATGCCTCTTCGCGGCTGGCATTCTGCTTATTCTTATTGTCGCTCTGCTTCTCAGATTTGCTGCAGTCACTGACTATCTTTACCACGCCACGGTAAAGGATCCTGACAGGAAGATTCCATCAGGGCGGGTCATCGTTGCACCTGCCGATGGCACAGTGCTGTATGTGAAAAAAGTCACTTCAGGCCTGGTTCCTGAAGTGGTTAAGAAAGGCGTCGCTGTGCCGGTAGAAGAGTTTCTGAAGATGAAGCCTTCCAGACTCTTCAAGGACGGCTGGCTGATAGGGATCTTCATGAATACCCAGGGTGTGCATATAAACCGCATTCCGTGTGATGGTGTGATAAAAGAGCAGTATATCTTCAACGGTCCGCACATGGATATGACTGAGACAGAGCGGGAAGTCATCGTGGCTTCTCTTATACCTGGCGTAATATCTTTGAGGAAGCTCTTCGGGCTTCCACCTTTTCACCTCAGGAACAAGTCAGAATATATCCTGAAAAGCGCCAGGGAGACTATGGTAATTGAGGAAGGCAGAGGCACCACCCTCTTCGTGGTAAGGATTGCCGACTACTATGTTGGGAAGATTCTGACGTGGGTGAAGAAAGGTGCCGTTGTGACGAGAGGTGAAAAGATGGGGATGATCGCCTGGGGCTCACAGACTGATCTCTTCATAGAGTCTTCGCCCGGACTCACAATCAAGACAGATGTCGGGAAGTATGTTTATGGTGGTGAAACAGTTCTTGCAACATATTGATATCTCCAGAGTGAATATGGTTCTCTTCGGGGTACTGATATGCATTGTCATTGCATTCCATAATCCACTGTGGTGGGCCATTCAGCAACTTCCCAGGTATCTTAGAGGTAAGATCGACGCTCCGCTGGAAGTACGGCAGTGCATTGAGGCTAGAGCGATACTCAGAAAAGACGGTGATGCATTGAAAGCCCTGCCGCTGCTGCAAAGAGCTGCTGCTGTCGATCCAAACAGCGGGGCTCTCTTCTGGCTTGGAGAATATTACTTCCGGAAAGGAGAGCCTGATAAGGCGATTTCACTCTTCACACGATATAGTGAGATAAATCCTCTTGACGGCTTAACCTGTCTTCGTCTTGCTAAGCTCTATGAAGACAGCGGAGATGTTGAAAAAGCCTGCAGAGTACTGGAAGAAGGGTTTGAATCGCTTGACTGTCGGCGTGATTATGAGCCCTGCATAGACGGTACTGTAGATGAGAGGTATAACAGAAAGGCAGCAGAGACATTCAAGGATCTTGAAGAATCAAGTGTACTGCTTGAGCGGGAGCTTGAGCGTCTGAAAAGCAGTATAGAAAAGCATTAGCAGCTGTTGTGAATGGCAGCCTCCGGAGACTGGGAAGGACTCTATTCACTGGAGGAGAAACAGTTCATATGAGTACAATACAGCAGGCGATATGGTGGTATGTATATGGGAAGCATATTCGGATCGCTTAGAATAGATGATTTTTTTAAGGCAGTAAAAGAAGGAGACCTTAATGCAGTAAACAGGCTGCTGGCTTCAGGCGCAAGTGTCAATGCCAGAGGAAATGACGGCTATACGCCGCTGCATTTTGCGGCACTCTATGGCCATCAGCAGATAGCTAAACTGCTTATCTCAAAAGGTGCCAGAGTAAATGCAAAGTCTAAAAGAGGCCTTACACCTCTTCATGGAGCGGCAGGTGCAGGTCACAGGTATATAGTCGAGTTGCTTATTTCCAAAGGAGCCGATGTCAATGCCAGGAAAAAGGACGGCGAAACACCTCTGAAAAGGGCATTGCAGTATGGCAACCAGGAGGTCATCGAGCTTCTCAAACGTAATGGGGCAGTGGAGTAGCTGTCTCCGCTCTTATTTCATCATTCACGAATGTGTCTTCTGCTGTAGCCAAAGTAAATTATCAGGCCAATAACGAGCCAGATGAAAAAACCTGCCCAGGCGATGGCAGGCAGATACATCATCAATGTAAGACACATGATTATCCCCAGAACCGGCACATACGGGACAAAGGGAACTTTAAACGATCTGGGGTGGTCTGGAAGCTTTTTCCTCAGAACAAGCACGCCTGTGCATACCATCATAAAGGCGAACAGTGTTCCAATATTGCCCAGTTCTGCCAGTTTACTGATGTCACATACACCTGCCAGCAGCATAAGGACTGAGCTGGTTATTATAGTAGAGGCGACAGGGGTTTTATACCTGGGATGAACCTTTGAGAGCAGGGGCGGCAGGAAGCCATCTCTTGACATGGAAAAGAGTATTCTGGGCTGACCCATGACGAATACGATTAAGGTAGATAAAAGAGCGATAATAGCCCCGGTGCATACAACATATGTGGCAATCCTGCTTTTCCCTATGTAGTTCAGGCCGGTCGCTATCGGATCGGGCGTGTTCAATATATTGTAAGGAGCGATTCCTGTCAGGACAAGTGTAACTATTATATAGAGAACGGTGCATATCAGAAGTGAGACAATAATTCCAATCGGGATATTCTTATTCGGGTTTTTAACCTCTTCAGATGCGGTAGTCAGGGCATCAAAGCCGATATAGGCGAAAAAGATCAGTGCAGCCCCTGAAAAAACTCCCTTCATTCCGTATGGCATGAAAGGAGTCCAGTTGTTTTTATCAATACAGGGTACTGCTGCTATAATAAAGATTAATATTACGACAATTTTCAGTCCTACTATTATCATGTTGACTTTTGCAGATTCTTTGATGCCCCTCAGCAGCAGCAGTGATACAAAGAGAAGCACAAGCATTGCCGGAAGGTTCAGTGAAAAAGGTATGCCAAGGATATGTGGAAAATGGGCGGAGCTTTCCCTGTGCGTCAATGCCAGAAGCCAGGGTGTGGTTAAAAACTGAGGAATTGTTATATTGAATACTTTCTCAAAAAACTGTACGAAATATCCTGCCCAGCCTGCTGCTACGGCAGAACCGTCAAAGGTATATTCCAAAAGCAGATCCCAGCCGATAATCCACGCCACTATTTCTCCAAGGCTTGCATATGCATAGGTATAGGCGCTCCCGGCCACAGGAAGCATCGCGGCAAATTCTGCATAGCACAGTGCACAGAAACAACAGCCTATTGCCGTCAACAGAAAGCTGATGCTCAATGCAGGACCTGCAGGAGTATGAATTATCTGCCCTGCAGGTGAGATATCACCTGCTGCGGCAACTCCTGTAATGACAAATATCCCCGCCCCCACAATGGCTCCAACGCCAAAGGTTATAAGATCAAAGGCTGTGAGAGTCTTTTTCAGGCCCCTGGATTCATCTCTGCATGCATCAAGAAGTTGTCCAGGGTCCTTGGTCTGGAAAAAACTCCTTTTCATGAAGAATACTTTCTACAGAGATACTCTATCACCTTTTTTAAATGCTTTTATCATAGTTCTGCGATTCAGTCAGGCATCTCAGGATTTCATACAGCTGGAGGCAATAATTCGTGCGGTGAGGGTACCCAGGAGGACAATCCTGGAAATCATTGTGCAGGAAGGGATGAGCGTTCCTATTGCCGATACGGAGGTGGCTATATCAATGCTTCCCATCAACAGTTTATTAAGATTTTTTTCCTTAGCTCCTGAATGTATCAGGATGCTTCCACTGGCAAGAAAGAGCCCGCAGGACAGCAGGCACAGAGCTTTTGACAGATCTGCCGCCTGTCTCGCTGTATTGGCGATATCTTTCATGACAGACGATGTCTGACCTTCAGTAACGGCTTCTGCGGCAGTCCCGAACTGCTTTGCATTTCCTATTGTTCTGAGGATAGAGGTTGACAGCGTCGCAGTGCTGTGTATTTTCTTAATGTTATCTTTTTTCTCAATTCCCTCTTTCAATCCATCCAGTGCTATCAATGCCATTGCAGTATTGCAGGCCAGTCCTGCTCCATGAATTGCCGCTGCTGCCGGAGAGTTTTCCAGGTTTATTGCGGCATCAGTTACGGTTTTGATGCCTGATGAATATGCGAGACCATATTTTACAGCTTTATCAAACACAGGTGTCGTAAGGATGGTACCGGCCTTTTTGTCATCTGTGTGTGTGAATGAATCACTGCCTGGTTCATTATGTTCCCGGGCTTTTACACCGCAGGCGGGGCTGATGTAAGCTGACAGAGGAGAATTTTTTCTGATTGCAGTGCTGTATGCTTTAAATGGAATTGGCTCTATTGTCATCTGCGAATCTCCTCATTGAGTATCTATTACTATTAGACTATACTGTAATGTTCCAATCAAGTTCCAAAACAGGTGGCAATCCCGGGTTTTCCGGGAGGCAGGTGTTACCTCTTTGTCTGGTCTGGGATTCAGGCGCTTCTGCTTGGACATCCACTCTCAATATCAGAGATGCCATGAAGCATTGCAGGAGGCGGTGTTACTGCGATATATGTTTTTTCTCAGTGTTTTAATCGTCCCGGTTGCCGGCCGCGCACATTTCTGCTATACTCTAAAGCATAACTGACGCCACAGAATAAGAAAAAGAGGCATTTTGATGAGAATTTTTATAACATTACTGAAGGTAACCGGAGTGCTTTTTCTCCTCGTCATTCTGCTCGCAGCCGGCTTTGGCGCAGGATTATGTACAGGCGTTTATTGCACTCTTGCCCCTGCGGGCTCCGGAAAGCCTGTGAGGATCGATGTGAAGGAAGGTGACTCTGCAGCGGGGGTGGCGGGAGTCCTCGAGCAGGATGGAGTGATAAGGAATGCCCTGCTCTTCAGGATGGCCATGAAGCTGACTCATTCAGATGGCCAGCTCAAGCCAGGGAGCTATCTTATCGACCCAGGGAGCAATATGATGGAGATCATCACCCAGTTGAAGAAAGGCAACTTCAAGCTGAGGCTTGTCACTATTCCTGAAGGTCTCACAGTTAAAGAGATGGCAAAGCTCTTTGAAAAGAAAGGTGTTGCAAGGGAGCGCGACATTCTCATCGCCGCGAAGGAGAAGCCCTTCACTGTAAAAGGAAAGAAGCTCGATAATCTGGAGGGATTTCTATTGCCTGATACCTATGATTTTCCAGACGAATATACTGCAGAAGATGTGCTTAAGACGATGATCGCCGCCTTTGATAAGAACGTTGTACCCATGTATGAGCGTCAGAAGAATCTTCTGCCATATAAACTGACTCTCGCGCAGGTGGTTACACTTGCCTCGATGATTGAAAGGGAAGCGCAGGTCCCTTCGGAGCGCCCGATGATTGCGATGGTCTATTACAACAGGCTGAACAAGGGTATGAAGATGGAGTGTGACGCCACCATTCAGTTTGCCCTGGGAAAGCCAAAGCAGATACTGAAATTCTCCGATCTGAAGATTAAATCACCATACAATACTTATCTTCACAAGGGTCTTCCGCCGGGTCCGATCGCAAATCCCGGTATGGAGTCTATCAGAGCGGCACTTTTTCCTGCAGATGTGGATTATCTTTTCTACGTGCGTAACGATGTGAAGAATGATGGAAGTCACGTGTTTTCCAGGACTTTTCAAGGCCATAACGATAATATAAGAAAATATCAGCGATAGCTGCTGCCGAGAATGTAACCTGCTGTTTACAAAGATCTGTATACTTTGCCGCTTTTTTCCCATATAATTAATGAGGAACAGATCATCGCACCGGGGCCGGCCTGGCTCGGAAAGGAAGATAAAATGGACATCTCCTCCCTGAAGACGCAATATGAATCTCTTCGCTCAGAAATAGAGAACAAAGCCAGTCTGCTTAAATCTCTTGATGGAGGCCCTGAAGACAACATACCTGAAGAAGGGGATCTCTTTGTGAAAGATTGCCAGCTGCAATGCGGAGGGGAAACGAAGCTTTACACCGGCCGTGTGGTTATGCAGGGACAGGACGGAGTTTTCCAGGCTGCAGATATCGAGGAGAAATCAGGCGATGGTGCTGTAACCCGTTATCTGTATGAGAAAAAGGCAGACTCTGAGCTTACCACTGAGCGGATTCTGTTTAAGACTGACACTCACAAGCTTAAGGCGGAAGTGGTAGAAAGAAAGTCTGCGCCGCCGGAAGTTATTCTGGAGGAAATTCGTTTCGTGGAGGCGCAGAACGCCCCTGAGATTGACCTGCGATCTGAAAAACTCAGAAAATCAGTGCTGGAAATGGCAGATCGCATCCAGCTCATCAACGACACCGGAGCGGATCTGGATAAGAGCCCTGATATCATTTCCATTAAGGATGCCGCCATTTCTTCGCAGGACGGCAGAACTCTCAGTGTTTCAGGAAAGGTTGTCCGGAACAATGGCCAGGGAACTTATTCGACCATAGAGCTCACAGTCTCCAGAAATGGCGAAGATACCGAAGAATACTACTTCAGCAGGGGCTCCGATTCTGATTACTGCAAGAAGACAGAATCAGACAGGATGGAGAGCGCTCAGATCTTTGACAGGGCGGAGCCCAAGCTCGTGCTTTTCTCGCAGGAGCACCGGTTTTCTCTGTGAGATGCCCGGGTGTTCTGCGCTCTTGCCCGGTTCACTGTACTTTCAGAAAAACATCTTTGAAAGTCCTGGTGATGATGTCTGTCGCCTGCCGGATTTCCAGTTTTTCTGTATTGAGCATGATATCGTAATTAGATGCATCATCTATATCTGTATGAAAGTAGCTCTTGAAGAAGCCGGCCCTGTCGTTATCGCTCTTTTTCATGATATTTTCAGATTCCTTAAGGGATATATGGTTTTTCTCAGAGAAACGTTCAACTCTGATTTTCAGCGGGCAGATGATCCGTACACGTAATACCGGAAATGCCTTCAGAAGTATATTGGCTCCTCTTCCTATAATGATTGCCTTTCCGTGTTGAGCCGCAACAACCAGCACTTCAGTAAGATGCTTGATATACTTTGACTTTGATAGATCATCAGATACAAATACTGCTCTGAGGCTTTCTTCTACGATGCCATAAGATCTTTCATCGATTGTTTCGACTGCGCTTTGACGTGTCTTGGCCTTTTTAGCGATAGATTCAACAATAGTGCGATCCAGAAGCTGATAGTCAAGAGCCTTGGCTGCCATTTCTGCAATCTCTGCTCCTCCGCTTCCGAGTTGTCTCGAGATGGTCACTATTGGAGAATACGTCTGTGGGGCATGTTTTTTCTCTTTCTGCTCCTTGTCTTTTTCCCACTGATGGATATGCAGATCGATCAATGAATCCTGTGCTCTGCGCATGTTTTTCTTACTCCTTTCGTATTAATTCCGATTCTCTCCTGGCTCTCGGACCCTCGAGTGTGATACGAGGAATCTGTCATTTTCAAGCTTTTCTCTTTGCAGCAGATGAGCTTTTACCTGTCTTCCGCCCTTTTCCTTTTTTGACAGGAGCTTTACTGTCTTCTTCCATTGAAGGGAGAATAATACCTGATTCAGTCGCGTGTGATGATTTTATCATATCTGAGATGCATTTCTGTTTCGATTTCTGAAAAGAAAAGTCAGCGTTTACCGTCACGGGATATAGTGTCCGCATCTGAGCCCTTCTGATCCTTCCAAAGAACATCTGGATGGGGATGTGGAGTCTTGATGCCCAGTCGTTTTCGTTGTGGCGGGCAAGGGGGAATGCAAGGTGAAGAAAGTCAAGACCCATTTTGAATCCACGCTCCAGAAGGGCGTTACCCATCTTCACTGTTTCATCATAATTGTCTCCAGGCCACCCGGTGTCCAGATAAATCCTGAGTTTTTTCCTGGGAGCTATATCATCGTGTTCGACTCTGTCTATGAGGTTATCCTTCCAGGAGAAAGTGCTGGACATGCATGCTACTGCACTGAAGACGTGAGGCCATTCCCAGCCGAGGTAGAAGGAGACGACTCCGCCGAGTGATGATCCCAGCGTTGCAGTGTGCCAGGGCGCGGTCAGAGTACGGTAATGGGCGTCGACCCAGGGTTTTACCTCCTCAACGATTGAGCGTCCGAATCTGTGATATCCTGGGCAGGTATACTCCTTATCCCTGTTTCCTGCATAGATCCCGACTACGATTATCTGTTCTGTCAGGTTCATCGTGTTGAGAAGGTCCAGGTTTTCATCGACGTGCCATTCCTGTCCCAGGAAGGCCTCTTCAGGGAAGAAGAGGTTCTTCCCGTCGTGCATGTAGATTACAGGGTAGCGTTTCAACGTGTTTTCGTTATAGCCTGCAGGGAGATAGAGCCTGAGCTTTCTGGGGCTCCTGTAAAGTCTGGAAGGCACTTCGTTGATGTAAGTTATTCCGCCGCCGGTTGAGGAGTAGAAATAAGGATATACATCCTGAGGGAAATCCTTGTCCAGAAGAGCAACTCTGTTGGCGCCTCCTGCCCAGAATACGTTGCCGCCCTCTCTCAAGCAGGGCTTATAACACAGAAGAGACTTCTCGCTTCTTATTCTGAAGTCAAAGCAGTTGTGGAGCGGGTCGACAGATTCCGGCTCTATGTCACGGTCCCAGTCCTGCTCGGTTCTGAGGATCAGTGCTCCGTGATGGAGTGGATAGAATACTCTGATTATTGCTTCGTGCATGGGTTGCTCCTCATTTCGAAAAGAGTTCGTGCATTCTTCGTGCATTTCTTCTTGCCACAGCCATTACAGTGGCCTGAGGGTTAACGCCTGTTGCGTCAGGAAGGATACTGGCATCGTTAATCCAGATATTCTGATATCCATGAATCCTGCCGTAAGAATCTACAACTGCCCGGCTTTTATCTTCACCCATGGGACACGAGCTGAAGGTATGGATCGTTGACACTGTCATCTTTCCGTGAGAGAGGCCTTCCCTGTACTGCTCGAGCTCTTCCAGCTTCCTTATGGGTGGGCCGTCTGTTATAGGGCTGAAAATCTCAACGGCGCCGGCAGTGAATAGAAGTTTTCCCAGAAGATACAGGCCTTCGCCAAGTTTTGCAAGGTCTTTGTCGTTGAGAGGATAATAGACAAATGCTTCGTTGAATCCGGGAACATTTATTACTCTGCCTCTGGCGTTCCCTTTCACGAGCACATAGAACATAGCCATCTTTTCCCATTCGGCCAGCTTCCTGTCTCTGTCTTCTATCTCACCGCCCAGCCACATGACAAGGTGAGGGAGGGCGCTGTGAGAGCAGCCCAGTGTGATTTCAGGCTTGAACTGCATCACCTGCTGTACTGGAACGCCGTAGGTGTGGTCGTTTATTGGCTCTTCAAATCTGACGACGGCACGGATCATCGGATGGAGTGTGAAGCCCTTTCCCACATTTCCTTTGAGACCGCTGCGCTGAAGAAGAATGGGTGTCTGCGTCGGGCCGCCGCAGACTACGACGTGCCTGAAGCTGATGGTGAGATCCACAGGGCTTCCTTCCTTGTCACAGGAGCGGGCTGATGCGGAAGTGGCTTTCCCTTTCTCAATGGAAAGGCGCTGCACCGATGTGTCTGCCTTAAGGCGGCAGCCAGCCTTCAGTGAACGAGGAACCAGTGTTTCTGTCATGGACATCTTGTTGCCTTTATTGGCAAGACTGGATCCCTCAGGATAGTGCCAGAAGCGCTGAACCTCCTCTGAAGCCCAGCCCAGTGCATCGGCTCCTTCCTTTACTTTTTTCGAAGCAGGGTCAAGTCCATATGGTATAGATGAGACGTTTAGCTCTTTTCTGATATCCTGAAAGTAAGGCTCCATCTCTTCAGGGCCGAAGTCCTTCAGCTTATATGTTTCTGCCCATTCCTTCAGTGTTTTCTCAAGCGGGAAATGGCACAGCGCGGCGTTAATCTCGCTGCCGCCGCCTACGCACCGTCCTTCTATGTAAATTACCTTTGTCTTGCCGAAGGAAGGTGTCAATCCGCCATTTCGATGCTTCTGGGCAATTTCATCGAGGGAGAACGCCTCGGATGAATCCAGGCGATGGTTCCCTCCTTCCTCTGCCAGAATGACATCGTGGCCTGCTTCTGCCAGAAGGCATGCAGTGGTCGCTCCGCCGGGGCCTGAGCCTATGACAAGTATATCGCAGTTCATTTTTTCACGTTTCATTGTTTCACCTCTTCCTTTCTCTCGAAGAGGTCAGAAAAGTATGCAAAGACTCCCATCTTTTCATAGAAGTCTACAAAGTTGCCAAATAAGCTTACAGGAGAGTTGCGCCATATCCGGAGCTGACGCTGCCGCCTGGACTGCGGCAGGTTGTGAAAAAGCCTGGCTCCAACAAGGATGCCGAAAAATTCGAATAAGATCGTTGCCATTACCATGGGAAGGCCCAGAAAACGCGGCATCATAAAGAGACGGTTCTGCATTACCTCAACCGCTCTGTTGAGTGATGGCTCTGAAAGCGGTTCTGAAGGTCCCTTCGCCTCGTTTACCACAGTAAGTACCAGTGATGATATTACTCTTTGAAGTCCGGGAACATTGAATTTTTTATCATTCATTTGAACGTCCAATTTGCAATGCTGCGATTACTTGACTCTTGAGTATATTTAACAGGAAGAGTAGATTTCCCTGTCTGACGGTGCTCCTCAGTATAGTGTGATGTCTGTTGAAAAGTTGAAAGGAGAGCGGTGTGGAAAGAAGAAGTCTCTCTGTATTGAGTGGTCTGCCGGGCTTTGCCTGGCCGCGTGAGGAGGAAGTTGTTTGTCCTGTAATGGTGAGATAAAGGCTCTGTTTAATGCAGTTTCTGACAATGACGGTGGGCGGTTGAGAAGTCTTCTTTTGAAAGGTATTGCCCTCGACAGCAGGGACCACAACGGCCATTCTCCTATTCATGTGGCTGCACAGAGAGGGTTTAAAGTCCTGGTATCGATTCTCATGTCCGGAGGTGCCGATATAAATGACTGTACAACTGATGGATACGGCTATTCTCCTCTCCATCTCGCTTCAATGACGGGAAAATCTGCCATGGCGCGCTTTCTGCTTGCAAAGGGCGCGCAGGTTAATCTGAAAAGTGCTGATGGCTATACTCCGCTCCATCTGGCTCTGCTCCGGAATGACAGGGCAGGTGCGCACCTTTCCCGGTTTCTGATTGAAAATGGAGCTGATCTCAACTGCCGTGACAGGAACGGCGATACTCCACTGCACAACGCCGCATGGAGGGGAAGGAAAAATATAGTGGAGCTTCTGCTGGTTCATGGAGCCTGTGTGAATGCTGAAAACGATGCGGGCTCGACACCCCTTCATAACGCGGCATATAACGGATGCACAGAAGCGGCTCTTCTTCTTGTCCTTCACGGCGCCGACGTCAATGCCGCGAACACCGAAGGGCAGACTCCTCTTCACAGGGCGTCATTGAACAGAAAGACCTCCATCACGTCCCTTCTGCTTTCTCACGGTGCGAAAGTCGATGTCTGTGAAAAAAAGGGCGATACTCCTTATGCAATGGCTCTAAGTTGCAGGCATTGGAAAACAGCCTCTCTGCTCAGAAAAGCAGGCGCAATACGGTGATTCACCGGAACAGCGATTGATTCTTCTTTTACAGGAGCTTTTCGATTACAATTTCATCAACAAACTGTCCACCCGGCCTGCCCTGAGACTTTGCTCCAGTTATTCCTCCAGATTATAGTTAGTGTAGTATTGACAATAAATCATAAAGGTGCTATAATGTGTCATGAAGACACTAAGCATGTCGATGGAGAAGAAGTTCGAGGTTGATAAAGAAAAGTCGCAAGTCAACCGGAATCAGAAGGAAGGCGAACAGCGATGAACGTCATAATGGCAGGGAAAACACTCACCATAGATCCGCGCCAGTCCATCGGAAAGGGAGGAGAGGCTGATGTTTACAGGCTCAGAGAAGGCAAGGCGCTGAAGGTTTTCAAGACTCACGATCATCCGGATTTTGCCGGATTTCCTGAAGAACAGGAAGCGGCGCGGCAGAGAATCAAGCTTCATCAGAGCAAACTCCCTGCATTCCCTTCATCAGTTCCAGATAAGGTCGTGGCACCGGAAGAGCTGGCATATGATCCCGACAACGGTACCATCGTGGGCTATTCCATGAAACTGCTTGAGAATGCCGAAGTGTTGTGGCGTTTTTCATGCAGGACCACAACTCCGAAAAACTACGATAAAAACAGTGTAATATCTGTCATGCTCGATCTTTACGATACACTTGTCAAAATACATGAAAAAAGTATAGTAATAGGAGATTTTAATGATCTTAATGTGCTTGTGAAAGACCGAGGCGCCTGGCTGATAGATGCAGACAGCTTCCAGTTTGACAGATTTCTCTGTCTTGTATTTACCACACGTTTTCTGGATCCGCTTCTCTGCAACGCGTCATCAAATACATTGACATTGACCACTCAATATACTCCGGAATCAGACTGGTTCTCCTTCTCAGTGATGCTGATGCAGTCCCTGCTCTTTGCAGGGCCGTATGGCGGAATCTACAACCCGGCTGACCCTTCCCGGAGAATCTCTCACGAGCTGCGCCCTCTCAATCGGATAACTGTCTTTCACCCTGATGTGAAATATCCGGTATCGGCGCTGCATTACCGTGTTCTCCCGGATGAGATGCAGGAATATCTTCAGAATGTCTTTATACACGACAGAAGAGGCATAATGCCCAGGGAGATTCTAAGCTCCCTCAGATGGACAAAATGTCTCAACTGCGGCGGAGAACACTGCCGGCCGGTCTGCCCGGACTGCAGCATCACCGCCGCAGCAGAGAAACGGACTGTAGCAACAGTCAAAGGAGATGTGACAGTGACCAGGCTTTTCAGGACTGATGGAACGATAGTGAAAGCTTCATCTTGTCGCGGTAGACTTCTCTGGCTCTACAGGGAGGGAAACAACTTCAAGCGCGAAGATGGAAGGACGGCATTTACCGGCACTCTCTCTCCTGCAATGTCTTTCGGCCTGATGGGTTCTCAGACTATAGTCGCAGAGCGGGGCCGGCTTGTAATACTGAAACCTGGTGAAGCGGCAGAACCTGTGCATGTCGATGATTTTATAGACAGACCGGCCTTTGATGTCAATGAAGACAATCTGTTTTACTGCAGCAAGGGAAGACTATATCGCCGGAGCGATCTGGGAGAAGCTCTGACAGGTGATGTCCTTGAAGGACAGACATTTTTCAAGGTTGGACCGCGTTTTGGCTTAGGATATTATCGGGCAGGGCATATCACTGTGGCTTTTCTCTTTTCTGCATCAAAGAATGGCATTAATGACTCTCTTTCACTGCCGGCTCTCCGCCACCAGGTGATTGATACGATATGCTGCTTTAACAGTGAACGCTGCTGGCTGTTTATCTCGACACAGGAACGCGGTCATATAATACACAGATGCCGCGTGATAAAGAATGACGGCACAATGGAAGCCTCGATGGAGTCAGAGCGTGGAGACGGCTCATGGCTTGGCGCTTCTCTCCACGCCGGGAAAGTCGCCTTCAGAGATTTCCTGCTCATTGCCACTGATGATGGGCTCGCCAGGATAGAGGTCAGGAAAGGAACTCCAGTCAAGGCAAAAGAATTTGTCGATACCTCGTGTATTGTAAATGGAGATTCCCAGATCTATCCCGGAAACGGTGGACTCTTCGTGGTCAGTGAGAAGGAGGTGAGCTTCATCACACTCCATTGACTCTGAAGGCTTTGCAGAGCAGACCGGGTCATAAGACTGAACCATTATGCGATGATAAGAAAGGAGCTGTTACGATGAAAGGATATGAACTGCCACTACCTCCACACTTTGACAGAGAAAAGGTCAGGGAAGTCTGGCGTGTGCCTTATGGCGAAAGAGCCGGAGAAGCACAGCGGTGGGCCCGTCAGCACGGATTGACACCTGCTGCAAAAGACAGATTCAAGATCTGCCTGATGATAATCGATGCCCAGAACACATTCTGTATACCGGGCTTTGAGCTTTTCGTAGGTGGCCGGTCGGGCAATGGTGCTGTTCTTGACAATATAAGGTTATGTGAGTTCATCTATAAAAACATGTCGATCATCACCGAGATTGATCCAACGATGGACACTCATACAGCGATGCAGATATTTCACCCTCTTTTTCTTGTCAATGACAGGTGTGAGAACCCGAATCCCATGACGCTGATATCTCTGGAAGATATCAGAAACGGGGTCTGGAAGGTAAATCCCCAGGTTGCCCACAGTGTGGCCAGGGGCAACTATGTCGCACTTGAGAGCCATCTGCTTCACTATGCCGAGAAACTGCAGCAGGGAGGCAAATATCAACTGACGATATGGCCCTACCACGCACTGCTTGGAGGCATAGGTCACTGCCTGGTCTCATCAGTGGAAGAGGCGCTCTTCTTCCACAACATAGCCCGGAGCAGTCAGACCGGCTTCGAGATAAAAGGCGGCAACCCTCTCACTGAAAACTACTCAGTACTCCGTCCAGAAGTGTTGGAAGGAGCCGATGGAATGCCTGTGGCTCAGAAAAACACCCGCTTCATAAAGAAGCTCATGGACTTTGATGCAGTTATCATTGCAGGTCAGGCCAAGAGCCATTGTGTCGCCTGGACAATCGACGACCTTCTGTCAGAGATTCTGGCATACGATGCCACACTGGCCGGGAAGGTCTATATCATGGAGGACTGTACATCTCCCGTCGTGGTTCCGGGAGTGATTGATTACACTGATGATGCTGACAGGGCCTTCCAGCGCTTCAGAGATGCCGGAATGCATCTGGTAAGATCGACTGATCCGGTAAATACATGGCCTGATATTACCGCGCTGCAGGCAGCTGTGTAAGATACTGCAATTGATAAAAGGAGGTACAGAACGTGGATAATCAGCCGAACATCAATGATCTTTTCAACAACGCCCAGAACGGAGGAAGTCTTTCAGGCCCTTCACGGGCGGCGCTCAATGTCAACGATATCGGGGAGCAGATAGCTGCAGCTCTTGGCTCTCCTCAGCTCGATGCTCCATCAAGTGAGATGGTGCTCATCACCATGCTTGTCGATGACTCAGGATCGATCAACTTTGCAGGTAACTCAGAACGAATAAGGAACGGCCATAATGCGGTAATCGACTCACTGTCACATACTGCCACCAGGGACAGCATCATGGCTCACACGCGCTATCTGAATGGATTCATACTCTATCCCTACAACCCTGTTTTAAAAGCAATAAAGATGAATAAGAAGAACTACAGACCTTCCCTGGGGACACCTCTCTATGATCAGACTGTGGTGGTGCTCGGCACAGTTATCGCAAAGGCTCAGCAGTTCATTGACAACGGCATCCCCACCAGGACAGTGACGCTGATCCTGACTGACGGTGGTGACTGTCATTCTGTAAAAGCCAATGAAAAGACTGTGGCTGATATAGTGAAGGATATGCTGAAGACTGAGAATCATATCGTGGCAGCCATGGGTGTCGATGATAACAGCACAGACTTTCGCAAGGTCTTCGGGAGCATGGGTATAGAGGACCGGTGGATCCTGACTCCAGGGAGCAGCGAACAGGAGATCAGGCAGGCTTTCAATATGTTTTCCAGATCTGTTGTAAGGGCAAGTCAGCACGCCTCATCGTTCCGCTCCATGTCCATCGGCGGCTTCGCGGCGTGAGAAAAGAGCGCCAGCAGCTCACAAGAGAAAGGAGACTCTCCATGTTAGGCATAGGTTTTTTTAAAGGACAACCCACTGAATACGTCATTCAGTTTACCGGAGGGCACGTCCGCCGAAAAGGCAGAGGCCTTACCTTCTTTTACCTGGCCCACAACACTCAGATTGTAATCGTACCGGAAAGCAGCACAGACACTCACTTTGTCTTTAATGAGGTAACAGGAAACTTTCAGGCTGTCACTGTTCAGGGGCAGTGCACCTATCGAATCTCTGATCCGCAAAAATCGGCAGAGCTTCTGAATTTTGCCATTGAGCCCAGGAGCCGCGCCTATATCTCCACAGATCCAGAGCTGCTGGCGCAGCGCATCATCAATATCATCCAGATGGAGACTCGAAGTGAGATTCAGAAGCGCTCCCTCGAGGAGACCCTCAGGCAGTCAGAGCGCATCGCACAGGCGGTTCTTCTGCGCATCAGAGAAGAGGCGCTTCTCGCTCCGCTCGGCGTTGAGCTTCTTTCAATCTACTTTGTCTCTGCCAGGCCCACGCCTGAGGTATCCAAGGCTCTGGAGGCTGAATACAGAGAGACACTTCTCAGAAAAGCGGATGAGGCAATCTATCGACGCAGAGCTGCCGCAGTGGAGGAGGAGCGCACCATTAAGGAGAAGGAGCTCAACACCGCCATCTCCCTCGAAGAGAAGCGGCAGGTGCTCATTGAGCTGGAAGGAAACAACGCCCAGACCGAGGCGGAGAACAGAGGAAAGGCTCTGGAAAAGGAGTCGGAATACAAAACAAAGGCAATGGAGCGGGAGCTTGCCATATATAAAAACCTCGATCCCAATACAATCCTGTCTCTTGGATTCAAGGAGATTGGTGAAAATGCAGGCAGGATCGGCAACCTCACAATTACTTCAGAGATTCTGGCTGCACTCCTGGATGGCAGAAGAATAAAATCTTGACAGTGATGGAGGCAGCAGTGGATGAGTTTGAGAAGATCATAATAATAACGAAGAAAACTGCTCTGGAAGAGCTTCTGGAGCGTTTCATCACCCGTGATCAGGCTGCTTTCTATCTGGGAAGGATGGGAGTAGACTTCAGTGAATACCAGGAAAGCCACGATACCTGCAGGAAAGCTCTCGAGGAGATTCGCGCAGCTGTTCCTGCAGGACTGCCCTGTCAATGTATTGAGCGCTCCTTTCTTCCCACAGTCACCTTCGGTGAGCACGATTTTATTATCACCGTGGGGCCTGACGGGCTTGTGGTTAATACTGCCAAGTATCTTCACGGTCAGCCGCTGCTGGCAGTAAACCCCGACCCTTCCAGGATAGATGGTGTGCTCACTCCCTTTTCCGTCGTGAAGGCCAGGACAGCCCTCAGAAAAACAATCAGGTACGGATACAGAGTCAGGAGGCTTACCATGGCCTGTGCACATTTCTCCGATGGTTCGAGCCTCCACGCCCTGAACGATTTATTTGTCGGCCGGAAGACTCACGTTTCGGCCCGCTATTCCATGTCTTACAGAGGTCATCGTGAAGAACAGTCTTCAAGCGGCATCATCATCTCGACAGGTGCAGGCTCGACAGGGTGGCTCCGCTCGATTATCACCGGTGCATCGGCTGTAGCAGAGGCTTTCATACCCTCAGAGGAGATCGGTACTTTCAAAGAAAGATATCGCTTCGACTGGGAATCCCGATATCTTTATTTCTCGGTCAGAGAGCCGTTTATCAGCAAGACTTCCGGCGCGGAAACAGTCTTTGGAAAGATAGAGGAAGGTGAGTCACTCGAGATCGTATCCAATATGCCTCAGAACGGTGTTGTATTCAGTGACGGAATCGAGTCTGACTATGTGGATTTCTCAAGTGGTATGAAGGCTTCAATTGGATTGGCAGACAGATCGCTCTCCCTGATTGTGCCTTGAGGGTATAGAAATTTCCATTATGATTCCTGCTGGTTGAACAAATATGCCATTGAGTTCAGGAGACTGAAGAAAGAAGCCTGAAGGTATGTCCCTGTTAACCCTTTTCGGATAAGAAACCCGTCATTTTCATAATACGACAAAGTAGAAACTTTTACCAAGTTAATTGAAAAAAGAATGGCTTGGAATCGTGAGTGCTTGTAAAGATTCCTTCGTGTCAGAAATACGGCCGTTCCAATTGCAGAATGGTACTATTGAGAAATGGGAGAAAGGGGCTCCTCAGGGAGGTTTATGCAGGGCGCCTGCGGGTGCAGGACGTCGATTTCTCCCGTGCCGAAATCCTGGTTCGCGACGGAAAGGGTGCAAAGGACCGGATCACTATATTCCCCCTATTGCTCAAGACCCCGCTTCAGTTGCACCTGCAGAAGGTGAAGGCGATCCATGAAAAGGACTTGGCGGACGGATGGGGGCGCGTTCAGATGCCAGGCGCCCTCGATCGTAAGTACCCGAGCGCTCCCTATGAATGGTCATGGCAGTGGATCTTCCTGCAGGAGAGCCGCTGGGTGAACTCCCTGACCGGAGAACAGGGACGACATCATGTGCATGAGACGATCATCCAACGCGCCGTCCATGACGCGGTTCGAAAGGCAGGGGTCGTAAAACACGTGGGGTGCCATACGTTTCGCCACAGCTTTGCTACCCATCTGCTTGCCGAGGGGTATGATATCCGCACCATTCAGGAGCTGCTCGGGCATAAGGATCTGAGGACCACGATGATATATACGCATGTGTTGAATCGAGGAGGCAAGGGTGTCCGGAGCCCTGCGGATCTCCTGTGAAGGGTATGAAGAGGTGCGTATTAGACAGACAGCAAGAGCCGTCTAAAAGATTTATGGCAAGTAGTATGGCCCGTCAGGTTATCCTTCGCTCCTGTCCCAAGTGGTACTCTCCCAGCCAGTAATAACCCCACAATCTCCGCAGAGGGGACACTCCCAGGCGATTGACGCCCCATCGGCCTCAAGTGCTGCGTATATGGCTCCTGGGCAAGGGCAGCGACCTGGACGCCGACGGCAGGAAACATTCGTTCGCTCATATTGGCGAAGGCGACGGATCGTTACCCATTCGACTATGGAGCCAAGGAACAGGGCCAGATTACGGGCGGGCCCCGGGAGTCCATCGGGGATTTCATCATACTCATCCAGAAAATGTCGAAGCTGTGAAAACATTGCCATGACGTTTATCCTTTGCCGGCAAGATCAATCGGGCCCCATGACAAGGCAAAGCCCATTCCAGATTTCTTCCATTCTGCGAGGTGAAAGGTGCCCGATCTTTCCTTCTACGTAGCATAAATCTATGGCTGCAATCTGAGTCATATTGATCACCGAGGGTTTCGGCAAACCTGCTTCCCCCTTGAGGAGCCTGACATTGCCTGGCAGGGCTGCGTATCGAAGGTTTGAGGTTATTGCGGTGACAATTACTGTATTGATGCGAGTGCGATTGAAGCGGTTGCTTTGAAGAACCACTGCCGGGCGTAGACCTGCGGGTTCTGAATCCTGCCTGGCAGGGAATCGGATCCAAAGAACGTCGCCGCGCTCAGTTACCATTCCGTCCCCCTGCAATTTGCGATCCGTCCGAAGGCCTCTGCCTGTTCTTTCTGCTCCTTAAGATTGTCAAGGTCAGAAAAGAATCGTTCGACCTTGCGGGCAATATCTATATCCTTTTGAGCGCAAGCAATCTCCTTTAAAACCTGGGATATGAATGCGCTTCTGGTCTTTCCACTAGCGGCAGCTGCCTGGTCCACTCGAGTCATTATCTCCTCTGGAACCGATATGGCGAATTTCCTTACTCCCATTGTGATCACCCTTTGAGTGAGATTTGGTATTCCAATTATAGAATACCAAATGGAATGACCCCCGTCAATAGGTCAACGCATGGAATAAGGGTATCATGAAAAGCGGAGGATTACTATGACATTTTCGAGCGCTGCTACAGGAAAAAAAATGAGAAGACCTATGGATACTGCCTGCCCCCGCTTATCAGGGATGGGATGTTTAAGTTTCTCGAATGTGGTAATCTGGAGAACGGCTTTGCCCCCTTTGGGGAAGATCGGGGACAGGCAAGAGTCCGGTGTGAAGACTGCGGTAACGAGTATCTCCCTGCCTTTTCCTGTAAGACCCGATGTCTAACCGCAGGCGGTGGATCGCACTCATACAGAAGATATGGAAGTCGGATCCGCTCCTGTGCCCTCAATGTTCTGGAAAAATGAAGACTGTATTGCCTTCGGAGACATCTTACCGGGTTATTCGGCTCAGATGGCCGGATCTAAGTTCCTGTCCTTTTTTTCATGCTTTCCATCGGGTTAAGATTAAGATTCAGGCGCTCGATTATCATGTTAAGCCTTTTTTGTTTGCCTTCCGCCGTCTTTGTGTAGATATACGATGCCGCATATGCCGTTCGGGAAGAACGTGGCATTTTCTCGAAATTCACCCAAGCGGTCTTATAGGATTTAAGCAAATACTCGAAATCTCGTATATGCTCTTCAGTCATTGGTTCGACTTCAGGGGGATTCCAGTTTCCATTCTGCTTTGAAATCTCAATCTTTGCTCTGCCGAAGTCGGTCATTAGTCCCTGCAACTCAAGTTTTTGGATAAGGGATTTATTTTTCTCAGACCATTTACTGGTTTTACTGCGCTGTTTAAAATATTTGACATATGTATCGTCGTCCACGCTCTGCATTTGCCCATCAATCCAGCCGAAGCATAATGCCTCTTCAAGTGCTTCGCCGGATTTTACCGTCTCGATTTTCTTATTCTTGCTGAATACAAGCCATATGCCGTCGTTGGACAGCGCGTTTATTTTCAACCAGTCTCTGAATTCAGAACGGTTTTTGAATAATATCTTGTTCATAGATTAAGCCTCCAGTTCATTTATCTTGAAATTACCGCCGCCCGGCCCGTAATATAACCCAGACTCTGCTGTAAGTCTCAGGACACAGTGCGGAGTCAGTGACGTCTTTGGGGCAGTATATTTCAGAGCCCTCGCGCCATAGAAAATCTTTCGTCGGTTGGTCCGTGCAGACCTGCACCACTAACATTATCAGTGGTGGGGCGTGGGGGCGAAGGCCGCCAGCTCCCTACGGTCTCTTGATGAAGGCCTCGCCCATGCCCATCTCGCCGGTTTCCGAGGAGTGCAGGGTGATCGAAATCCGATCATAGGCTCCACTCAGCGCATCGGCACTCCTGGGTTTCGTTATCTGAACGAGATATCCGTAGAGATAGGCTCCCTGGCCGTATTCGAGCGTTTTGGTAATGCCCGGGATCTTGACCCTAACGCCGTTGACTTCGATGATGAGCTCCTGGGAGACAAAGGAAACACACTGCAACCTGGAGTATACGACAGAAAGAGCCTCTGCTACAACGAGATAGTCAATGCTCTCATCAAAAAGGGTGATGGTTATGTAGAGTGGATAATGGCGCACATCCCCGCCGATGCCTCTCAAAGAGTCCATGGCGTTCCCTCCTGAAATGAACAATAATCAAGAATAATGATACTTATACTCCAGAGCATAAGTAATTGCAGCATTGAAAATTGGAAACTCATATGAAATCGTGATTCCTGATACTATGTATGATGTAATTTTCAATGCGCATTGCTATAACAATTTCACAGAGGGCAATTAAAGGATGGCTAACATAATGTCACGCACAATGCTTGCTCCAGGGCTCGGAAAACAGGAGTCTTTTATGTGACTTCACCTGTTCTCCTCTTTCCGCATGTTTACACAAATGTAATATTGAAAGACTGTTTTCTCCTTCTTTTAAGCTCTTCTTAAGCAATTTTTAACGGCCTGCCGGTAACATGTGAGTAATCAGGAAAATCGGGGAGGAAAAAATGCAGACCGGCGTTATAGCACGTCACAACAATATTCTGAATACCACTTATCCTGTCAGTGCCAATCTTAAGGGAGGCACCACGCCAACCGTGGAGGCCTCAGATTTCAACAAAATAGCCACAATCGAGGATTCCCTCGAAGATCTCAGGAACGAGAAGAGTGCCATTGACAAGGACCTGGAGAATCTGCAAAAAAGCTTTAAAGTGAAGCTTGCCAACAAGCTTGAAGGATATGTGCTGCCAATTCTGGGCGCCACTGCGCTCGGAGGGCTCGGTGTTCTCCTGGGGGGCTTCACGATTCCAGGTGCAATGCTGCCGGGGTTTATCGGCTCGTTTTCGGTCTTAATGGGCGGAATAGCGGCAGTTAGCTTCACAGGCGGCACTCTGCAGAAGGCCGGTGAAAAGGAGGGCGCCCTGAAGCTCCGTGAGAAGATGCTGGAAGGCCGCAGCCGGGAACTGGAAAAGGAGCACCACAGGATAGAGAACAGGATTAAAACGTCAGCTGACGAGCTGGTTTCCATGGAAAAAGGCATCAACAGCCAGCACTCTCCTGGTGTAATCATCGACGAAAGAGACAGCATAGTAATAGGCGGAGTCAGGCTGGGCAAGGCAGAGACCTCTGGCCAGTTAAATTATCTCTCATATTATTTCTGAGGCTCTGTCGATATGACAGGCGGAGCAATAACAGCGGGAAACTTCAGAAGAGCAGGTGGATTATGAATCAGATCAAGACGGTAAGCATAAGAGACATGTTCCGGGATGAGAGGGATAAGACAATTGCGCATTTCAGGAAAAGAGAGGCGGAAGCAAGAGCGTGCACCATTTCCGACTCACCTGAAGATACTGTAGAGCTCTCGAATACATCAGAAGCCGTGAATGATTCATTTCATAACACGCGGAAGAGGGAATGGACAGTTCTCTGTTACATGGACGGGCATAACGATCTTGAATATCATGCCGCATGCGGCATGCTCGATCTTGAACATGTCGGTTCTGATGACAGGGTTGCAGTAGTCGCGGAGCTGGGACGGCTGTCCCAGAAAAAGCTCAGGGAAGCCGGCGAGGGAGCCGGGAGGCCATATGAGCCTTCAAATATAGATGGAGACTGGTCCGGCGTGAGAAGATACTTTGTCAGGAAGGACGATCCGGCAGATCCGGATGCGGTGCTGAAGATAAACTCTCCGGTGGTGTCCGATCTGGGTGATGTCGACATGAGCTCTCCGAAAACACTGTCAGACTTTATAACATGGGGGATGAAGAACTACCCTGCAGAGCACTATTTACTGGTTATGATGGACCACGGCGGCGGATGGCAGGGAGCTTTTTCTGATGATGCGGCAGCAGATGGCGAGCATATAATGACAGCGCCTCAAATCTCCGAGGCGTTAAGGGATGCTGAGAAAGCTGCCGGAAAGAAGCCGGATGTCATCGATATGATGGCCTGCCTCATGGGCTCGGGAGAGGTGGCTTATGAGCTCAGGGACAGAGCGCAGTTCTATGTGGCTTCCGAAGAGCTTGGCGATTCCTCATCCTTCATAGATTATTCGCCTCTCATAGCATCTCTGAAGAACGATGCGTCTTCAGGGAATGATGTGAGCCCTGTGGATTTAGCCAGGCGCATCGTAAACTACTACGCCGATAAGCCCGGTGAATTTGTCACCAAGTCTGCTGTCGTTCTCTCGAAGATGGACAGTCTCAGGGATGCTGTCAACGATTTCGCATACGCGCTCAAGCACATAAAGACCAATCCCGGAGCCATCACGGAATCGATTGACAAAGCCCAGGGCTTCAGTAATCCATACCACATTGATTTCTATACCCAGGTGAAGGATCTGTACGGAATTGCCCGCAACGTGGCGGAGAACAGCAGTATAAATGACCGGAAACTCAAAGAGGCCGCTTCAGCAGTTATGGAGGCAGTGGACGCCTCTGTTGTCGCCAATGTGTCTGGCACATGCCCCAGGGAGATACTCGAAGAAAAAGAGTATCCCGGAACCGGAGAAAAATACGCCCTCGTCAGAACGGACAACAAGAGGATTGACGGCCACGGCATCTCCATATACGCGCCTTTGAACAGGGAGGACGCTCTTTTAAGCGCCCCCTATTACGGCGAGCTCAGTCTGTCCAGAGACAGCTGCTGGGACGAGTTCATTCTCAGCCATAACAGCTGATATCTCATGTCTCAGCGGTTCAGGGGATTATGCCTGCCCCCGGAGGGGGGCTTCAAGAGTCCGGGGATTGAGGATTGATGAAACTGCAGATGGCGCTCCTGAAGCGGAGCTCACTGTCATTGAGCCTGTTCCCTCTTCAAAAGAATACCGCAGGCGGTGGGCCGCACTCATACAGAAAATATGGAAGTCAGATCCGCTCCTGTGCCCTCAATGTTCTGGAACCATGAAGATTATAGGGATTGTCAATGAGTATGAGACGGCAAAGAAAATCCTTTTTTGGTATAATCACCTGGGGGGGGGGCGGATTAAAGTTCCTATCCTTAAAATATGACAAAAACGTAACATTATGTTAATAAATTTGTAACATTTTCAGAAATCTTTAACATAAACGTGCTGTTATAATCTGCATGAAATATCTATAATAAAGCTGTAAGGAAGTCAAGTAAGGGGGTAAACAAAAATGATATCAAGTGTGGATAGAATCAATCAGGTAATGCAGAAATATTCAAATTATGATAACGGAACAGCAGGCTTGTCAGTAAATACAGCAGGAAACGGGGTTGCCCAGGTCGGTTCGTACGGGCAGGATGGAACAGACTTCAGCAGTGAGGTGAAGGAATCAAAACCGACTCCTCCTGCGCAGGAAGAGAAAAAAGAAGGTTCCGGCATCGGGAAGATGCTCCTGGGAATCGGGATGGGCCTGCTGGGCGGACTTCTGGGAGGCATTTTAGGCGGCGGCGGTGGAGACTGTGCCGAGCAGCAGAAAGCCGCCGGCTGCGGCGGCGGCTGAGGGTGCTAAATCTGACCGTCACGGTGTGACGATCTTTAATACCGGAAAATAAGACAGACTCTTCAGCCAAAGCTGAAGAGTCTGTTATTATACAAACGCGCATTATAAATTGCACTGTCAAAACTTCTGGAATCATCTATCAACGCTCATTTGGAAATTTAGAATGCTGCAGTTTGTTATGCTGGTGAGTATAATGTATGTCCCGGTTTCTTATCAACGATGAATCTGCCGCTTTTCCTTCCTCAGGAGTACACGATCTCTGCTTCCTGTGTGAAGAGCTGGATGGCTTCCTGACGCTCCATTGATGGAGCGCCATCCGGGCTCTCTGGCGGCGGGACAGGGTGAAGGCAGCTACATGAACAGCTCGAGCTGTGCTTCCAGCTCCGTGAGCTCTTCCCTCCAGTAGGATCGGGTTCCGAAGTCGTGGAGCACCCGGGTGAAGGCCGGATCATGCCGGCGCGCCGCAAGCCAGGCTGCGTAACGTATGTAGCGGAAGGCCCGCATCGGCTCCACCATTTCCAGACTTTTCCTGTCAAAGGAACGATGTCTCTCATACGAACTGATAAGTTTCTCCCGCAATGCCTGCGCCTCTGAATCGCGGCCGGGCACCATCATCCAGAAATCCTGAATCGGAGGGCCCGTTGTCATGTCATCAAAATCGACCACAAGCGGTCCAGCAGAGCTCCAGAGCAGGTTTCCTCTGTGGAAGTCACCGTGGATCCGCCCCCGGGGTGTGTCCGCCAGGCGTGGTGCCATCCAGTCGATGAGCTTTCGAGCGGACCGCTCATACTGTCTCCATATATCGGGAGGTATGGTACGAGCCAGGACATCACAGTCATCATTTCCAAGAGTCTCGGGATTCCATAAGTACCGGTGCGGCGAGGGCCTTCTGGATCCGACAGTGTGAATCCGTGCCAGGATCTCCCCCAGGATACTGACCTTGCTGGTATCGAGCTCATCGGGAGGGGTGCCGGGACGGTGGGGAAAAATTGCGAAGAAGATGCCTGCAATGGAGCCGAGGGTGCCTGACCTGCCGTTTTTGAGCTCCAACGGTGGAATGACGGGAAGGCCTGCATCCCGGAGCTCTTTTATGAACTGATGCTCTTCAAGCAGTGCGTCGCGTGAATGACGTCGCGGCCTGTAGAATTTTGCCACCCAGCGCTCTCCCTCCTCATCATGGATGCACGCAACACGGTTTTCGAGGGAGTTCAGAAAGCGTACTGCAGGCTGACAGTGTATGCCGGCCTCTCTGAAAGCCTCGAGGATGCGATCAGGGGTCAGGGCATAGAAATACTCGGTTAGCTCTGACGCTTCGGAATCGGGACTTTCAGGTGAGCTCCGGTCAGCCCTGCCAGTCTGCTCTGCATTTACCGGATGGGCCTTTCCGCCTCTCTCATTGCCACTGGAATTGTACAGGTGTGACCTTTTCCGCTTCCCTGGTAAAGGTGATTTGCTTGAATCTGGTGTTCGCATCATACTCCTTACTTGTCGTGCATGATCAGATGACCACGCAGAAATGCTGAAACAGTTACTTTTTCTTCAGACCCTTCAGAAAGACCGGCTGAGTGAGTGCGAATTCGCCGCTGGTCGCAGTGATTTTTGCTCTTACATAGAGCTCATCGCCCTTGAATAAATACTTTGATTTCATGCCGTGCTCTTTTTTCAAAATCCTGCCATCTTTACCTATGAAAAAGATGCTGAATTTACAGTCTCTCATCGGGGCAACCTCAACGGAATATTCACTATCATTGACTGAAACATCTTTGAGCAGGACTCCGGTTGTTGCGTAAAAATTACCGGTCTTCAGGGAGTTGATGATGTTTTCCACTGTGAGCTTCTGTGCTCTGACCATGACCCACCCGTTACCTGGATTGCAGTTGTAACGGTTTGTATATCCTTCAAAGACATGAGCGTCATCAGTTGCTGTTCCATAGATAAGTCTGCCTCTGGAGAGAAGCTGATCCCACATCTCTTCCGTGCCGGGATAACCGCCTGCGCTGTAATTATTTGTGTCCAGATTGGCGTTGATCACTTCCAGGAGAGATGCTCCTTTGACCTTTTCAAGTGAATCTGCGTCGAAAGCCCATCTCCAGTGAGGATGGTTGATCTGGGCGATTCCTCCTGCCGCATTGATGGCGTTGATGTCTCTCTGAAGTGTATCCTCCAGGCTTTTGCCTTGCTGAGGCTTTACGAGGCTCTTGATATTCAGAGCATTTGTGTGGACGGGCTTTTTATTGTACGAATTTGTCACTTCTTCACCTGGAATAAGAAGAAATGGCGATGACGATTCCGGTATCTTATCGACGATGGTGAGTTTATTATGATCAGTGATCGAAATAAACTGATATAGATTTTTCTGATACCATTTTATTACTGTTTCCGGTGACGAGCGCCCATCACTGTTCGTTGTGTGGCAGTGAATATTTCCCATATACCATTTCATCTCTTCGGCGTATGATGCGCCTGAAAGCAGAACAGCAAATATCATTGATAGCAGCAGAGCTTTTTTCATGAAGTAATTCCTTTCTTTGTCATATTGTTCTTGTAAGGCTTTCTAAAGGGACCTTGTAATAGACTTCGGCGTTTTTCACAAAAATCTTACCCTTTGGGAAAAATATCATGAAAGGCTCAGAGAATCTACGATTGATCAATTTTATCCACTTCAGGGCAGATTCTTCAAATCTATGAGCAATACTGCAAATTGCTTCATTACAGGCCCATACATTCGAAGAGATGGATCGCCGGATTAAAGCTCTCCTGGTGTTGCCTGAATAGTTGATTTGCATGAAGAGATTCTGCCATATGAAACCGACCTGGCAGAAACCCTGTTGAATATACGGAAATCAGCAGAGAGGACAGAATGGACTCGAAAATTTAATCTTCAGGAAGATGAACTGGCCACTCGCTGTCGAAACTCTTTAAGAGTGTGTGAAAGGAGTCTGTAATATGCCGCAGATGGACTGGTTTGATTATCTGAGTGCCGAGGGATTTCTCGATGAGGGCTTTCTGGAGTGGCCGCCGGCGAAACAGGCAGCTCTGAATGTAAGAAAGGCACAGCAGGATATGAATGCTCTTCCTGACAGACTCGTGAAATCCGGAGTGACCATGGATGATCCTGTTACATTGGGCACCATTGTAGACTTCATTACCACTTTTACCAATCTCTCCATAGCAGTCAACCACTATGAGACAATGGCAGTCATGTATAATATAAGAAAACTTCGGGAGGATTTGAGATAGGGAGATTTCAGCACTGAGCTCCTTTTGATTTGAGGATTTTCACAATACTGTCGTGTCTGCTCATCTCTGCGCTCTGCAGCGCTGTTATTCCTTTTTTATTCTTTGCCGTTATATCGGCATTGTGCGCCAGCAGGAGCTCCAGTATTTCTCTATGGCCCTTTGCTGCAGCATCAATGAGAGGCGTGTTTCCATTCTTAGTGCGGACATTGACTTCGGCTCCGTGATTGAGCAGGAGCTCCACCACCTCTTTGTATCCTTTGTATACGGCACCCTGCAGCGGCGTGTTTCCACTCCGGGTCTTTACATTCACTGCGGCTCTTTGCTCAAGGAGCATTCTCACCATCTCGGTGTAGCCGCCTGAAGCCATGCTGTGCAATGGAGTAAGGCCTTTTTTTGTCTGCGCGCTTATGTCAGCTCCGTGACTTATCAGAAGCAGGGCAATGTCTCTGTGCCCTTCGACAGCAGAGCTGTGAAGCGGTGTGGAGCCTACTTTCGTGCGGGCATTCACATCGGCGCCCATGGAAAGAAGAAATTCCACCACAGGCCTGTGGCCCCAGAAGGCAGCCCAGTGGAGAGCGGTCATGTAGAAGCTGTCACGCTTGTGTACCAGCTTTGAGTCGCCGCTCACAAGCTCTCTGACTTTTGCCAGATTTCCCGTTCCGGCATAATCGTGGATCTCGGCCATAGAGTTCATTCCTCAGATTGCTGAATGCCAGCATTGTGATGTTGAAAGAGTTCGAAGCGGTGCCGTTGCAGGTATACTTCGCAATACAGATATTCGACAGAGCATGAGTAAATACCTGTGATATGAAGTTGATTTTTCTGTTCTCTGTGAAGGCGTGATGCCGAAAAACACACAACTCCGGGTCTTTCGGCGTTTCTTCTTCCCAGTGCCTTTCCAGGCTCTTGACAGAGTCTTTCTGCCGTGATATTTTATATCTATGCACAGCGATATGAGAAAATCCATCAAGATACTTAAAGCAGCAGGCGACAGGAACCGGCTCAGAATCATCAAGATTCTGCAGCACAAAGATGGCGCCTGTGTATGCGAGATTCAGAAGATACTGGGTGTCGGACAGTCAACCACTTCCAGGCATCTCCGAATCCTCGAGGAAGCCGAGCTCATCTACCCTGTCAGGGAGGGGAAGTGGATAAACTATTTCCTCAACGAAAGAGCGAAGGATAATGAGATTAAAAGCATGCTCCGAATGCTTGAGAAATGGCTCGAAGAAGACCGGCAGGTTCAGTTGGATGTCAGGAGCCTCAAGACAGTAAGCAGGACTTTTCTCTGTCAGGCTGAATAATTTTTTTGATTTACAAATCTACAAATGTAGATATGTAAATTGATAATTTTAAACCGTGAGGAGAAATTATATGAAATCGTGCTGTGCCGCTCCGGCAAAGAAAAAACTCTCATTTCTGGACACCTGTCTTACTCTGTGGATATTTCTCGCCATGTTTATCGGTGTAGGCATCGTGTACCGTCCCAGCTATCTTCACCACAAAGATCCCAGTTAAGTTTACCACTTTTAGCACTGCATCCGCCCTTGACATGGGACCCCTGAAGCCTGTGTTTCCAGATCCCGAGGAACCCGCCCTGAAGGACGGGCTCTGCCAATGAGGCTACACAGGCTTCCACCCCATGTAAAGGGTCTCCGCTGCTCTCCGATGAACGGATGCAGGATGAAGATACTGGTAGAGACAGGTGGGAATTGTGCCGTTTTTAGCGGTAAGGTTAAGCGGGACAGGACAGTTGGTCTGAAAGGTGCAGCGGTAAATATCTCAATCGGCCAGATTGCCCAGTCGGTATTTGTGTATCTGGGGATACCCTTCATAGCAGGGATCATCACCAGTTTCAGCCTGATAAGGGCAAAAGGCAGAGAGTGGTACCAGACGCAGTTTATCCCCAGGATAAGCCCGATCACGCTCATAGCCCTGCTCTTCGCCATCATCGTCATGTTTTCCCTCAAGGGACAGTTTATAGTTCAGCTGCCTCTCGATGTGCTGAGAATCGCCATACCGCTCTGCATCTATTTTGTAATCATGTTCGTCATATCCTTTTATATGGAGATCCGGGAAACCCGTGATCTCGCGAAAGGTGAGCTGGTCATCCGCATTGAGGGATACGGCAGATTCACGCTGAAGCTCGCCATACAGCAGCGCCGCGAGCCTGAGACCAATGAAAGCCTGCAGGCTCAGATTAAAAGCCACATACTGCTGCTGCGGCAGCAATTGCACAGAAAAAGACCCGACGGAAGCGGGTCTTTTGATGCACTGTGAATGAACTCCTTACTAGTGAGATCTGTCGAGCCAGTGGCTGATACAGCGCGGCGCCCTCTTCAATGAGATCGAGGGTGGGGACGATCTTTTCATCACCTATAAGAAAGGGAAGTGATCATCGGAAGGGGAGTCTGCGAATCGCTCAGGAAGTATAAGAAATGATCGGGAGAGAGTGCAGACTCAATGCTTTCAGACACTTTTTCATGAGCATTACGGTGAATCAGTCAGCAGTCTGTCAATGGTATCGGGAATGATTATTCTCAGTTCGCTTTGAGGGTAGGCTTGTTGAAACTCACGGAAAGTGGATCTGGGAATCTTTCTCTTTTCAGACCATTTGAACTCGTAACCGAATAGTGTTCCTTCCCGCTCCTCAATCAGATCGATTTCCTTCTGATCATAGGTCCGCCAGAAATAGAAATTGGCGAAATGCCTCCTGTTGCTGAGAACTTTCTGTCTTTCAATGACACAGAAGTTTTCAAAAAGCACCCCTGCATCGTTTCGAAGGTGCAGTGGATTGAAATTCCTGATCAGGGAGTTCCGCATACCCAGATCCATGAAATAGTACTTTGATGTCTTATAGACTTCTTTACGCAGATTCCTGCTGAAGCCCCTCAGATTGACAATGACAAACATCTTCTCCAGCAGGTCCAGATACTTTTCCACAATCGGCTTTGATAAGGCTAGATGCTGCGACAACTCGGCAATAGAGACTTCCGAGCCTATCTGCAATGCCAGCAGTGTCAGAAGGTCCACCACTTTTTTGGGCTTTCTGACAGAGTCAAAGGCAAGAATATCCTTATACAGATAAGCATTGATAAGTTCGATAAGGTAACTCTGCCTGTCTTCCTCTGCTGTGAGTGTCACTACTCTTGGATATAAGCCAAAACGAAGTGATTCTTCCAGTCGTACTTTATATGATGTCTCAAGCTCTCCATAGGCAGCCTCCTCAAGTGACAGAGGATAGAGGAAAAAGGTTGTAGTGCGGCCGGTAAGAGGTTCGCTCACTTTACCGGCCAGTTCAAGTGATGACGAGCCTGATGCAACAATATGCACCTGAAGTGAATCAAAAATCAATTTCAGAGTAAGACCAATATTTGCGATGCGTTGAGCCTCATCAATCACAATCAACTGATGATTTCCAATCGCTTTTGTGAGAATGTCCAGATTGTGTTGACTGAAAATCTCCTGTACTCTTAAATCATCACCATTAAAATATGCTGCTTTTTCAGCGTGCTCAGCAAGAAGCATCTTGAGAATAGTTGTTTTGCCGGACTGGCGGGGGCCATATAGCATAAGAATCCGGGGCTCTCCTGAGAGAATTGCTTTAATATGAGCATGTATAGATCTCTCAATTAACATAAATTAATTATAATATAGTTATATCTATTTGTCAAAATTCAATAATTTACAACTTCCATCCCTACATGATACTCAACGCTGGAGAATAAAAATGGCCATCGAGGGTGTGCTTTGAATTTCTGGTCTCCACCCTCTTCATGAGGCCGCCGGGCAGGGGAGCTTAATTGGTCTTGTTGTCTTCTGCGTATTCCCAGAATTCTACTATTTTCTTCGGTTTTTCCGGAGAATCTGTCTATAGTGCATTCCATCTGTGAGGTTACCTTTCTCTTCTTATTTTTGCGTTAGCCGTTCTTGATATTCTACCAGATTTATCATATACTATATTTCGTTAATTAGCGAAATATAGTATATGATTGGTGGGGCCTATGGAGGAAACACTTTCTATAACTAAAGCCTTGGCAGATGGAAATCGGTTAAGGGTGATCATCACCCTGACAAAGATTGATGAGCTCTGTGTCTGCAAGATTACAGGGATGCTTGAATTAGCTCCGGCCACTGTTTCCCGCCATATGAGCATCCTTCAGAATGCACATCTGGTGAAAAGCAGAAAAGACAGCCGCTGGGTGTATTACAGGCTTTCTGACACATTCCCGCCATCATTGCTGCAATGGCTGCAAGAGTCTCTCAGGCAGTCAGGAGAGTGCACAAGAGACGGCGATGGACTGAAATGCATCATTACCTGAGGTCTGGAAACATTATGCAATGCGAAAAAAAGCAGCCATGCCGGAGATAAGTAAGCAATACTGATTCGCAGTCCTCATGAGATGTGGAATTTCGCGGCTGGAGAGAGGTCTCTGCTCCGGCAGCAGCTCTTCCTGCTGTGGATGACAGGGAAGAAGGTGGTGCGTCTTTTCATTTCCAAGGGATGATCTAAACGATTGCCAGCTTCACGGCATGAATCGGATTGCAGGCATATCGGCTGGAAAATGAAGGAGGGAAACAATGAAGATCCTGTTTCTGTGCACCGGCAACTCGGCACGAAGCCAGATGGCCGAGGCCTGGGTGAAAGTCCTGAAAAGCGACATACTTGAGCCTTATTCGGCAGGAATTGAAGCCCACGGCATCAACCCCCTGACTGTCGAGGTGATGAAAGAGACAGGTGTAAATTTGGCGGGCCAGAGATCAAAGACAATACTCGATTTTTCTGAAATGAATATTCACGTTGATTATGTGGTGACACTCTGTGATGAGGCGAGTGCGTCATGTCCCTTCTTTCCCGCAAGGGTGAAGGTACTGCACCGGGGTTTCAGGGATCCTGCACAGGCGAAAGGCTCTCATGAAGAGAAGTTGAAGGTTTTCAGAGAAGTGCGCGATGAGATCAGGACATACGTGGAAAGCCTTCCTGAATCGCTTCAGGAGTAGCCTGTGCCTGCTCTGAAGCATCGTCAACTGTTCCGGTGACCTGTGAAATACAGAAAGACTGTTAGATTCGAGGGGCAGCAACGAAGAGATGAAAAACCGTGAAAAAGTTAACCTCATGTTAATTGACGCAGACATGATCGGTAAAGTATACTGAAGCTGAAAGAGCGGAAAACCGCCGATAATACAGAGATAAACAGATAGAAAAGCTAAGGTGTGTGGCTCGAAAGAGAGCCAGCCAGTGCGTGAGCACCTGGGACAGGTATAGAGAAGGGCATCTGAAGATTATATAAGAAATGCCATTCCCCGGGAGAGGAGAAACTCCGGAATACAGGCCTTGAAGGTACGTTCTGACCTGTATTCATAAAAGGGAGGTATGGCATATGTCATTTGTAAAATGGGAACGGGTATGTTTCAATAACACTATGGTCTGCCGCACCAAGGTTGCCGGAGGGTGGCTCGTGTGGTCCAATGACAGGCAGACAGGCGGAGTGACTTTCCTCGCTGATCCAAAGAACAAGTGGGGAAAAGTAACCAGAGAGTTCGAAGAGCACAGGTAGGATTACAGATCATTGCCAGGTATCGATGAAGACACTTCCAGTATGGGTTGTGTCTTCATTTTATCTGCTGTACTGATGATGGAATATGACTGTTGAGCCGTGTTTCATACCCGCTCTGTCTTGATCCACACCTTCCTTGCACCTCTCAGATCCTGCCATATCGCCGAAATTACCACGATCAGCCAGCACTGGCAGTAAGTGAAATATGAAAGGAAGATAAGAAAGAAGTTCTTTGGATTATCCTCGCGCTGGAAGGAGAGGGCAAGAAATACTTCCAGCACGAATAGAAGGTACCCCAGGATCCACACTGCCCCAAAGGGGCCGAGAAGTGAGATGCTCCATATGTCCAGAATTCCAAGTATGAATACGAGATCCGAAAAGAGCACTGCCAGAAGGAATATGTAATACAGTGACAGTGAATAAAGAATCTCAAGTGCCAGGGCCTTCGAAGTAAAGCGGGGCAGCTCTTTCAGGAACTTCCAGAGCACGTAGTTGTTACCTCTGACCCATCGCCGACGCTGTTTGAACCATATTGGAAGCGCCTGAGGCTCCTGTTCCCAGGTCACTGCATATGGTATAAAGGCGATGCGCTTCCCTTTCTGATAGATCCGTATTGTCAATTCAGAGTCTTCAGTCAATGCATCTTCATCCCACCCTCCCAGTGAAATGATAAGATCTTTCTTCACTACGAAGTTAGTTCCGGGAAGAGTAGAAAACCTCAGCATCTGCCACCTTCCGGCCTGCACGATCCATTGAAAGCCAACACCTTCTATGTTGACGAACCTTGTCAGAAGATTTCTGTCCTTGTTTTCACACCTGAACATGCCCAGGGCTCCGCCCAGTTCCGGATGGAGCTGCATAGTGCCGCAGAGATAGAGCAGGCTGGACTTTTCAGGTTTGTTATCGGCATCAAAGACGGCGATGAGCTCTCCCTTTGTCTCTTTTAATGCGATGTTGAGCGCCCTGGATTTCCCTTTACCGCCTTCCGGAGGAGTGGTGTGAATGATCCTGAGACAGGGCTCTGATTCTTTCAACTTTTCCAGTATCCCGCCGGTACTGTCAGTGGAGGAATCATTGATTACGATGAGCTCCATCCTGTCGTGAGGATATTCCATGTCCAGAATCCCAAGCACTGTCCTTTCAATCACCTTTTCCTCGTTGTGGGCAGGCACGAGTATCGAGAGGAACGGAAAGTCAAGTGTGCCGGATTTTATCATATCATCGATCTGCGCTTTTTCCCGTCTCGCTCTGTGAAAATATACGAAGCCCATGAGGCTCAGAAGGAACTGATAAGCGATCATGAACCAAATGAGTCCTACTGATAGTGAGAAAAGAGAGTTCATCATGAGGTCGAAATCACCCATTCTGTCTTCTCCTTACTCTGTTGAACAGCAGCAGGGAGAGGAGGAGGCCGCATGAAAAGAGACCGAAGAAGAACAGGAGCTGTGCCTCAAAATATGAAAAGAGCTCTACCTCGAAGGAGAGGCGGCTTTCACCCAGGATTCGGACAGTATGTTTCCCTGAGGGGAGCCTGAGAATCCATTCTCCTTCGCCCATCAGAGGATTGATATCATATCTTTCTCCATCAACCCATATGCCGATGGGGTCTCTGTTGACTGCTGCATAACAGGCTGCGGAGCTGGAATAATCGATCAACTCTTCACCGCCTTTCTCAGAGCGTTTCAGAATATCTCCGCTCATCCAAAGCAGGTGAATGGGATCGAGGATCTCTTTCTGCGGTGAGGGGTACATCAGGTCAGGAGGATATTCAATGGCAGAGGCACAGTAGTGGAGATCCCCTTCCAGAATCGTGGCTTCACCATATACAATAACTCTGCATCCGCCTTTTGAAGCGGAGCGCAGTAGTTGAAACAGCTCTGCTCCTGCCTGTTTCGTATGTGCAAAGCCGCCTTTCTCTCTATGGCAGTCCACGACGTTGAGGTCCATCCCGAGGCTGCTGGTGGGAATGCCAAGTGATTTATAGGCTTCAATGAGCGCTTCATACCTGTCGGGAGGCAGATCCCACATGCGCATCGGATCTTCTACCACAAAGGTGAAGTTATAATCATTCAGAAGCTCAGCCAGCTTCTGCGAGTTGACACCCCAGGTTTCTCTTACTTCCGGTGATTTAATGCTGTCAACCACAGTCACGACGATATCAAAGTCTTTTTTCTCTTTTCTGATATCTGTGAACAGATCAAGACAGTCTCTGTGGAGTCTGATAACAGTATCTTCTCTCCAGTCGAGAAAAGTCTTCAACGAGGCAGGATTTTTTCTGTAATAATGCCTGGATGCCGGTGAAAAGATCTCACGGGCATCGAATCTGTTAAGTTTTCTGAACTCCTTCAGTGCGCCTGGGTGAAAAGGGGCATATGTCTCTGGCCTTGTGAGACCTTCGCCTTCAAAGTATACCTCTGCAAGATTCACACCGTCGAAATCATAGCTGGTAAGGAGCTTCTTTACTTCCGCCAGCACGGCTTTCCTGCATTCAGGGTCTTCCAGGGCAAGAGGGTATCGCCATGAAATATGGAGATCCTTTCCCTTGTAGTTCTTTTCCCTGAATCTGGGATTATTATCCCAGAATGACTTGTTAAGGTAAGGGAGCTCGAGCCAGGCATAGACGGCTATGCCCTGCTTGTGGCAGACACTGATCAGGCGTTTATAATCAAAGGTGTAGGTAGGATAGAAATGCCAGGTTGCCACATGGATCGCTCTGATTCCCTCTTTTCTCCAGCGCTTCGCCAGTACTTCAACGCTTTCATTCTGACGGAGTCCGGGATCGAAGTATGCCTCGAGTCTCGGCACCACAGAGGTAGGGCGGAGCCTGAAGAAATCCAGAACTATTGTTATCATGGTCGGGAAGCGGCTGTAGCCTCTCCCCGACTCTGGGTCGTATCTTGTGGAGAGAAAGAAGATACCCCCCTCCTTTTCTTTCCGGACAATTCCTATCGGGAAGCCATCGTTGCTCTGGTATACTACCTTATCGTTCTCTGCAGGAGTTACGATCTCCATTATCCCTGAAGTAAAGAACTCGAGGGTATTATAAACATCCTTGACCCCCTTCACTTCCACCTTTCCACCTCTGGAGATTCCCAGCGATCTGGACAGCTCTGAAAATCCATCGAGAATCAGGATGCCTCCCTTCAGGAAGAAGCTGTCGAAGATGCCTTCTTTGACAGTTCCAAGAAGGGGAACACTTCCTTTTGGGATTATCAGCATATTTTCACACTTCATTTCAGCAGAAGAGCTGATTGTGCGTACAGCGATACCCAGGCTCCGGAGTGTGGTGCGATAGGCCTCCTGATTCTTTGAGTCTTCTCCGGCAGCGTCTGATTTCCACAGAATGGCAGCTGAAACACTCTTCTTTTCTTCTCTGTGTGAATTTGCGACCCGTTCAGCTATGTTGGTAAAGAACCTGGTAAGGGAGCCTGCAGGCCTGGAATCGATGCCCTCTGCGGCATAGATCCATCTGGGTTTGCAGGTGACAGCTTTTTTAACTGTAGTGGTAAGCTTTGTGCGGGATATTTTTTCCTTTCTATCCCTGCCTTGCTCGTCAAAGAGATACTCTCTCAGGAATTTTCCTTTCAGAGAAAGCCTGAGTGTGCCCTTTCCCGAGACAACGCCTTTATCTTCAAAGAAAACCACGTTGTTGAAGTCTCTGACATCGAGGAATGTAAAGCCTCTATTCTTCATGGACTGCACAGTCTCTTTCAGGACCGACGGGTCCAGGAAAGGGTGGAAGACGAAGCCGGCTACACAATCTCTGAGACATTTCATCTTTTCCGCCGTTTCCACGATATTCTTTCCGGCTTTCATCTCAGCGTCGACATCCTCTTGCCCCTCTTTGACACTGTATGGAACATAGCCGAGGTATTCAGGGATGATCCTCTGACCATAAGTATCTTTCTCAATAATGAAGGGGAATGACTGGGTAAGATAATACTGGTTCAGGAATATGCGCCGCTCGCTTATCGTTGAGAAGTATCGTGCAATTATCCGGTAGTCGAGTGTTGAGGCAAGATATTGCGGCGTTTCCCACATCAGGGGGAAAAGTGTGCATTTGAAACACTCGTCAAGAGCACTTTTCAACTTCTTCTCCACGTATCTGGGAGAATCATCCTTGACCGGCTTTCCGGCCTCTGTATCCCAGAACTCTGAGTCTATTGTGGTAGTGCCGGAGAGTTGATGAGAGTATCCATGCAGTACAATGGCTCCGCCTTTCGAAACGGCATATTTCAATGCTCCCACAAGCCTTGGGCGGCTTGAAAGCGGTATTTCCTGATCTGTTGAAGGATCGACATAGAGGGGAACCAGTGAGATCTGAAATGGAACTGACATCGAGGAGAGTATATCTGCTATCTCCTTTATGCTCTCAGGTTTTGTAGATGGATTTACATCCTCAATTCGAACTGCCGCCGTCGGCTTTACGGAGTGAGTCTCTCCGATGAATTCGTGCAGAATGTCACAGAAAGCGAGATATCGGTCGGCTCCTTCCACATATGAAAAAGGCACATCTGCAACATACCAGAAGTTGCCTGTCTGCATTATATAGGGAAGCTTCACGCCGTCTTTCTCTGCCCAGGCATGGACTGTCACTCTTTTATCAGCTTTCATCCCGTTAAGCCTGGGATTTCCTTTGGAGAGGAGAGTTCCTTTGTAAGTCACAGTTGAAACGTCTTCGATAATGCCTGCAAATTCGATTCCCAGCTTTTTTCCTGTATCCCTGGTAAGCAGCTGATCGATATGATTACCGATCCAGAAGATACGATCCTTTGATTCTAATAAGTCTTCAATGAGATCGCCTGGAATATTATATTCTGCCTGGCAGCCTGCAAACATTATGAAAGAGTATTTTTTTATCTCCCCCTTTTCATAGAGCGACACAGGTACCATATATGAAGGGACACTGAAATGTCCCAGAAGGTTCGAAATCTGAAGTGCTCCTGCCCTGGAGGCATCATCTCCCTTTTTATCGTCGAAGAGGATCAGAACTTTTTTTAAAGGCGCCGCGCAGGCAGACTGGGAGATGGGAAGCAGGAGCATCATTGCAAGTGGAATGAATAATAACAGTATTGCTGAAACTGGAATGGTCTTTTTCATGTAATATCACCTGAATGCTACGCAGACTTCTTCACAGTGCTCTATTATCCTGCACATGCAAACAATAACTGTCACTGCTTCTCAGGGGATTGTTGAGATCTTAACCCTGTGCTTTCCTGCAGGAAGGCAGACTATCCATTCCCTGTCCCCGACCAGCTCTTTCTTTCTTGCAGGAATACCGTCTATCCAGATCTTCTCCGGCTTCATTGTGACAGCGACATAGCATGCAGTGGGGCACTCATATTCCAGAGATGCCGCCTGTGAATTGCCGCTTAGTTTCAGAAGATCGCCGCTGCTCCACGTTACTTTTATAGCTCCGGTGCTGTCTGGAGCAGGATCCGGAATAATGACGCGTGAAGGAGCTTCCATTACGTATCCCAGATAGGGAATGTCGTGATCTGCCACTGTGCTTTCCGCATAAAGCACCACACGACGCCCTTCTGTTGAGGCGGCTCGGAGCATCTGGCAGAGCTCTGCTCCAGTCTGTCTGCTCCATGCAAATCCGTCGCCTTTTTTATGTATGTCCACAACGTTCAGGTTCATCATAAGCCGACGGGATGGAACGCCGATCTGGTGATATGCCTTTATCATGTGCTCATATCGCTCAGGGCCAAGGTTCCACATGGTGTAGGGATCCTCGGCCACAAGTGTGAAAGGGTAGTCCTTCATCATTGCAGCGATGCGCCTGGAGTTAACACCATAGTTCTCCGCAACTCTTACGCCTTTCAGGCTGTCAACAATGGTGATGATCACTTCGAAGTCTTTCTTTTCTTTTCTGATCACATCGAAAAATGCAAGAAAATCTCTGTGAAGGTCGGTGATGAGATCCTCTCTGAATTTGTGGTAAACCTTTACTGAGTCGGGGCTCTTCTCCCAGTAATGAGGGGACTCTCTGGACAGGATATCTCTCATATCGAAGCCGTATTTATTCTGGAAAGCCTTGAGTGCCGACGGATGGAATGGTGACAGCGTCTCAGGAGAGCTGAACAGGTCCCCTTCATTTTCTAGATAAAGCTCGGCCAGGTTCACACCGTCAAAGTCATATGTCCTGAAAATCCTGTCCAGCTCTGCAAAGACCGCCTTTCTGCATTTTTCATCTTCCAGGGCAAGAGGATAGCGCCAGAAGTTCTGTACGTCCTTTCCCTGGTAGTTTTTCTCGCGAAATTCCGGATGGTTCTGCCAGAAGGCAATGGTGTAATGGGGAAGCTCCAGCCAGGCATATACAGCAATCCCGCTGCGGTGGCATTCTTCAATGAGCTTCCTGTAATCGTAAGTTGAGTCGTTATAGAAGTGCCACATACCCGCATGGATACGACGGATTCCCATCTTTCTCCACAGTGCAGGCAGTTCTTCCACGGTGAGACTGTCTGATCTGCAGCCTGGGTCGAAATATGCCTCTATCCTTGGAACAAAGCGCGGCGGTTTAAATTCAAAAAGGCTGAGCACATTATTCAATAATGTGGGAAATTGTGCATATCCCCTTGCTGATAAAGGATCATACAGTGTTGAGAGAAAGAAAACCCCTCCTTCTCCCTCTTTTCTCTGCACAGCCAGAGTATGGCCATCTGTGCTCTGATATACTGTCTTATCCCGCGCAGATGGATTCAGATGCTCCATTTTGCCGGATGTGAAGAATTCAATGCTGTTGATGAGGTCTTTCACACCTTTCACTTCAACGACGCCCTCGCTCTTAAGTCCAAACACATCTGAAAGACTGCTGAAGCCGTCAAATACCAGTACCCCGCCTTTTTTCACATATGAGGAGATCTGTTTTACATTATGTGGTGACAGTGATTCAGCGCTTCCATGGGGAACGATCAGGATGTTTTCCCTGTCCAGGGAGGACAGGCGCTCGATTTTGTGCACTGAAATTCCGGTACTTCTGAATGTTTCCAGAAATGCCCTCTGATTCTTCTGATCCGGTTCGGAGGCACGAACCTGCCAGAGAATTGCTGCATCTGCTGTTGTGGTTCCGTTCACCGCTTCTGCTGTGTAGATCCAGCCCGGAGAAAGCTTAACGGAGCGCTTTTCTATGGCAGTGAGTCTTTTACTGCTGATCCGCTCTTTCCTGAGCAGGCCTTTATCGTCAATTAAGCGCTCTTTCAGGAATTTATTATTGAGAGTGACTTCTACTGCGCCTTTTCCTGAGATGATGGCTTTATCTGCCATCGTAACTCTGTTATCCATTGCACGCAAATCCAGGAAGGTGCATCCATCTGACTTCATTGAACTGACGATGCCCTTCAGCAGTGATACGTCCATAAAGGGATGAAAGAAGAATCCGGCGACACTGTCGCGGACACAGTGCATTGTCTTCTCCATCTCGACGAGTCTGTCTGCCGCTTTCTTCTCTCCTTCCAGATCTTTCCTGCCATCTTTCAGGAGATATGGAACGTAGCTGAGATATTCAGGGATGATGCGCTGGTTGTATATATCGCGCTCGATAATGAAAGGGAAGCTCTGCCGGGAGCTGTATTGATTGAAGAAGATCTTCCGCTCACTCCCTGTTGAAAAGTGCCGGGCTATTGTCCTGTAATCTTTTTCTGATGCCAGGTAGTGCGGTGTCGTCCAGAGAAGAGGATAGATTCCGCATTTGAAGCATTCATCGAGAGCTTTTTCCAGCTTTTCTTTTGCATACAGTGCAGAATCGCAGTCGAGAGGGAGATCGCTCTGCATGTCCCAGAACTCAGAATCTATGGTGGAAGCGCCTCTGTATTGGTGAGTGCATCCGTGAAGTGAAAATGTGCCGCCTTTCTTTGCGGCATATTGAAGGGCTTTCACGAGCTCCGGTTTTTCAGAGAGCCTTATCTCCCTGTCCTTCGAAGAAGCCCTGTATACAGGCACCAGAGAGATAAGAAAGGGAACTCTCAGTGCCGATAGTGTATCCGCTATCGAAATTATGCTCTCCGGATCGCTCCCGGAGTTTACGTCTTCTATCCTGACTACAGCCTGATGCCTCTCCTGATGGCTTACACCCAGAAAGTCATGCAGGATGTCACAGAAGGCAAGATATCGCTGCGGTCCATCTTCGATCTGAAAAGGGGTTTCAGCGATATACCAGAATGAGCCGCTCTGAACGATATAGGGGAGTCTTTCTTTCCCAATGTGAGCCCAGACAGGCACCTCGACACCGTTTTTAACCGTGATACAGTGTATCTCAGGCTTGCCGCATGTGAGGCGTGCTCCACGATATGGCACATATTCAATCGGAGATGTGGAGCCTTTTACAGTGATGCCTCTGGAGGCAAGAAAAGCCTCAGGGAGGCTTTTCAGATGAGCTCCCATCCAGAAAAGCTTCCCTCTGTATTTCTGTACATCCTGTAGGAACGGCTCGGAGACGGGAGTTGTTTTCTGTGAGCCCAGAAAGATCGTGAAAGGATAATGCTGCATGGCGCCTGCTTTATATGAAGCCAGAGAACAGAGGTCCGCAGTAAAGCCGTCATTATGGAAGTGGCCTGTGAGGTTGCTGACGTGCACGGCTTCGACATGAGAAAGATCGTGTAACTTTTGACTGTCATAGATGATTAGCACTTTATTACTAATCTGTGCCTGTGCGCCGGATGAAAGCACGAATAGAAGTATTATGACAAGTGTGGCTTTGCGAATCAGCGAAATTATATCTGCGGCGGGTTTTATGGCATCCTGGGATATCAGTAAGTATGAACGGTGCATCGTCACGTCTCTCCTTGTCAGATTTATAAAATACCATTGCTTCTATCTTTTACTGGTATTTCCTCTTGATAAAGGGCAGGTGGGCATATCTGCAAGAGGTTTATATGGAAATTCAGGCGAACTAACACTGCGGGGACTTGTGGCTTTAATTATGAAGGAATATATGTGAAAAGGGTGATTTGAATGAAGACAATGATTCAGGCTTTTGTTTTTGCGGCAGTGATATTGCTTCTGACTTCGGCGCTTCAAGCGAAGCAGATAGATTTTGACAATGTCAGGGAAGGCAGCAGAGTCGTCTGTATACATGCCGATCTCAACGGCGACGGGAAGTTGGAAGAGGTGATCGTAAAGGCGTACCACGTCACTGAAGAAGAATACTTCGGCCAGCTTGTAGTCGAGGACAGCAAAGGAGTAACTCTGTGGGAAGGTCCCAGAGTGAAAGACAGGAATATAAAGGAGCCTTTTCTCTTTGGCGCTTTCATAGACGGCTGCTCATTTCCTGAGATTGTGGCAGACATAGACGGTGACGGGAAGGTGGAGATGCTCTCAACTGCTCCCATTTCGGATGTAAGGCCCATGTCTTTCCTGGAGTTTCGATGGGATGGGAGGAAGTTTGTATATCTGCATCAGAAGGCTCTGATGGAAACATCAAAAGGCTCTGGAGTTTTCACATGGCAGAAGGCGCAGGGCTACACAGGCGGGTGGATAATGAGTTTTGAATCCTCAAAAGGAGACAGTACATTCCTTGTTTACATATTTACCTGCCACGATGGGAAGACTAAAGACGGAAAGGCGGAAGTAAGGCCGATAAAGGGCGGGTTCAAGGTGATCAGGTGGATTGAGCCGCTGAAGGCTCTGCAGTAGTCCGGAAACAGATCGGCAGTGGTTTCGGACTGGCCTGCAGCTCATTCGTTCAACTCAAAATAGCCTCCCCACTTCATCGATTTCAGGCAGATGTCAGGGCATTTCTGTGTCTTATTGCCGGAAGCCTCACGGTTATGCCGAAATATCACAGGCTCCGATATGTGCCTCCACTATTGACATTTGAAGAAAGGTGACTTATAATATCTTTCACACACCTCCCCTGGAGGTTGTTGACAACTGAATAGCTTCGGGTCATATGGGTAGGTGGCCGAGTGGTTAATGGCACTAGACTGTAAATCTAGCGAGCGATGCTCTACGGTGGTTCGAACCCACCCCTGCCCATTTTAATTTTGTACTGAAGAAATATCTCAGCCTTTTACGAAATAACCCCGTCGCTCCACAGGAGGGCAAAAAAATGCCTCCAGGGAACTCCAGGGAACTCCAGGGAAGCCTAAGATGAGGGCTGGTGCAGTGCTTTTCTGTCAATGAACCGGCTTCAGCGCTCTGCGCTTCAGATCAACGGCAGGCCCGAAGGCCGGATCTGCCTTCAGAGAGTCTTCCAGATATTTGACTCCTCTTTCAAGATCTCCCTTTTTTATATATGCCACGGCCAGATTATACAGTATGGCGGCATTATCCGGCATCAGGTCACGTCCGGTCTCAAGAGCTGCTGTTGAATCATCCAGCCTGCCCATCCTGAAATAGATCAGTCCCATCCATAACCTCGTCTTTACGACTTTCCCTCCAGGCTCTTCACCAAGGCTCATATTGAGCTCTCTCAGAGTCTCGGCCATGAATCGATCGTCTTGACCGATCCCTTCTACCTGAAGCTTTGCCGGATTGGTGAATGAAAAAGCTTTTTCTTCCTGCAGAAGATTCTGTTTTCCGTAAACAATGGAACTGTCATCCCAGTAGAGAAGCTTCCAGCCTTTTTTTGATGCGAGATAGAGATTCAGTGAATAAAAGGAGTCAGACGATGATTCAGGGTAGGGCAGTATGAAGATATCAAAAGCGTATTTAATAAAATAGAACTCTCTTTTATCCGGCATTGTGAGAATTTCTATGTATTCATCCAGAATTTCAGGTGGAAATATCTGATTCATCCCTGTGATGAAAGGCTTACGCCTTATAATTCTTTCTTCTGCTGCAGACCCTTCACTGTTGATAACGTTGTATTTAAAGGGATTTTGATAGAAGACAAGAAAATTGCCCCAGTGGTAGGGACAGAAAATATTTCCCTCAATCCTTTTTGCATTGAGAAATCTGATTGCCCCATCAGGAAAGGGGCTTTTATTATGGTATCGGGATAGATTTGCGCCGCATGATATCGGAGGAGGCTCGATCCGCCCGTGCAGAAAATGCCGCCCTGAGCCGATAAGAACAACGGGAAAAATCAATATCAGGATCAGGCCTGCCGCACTTGACCATTGTAGCCTCCTCGACAGCATGAAAGATATTACTGTCTCTGAAGTTAAAACCAGAATGGGCGCAATTACAATCGATGAAGGGAATGTATACCTGTTGCTCAGAAGCGGCAGAACGGCAAAAGGGATAAAAAGCACCAACTCTCTGAGCTTTTTCTTGTCTACATAAATCATCAGTAAAAATGTGATGATGCCCAGAATTAGAAGAAAGCCGTATGGCTTAAGAAGAATAGATATATCTGAGGGAAGGAGCTCGACAATATTCTTTGATGATGTCTTTCCTGTATAAAAGGAGGCGCCTTCCCGGATAAGCCCTCCAGAGCAGGGTGAGATAAAAAAGGTAATCAGAATGAAGGCAAGTGCGACAAGTCTGTCCCTTAGAGGCCTCCAGCTCTTATCACTTTTCAATGTGATGGCTTTCTGAAACACCGAAAGCATTACCGCAAAAATCCCTAACAGAGCTTCAATATGGCAGTTTGTCCAGATAAATGTCATTATGACGAACAGTATGTGATGATAATACTTCAACCTGTCTGAGATCAGGAAATAAAGAAAAGAAGCAAGAAAAAAAGAAGTCACCAGTTGAGGCCGGGGCTCGAATCTCTGATAAGATGCGAAGAATGCGACAAGCAGTATGATCAGTGTTACAGGTACAAGAGTTGGCGAGGACCGATACTCTTTTGACTTATTAAGTGAAGTGACAAAAAGTATGATAAATGTGAAGAGGATAAGAAAGCTCCTGGCTGTGTCGATACCTGTAAAATGCCATAATGAATAGATTATATATGTGATAACGCCAAAGAGCCACATATAGTTGGTAAAATAATAAGGCGGGTACTTTGCTGCTGAAAATGAGAATGGATCCTGATGAGGAATGTAATGGTTCTGAAGGATGAACTCTCCGTTTTTCAAATGAAACCAGAGATCATATCCAAGAAAGATACCATAAGTTGAATAGAAAACATAGGCAAAGAAAACAACTATGAAAAAAATCTGAAGGGCTTTCCGGAGCTTTGCCAAATGTATGGCACCAACTTTTCCTGGGATAGGGGATGACTTTCCAGACAAGACTTCTACAGCAGAAAATGTAATCCTTCCAGTCATCTCCGGGGGGCAGGAGTCAATATCACAATCACGCGCCTGCCGCCAGCAGAGCGGCGCAGAGATCACCTGCAGGATGAGGCTCTGGAGCAATCACCTCAGGATGGACGAGTGGTGATTTCGACAGGCCTTTTCCGCCAGCGCCATATTTATCAGGGTGATGCTGTACATATCCTTGACCACCCCGCTTGCCATGCCAATGAGAGTGGCGCCATTGTTCAGCAGCTCGATTACTTTCTCTGCGCTGTCTACTCCGCCTGTAGAGAGAACAGGCACCCCTGTCGGGGCAGCCAGCTTTGCCATTTCAAGCGTTCTTTTGTAGAGTGAAGGGCCGCTCAGGCCGCCACCGCCCATTGATATGGCCTCTCTGGGAAGTCCAGCTTCTTCACAGGTGCGGTGAGCCGTGTTTCCGAGGTTCAGGCCTGTGTGCCCGAACTGCTTCACAAGATCGGCAAAGGCCGTGATCTCTTCATCGTTCATATCGTGGGAGAGCTTTACGAATATTAAAGAGTCTGTCTCTGCTCTCATATGTGACAGTATCTCTTTCAGAAGTCCCGGGTTTTTCAGCAGATTCTGGCCGTCAGGCGTATTGGGGCAGCTTATGTTGATCTCATAGTAATGTGGCTTTCCAGCCTGCCGGAAAAACCTGTGCATTGAATCAAAGTTTCTTTTATACTCTTCTGCTGTACTGCCACCGATGCTGACGCCTATGGGACGGTTATGTGAAAAGAGCCTTCCCTTTTCCAGACATTCTTCAAGCTCAGCGATGACTGAATCGATGCCTGGGCAGGGGAGTCCCATGGCGTTCAGAAATCCACCGTCTGATATCTCCTGAATTCTCGGCCTGGCGTTGCCATCCCGCCTTTCGAGCATCACCGTCTTTATCGTGGCACCACCGAGACCGAGCATCATCCATCTATCGATGACTTTTGTATTGCCCTTGAATGATGCCAGTGTCAGAGGGGAGGGGAAGTGGAGACCGTGAAGGTTCACACTTATTCCGGGAGGTATGGCAAAGCTCAAAGCCCATGGTGGAACTGCTTCAAGCAGCCTGTCACCGGTATCTACAACGTCTTCAAGATCACGGCGCCGCCTCAGCGCACTCTGCCCTGCATAGATGGCATTTTTTACGATGGAGCGGCCGATTCTGTATGAAAAGGATGCTGTTCCTGCTTTCAAAGCAGTGTATTTTTCGATAATGAATCTCATATCTCTCCTGCAGATTTGAATATGTTTTTCATCATAAATTATAACGCCACAGCATGTTACTATGGCGTTGTTCTGTTCAATTCTGAGTTTTCCTGTCCAGTATCCAGATTTTCTGAGCTCACCTGGATGGTGTGTAAGGAGATCCGGCACAGGGTCCTCTTGTACCGGGGCTGCTGGAACCGGGGCCGATGCTTCCAGGGCCTCCGGAAACGACACTTCTGAATCCTGCTGTCGGCCAGGACGCCTCTTTTATTCCATAGCCGAAGTTGGTCCGTGCTTTCCACCCCTGATCGCTGGGCTGACAGTTGTATGCAAATCCCCTGTAATTGCTGCTCTGCCCATATTCTCTCGGCTGACTGCTGTATGCAAACCCTCTGTGTGAAGAGCTCTGCCCATATTCTCTCGGCTGACTGCTGTATGCAAACCCTCTGTTCGCAGAGCTCTGTCCATATTCTCTCGGCTGACTGTTAAATGCAAATCCGCTGTATTGCGGTGAGAAGCCATAACCGCCTGAGCTTCGGCCAATCTGGACTTTTCCTGGAACGTGATTGGGGCGAATGCCAAGGCTCTCTCTTCTGAACGCCTGAGGAGATGTGGGATTCTCTGCAGTCCAGATCCCGATCTTTATTGAGCGCGCCGAGCTTTCGGCTGATGCGATGTCGGGATACTTTTGGAACTTGCTGCAGTACCATGCCAGACCTGCATTGATGAGCTCTTTTGACACGTTTTTATCTTCTATCTTTACAAATGACATCAAACGGCTGTGATAGTCTTTTCTGATAACATCTACCCATACTCTCCTGCCCAGGACCATATCGCTGACAAATTCTTTTGCCTGCTCCCCACAGTCCTGAGAAAGCTCCGGACAGTCTATTCCTTCAAGCCTTATCACCGATTGTATTGAGTCGTGTGACACAACGATATTGTTGCCGTCTATCACCTCAACCACGTTTCCGTAAAACGATTCTGCATAAGCGAATGAAGTAAGGAAAAGAATAAATGCAAAGGCGAATAATACTGATTTCTTCATCTCAAATCCCACCTCTCTAAAGTTTTTGCTCTCAGGATTCTTCATGTCAGTCCTGCCTTTTTTTCCTGGTTTATGTTTTTATTGTATATCTATTATTTATTTCATGGAATTCATGACAGGTAACAGGAAGAAATCTGCAGGCAAGATGCAAATCCGGCCTGCCAAGATGCGCGGCTTTTCTGTGAGGCAGAAATGTCGTGATGAAGCATCTCTCAGTTTGCAGAAATAAAACGACCCTGTCAGGCACTGTGGGGATCTGCCGTCTGACAAGGTCTGGTATTCAGCCCTGTTTCAGGAGCATCATTAGAACTGTTCTATTACTTCGCCATCCCAGGTTATATAGAGAGGAAAGGAAAGACTTCCGCCTTTTCCGGATGATACCTTGAGATCGTTATCCAGGCCTTCTCTATCTATGATCACTGTCGGACCCCTTTTCAGGATCTTGACATCGTCTTCGGTTCCCCTTCGATCCACGATTATCTCGTGACCGGTTCGCATGATCTTTGTATCGGAATCAGAGCCCTCTTTATGGATCTCAAAATTATCGCCTCTTTTATTTATTGTGATGACTGGAGAGTGATTTGCTCTGTTGATCTGGATGCTGTCCTCATCGACTCTGACTGTCATATCGCGATCCGTCCCTGCATAATCGATATATGTTGAGCCTTCTGGCACAGCTATTTTGTCTTCATCTTTGTTCCACCCCACCATGACCAGCGGACCCTTCAGGAATGCCGGCGTTTTTCCCACGTTGCCCATGCTGTTCATCTATGATCCCCCCCTCTCAAATATGGCCTACTTCATTGTAATTGAATTGCGCAATAAAATCAAGCGTTTTTTGGGCTTTTCAGCATTAATCCTCTGGGGAGTGACTCGCCGAAAATAAGCTCCTGGTCATCTGTTTTTTCCTCTACAATTTTTCTCAATGGAGCCGTTATCTTCTCACCGCAGCCTTCTCTTTCCAGTCTTTCAATGATCTCATGGCGCAGTTTCTCATCAATATCACGATTTCTGTCACCGGTCAGTCTTGCCATGTTGATAAGTGCAAAAGCCACGCCATTTCCCTGAAAATCTCTCCATACCACTGCAAGTATTCTGGAAACCCATTCTTCAATAACTCCGGGAGTCACTACCGCATGAAGGCTTGATGAGAAAGGGATCCTGGCTCCTATTCGCGCCAGAGCCCAGAAGTTGTGCTGTGATTCGTGTCTCAGGAGATGAGAATCCATGATGTAGTTGCCCAGCAGGATCTTATGCTCGATAGAGATGCTCTCCAGCACTGCTGCCATTCTAAGGATCTCGCCAGTCTCAACTTTTGTGGGCAGCGGGCCTGGAAAGCTTTTCAGATGCTTCTTTCCCGGAAAAAAATAAGGTGAGATACGGTCAAAAAGAATGCGCTGTGCTTCGGCAGGGAGTCCGGCAGCGACACGTCGCCACATGATCCACCATTCGAGGCGGCACTGTGAATCCTTGTTGAACTGAAGCCAGTGTGGGAAGATCTGCCAGAGCTGCGTGATCCGCCAGTCATCGAGAGGATATCCCACACCTGGGCGGAGTGAAAAGCCTGCACAGTTGAGCCATGCTGCTTCATGGAGCTCTGAGCTGCGCCGCCTTCCAACCACTGAGAGAAGTGCATCGTATATCTCCCTTGCATAAGCGGTGCTCCAGCCTTCCCGCTTCTCACGGGTAAGCTCCTCGAGCCTGTAGAGAAGGCCTCTCGGCTTTATCTCGTCTGTGCCGGATTTTCCAGATTTCTTCTGGAATGCCTGTGCGACAAGCTCTTTTGATGCAGAGATAAGATCAGTGTCGAGCACTGCCTGCTGAGGGGGCAGTGTGGCAGGTTTAGAGACCGATGAATTACCAGCCTCTTCTCCTGTTCTGTCAAGAGCGAACTGCAATTTCCACTGTTCGCCGGTATGCCGGGCGACGCACCAGAGCTCCAGAGTTCCAATCTCGGTGATCCAGGCTTTCAGAAAGACAGGTACTTCACCTGATGACGCTTCTCTGGATTGAAGCACAGTATAAAGAGGGGGCAGGTATTCAAGTGCCCCGCTCTTTACCTCCAGAAGTGATCCGGCAAGATCTTCACCTCTGGATGTGGAGCTGAAAAGTGGGAAACTTACCGGGCGCCCCAGCAGCAGGGCAAATTCATGTTCATGTATCTCCACCACGGTCTCGGTGAGGAGATCCTTCGGAATGAGGCAGAGAAGAGTCTGTGTGGCAGATGAAATCCTGTCGTCTTTTTCTTCTGTTGTCAGTGCGACATAGAAAGACCGTGGAGTTCCACCGCCTATCCTGACCCCTCTCCCTTCCCGTACCGTGCCAAAGTATGCCGCTCCTCTCGACACTGCAAGATCGAGATCGATGCTCTTCAGTGTCCTGACAGGTGAGTGGCTTTTGACTCTCAACTCACTCTTCCACTGTTCCATCGAAGATATGATGAGGCTCTGCAGGCGCTCCGATTTGAGGACTCCTCCGTTGAAGAGCACCGCATCAGGGAAATCAATCTCTCTCTGGTCATCTCCGGCTGGTTTGTCAGGAGCCCTCTCCCGCAGAAGATGTATGCGCAGAAACTCTGCAAGATGACGTGTAACTGCCGCGTCGCGGGAATATGGAAGCCCCCATTCTCTGAGGCCCAGCCCTGTCGCGTGCTGCACCGGATCAAAGAAAGATGTGGCAGGGAAGAAGCCCTTTTCAATGATCCCTGTGATTTCCTCACGTGTGATTACTCCCTGCAGAGCACCGCCTATCAGCCTGCTTCCACGCCCTGCAACTGTGATGGGAAGCTCTTCAAGCTCCTGCCCGAGGATCCTTTCCTTGGCATTCCGGCATTCCTGGCACAGAAGAGCCATTCTCTGGCTGTCGAGCTTTTTCTCTGCCAGGCCAATCTTCTGCTCCATATGATGGGCAAGTGCAATATCCATGTTGTCGCCGCCCAGCATCAGGTGCTCTCCCACTGAGATTCTTCTCAGTGAGAGCTCTTCACCACGGCGCTCCACTCTGATAAGGGTGAAATCGGTGGTTCCTCCTCCGATGTCACATACGAGTATGAGCTCGATATCTTTGAGGGATTTCTGCCACGATGCTTCATGGGAAAGAAGCCAGGAATAGAAAGCCGCCTGAGGCTCTTCCAGCAGTATCACCCGACCGAGCCCGGCCTTGTGTGATGCCTCTACAGTGAGCTCTCTGGCCACTTCATCAAAGGATGCAGGAACTGTGAGTATTACATCCTGGCGCTCTAAGTGCTTTTTTTTATCATCCTGCGCCACGACGTGGTTCCAGGCATCTCTGAGGTGGGAAAGATAGAGAGCCGCAGCGTCGAGCGGGGATACTCCTCTCTCCCGCTCATCCTTTCCCCACGGAAGAATTGATGCTTTCCGGTCCACCATTCTATGGCAGAGCCACGACTTTGCCGAAGAAACCACCTTGCCGGGAACTCTTGCAGCCATTGTTCTTGCAAACTCACCGATGCATAGATCTGCGCCATCAGAAGAGCCCCAGGGCAGTTTAAGTGCCAGAGGGCTGGTTTCATAGCTGCCAGGGAGATATGCATATGAAGGGAGGAGTCTTCCCGCTCCCACTTCTCCTTCGGCTACAATCTGAGGTATGTCGAGGTAGGTGGTGGCAGCCTTCTCTTTCTTTTTTCGGAGGTCAATGAAAGCAAGAGAGCAGTTTGTGGTGCCCAGATCAATACCGACTGAGAATCGAGACCCTGCCATGGTGAAGACCTATTCTTTTTCGCGTATGTCAAATTCCAGCTTCCATCTTGAATCATCTTCCTTTGACACGCACCAGAGCTCAAGCGTTCCAACCTCTGTAACGTGGGAGCGGAGTGTCACCGGAACAACGGCTCCTTCATGACCCTCAGAAGGGAGCTCTGTGGTGAGGCTTGGAAGCTCGCTTATCTCTCCCTCCTGCCATTCGTCTATCAATTCGCCGACTGTATCATCTCTGCGGGTACTGGAGCCGAGGAATCTGAACTCTACAGGCTCTCCCACAAGAAGACCGAACTCACGGCCGGGAAGCTCTGTCTCTGTTCCTTCCTCCATACCCTGAGGAGCCACACAGAGGGCTTTGAGAGGGGGTTTGAGCCCTGGAACTGCAGGCATGGATGTCTCGAGCCCGATATAGTATGTCCGGGCTGTGCCGCCTCTGATTCTTATGCCCTTCCCGCGCTTAACCATGCCGTAATATGCGGCGCCGCGTGCGACAGCCAGATCGAGGTCAGAGGCTTCCAGTATTCGGATGGCTTCTTTGTCACCATCGGTACTCCAGCCGGATATGACATCTATGATCCTCTTCTGCAGGGAGACAGATTTCAGAACACCACCGTTGAAAAGAATGGCAGTTGGGAGGATAAATGAATCGCTGTCTTCTCCATTCAGCTTCGCCATCGATTTCTGATGTACTGACAGGAATCTGGCAATATGACGTGTTATTGCAGCTTCGCTTTCATATGGCAGCCCCAGCTCCTGAAGACCTGCTCTCACTCCTCTTGAAGGATGATCCGTGGCTTCCACGGTAGGAAAGAATCCATCTATTATGACACTTTCGAGCTCATCTCTCGTAAGCTCCGTCTTTATTGAGCCACCTATGAGCCTGCTTCCCCGTCCTGCCACGACCAGAGGACTTTTTGTGAGCTTCTGACTGGAGAGGATATGCTCCTTGGCGCTCCTGCATCCCTGACAGAGCGCTCTGAGCTGCCAGTTGTCAAGCTTCACTCCATCTTCTTTCAACCTGTTCTGTACCGTCAGCGCAAGTGCAAGATCCATATTATCGCCGCCCAGCAGGATATGATCGCCTACGGCTATTCTTTCCAGCGACAGATCGCCATCAGATTCGGTCACAGAGATGAGTGAGAAGTCAGTGGTGCCTCCACCAATGTCACATACCAGGATGAGATCCCCCACTTTGAGATTTTTACGCCACTGATCCTTCATACGCTCCAGCCAGGCATATAGCGCCGCCTGCGGCTCTTCGAGAAGTGTCACATTGAATCCGGCTTCTTTGGCTGCATTAACGGTCAGCTCACGTGCGACGGCATCGAATGATGCAGGAACTGTAAGCATGATGTCCTGATTTTCAAACAGGGCTTCTTCGCTCTCGACGGCAAAGCGTGCATTCCAGGCTTCCTTCATATGGGTCAGATAGCGTGTTGACACATCTACTGGTGAAATTTTTTCAACATCTTCAGGGCTCATCCACGGCAGAATTGCGTTGTTTCTGTTCACGCCACTGTGGCAGAGCCACGATTTTACCGAGCTTATCAGCCGCTCAGGCACTTTGGCTCCCTGCTCTCTTGCGAACTCTCCAACGCAGAAAGTCTGTTCAGGGGCCCAGGGGAGGGCCAGGCTCTCAGGTGGAAGCTCATGGCCTGCCGGAAGATACATGAATGAAGGCAGTATGGGGCGTTCTTCTACCAACCCAGGATTTACCACCTGGGGAATTGAAAAGATGCTGTTCTCCGGAGATTCATCATTATTTACGGTATCTATAAATGAAACAGCACTGTTGGTAGTGCCAAGATCTATACCTATTACATAGCGCGAGTCTTTCATGCTCATCGCCTCCTTGTTGTGTAATTAACCGCGTTCGTGGTGTTATCTGGGACTCAGTTCAGATCTCCACTTCGGCGGCGATGATAATTGAGGGGTCGTGCCCCTTGGGAACGGCGGGAATCCTTGAGTTTAATATCTTCCAGCCGTGATGCGCCACTGTGCCTTTGAATGGAGGATTTCCTGTCACATTTCCAACGAGTTTTATGGTTGAAGCGTCGAAGCCTTCCGGCACAGTGATGGAGGCTCCTTCTTCTTCTTTTACCACAGGCTCAATGGTGATATATTCTTTCAGTATTTTATTGCAGCCCTGGTGGATAGTTCTGGCCACGCCGCCGATCTGAGCGTCTCCATAGCCAGAAATGTCTTCCTGGATGAAATCTATGAATCTGCCCTGGCGCTGAAGCAGAGCCAGTATGGAAGCTGGCTCACAGAGCCCGCCTTTATCCAGCTTTTCAAACATCCGTGCAAACTCGTTGTCTTTAATTATGCGGAAAAACGCCTTGAAGGCGCTTGCAAACTTACCCATAATGCACTCCTTTCTCCCCAGGAAAGGGTAGTCAGTGTTCAAGGGACATTATAGATAGGGAGGGTCCGTTTGTCAATCTTTTGGTAATTTTCCAATTTTGACCGGAAATTTCAAAGAGGGAGTAGACGGTCCCTCCCTCTTAAACTCCATTGACTATTATCTTTCGCGCGATCCCAGTACAATGAGGTAGAGAAGCTGGGCAACTGCAGTAAGCGCTGCGGCAAGATAAGTCAATGCCGCAGCTGACAGTACGGCTTTGACAGCCTTTTCTTCGCCCGGTGCAAGAATACCACGCTCCTGAAGAAGCACAACGGCTCTGGAGCTTGCGTTATACTCCACCGGGAGAGTGATTACATAGAATACCACAGCCAGGGAAAAGAGAACTATTCCCAGTTGGAGCATTATGCCTGAGTTAAATACCAGACCTATCATAGCCATTATCCATCCGGCGTTGCTTCCTATGCCGGCTGCCGGAACGAGAGCCGCCCTCAACTGCAGGGGCAGGTAGCCATTGGCGTGCTGGTATGCGTGGCCTGTCTCATGAGCTGCTACACCCAGTGAGGCCAGCGAAGTTCCCTCATATACATCGGGAGACAGTGAGAGTTTTTTTCTGACTGGATCATAGTAATCTGAAAGAAACCCTCCTCCCTCCTCAACAGTTATGTTATAAAGGCCTCCCTCTCTGAGCAGGATCTCTGCAGCTCTGCCGCCGGTCAGGCCGGATCTGGAAGAAACCTGCGAATACCTCTTGAATGTGGTCTGCACCTTGATCGATGCATAGAGGGAGAGAATCACGAAAGGCATCACAAGAATAAGATAAAGCGGGTCAAAGAACATGGTATTCCCTCCTTCCCTGTTAATGTAGATTATGTAATTTCAATAGATATAGATGCACATCCTTCAGAAGAGTTTCAGAGATGGAGAGGAGGGAATGGGAGGAGGGAAAAGCAGCAACGCCCTTCTCACTTTTCCTCATTATACTGCCGCATAAGGCCTGGTGGGCGTCTGCACTGCAGAGCTCTGAGGTGAGTGAAGAAGGGCGGGTTGGGGTAATATCAAGCGGCCAGACCAGGCATCAGACCCCCCCACCGAAGCCTTCAGCACCGGGAAACCGGGCTTGATAAACCTCAATTCTGCATTGCTTTTTCAACTCACTTTCTGTGGTATTTCTTTTCTTGTGTTTTTTTATATTATAATATATATAGTGAAGGATGTATGTGTCTTCTGATACAAAGTGGAAGGGAGAAGCCGCCCGGACATCGGTATGCATATCCAATTCCCCTCATTGAGCAGGGGCAGTGTCCGCAACTGACTCAGTGAGGGTGTCAGCCACAGGTCCGCTGCTTGACTCCGTGAGAGCGGTGGCCCTGCTCAATCTGTCACCCTCCACTATCATGAAATTAAAAATAACTGTAATATGGTGTAAATATATTGCAATTTTACACAATATGGTGTATAATTGGGATATGATATGTAAACTTTCAAGGCAGTGATGGATTTCTTGAGGAGGGTTGAAAAGAGAACATTCTGTGACATCAGTCAAATCGATTCGGTATGTAACATTGTCAGCAGTCCTGGATGAAATAAGGGGTGAAGCAGAGATGAAGCTTTTTATTACCGGAGGAAGCGGCAGAGTAGGCGGTATGCTGTGTGAGAAAGCTCTTCAAAAGGGCTGTGAGGTATATTCCAACTATCATTCCTATCGGATTATAAAAACGGGTGTTACATTTGTTCAGCTTGATATTTCCAAGAGGGATGAAGTTGAGCACGCCATGAAAACCCTTCGTCCGGATCGACTGATACACACGGCTGCCATCGCACAGGAGAATGAGCCGTCCCTGCTTCAGGCAGTCAATGTTGAAGGAACTCGCCATATAGCAGAATGCTGTGCTGACGAAGGCGTATATATGGCATATATTTCCACCGATCTTGCTTTTGATGGTCAAAAAGGGATGTACAGGGAAGATGATTGTGTGAATCCTAAAGGTGACTATCCAGCCAGTAAGGTTAAGGGGGAGCAGCTTGTCAAGGAGATATGCCCGGATTCTTCAATTCTGAGGGTAGCGATCAACTATGGTTGGTCGGAACGGCGGAACACTTTTCTGGAGTGGATTCTTAAAGAGGCTTTTTACCGTAAGTCAGTCTGTCTTTTCAAAGATCAGAAGCGTTCACTGATCTCTCTTCAGGATCTTGCAGATGCAGTTCTGGAAGTATCGTTGAAAAAGATTGGAGGAGTGCTTCATCTGGGAGGACCTGAGGCGATGACGCGCTATGATTTTGGACTCAAGGTGGCTCGTCACTTTTCCTTTCCTGAAGAATGGCTTGTGCCTGTCAGCATGGAAAAGATGAATTATGTGGGGAGCCGCTGTTATGACTGTTCATTTGACATCACCAAGGCAAAGACCCTGCTCGAGACATCTTTTCATTCTGTCGATGAAGAGCTTTCAAGCCTCAGAAACAAGCCTGCCGGGCAGTCTTTCCTCAGAGAATCTTTACTATGCTCTGCTGAATAGGCTCGCCGTAGATGAGGGCTTCAGATTCCCTAATAACTACATCGATTTCAGTTCTGACACCGAAATCACCTTCCAGGTATATACCTGGCTCTATGGAGAAGCAGATGTTGTCGATGAGGCATCTTTCATCCTTTGTTTCAAGGCTGTCAATATTGACACCCAGACCGTGGCACATCTCTCCTATTGAATGACCGGTGCGGTGGACAAAGTACTGGCCGTATCCTGCATTTTCAATGATTTTACGGGCTTCTCTGTCAACTTCCCAGCCGTGGACAGCTCTTTTTTCCTTCAATCCTTCGCGGATAAAAGTTATGGCGCTGTCCCGGGCTTCTCTGGCTATCTGATAGACTTTCTCATACCGTTCAGGGACTTCTGAGCCACAATATCCCATCCAGGTGATATCGCCGAATACGGCAGAGGGCTCATCTCTTTTTGCCCAGAGATCAAGCAGAACAAGATCGTTCTGTCGGATCTCTGTTGAGTTCTCCTGCTGTACCTCAAAATGCGGATCAGAGGCATGAGCGTTTACAGCTACAATCGGCAGTCCGTGGCTGGCAATCAGGGAATGCTTCTTCATGAGGCAGAGCATGAACTGCTGTATTGAGAACTCGGTGATGACTTCTCTGTTTCGAATGGCGCCGGCTATCTTCTGGAAAGTCTGATCCACAATCTTCCTCAGCACATTGACCGCGTAAATGTGGCTTTCGATCTGATGAGCGGTGAGTACAGATTCAAAGCGCTGGATTAGATCTGCAGACGTTACTACCTCCACGCCGAATGAGCGTATGAGCTCCAATGTGCCGCCATCAACCACTGAGATATAGGGAATGGCGTTCATCGGAGAATACTGCATTGCCACTTTCCTGCAGCCTTTGAGGGCGCTCTCAAGATGACGATGTAGTTCTTCCCAGCAGTGATAAGGCCATTTTTTCCCCGGAAGTCCATCGAGCATCTCCTTTTCGACTCGGTGCACAATTCTGACTGGCTCACCTGAGGCAGGAAGGAAATAAAACCACCTCCTGGTGCAGAGTGCTTTCTCATTGAAAAGCAGAACCTTCGATGCGAAGGGATCAATACCGTGGAAGTTATAAAAAAGCCAGCCGTCAATGAGGGAATTCTTCAGAGTATTCTGTATTTCTTTGATTCTGACGCTATTGTCCATTCTATTTTTCCTTTCCGGCAAATAATTGGAAATTTACTCCTGCCTCTTGCAAAAAGTGGAACAGTTATGGCATAATGAGAGTATTCCAGAGAAACATACAAACACCTTCGGATGCACAGCTCTTATGAGAACTGCAGTGCAGCGATGTGAAATTCTTTTATTCTAAAGAATATTGAAGGTCATGTAGGTGAAAGGTGAAAAACGACGAATCATACATGTCGTGAGCCTCCAGGGGGAGTCAACACATCCCGGCATACTGAGTCGGTGAGGCGATAACTATGAGGTGGTGAGTGACAATGAAGCGAACATTAATCATTGTAGCAGGTTTTATAGGTTGTCTTATTCTGCTCTCTCAGGCCTGTTCTGCAGGCGGAGATTCCGGTGTTTATCGGTCATCATATACAGATTCTGATGGTAATGAAACAGTGGTTATCACCAACAGGGGGGCCCGGAATCTCAACCGTTATATCAGGAAGACAAGCAACGGCGGTTATATCTACAAAAACTACACAAGGCTTTCTCCCCAGAAGGTCCGCACGCTCGAGGAGCCTCCTGCAGAATCCAGACCCTGCTCAATAAAGGCGCCTTATTCACAGCACGATGTGTCTTATACAGCCAACAGCTCAAGATATATAGAGCCCATAGTCATCCCATGTCCTGGATTGGGTTCAATCGACATTGCGCCGATAATTATCGCTGAAGCTCGCCGGTATAACGTCGATCCTCTTCTCCTGAAGACAGTAATCAAGTATGAGTCAGGTTTCTGTGCTTCTGCTGTATCGCCTGCAGGCGCAGCCGGTCTCATGCAGTTGATGCCTGGAACAGCAAGTGTACTTGGAGTTTCTGATGTGTTTTCGCCCCATCAGAATATATCCGGAGGCGCACAGTATATAAGAAGGCAGCTTGACAACTTCGGCAACAATGTGGCTCTGGCCCTCGCAGCATATAATGCCGGTCCTGGTGCAGTGATGGATTATGGTGGTATACCGCCTTATGAAGAGACACAGAACTACGTCAACATGATCCTTTCTGATTATCTCTCTCAGGCACGTGTGGCAAGGAAACGCACTGGTAAGGTCGTAGAAACAACAGTATCTTCATCCAGGAAGATCGATGTCATAGAGGCACTTACCAGGATGAAAGACACTTCTTCGGCTTCAACTGCCCAGAAGTCATCCAGCCAGCTAAATACAAAATCAGCTTCATCAGAGCTTGTGCCTGTAACTACTGCTGCGCCGTCTTCTGTAAACCTGCTTGAGAACAGAGGCAATGTGCAGGGAAACCCCCTGGAGAACAATCCCACCGTTAAAGTGCCGGGCTATTAATTCTCTACGGGACGCAGAAACATAAGCAGAACTGATGTGTGGAGGAATCAACTTTGAAACCATATTCTCCTTGCAGCTTTTTTTTACTATTATTTCTCCTTGCAGCCTTCACTTTCTCTCTTTCAGGCAAGTCACTTGAGGCTGGACAACAGAAAGAGACGCCAACAGTGACACCAGCAGTGACACAATCACCTTCTGCCACTGTTACACAAGCGCCTGATGAGACAGTGACACCATCGAACCTGACATCACCATCAGTATCTCCCACACCGGAAGCGACGTCATCACCGCAGGCTGCTCCCACACAGGAAAACACGCCTGTGACTGAAACGACTTCTGCACCTGAAGAAAAGCTTCCGATCCCACCGATAGAGCATTCGTCCATTCTCTTTACCATAGATTACAAGAAAATAACGAGAGACTTTGCCGACGAGTCGGTTGTGCTTTCATTCTCAGATATTGCAGCCAACGGAGCAATAGACCCGGAAAAGAATACAAAGCTGTGGGATTTTGTTAAAGAATCAGGATACCGGGTCCTGGAGATAAGACTGAATACAGGCAGTGCCGGTCTTATCAAGAATAAGGATGCCGATCCATCGTCAGTAGACCGCTATGACTTTTCACAGCTTGATGAGGTAGTTAAAAAAGCCATGTCTCTGAACTGTAAACTGGTTTTTACCTGTGAGATTGCGGAACCGCCTTCAGATGTCATCATCCTTACCAGAGAGATCGAAGCACTTTTAAAGCACATCATGCAGGGATGGGCAAATGGTTTTTACCTTACAGAAAAAGAATGTGCAGCTATAATTTTTGATTTCAGGCCAGACATGAAGAAGAGTGCATGGAACGGCAGAGAGAGCGAGTACTCAAGTATCTTTGCCATATGCTCACGAAGTGTAAAGAAGCTCAGTAAAAAGATTCCTGTAGGCGGACCCGGCTTCTATACACCTTTCACCGATGAAACCTGTAAAAGCACCTCTCCTCACGTTGTTGCCTGGCTTGAAGACTGCAGCAGGGGGAAAGTGCCTCTTGACATGCTTTATTGTCGGCAGGGAGGGATGATGCCATACGGTTACTTTTTGAAACCGCGAAGTATTGAGCAGACTGTGCTTGTGAACTATACAACGCTGAGCCCTCTTTTTGGCCGTCCGCACATGATCTGGACAGCTGACACATCTCCGGTAAATGACACGCCCCTTCTACACGCAACAGTTTCAGCGAATGCTCTGATGTGTCTTATCAAAGGTGGGGCTGATATGGTGATTCTTCCGGTTCCTTCTGTGGAAAAGAACAGCTACACGAGCGCAATGCAATACCTCAATGTTTTCAGAGAGATGCCGGTTCAGCTGGAGACAGTAGGGCTCGACAGGCTGTGCTTCATTATTATGGCGTGCAAATCCCCCGATGATAAGAAGGCCTGTTTTATCTTTTCCGCAAACAACCCGTCTTCATATCTTCTTAATGCCAGAGACAGTATTGAGAAAGAAGAAGTTGAGCATCAATACCGTTCTTATGTGGAGCTCTTCACTGAGATGGTCTATCCACCCGTGTATGGTAGATATCGTCTTAATATTGAGAATCTTCCCTGGAAGGGCGAGCAGCTTCGTTATCGCCGTTTCGTGCTTGACAGCAGCGGTGCAGTAAACTGTGTGGAAGACAGGCTTCTTCCCGGGGCAAAGGAGCTGTATTTCAATGAGAGTATAAAATCGCCTGCACTTCAAATCATACAGCTCGATGTACAGCCCAGGGAGGACAATGAAGATAGACCGAAGGAGGGTAAAGAGGAAAAACCGGAGAATTGAAAACGGAAATTCTGGCCATATGAATGGCATTATTACAATTATTTCTGGCAAGGTGGACAGTTATATGAGATTAATAACCAGATCGGATTTTGATGGTCTTGTATGTGCGGTACTTCTCAAGGCAGCAGGCGTAGTCAATGACAGGAAATTTGTACACCCGAAGGATGTGCAGGACGGGATTGTGGAAGTGAACAAGAATGATGTTCTGGCCAATGTTCCGTATGTTGAGGGCTGCGGCCTGTGGTTTGATCATCACTCCAGCGAAGAGCAGAGAGTTCCGGACCCCAGCTTTGTGGGCTGTTTCCAGATGGAGGCGGACAGCACTGCACGGGTTATCTTTCACTACTATGGAGGCCAGGAAAGGTTTGGCACACGTTTTAATGACCTTCTGACCGCTGTTGACAAGTCGGACTCGGCAAAGTTTGTAATGGATGATATAGTTAATCCACAGGGTGGTGTTCTTCTCTCTTTCATAATGGATGCAAGGACAGGCCTGGGACGTTATAAGGATTACCGGATCAGCAACTATGAGCTGATGGATCAGTTGATAGAATACTGTCAGACAAAAACTATCAGAGAGATACTTGAGCTTCCCGATGTCAAAGAGCGTGTCGAGCGATATTTTGAGCACCAGGAATGGTTCAAGGGGACACTAAAGAAGCACTCCTGGGATGATGCGAATGTTCTGATCACTGATTTCAGGAGTCTTGAAGAGACGCCTGCAGGCAACAGGTTTCTTGTCTATACCCTTTTCCCATGGACCAACATCTCCATCAGGGTTTTCAGAGGGAAGCTTGGAAATACTGTATTTGCAGTAGGTTACAATATATTCAACAAATCTTCCAGAACCGATGTGGGGAGTCTGATGCTGAAATATGGCGGCGGAGGGCATAAAAAAGCCGGGACCTGCCAGGTTGACAACAGCGTGGCTGATACCGTGCTGGCAGAGATGATAGAGAAGATGAAGAAGGACGGTTAAATCAGTGACTTTTTCTTATTTTTAAGGTATACTGGAGATCGGAGACTCTGGAAGGAAACCGGAGATCATTGAACTTGTTGTCTGAAATAACTGGAAGTGGGAATATACACATGTGAAGAATGGATTTCTTGATTTTCATTCTGAATTTGGACTCCTTTGTCATAGATTCTTAATGTTACTGTATCAAGATGAAAGGAAAGGGTGGTCTGGGATGAGAAAAACTATCTTTACGGTGTGTCTTCTGGTAATGGCAGTGATAGCTCTGGGTTTTTGTGCTGCAGGTTGTGGCAAGCATTACAAGGTGGTGACAAAATATTCTGGAGATGCAGCACGGAACATGCTGCTCAACCGTCCCTGGATGGATGAGTTTCCTGCAAAGCCGGAGCAGAAATTCACAGCATATGTGTTCTCCGATGAAATGGTAGGCATAAACGACAAGGCAGACTCAGCCTACCGCCATCTTATGGAAATATTCACCTTCAGAGTCGATCCTGAGAAGATACTCTTTCTATTTCCTCACGATCAACGGAAAGCCGACAGTGGTTACAAAATAGAGAAGATTCAGGGTGGCCACTTCAACCTCAGACTCACAATGATGAAAGATCCCCAGATGGGCGGGAAGGCATACATATACTTCAGCCATACAGAGTGGGATGTGAAGAACACCACAACTATACCTATGCAGGTGAGAAAAGCCATCACGACACTGAGATAGATAACCGTGACAGAGATGCGGAGTGCAACAAGGCAAACGCTTATGGAGCAGAAAGAAATGATCAGCGTAAGAGGGCTTTCTAAGAGGTATGGGAGATTCCGTGCCCTGGATGATGTGAGTTTTTCATTGAATGAAGGAGATCTTTTTGGTTTTATCGGGCCAAACGGAGCCGGAAAGACAACTACACTGCGCATACTGGCCACTACACTCAGTTTCGACAGCGGCGAAGTAACGGTTTCCGGCCATTCCCTGGCCTCTGATCCCTTTGCTATCCGAAGCTTGATAGGATTTATGCCTGATTTTCTAGGTATTTATGATGATCTGATAGTGTCAGACTACCTGGAGTTCTTTGCCCGGGCTTATCACCTCCCCTCTCACATGCGCGGCTATGCAATAAAGGAAGTGGCTACGCTCACTCACATTGAAGAGCTGCTCGGGCATCCCGTTGAGTCACTGTCCAGAGGAATGAAGCAGCGTCTCGGTCTGGCAAAGACGCTGATTCACAACCCCAGAGTTCTGCTTCTCGATGAGCCTGCAGCCGGCCTTGATCCCAGAGCCAGAATCGAACTCAGGGATGTCATAAAGGGCCTTCAGAAGCAGGGAAGAACAATTATCATATCTTCGCACATACTTTCAGATCTTGCCGATCTCTGCAACAAGGTCGGGATCATTGAAAAAGGAAGGATGATGCTTACCGAAACGATGGACGGTCTGATGTCCAGGATCTCAGCCAGGAAGAGAATCAGGATACGTGCTGTCCGCCAGGGAGAAGATGCTAAGATCATGCTCGATGAAAACCCGATGGTATCTGAAGTGCAGTGGGATGGAGAGGATCTTACATTCCTGTTCTCAGGTGCCGAAGCTTCAATGGCAGATCTTCTGAGGTGTCTTATGGAAAAGGATATCCCCATCTATTTCTTTGGTGAAGTTCCTGCGACTCTGGAGAGCATGTATATGAAAGTCACAGAAGCTCTTGGTGTTCAGTCGAATTAAATAAGGAGGCGGCACATAATGGATTTCCTTTACAACAACCCTATCTTTTTCAGAGAAACCAGAGTCTTCCCGAGGAGCAGGGGGATGAAGTTTCTAAGTATACTGCATCTCCTTATCTATCCACTCATCTACATCGTTCCTTTTCTCTTTGTCTCATTCACATATCTGATCAGTGAGCATTGGGACCATTATCTCAGAGACATAAAAGGAATTCTGGCAGGTTGTTTCACTTTTGCCGTGGTGATCCAGTTTTTCTACATTCTCGGTACTTCCATTTCAACTCAGACTTCTCTGACCAAAGAAAAAGAGATGAAAACCTATGAGGGTCTGGTGGCAAGTCTGATGAGCCCCAGTGAGATTATACTCGGCAAATTGCTTGTATGCCTTTATCCGACATTGACAGCTCTTCTGGTTTATTCGCCCTTCTTTGCGGGAATGGGGATTCTGGCAGGTTTTTCTTTCTGGGGGCTTGTATCTGTTGTGTTTTATTCAGTAGGATTCTCAGTTTTCTGTGGTCTCGTAGGAATTTTTGCTTCATCTGTGTCGTCTCAATCCAAAAAAGCTCAGAATGTCGCAAGTGCCATCCTGGCTTTCCTGATTCTTGCTACAGGCTTTGTGGATTTTATAATCCTGATGACAATTCGCGCTGCCTTTCCAACAGCACCATCCTTTCCGGTTCTATCATTTCTTAACCCGGGAGCAGGCTTTGCATCAGCCATGATGTCTTCTGTCAACCAGGTAAACGATATGGGTGCATTCCGTTTCTTCTGGATCGTCAATTTCCTCCTCTTGACACTGCTAGGTTTTGCGTTATGGCGAAATGCCATTAAGAATGTCAAGAGGATTTCTGATGATGACTGTTCTGCATTAAACAACGCCGTTCAGTTGACCAGATAAAGGACGATCATGCACGACTCTCCCATCGAAGTGGGCTCAGTAATAAACTCCCGTTACAGGGTAGTCCGTCTGCTGGGGACAGGATCCTTCGGTTCGGTCTATCTGGGGATGGACCTTAGAGAGAGAGGCTCTCTCTGGGCACTGAAGGAAGTTGTGGGAAACCGTTCCGCCTTCAATGATCACAGCGAATTCCTTCTCTCGTTCCGGAATGAGGCCAGGATTCTTATGTCTCTGTCACATCCCGGAATTCCGGGCATCATTGACTTTTTCATAAGCGCAGGACGAGGCTATCTTGTCATGGAGAGAGTTGAAGGGCTTACACTGGAGGAGATAGCGGAGAACAATAAAAAGCCTCTGAAGGAGGAGGAGGTAATCCGATGGGGACTCTGTATATGCGATACACTCCATTACCTTCACACTCACGATCCTGTCATTGTCTTCAGAGACCTGAAGCCATCGAATGTGATGCTCACAGTGGATGAACGTGTGATGCTCATTGATTTCGGCATTGCGCGGTTCTATGTTCCGGGACGGAATTCTGATACTGTTCCTCTGGGTACACCAGGCTATTCACCACCGGAGCAGTATGGAAGAGATCAGACAACGCCTGCATCCGATTTATATGCCCTGGGCACCACGATGTACTATCTGTTGACTCTTCAGGATATGGCTTCCTTCCAGTTTAAAATTCCCCCTGTGAGATCTCTGAACGCCCAGATTTCACCTCTTATGGAGCAGGTGCTGGCCAGGTGTCTTGAGATCAATCCTGCCTGCAGATATGAGAGCGCCCAGGATCTGAAGAAGAGTATGCTGGCTGTAAGAGAAGCAGCAGAAAGGCCAAAAGGACTTCTAGGCACCTTTCTAAGTAAAGTATGCCATAATCAGCGCAGAGAGAAGCGCTGAGAAGCAACTTCGGACAGGCTCAGTGGCTGATGAGATAGTAGCGGTCGATGAAAAATTCAAGTATCCTCACATCTGATTCACTGATGTATAGAAACTCGACTCCGCCTTCATAATGGAGTCTGCCTGAAGACAGCTTTTCATCACACCATACCACCCGTCCTGTTACCTCCAGCGACGGGAAGGGAGGTGACAGGCATATCTTCATGGTGAGAAGCTCGTCTATGAAAGGTTTGCTGTGAGTGATGAATTTCATCCCTTCGGTGCTTATGTTTTCTGCATTGAACTTGAGTGTATCTCTGTTCTCAGGGCTGTAGCATAAAACAGAAAGAAACATCTTGAAGCGGTTGGCTTTCCTCCTGTCTGTTCCGGTTGTGAAGCTTTCAGCGCCTTTGATTTCGCTGCGATTGGCAGTATCCATGCAGATCGCCCCTTTTAATTAATTGTAATTCCAGAGATGTTGAATCTCAAAGAACCAGCAGTAATTGTTGAAAGCTATGAATACCTCCTGATTTCATTGTACTTCAGCCATTGTTCAGAGTCCTCCCTCATTTGAGGTATTCTTTCAATGATTTATGAACTATGACAATAGGTCGAACAGCAGATCACCCTCCCCGCGTCATTCAGGATTTCTTTTTTGGAAGTTCCGGAGAATGGATTGCAATCTTCACAGAACCTTCACAAATGCTTCATAGATTCTTCATTTTCATATAATATACTCAATATGAAAAATCAAGCAGGAGGTGTAACAATGCAGTTTCAACAGATATTTGACGGTGTCACGGTGGTGTGTCTGAACTTCTGGCCGGTCTTTGTGGCTGGTGTTGTGATACTGATAAATGAAATCAGAGAAGATATGCATAGAAAAGACAGACATAGAGCTCTGAAAGGTGTTACCTGCTGAACTGAAAATGAAGCGGCAAATGTCTCGGAACTTCTGCAGCTTCTCCTTCACTCTTTTTCCATATGCCAGGCAGGGGACGTGGGAAAGAGGAAGAAGATAATGGGTGAGTGGAGGAGCATCTATGAGCACAGTTGGAGCATATTCAGAAGATTCCAGGACAGAAAAGCGCCGTGCAGCCCTTCTCCCAACCATCCAATCTGTTCCTGAAAGCACCCTTTGTTATTCTTCAGACGAAAGGGAACACCTGCATGCCGGAATCTCAGCGCCTGACTGGAAACCGGGAGATATAATCGCCGATCTTTATGAGGTACTGGCCGTCCTGGGAGAGGGAGGATTTGGAAAGGTATACCAGGTCCGTCATCGCTCCTGGGATTACCTGCTTGCAGTAAAATCACTCCGTGCCGATCTTGCCGGAAGCGAAGAGCATAATGCAGCATTTATGAGAGAATGCGAGGGCTGGATTAATCTCGGACTCCACCCCAATATAGTAAGCTGTTATTATGTGCGCCTGCTGGGAGGTACGCCCAGGATCTTCTCTGAGTATATGCCCGGCGGCAGCCTTGAGGATTGGCTGGAAAAAGACATTGAGAAGGACCTGCCGGAGATAATAGACCTGGCGATACAGGTGCTGGACGGCTTGGCTTTTGCCCATGACCGGGGATTGATACACCGGGACATCAAACCTGGTAACTGCCTTCTGGACGGGCAGGGGAGCTTGAAGATCACCGACTTCGGCATAGCTTCAGGTCTCAAGGCTTTTCAGGGTGAAATTCTCTCACTGTCCGAGCAATGCATCACCGAAAAAACTGTAATGGTCAGAGAAGGAGTGGCAGGCACACCTGCCTATATGCCTCCTGAGCAATGGGAGCCAGGAAAATTCGGCACTGCCGGCCCTTGGAGCGATATATATGCTTTTGGCGTCATGCTCTTTGAGATGTGCTGCGGCGAGCGTCCCTTTGATGAAGGCGGCGAAACCGCAGAAGTGCTCAAAGTCCGCCATCTGGGCACAGCACCTCCTGATCCCTGTTCCATCAACAGTGTCATACCAGATGCTCTGGGAAACTGCATACTCAGATGCATTGAAAAGCAGCCTGACAGGCGTTTCCGCAATTCCTGCGATGTCCGGGAAGAGCTGGTTTCAATATACCAGTCTATCTGTAAAATACCATATTCCAGGCCGAAGCCTCACGATTTAGACTTGCGTGCAGATTCTCTCAACAACAGGGCCATATCATTGATTGATCTGGGACTTTTCAATGACGCCCTTGCCGCATGGGACGAAGCTCTGGTCTCTGATGCCCTTCACTGCCAGGCAGTTTTCAACAGGGCTCTTGTGCGCTGGCGCAATGGCGATATTGACGACCTGTCTGTTCTGGAAGCTCTCCGTCATATCAGGCAGGAGCGCCCTGGAGCCTGGGAAGTTGAATACTATATTGGCCTGGTCCACCTTGAGCGTGATGACTGTGCTGCGGCAGTCAATGCTCTGAGCTCTGCTCTCGGGCTCTCAGGCCGGAACACTGATGTGGCTGCTGCTCTGGATGAAGCCAGGAAGCATCAGCAGGCAACCAGCGGTCTGGTAAAAACATGCTCTGTAGAGGTCAGGAATACTTTCTTCACACATATCGCGGTGAGCAGTGACAACCGCTATGCCCTGCTGGCCGGACAGAATGGAGTGGACCTCTGGGACAGCGGGACAGGCATGATTTTTAATCTTTCAGGCGGCAGCATCAGCGCTCTTTCTCTTGGAAGGGACAGCACAATGCTTATCACAGGAGGAGCCATTACAGGAGAAGTATCTATCCTGAACCTTGTGAGCAGGAAACATTTCAAGAGCTTCCATGATTATGACCGGGAGAGGATTCTGCTGGCAGATATAAGCGGAGACACAAGTCATGCAGTCTATGTAAGCGTTAAACAGGCAAATACGCCGATACTCTGGGAGATCAACAGTAACCGTTTCATTATCGATGAACAGACTTTAAAGAATCTCAAGTATACTCTCAGAGAAGATGATTTAAACCGTCTGCGGCCGATGATGATGAGAGCCTTTACCAGAGAAGGACTGGAAGAAGCCCTGAAGAGGTTTTTAGGTTCAAACCGGATACCTTCAGTTCTGAAATACTCCGACCGGAGGGTCAGCAGGTTGGAAGGCCATCAGGATAAAGTCACTGCGGTGCGCTTTTTTCCTGACAGACGGCAGCTCCTCACTGCCAGTCTTGATGGAACCCTGAGAATCTGGGATATTGCCGGTCAGAAGTGCATAGAAACCATGGAGAACGGGGAGCCCCTGCTGGACGCCGTTCTGAGCTCTGATGGAGCCATGATTCTCTCAATGGAAGAGAAATCCATAAAAGTCTGGTCGCCTGGGAAAGCAGAGCCTCTCAGGATTTTCACCAATTTTCACCGTGATCAGGCTTTGAGTCTGCATGCAGGCAGCGATAAATGCTGGTTCGCCATCGGAGGCAAAGATCAGATTGTCAGATTCTGCAGCGTGGATAACGGGCGCTGCCATCGCTCCATTGAAGCAGCAGGGAGAGCATATGGAATAAGTCCAGATGCCAGTGTCATGATTGACTCGGTGAAGATGCGCGAGGTAAGGTTATGGAATATCAACAGAGCGAATTTCAACCGGGCAGCCGGCTTTGCCCTTTCCCGCATCGTTGAGACAGGAACGATCTCAGAAGAGAAAAAGGCATACAGACAGTATCTTGACACTGCAAGGGCACAGATCAGATCCGGAAACTGGGCCGGAGCCCTGGAAGCGATCAAGAAAGCCAGGGAGGTCACTGGTTATGAGCGCTCGCAGGAAGGTATTGAGATGTGGCAGACTCTTTACAGCCGCTGCAGCAGAAAGGGCCTTCAGGCAGCGTGGTGCCGTCTTACCATTGATGCTCATGAAAAGGAAGTAACTTCTCTTTCTCTTGACTGCAGAGGCAAGAAGGCGGTATCTGCAGGTGGAGAAGGAAAGATCATCCTGTGGGATATTGAAAAGGGAAAGCCCCTCCGGGTAATTGAAGGAAACTGGGGCAACGCCCCTGTGGTGCACCTCAGTGAAGACGGCCAGTTAATCCTCTCAGGCCACCAGGACTGCATTGTGCGGCTGTGGAAGGCTGACAGTGGAGAATGCCTTCAACAGTTCAAAGCATCGGTCGGAACCGGCGTCGACAGTGTATTTCTGAGCCGCGATCGGCGCCTGGCCCTGTCCGGTGGCAGCAATGGGCTCATACAGCTCTGGGATGTGGCGAGCGGTGCCTGTCTGCAGGAGTTCGTGCACCAGGAGACTTATATAAATCCGCTGAAGATCGCCATGGACCATACATGCCGGCAGGTCCTGAGCTGCAAATACAGCGTGAAAGCCTGGAACACGCTGACAGGAGAAGTCACCGCTACAATAAAAGAAGAGAACCAGGAGGTCAGTGCCTTTCATATGAGCCCTGGAGGCCGGCTGGCACTCACGGCCGGTATAAAGGGAACCATAAGCCTGTGGGACCTTAACCGGATGGCAGTAATGAAAACCATGAAGGGACAGGGTATATCAGCAGGGGCTCTGGACATCTCCCTCTGCGGGCGCTGGGCGATTTCAGGCGGCAGATCATATGCCCAGCAGAAAGACAGTGCCATAAGGATATGGGATCTCCAGGAAGGTCGCTGCGTACGCTCCTTTGAAGGCCATACTCAGAATATTACCGGTGTCAGGTTCAGCCCTGACTGCTCGTTTATGGTCTCTTCCAGCGCCGATAAGACAATAAGAGTCTGGATGCTGGACTGGGAGCTTGAGATACCTGCTGCAGGAACTTTCCCCTGCGGCGCTGGGATATGCATTGAAGAGTTCCTGGACAGCCATACGCCTCCGGCCCTTATTAAAGGCAGCAAAAAGAGCGATCTTGCAGCCGTGCTTGCAAGAAAAGGAGGCGTAAAGTGGGATGAGAGGGATTTTGACAATCTGCTCCATACCCTTGGCTGCGCCGGGTTCGGCTGGCTGGAAAAAGGGCTGGTAAAGGCGGAACTGGAGCGGCGCACGGCACTGCGAGGCGGAGTTGCCGGAGCAATGCAGCCCCGACAGAACTATGAGACTCCGGTTGCGGCCGGACCTGCGACTCTGCCTCTGTCTGAGCCTGTGACTCTGTCCCTTTCCGGACCTGCGACTCTGCCTCTGTCTGAGCCGGAAACATATCCTCTTTCGAGTTCAGCTGCCACGGAACAGACAGGTTGTTTCAGAAAGGCTTCACTTCTGAGTATTAAGCTGCAGCAGAGCATAAATGCCCATGAAAAACCGGTCAGGATCATCTGCCTCAACAGTGAAGCAGGACGCGCCGCTACAGGTGGGTCTGACGGGGTTATAAAGATATGGGATCTCCAGGGAAATCTTCTTGCGACTGCCGGCAAAGCTCATAACTGGAAGCCTTTCCTGTCAGGCGTATTCACCAGAGGCGCAGACACGCTTGTCACAGGCCACGGTGACGGCACCGTGGCCCTCTGGGAAAGCGCCACCGGAGCTCTGATCAGGTCTGTTCCAGCATATGAAAAGGTATATACGGTCACTTCACTGGCAGTGGATGCAGATGGCAGAATGATCCTTTCATCAGGACGACGCTTTTCATCAGGCAGTGTCAAGCTCTGGGACAGTGAGAGCTGGCAGTGCGTCGACACCATAGACTTTGAGGACAAAAGCTCTGAATATGGAATTGCAGCATTCATGCCTGGGACGAGCGAGATAGTAATCGCTGACGGTGATTTGATAAGGCTGAGGGAAGGAGAGGGGAGGGAGAGAAAAATATCCGGTCACGTCCATAAAATCACCTCCCTGGCTATCTGTCCTCTACACCCCTGGGGGATATCCGGAAGCCTCGATCGCACACTTAGAATGTGGGACTTCTCGAAGGGAACATGCGCCAGAATTTTTTCAGAGGAAGGCCACGGCGCCATTGTGGCAGCAGCTGTCACTGGGGACAGGCTCTGGGCTTTGTCGGCCAGCGCCACCGTAATTTACATCTGGGATAGTTACCGGCAGATCGTTGCAGGGCTCTGCAGTGATTTCAGGAGTCCCCTTACAGCGCTGGCCCTGAACTCTGATGGCTCTGCATTCTTTACAGGTCATCAGGACGGCACATTCTGCCGCTGGAACCTTGAGTGGAAATACGAAAAGGTGGAAGGAACTCCCAGGGACAAAGCAGCAGAACTTCCTGACCTGCCGATCGAGGTGCCGGGAAAAGAGAAAGACCTGCTGCTGGTGAAAAAAGCGGAAGAACTCCTCAGTGCAGATGACTTCAGTGGAGCCAGCAGGGCGCTGCTGACTATCGGCAGCAGGCCGGGTTATACTCCCCTGCCTGAAGCCCTGGCTCTGTGGAGCAGGATTCTGCGGCGAGGCCGAAGAATCGGGCCGGGCAGACATCGGCTAAGCGCGGTTTGCAGGGCTGATGGGGTATCGTGCACCGCCCTGAAAGTGGGAAGGACCGGAAGGATTGCAGTGACAGGGGGCAGTGAGGGACTGCTCAGAATCTGGACGATTCCGGGAGGAATCTGCCAGGCAGTTCACGGCAGAGGAGAGGGATGGGGCAATGTCTGTGATCTTGCACTGTCCGATGATGAGAAGACTGCGGTTGTTCTGTTTAACGGCTTCACAATAAGGCATATCGATATGGAAAGTGGAAAATGCCTCAGAACGAGAGAAGTCAAAGGCGATTTCAGATCCGCAGCAATCAGCGCTGACGGAGAGACAATAGCTGCTGTACCCAGAGATGCCTTTGACTGGCAGAACATATATCTGTGGCGCAGAGCTGAAAGCCCTGTGATACTCACCGGTCATTACGATAAGGTGGATAGCATAAGCTTAAGCGATGATGGTGCCTTTCTGCTCTCATGTGATGACAGCGGTTCCGTCAAAATCTGGGATCTGAACGGGCAGGTATGCCTTTTTACACACCAGGACAGAAACATTAACACTTCCACTCTCAAGCTTCGTAATGGAGGCAATCAGGCGCTCTGGAGCGGCTGGAATGGCGCTATCCGCTATTGGGACAGAGCTAAAGGGACAGAGATCAGGACTTTTCCGGCTCCCGGAGGTCCCTTCAAGAGTGTATGTGCCCCGTTCTTTTGTCTTAACAGCAACTGGGCTCTATCAGGGACAGATGACAAAGTCAGATACTGGAACCTCCGGCAGGGTCTTTGCAGCGCTACGGTCACCGGCCACAGTGACAATATAACGCTGGTTCAGATGAGCCCGGACGGTCTTTATATGATCGCAGTCAGTTCTGACAGAGTCATGAGAATCTGGACAGTTGAGTGGAATCTGGATTTTCCCGAAAAAGGCGGATACGATGATGGCGCTGACTGCCTGATCAGAGAGTATCTCTCCAGGCAGGAGTTTGCCGGTCCGCTCACCGGTACGGACTCGGAAAGGCTGATCGGGGAGCTGGAGCTGGGAGGCTATGGCTGGATGGACAGAGCGGCGATTGCGGAGCGTTGTGAGCGCATCAGGGTTGAGCTTGAGATGGACAAAAGAGATGAGCAGCAGGGATATCCTATCCACCGCGCTGCTGCCCTGGGCTCTGCAGATAAGGTGAAGGCACTTCTTGCATCACGGAGTAATCACGATTCACGGGATGGCGAAGGACTGACGCCTCTCCATCTGGCGTCTGCCGGTGGCCATGAAGATGTAGTGAGGCTGCTTGTGGATACCGGTGCATCACTAGACTGCGTGGACCGGCTTGGCACTACGCCTTTGATGATGGCTTCAGGTAAGGGTCATGAGGCTGTGGTGAAGCTGCTCCTTACAGCAGGAGCCTGTGTCAACATGAGCGATGCGCAGGGACGGACCTCCCTTCATTATGCAGCCGGGAATGGGCAGGGCAGAACAGCCGCCCTGCTGCTGCAGCACGGAGCTTCTCCTGACAGCAGGGATCTCAGAAAGCACCAGGGGACAGGAGGCCTTCTGACCCCTCTTCATATAGCATCAGAGGGAAGCGATGCATCGACAGTGAAGGCGCTGCTTGACGGAGGCGCTGATGTGGATGCCAGGAGCCATTACAACTATACACCACTCCATCTGGCGGCAGAGAAAGGAAGCAGGGAGATCGTCGAGATGCTTCTCAGAAGAGGTGCCGATGTAGATGCCAGAAGCAGCAGTGAAGAAACTCCGCTGCACAGGTCGGCAAAATCAGGCCGCGATGATATCATAACCGTGCTCACCGCATGGGGGGCAGACATTAACACGTGCAGTTCTATCGGTGACACTCCACTCTACCTCGCTGCAGCAAGCTGTAAGGCAGCTGAGGTACTTCTCCGTCGTGGAGCTCTTGTAAATCTGGGATGCAAGGATCTCACTACTCCTCTTCACGGTGCAGCGAGCAGCGGCAGCGCCGAGGCAGTCAACCTGCTTTTGAAGTATGGTGCTGATGTAACTCTTACCAATCTGCAGCGCAGAACAGCCCTGATGTTTGCTCCGAAGGACAGCCCTGCGGCAAAGGTTCTTGCCGCTCATCCCTGTGCATCAAAGGCCACTTCTTTTGCCCCCTCCGGCATTGAAGGAGCCAGAAAAATAACGCCGCCTTACAGGACAGGCCTTCTGGAGCGGCTGGGAGTCGGTGGCTTGAAGCCGGTACCGGAAGCCAACGTTAAGGATGAGAATGGCATGACTCCAGTACATCACGCTGCAAACAGCGCCAGGAAGCTGAAGGAATTGATTGCAAAGGGAGGAAATCCCAATATAAGGGATAACAAGGGCATGACTCCTCTGTTCCACGCTGTCAGGGCAGGAAGCGCTGATGCAGTCAAAGAGCTGCTGGATGCATTTGCCAATCCCGGTCTGCAGGACATTGACCGGGTCACTGCACTGCATATCGCCTCAGCAGGCGGAAAACTGGAGATAGTGAGGCTCCTGCTCGACAGGAAAGCCCCTGTAAATGCCTGCAGCCGCACCAGTACGACTCCCCTCCATGAGGCGGTGAGTCACAACCACGTTGAAACAGTAAAACTGTTGCTGAAATACGGCGCAGACCCGACAATCAAAGATACCGGGTACGGTACGCCTTTGCAGGTGGCGCAGCGGAGAACTGCTCCGTCGAACCCTGTTGAGCTGTCTTTGCGCTCCGAGATAGCACGCATTCTTGTGAAGGCTGAGGCTGATTTCAGGAATGGCCGGTAATATGAGAAATCCAGACATAGTGGGCATGCATGAACCCAGTTCGTTACGCTCATAATCGGAATAATGGAACGGTGGAACACTGCTTTGGTGTTCATACTGATTCTCATTGCTGTCAATGCCTTATACGTAGCCGCTGAGTTTGCGGCTGTCAGTGTACGGAGAAGCAGGCTTCAGCTGCTGGCAGGTGAAGGAAATCTCTTTGCGCGGCAGTTGCTCATATCTCTAAAGGATGCAGCGGCTCTCGACCGCTATGTCGCTGCATGTCAGATTGGCATAACACTCTCAAGCCTTTTACTGGGTGCCTACGGACAGGCTACGCTTGCTTCAGAATTGACGCCGCTTTTCGTAAACATGGGTGGACTGCAGCACGCTGCGGCGCAGTCCACATCGGCTGTTATAGTGCTGGTTCTGTTGACAGTGCTTCAGGTAATACTTGGTGAGCTTGTGCCAAAATCTCTTGCGCTTCTTTCAGCAGAGCGCACTGCATTGTGGATACCACGCCGATGTGCATTGTTTAATACGCCCTTTATCCTCTTGTTATAGGGCTGAATGCCATTGGCAACGGAATTTTGGCAATGATGGGGGTCAGGCGGGAGTTCTCGGCTGGAAATTATCATACACCGGAGGAAATAGAATTCCTGGTGAGGGAAAGTGAAGAAGGAGGTCTTCTGAAAGCTGATGCTGGAAAAGTAATTCGCGATCTCTTTGAGTTTGGAGAATTGACTTCAAGCGAGGTTATGGTGCCTCGTGTCCATGTGGTGGGCCTGCCCCTTGAAGCCACAGCCGATCAGATCCTGTCTATTGTAGTACAGTCACATCATACTCGCTATCCGGTGTATAATGGCAGCCTGGATAATATTTTAGGCATGATTCACATCAAGGATCTCTTCCGCCTTCTGAGGGAAGGTATCTCTATTCAGGAAAGCAATATCAGGGCTGTTCCCTATATTCCGGAGACGGCAGAACTCGATAAAGTCCTGACTGCCATGAGGAAGACTCATTCACAGATGGTGGTTGTAATGGATGAACACGGCGGGACTGCGGGAATCATAACTCTTGAGGATCTTTTTGATGAAGTGATCGGACCGATCGACGAAGGCCTTCATGTCAAATCTGATATGACCATGGAAGGTGAATGCCGCCTCCGGGCAGCAGGGACTGTTCGCCTGAACGAGGCAGGTGAAGCTTTTGGAACATCTTTTGAAGCCGATGAAGTAAATACCATCAGTGGGTTTGTACTGATGCTGCTTGGCCGGCCTCCCAAGATTGGTGACGCGGTATCATATGGGAATGTTCACATTGAGGTTATTGATGTGGAGGGTCACGGTGTCAAGGAATGTCACATCACATATTTGCCCGGGAAAGATACGGGTTTTGATCCTTCCATCTGATGTAATCATACCTGAACTATGGCGCTCATCTAAAATACCCCCCCAGCGCTCATTTAAAAGATACCTTTCATTCCCATGAGATTGCACAGCTGTGATGATATATCCCGCCGTATACCCCGTTT